>CAJDWP010000010.1_pt1 | contig 21292 bp, 17 predicted proteins | sample 7391631 | NCBI WGS metagenome assembly CAJDWP01 (sample SAMEA7055740, study PRJEB34461) | soil metagenome | biome: terrestrial ecosystem; feature: Peninsula; material: soil | place: Antarctica | collected 2016 | reverse complement strand
TCGGTGCCGAAACGCTCGAGCAGGTCGAGGGAGAGCCGGTCGCGGGCCCGCAGCACCTCGGTCAGCGTCTGAGCGCCGGCGTTCTCCAGGAGCAGCGCCTGCCGACCGCCGACGACGATCGGGCCGTCGATGAGCTTGACGATGCGCGGGCTGGAGAGGTTGCCCAGCACGTCGGCTTCGTCGCGGAGCCGGGCGGCCGCGTCGTCGTTGAGCGCGATCTTGAGCACTCGCTCGGTGTCGTGGCCCGGGGCGAACAGGTCCGTGACGAGCAGCCCCACGGCCGTCGAGCCCTGGCCGAGGCGTCGCTCGAGGCGGAACCGGTCGTCCAGGAGCGCGCCGGGGGCCGCCTCGAGGGGGTCCTCCCGCGGCGTGTCCGTCGTCGACTCGCGTTCGGCTGTGGCGAGCTGGGCGAGGACCGTCGAGACGTCGGGCGTGCGCTGCGTCGGTGAGGGTTGCGTGGCCTTGAGGACCAGCGAGCGCAGGGCCGTCGAGACCTGCGGCAGCTCGATGGCGACGTCGAGGCCGTGTTGCGACTGGAGTCTCGTCTTGAGGGCGTTGGCGCTCGGCGCGGGCGGCTGGCCGGTGAGCAGGTAGAAGGCGAGGGCTCCCAAACCGAAGACGTCGAGCCGGATCCGGTCGGCGGCCGAGTTCCAGACCCCCTCGGGGGCCTGGAACGCCTCGATGAGCCAGCGCTCCGGGTCCGGCGGCTCGGGCTGGGAGGGGTCCGCGGCAACGGCGTGCGGGTCGCGGGGTTGCGTCGGGGTCGCGCGGATCAGGGAGGTGACGCCGGGGACGGCGGGCCGGGTCAGCCCTTGCGTGTCGATCGCGCCGGCGCCCTGCCAGTCACCGACGCGGACCTTGACGTCGTGGCCGGCGCCGGAGACGGGTCGCACCCAGACCGCCCTGGGCGACAGGCCGCGGTGCACGACCTTATTGCTGTGCGCATACTGCACCGCCTCGCCGATCTGGCGGATCATCGCCAGCTGGGTGACGAGGGGGACGCCGTTCTGCTCGCCGGCGAGCCAGAGGTCGAGGCGCTGCCACTCCGGGCTGTAGGGGTAGACCAGCCCGACGCCCAGCTCCGACTCGACGAGGTCCCTGGGGCTGAGCAGTCCGTCGTGGTGCATCCGCGACATGACCTGGAACTCGTGCCTCGCGATCTGCCGGATCGCGTTGCGCTCCTGCTCCGGGGCGCTCGGGCCGGTGACCTGGAAGCGGATCCGGGCCTGCTCCTGCTGGGCGAACTTGTGCGAGGCGAGCCAGTCCTGCCAGCCGTCGCCGGCGTCGATCGACTCGTCTTGGATGACCCACGAGCCGGCCTCGCGCTCGCGGCGCTGGACGAGGCCGATGCGCTGCATGAGCGCGAGGAGGATGCGCTCCTGGTTGGGACCGATCGCGTGTCTGCCGGCCGGCTCGAGCACGAGGTCGGAGATCGGGTGCAAGTAGGTCTGGGTCTCGGCGCCCACCGGCCCGTAGAGGTTGATCGCGCAGGCCGGGGTGAGCAGTGAGCGGAAGTTCGGGTGGTGCAGGAAGACCGACTCCTGGACGAAGGGGACGATCGCCTTCTCGTTCGGGATCGTCGTGCCGGTCTCCTGAGACCAGGCGCGCAGCTCGTCCTTGAGCTTGCTGGCGAAGTACTGCGCCTTGCGGCGAGCGAGCTTCAGCGGGGACTCCTCGGGCCGCTTGCCGTCGCGGAGCCAGTTGTGGTCGTTACCGCGCAAGGTCCCTGAGTAGTACTTCAGCTCGATGAGGTGGAGCCGGCCCTTACCCAGGAGGAGGAGGTCAACCTCATGCCACCTGCCGCGGGAGTCTCGGAACTCGAAGTTGGACCATGCTCGGTACGGCGACTCGTCGGGCAGGATCGCCCTGATGAGGTTGAGTCCCTCGGTCTCGTGGGGGAACTGCGACGGGGAGACCTCGACCCAACGGTCCTCCCCTGCCTGAGCCACGGCAGCTCCTCCTCAACGGTTGCGACGAAGCCTGCTGTCCCCGCCGCTGGCTTCCGAGACTAGTAGAGCGCCGGGTGCGCGCACGGCGACGGGCCCGCCTGGTGTAGCTCGTGATTCGGTCTCGTCGTCGACCCGGCAGCCGCGCGCTCACAGGTCGAGCAGTCGGTTCCAGGCTCTGCGCCGAGCCCTAGTACGGCAGCGACACTGCGTTAGTTTCGGCGCGTGTCGGTCCAAGAGCGTGACCGGGCCATCCATAGGACTTGGACGGCCGGCGTGAGCCGGGGCGGCTACGCCGGTGCGGTGACGACGAGACCGTTGAGTTCCGCTGCGTCCGTCAGCCGGTCGTCATAGGTGACCAGCCCCTCAAGGTCGTCACCGAGGGCGAGTGCGGCAGCCAGGTGGACGGCGTCGAGGCTACGCAGAAGCGTCGGGCTCAACCGGCCCGCCTCCTCGAACATGGCCGTGCTCACCTCAACAAGAGTGATCGAGTCGAGCACCGTCCGGGCCTGGACCGCCCGATCGGGTACAGCCCGACGCACGGCACGCAGCAGCTCCGTCCTGGCCAAGTCGCAGGACACCGGGGCACGATCGGCCGCCTTCAGCCACGCCAGCAGAGCCGGCGTCTCCGTTTCGGCAACGACAAGCTTGACCAGCGCCGACGTATCCAGGTAATAGGCCATTTCCCAGCGCAGTCAGTAACGCTCAGTATCGCGCTGAGCGGCGAGCTCGCCCGACAGGTCAGGTCCCGGCCGCGGCGCGGGCAAGGTGGCCACGTCACGCTTGGCCCGGCGGGCACAGCCGGCCTCGACCAGCTGTTCCACCCGGGACGACGGGATCGGTGTCAGCTGCGCCACCGGCCGACCGCGATCGGTGATCGTCACGTGTTCTCCGGCGGCCGCCTGGGCGACCACCGCGGAAGCGTTCTGTTTTAGCGCCCGGATCCCAGCCTCAGTCATGAGCTACATCGTAGAACATTGTCACCGGCGAGGCCAGGCACCCGCCGAACCGGCTGGTCTGTCTGCTGGACCAGGAGTGCAGTTGCGGCCGATTCGACGTTCTTCTCGTGTACCGACAGACCCGCGGGCACCGTCACGAAGTGTCGCTGTCGTACTAGTACGTCTGAAATTGTGGAGCTGAGGGGATTCGAACCCCTGACCCCCTCCATGCCATGGAGGTGCGCTACCAACTGCGCTACAGCCCCGCCTGCCCCCTGGCGGGGACCGGTCGAGTGTATCGCCCGACCTCTCTCAACCTCAAATCAGCCGGCGCCCGACGATGGCAGCGCCGATGTCGTCCGAGCCGACCTCCGACCGGGCGGTCGTCGCGTCACGCTCACGTCCCTCCACAGGGCGAAGCCGCAAGAGAAAACGGGCAAATCCGCAGGAGAAACCGCCTGCGTCAGTACCCATGCGCCTCACGTACGTGCCGCCCGAGAGGCGTCGCGCGGCCGTTCCACAGGGCCAGCCGCCAACGGGTCGCCGACGACTGTGCAACCTCCGCCCAGTGGCAGTTCCCCAGTCCGGTCAGGGACAGCCACGCGGTCCTCTGATCGATCCCCGCGAGGTCCGCCACCAACGATCGAGCGCATACGCCGTGGGTCACCACCAACGCCGTACGACCCTCCCCCACGTCCGCGAGGATCTCGTCCAACGCCGGGCGCCCCCGCGCCACCACGTCGGCTACCCGCTCCCCGCTGCCGCCGCGCGGCAAGTCCTCCCCCGCGGCCAGGCGCGCCTGCGCCCCCGGGAAGGCCGCTTCCACACCAGCCGCGTCCAGCCCCTGCCAGGACCCGATGTGAATCTCCCGCAACCGGGCATCGCGCACGGCGACGAGCCCACATTCCGCCGCCAGGATGTCCGCGGTCTCAGCGGCCCGTGCCAGATCGCTACTCACGATCACCTGCGGCTCGTATAGGGCCAGCGACGGGGCGGCCGCCCGCGCTTGCTCCCGGCCGGCCTCGGTCAGCGACGTGTCCAGGTGCCCCTGCCATCGTCCGCGCGCGTTATGTTCCGTCACGCCGTGCCGCAGGAACACCACGCGTCGGGGGTTGACCGGCATCGGGGAGGACATGCTGTGGATCCGCGGCAGCGAGTCGCTCACCCCGAGACCTCCTCGGCCAGTGCCTCACCCGGTACCGCGTCGGCGTCGTCCGCGTCGCCCAAATTGTCTGCGCCGCCGAAGTCGTCAACGTCGCCCGCATCGTCCACGTCGTCGGCGCCCTCGAGGGCCAGCGTCACCGCCGGACAGTCCTTCCAGAGCCGTTCCAGGGAGTAGAACTGCCGCTCCTCTTGGTGCTGCACGTGCACCACCAGGTCGCCAAAGTCCAACAGGACCCAGCGCGCCTCGCGGTCGCCCTCGCGGCGCAGAAGGCCGGAGCCCTCGCGGTGCAGGCGCTCTTCGACGGCCTCGGCGATCGCCCACACTTGCCGTTCGTTCGGCGCCGACGCGATCAAGAACACGTCGGTCAGCGGGAGTCGCTCGCTCACGTCGACGGCGAACAGGTCGCTGGCCTTCTTGTCATGCGCGGCGGACGCCGCGAGTTGGGCGAGGGTGTAAGCGTGCTCGGTTGCTGCCACAGGCGCAGATACCTCCCGTTGGTGGTCGGACACAGTAGTTGGTCAAAGTGGTTGCTCAAAACCCCACGCCACCACTAGTGCCGTCCGCACGGCAGCTCGGCGATGATGGGCGACGAAGGCGTCTCATCCGTGCGGTAGAGACGGTACTTGGCGATGTGCTGCACCACGCCGTCGGGCACCAGATACCAGATCGGCTCCCCGGCGGCGACGCGTGCGCGGCAATCCGTGGAGCTGATCGCCATCGCGGGGATCTCGGTGAGCGTGACCTCGCCCTCGGGAAGGCCCTGGTCGGAGAGCCGGTGCCCCGGACGCGTGACGCCCACGAAATGCGCCAGATCCCACAGCTCACCCGCCGACTTCCATAACAAGATCTGCTCCAACGCGTCGGCGCCGGTGATGAAGAACAGCTCCGCGTCGGGGCGTTCGCGTCTGAGGTCCCTCAGCGTGTCGATGGTGTACGTCGGCCCCGACCGGTCGATGTCGACGCGACTGACCGAGAACCGTGGGTTGGACGCTGTGGCGATCACCGTCATCAGGTACCGGTGTTCCGGCGAGGCGAGGTGAACACGCCCCTTCTGCCAGGGCTGACCCGTGGGCACGAAAACGACTTCGTCGAGATTCAGCAGGTGAGCGACCTCGCTGGCCGCGACCAGGTGCCCGTGGTGGATGGGGTTGAACGTGCCGCCCATGACGCCCAGGCGCAGGGCGGACACGTCAGCGGCCCGAGCCGTCGCCTCCCGGCGTGGCCTCGTGACTGGCGGCCTCGGAGCGGTGCCGACCGTGACCGTGCTCGACCACGTCCGGCTGCGTCATCAGGGTGTGCGCGGCGTTGCGGAACGTCCACGTGATCCCCAGCAGGAGCATGAAGACGGTGATCGCGATCACCCCGTACATGTATTCCGGGATCGGCAGGTGCCAGACGATGTGCGATCCCTCGCCGGACTCCATCGCGAGGGAGCCGGCCAGGAGCGAGCCGGGCGCGAGCAGAGCAGTGGTCATCGACATGGGCGCCAGCCTATCTCCCCCTCTGCGCGGATCACCGAAAGTCGTCGGGACGTCGCCGCCACGTCTGCTGAGCGCAATCCCAGTGCGCCGAACGGTGCCCCAGGCGGCACCCCTAGCCTGGGGGCCATGTCCGAGCCCCGCCCCGCCGACGCGGCCCCGGAGCTGTCCGTCGTCGTCCCCATGTACGACGAACAGGACGTCCTGCCGCTCTTCGCGCAGAGGCTGCGCCCGGTCCTCGACGCCGCGCTCACCCCGTACGAGGTCCTGGCCGTCGACGACGGCAGCACCGACGCCACACCCGTCCTGCTCCAACGCCTGCGCCGCGAGTGGCCGCAGCTACGGGTGATCCGCCTGCGGGCGAACTCCGGCCACCAGGCGGCCATCTCGGCGGGGCTGGCTCGCTCACGGGGCGCCTACGTGGTCACCATCGACGCGGACCTGCAGGACCCGCCGGAGACGATCGCGGCCATGCTCGCGGTCGCGCGCGAGCAGCAGGTGGACGTCGTGTACGGCGTGCGATCGGACCGCGCGAGCGACACCGCGTTCAAGCGGGGCACCGCCCGGGCCTTCTACGCCACGATGCGCGTCCTCGGTGGTGACATCCCGCCGCACGCCGGTGACTTCCGCCTGATGAGCCGCGCCACCGTGGACGCCGTCAAAGCCCTGCCCGAGCAGCACCGCGTGCTGCGCCTCGTCGTCCCCGCCCTGGGCTTCCCGAGCGCGCGGGTCGACTATGTGCGCGACGCTCGCGCGGCGGGCGCGTCCAAGTACCCCCTGGCGCAGATGCTCGCGCTCAGCCTCGACAGTGTCACGGGGCACTCGATGGCGCCCCTGCGGTTCGCGACGTGGTGCGGTCTGCTCGGCGGCGTCGCGGCGCTCGCGGTCCTCGGGTACGCGCTGGTCGCGCGGCTGATGGGCCTCACGGTCGCCGGATGGACGTCCACGGTGGTGGCGGTCTCGGCCGTCGGCGCGGTGCAACTGTTATGCGTCGGGGTGCTCGGGGAGTACGTGGGACGGATGTACACGATGCTCCAACGGCGCCCCACGTACTACGTGGCGCACGACTCCCTGGAGGACACCTGACGCGCCTGCGACGCCGCCCCGCAGACCGGTCCGCGCCTCATACGCGAATCTGACCGTCGCCCTCCAGGATCCACTTGGTGCTGGTCAGCTCCGGCAGCGCCATCGGGCCGCGAGCGTGAAGTTTTTGGGTGCTGATGCCAATCTCGGCGCCGAACCCGAACTCAGCTCCGTCAGTGAACCGCGTCGACGCGTTCACGACCACGACGGCCGCGTCGACCTCCGAGGTCCAGCGGCGCGCCGTCGCCAGGTCTTCCGTGAGGATCGCCTCGGTGTGCCCCGTGCTGTATCGGGCCACGTGCCGCAGCGCATGGTCCAGGGAATCCACGACCCCGACGGCCAGCTCCAGGCCGTGATACTCCGTCGCCCAGTCCTGCGGCGTGGCCGCGTCGACCTCGACGTTGACGGCCAGGCCGGCCGCCACCGCGCGTTCGTCCCCGTGCAGCCGCACCCCGGCCTGGGCCAGCCGGGGCAGGGCGTCGGTGAGGAAGGTCGCCGCGACGTCGACGTGCACCAGCAGGGTCTCGGCGGCGTTGCACACACTTGGCCGCTGGACCTTGGCGTTGAGCGCGATGTCGAGTGCCTTGCGCAGGTCGGCCGCCGCGTCGACGTACACGTGCACGTTGCCGCTACCGGTCTCGATCACCGGCACCGTCGACGTCTCCACGACCGTGCGGATCAGCTCCGCGCCCCCGCGCGGGATGATCACGTCGACCAACCCGCGGGCGCGCATCAGCGAGGCCGCCTCCTCATGGTCGCCGTCCAGCAGCGCGATCGCGTCCGAGGGCAGCCCGCTCGCCGCCAGCGCGTCGGTGAGGATGGCCACTAGGGCCCGGTTGGAGTCTGCCGCCGCCGACCCGCCGCGCAGGATGACCGCGTTGCCGCTCTTGAGGCACAGGGCCGCGGCGTCGGCGGTCACGTTGGGGCGCGCCTCGTAGATCATCCCGATCACCCCGAACGGCACCCGCACCTGCCGCAGCGTCTTGCCGTCGGCGAGCCGGTTGCCCCGAACGACCTCGCCGACCGGGTCGGGCAGGGTCGCCACCTGCCGGAGCGCGTCCGCCATGTCGGCCACGCGCGAGGCGTCGAGCGTCAGCCGGTCGACGATGCCGTCGGGCGCGCCCGCCGCGCGGGAGCGCTGCACGTCCTGCCAGTTGGCCATCAGGATCCGCTCGGTGCCGTCGACGAGGGCGTCGGCCATGGCGAGCAACGCGGCGTCCTTGGCGGTGCGCGTCGCCTGCGCGAGCATCCGGGAGGCCGCGCGGGCCATTTCGCCGACCTTGCGCACCCGCGGCGCCAGAGGGACTTCGGCCCGCCGCGTCGGCGCGGCGGCTCCCCCAGCGGCGGCACCAGCTGTGCCGGCACCCCCTGTCGCGGCACCCTGCGCTGCGGGTCCGGCCGCGTCGCTGCCGTGGGACGGCACCGCGGGAACGGCCTTGGGGCTGGCCACCTCGCCGGCAGCGGCCGCGGTGTCCCCACGCGCCGAGTCCACCGCCGGACCGTCGACGACGCCCGGGTCGAGCGAGGCCACGTCAAGGGTGCGGGTGGGCCTCAGCAGCGGCGCGGTCGGCGCGGGGTCTCCCGCCCCCGTGGCGTGCCCGGTGGGCGCTTCCGTGATCGGGTCTGCGCCCACCCGCTGGATCATCCGCAGCATGAACGGGGAGAAGCCGGCGCGCTCGTACAGGCGGGTCGCCTCGTCGTCGGCCGCAAGCGATTCGACGGCCCAGTACGAGATCTCCCGACGTTCCAGCTCCGTCCGGCAGGCCTCCAGGAGCCGCGACCCGATGCCCCGGCCGCGCCGCTCCTCGGCCACGGCGAGGGACTCCAACTCCCCGAACCTCTCGCCCGTGTCGAACGCCGACCCGGACGTGCAAAAGTGCAGCGCCGCGTAGCCGGTGACTTCGCTGGTGTCACTGTCGGTGGCGAGGAAGAGCACGCCGGCCCCGTCGTTGAGCCACATCATGTATTCCTCGTGGCGCCTGGCCCAGGCCGAACGAGCATCGCGAATCGGCCAATCGGCGCCTGCCACCTCGGCGTACCGCGCCAGCATCGCCTTCCACAAGGGCTTCACGCGCGGCAGGTCGGGGATGTGGGCGCGCGAGATCTCGTACGGCATGTCTCGACCGTAGCCATCGGCCGCCGGGCAGCGCCACCCGGTGGTGAACGATCACACACCGCCCCTGACCGGGCGTTGTGACGCGATCAGCGCCCTCGGGTGGCGTACCTCACGGTCCGTCGAGGAGCACCAGGTGATCGCGGTGGACCACGGCCCGGGCGGACGTCGCACCGAACACGTCCCTCAGCCAGTGGGTGCTGCGGCCGAGGAGTCGAGGCAGCTCGTCGCTGGAATACGCGACGAGACCCCGGGCGATCGCCCGGCCGTCACGGTCGGCGAGCTCCACCGGCGCACCCTCGTCAAAGGATCCGTCGACCGCCACCACCCCCGCCGGCAGCAACGAGGCCCGTCCGCCGAGGACGGCCTGCACGGCGCCGCCGTCGAGCACCAGCCGCCCCTCGGGTTCACTCGCGTGCGCCAGCCACAACCGCTTGCTCGGCGCCCGCCGGCCGGTCGGCGCGAAGAACGTCCCGACGTCGCCTCCGGCGAGCGCAACCCGGGCGTCCTGCGCGCTCGCGAGCAGCGTCGGGATCCCCGCGCCCGTCGCGATGCGCGCGGCCTCCACCTTGGTGACCATGCCACCCGTACCGACCTTGGTGCTCGACCCGAGCACGCGGACGTCGGCGATCTCCGCCCAAGAGGTCACGGACGCGATCCGCGCGGCACCGGGCTCTTTCGGCGGCCGGTCATAGAGCGCGTCCGTGTCCGTGAGCATCACCAGCGCCTCGGCGTTCACGAGGTGCGCCACCAGGGCCGCCAGGCGGTCGTTGTCGCCGAAACGGATCTCATCCGTCGCGACCGCGTCGTTCTCATTGACCACCGGCACGACCCGCAGCCGCAGCAGCCGGGTGATCGCCCGCCGCGCGTTCACGTAATGTCCGCTGCGGGTCAAGTCCGCGGTGGTCAGCAGGACCTGCCCGACCGTCAGCCCGTGCCGACCGAAGGCCGCCGTGTACGCGGCCACGAGGGCACCCTGCCCGACGCTGGCCGCGGCCTGCTGCGTGGCCAGGTCGCGCGGCCGGGCTCGCAGCCGGAGAGGCACGATGCCCGCCGCGATGGAGCCCGACGACACCAGCACGACCTCGTGCCCCGCCAGCTGCCGCTCCGCGAGCGCGTCCGACAACTCGCCGAGTCGGATCACGTCGAGAATGCCGTCGGCGTTCGTCAGGGAACTGGAGCCCACCTTGACCACGAGGCGCCGCGCGCCGGAGACGGCGTGGCGGCTGTGCGACGCCCGCGCGGTCTCCCCGCCGATCGACGGGACGCCCCCGTTCGTTTCGACCACATCGCTGACCTGACCCACGCGAGCAGGATAGCCCCGCGCGCGAATCTGGCCGGACGTCGCCCGGACGGGTCAGGGGCCTGCGGGCCTCTCGCTCGCCTGGACCGGAAAACCGACCGATACCGTGGCGGGCAGGGTGTAGGTGTTGTCGCGATGCACGCCCGGCGCCGCCTTGTAGGCCACCTGGGAAGACGACGTCACGGTGTTGCCGACGAATTCGACCGTCTCGATCGAGCCCCCCAGCACCTCCGTCTTGGAGTCGTTGACGACGGTGTTGCCGCTCGCTTCCAAGCGACCGATCTCCATGGCGTAATCGCCCGTGGTGTGTAGCCACAGGAATCCGCCGACGGACTTCACCGTGTTGCCGGTCAGTTTCACGTCGACGGCCGAGGCGTCCTTGAGGTCGCCACCGACCTCCAAGAAGCCGTCGACGTTGGTCGCCGTGCAGTTGCTGATCGTGAGCCGGTCCCCGTGGTTCCAGATGTCCGCGAACCCGCCGTCGGTGCCGTAGTCGTAGCTCGGCGCCACGCAGTTCACGCAGCTCGAGTCGGTGATCGTGACATCGGAGGCCTCCACCGCGAAACCGATGGCGCCGGCGTCGTCATTGCCGCCCGGCGTGTTGGTGAGCATCCGAAGGTCGTGCACGGTCATCCGCGAAGCCGTGGTGCGATCCCCGCGCATCTGGACGCCGATGGCCACGCCCTCGATCTCGGTGTCGGCCACCGCGCTGTCAGCGCCCGCCAGCGTGATCCCGGGGCCCGCGGCGTTCTTGATGTGCAGCCCCGACACCTGCGTGAACGGCGCATCCACCGTGAGGACGGCCATGGTCTTGGGGTTCGACTCGGCGGTCAGGATCGGCGCGGGGCCATCCCCGAACGCCGACACGACGACGGGCTGCGCCGAGGTTCCCGCCCCGCCGATCTTGACGGCGCCGTCCCACGAACAGCCGCGCTTGAGCTGCACCGTAGCCCCCGCGGGGAGCGAGGCGGACTCTAGCGATGAGGGCGACGTCCACGGCCGGTCCGACGAGCCGTCGCCGTCGCCCTTCGCCGTGCAGTCGATGTACAGGTCCTTCACGGCGGGACGATCGGGAGATGCCGACGCGTTCGCGACCGCCCCCGGAGGAGCGTCCGGCCCGAACGGGCGCGGGCCGTCGGTCAGCAGGAACACCACCAGCGCCACGGTCGCCACCGCCATGAACGCGATCACCGCAACACGAATCCTGGTGCGCACCTGCACCCCCCTCACCTCGTCATCCCCTGACACTTCCCGGCGTGCGCCACCGGTCTGTGTCGCCGGCCCCCGCGCCCGCAATCCGCGGGCGCGGGGCCTGATAACCGCCTCATCCAGCCATGTTCTGCACGGCCTGCGAGCCGGCCGTGAGCGTGGTCGGCGCGGAGCCGGCGATGAAGTCCGCCGCGCGCTCGCCGATCAGGACCGTCGGTGCCTGCGTGTTGCAGCTCGGCACCGCGGGCATCACCGAGGCGTCCGCCACCCGCAGACCCTCTAGACCGCGCACCCGCAGGTCCGGCGTCACCACCGCGTCGGAATCCGTGCCCATCGAGCACGTGCCGGTGGGGTGGCAGGCGCTCACGATGTGGTTGCGGACGAACTGCCGGTACTCCGCGTCGGTGCGCAGGTCGCCGTACTCGTACAGGAACTCCCGGTCCACGATCGCGGCCATCGACGGCTGCGACATGATGTGCCGCATCAGCTTGACGCCTTCGACCTGCTGGCGCACGTCGTACTCCGTCGCCAGGAAGTTCGGGTCGATCTTGGGCAGGGCGTACGGATCCGGGCTGACCGCCTGCACGAAACCGCGCGACTCCGGACGCAGCGTGTAGCAGTCGATCCCGACGCCGTGCCCGGTGGAGAACCCGCTGAGCTCCTTGAACTCGTTCGTCATCGCGGGGATGAAGTGGACCTGCTGGTCCGGTGCCGGCGCATCGGCGTCGGCGTACGCGAACGCGCCGGCCTCCGCGAGGGTCGACGTCAACGGTCCGCGCCGGTAGGCACCGTACTGCAGCACCGCCAACCCGCCCGGGACCGGCCGTGCGTACCGGTCCATGGAGGTGGCCGGCTTGATCGAATAGCACAGGTCGATCCGAGGGTGGTCCTGCAGGTTCTTGCCGACACCCGGCAGCTCGTGCACCGTGGCGATGCCGGCGGCCGCCAGCAGCTCCGGGTCGCCGATGCCGCTCAGCTGCATGATGTGCGGGGTGAGGTAGGCCCCGGCCGACAACACGATCTCGCGGGTCGCGCGCAGCGTGTGGAACCGGCCCCCGATCATGACGTCGACACCGACGGCCCGACCCGACTCCACAAGAACCCGCAGCACCTGCGCGTGGGTGCGGACCTGGAGGTTGCCCCGGCGCTTGTTCGCCCGGATGTACGCCACCGAGGTGCTGTTGCGCAGGCCCTGACCGGTGGTCCGTTGATACAGGCCCACCCCGTGCTGCGCCTTGCCGTTGAAGTCGGCGTTGTACGGCAGGCCCGCCTCCTGCCCGGCGCGCACGAAGGTCATTGACAGGGGGTGCGGCTCGGACTGGTCGGACACCCCCAGCGGACCGGACACGCCGTGGTAGGGATCGGAGAATCGCTCGTTGCGCTCATACCGCCGGTAGACCGCCGACACCTGCTCCCAGCCCCACCCGGCGCAGTCGTACTCGCGCTCCCAGCGATCGAAGTCGAACCGGTTGCCCCGGGTGAACACCTGAGCGTTGATGGAGCCGCCTCCGCCGACGACCTTCGCCTGGCGCAGGACGATCTTCTGGCCGTTGCAGTGCTGCTGCGGTTCGGACCACAGCGGCCACTCGTAATCCTCGCCCTTGAGCACGCCGATGCCGGCCGGGATGTGGATGAGCGGGTTGCCATCCCCGCGGCCGGCCTCCAGCATCAGGACCCGGGCTCCCGGGTCTTCGCTCAGCCGTCCCGCGACGACGCATCCCGCCGATCCGCCGCCCACCACGATGTAGTCGTACTCGTTCTGCGTGCCGTTCCTGTCCTGCCAGCGATTCTTGCCCATGGCGTGTTCTTTCCCCCCGTGTGTACTGCGCCGCTCCGGTGAATGGGAGCTGGTGTGTTCTTCGACGACCCGCCCGACGTCGCTGCGACGGGACGGCCACGTTCCTTCGACATCTGCGCCTGGCGGCGCCCCCGCGATGCGCAGCGTCGCCGCCTCGCGGGGCCCGTCCGTCAGGTCCAGACCGCGCCCGTCGAGCGGTGCGCTACCCGGCGCACCACCCGCCAAGGGGGTTGCGCGGCCGCCAACAGGCGTGGGCGCATCCCGCCCACGCCGTGTTGCGCCATCCGGACCAGGTCTGCGCCCCGGTGCTGCGGCAACACGTGCATCCGCGGGAAGCGCCACCGGTCGTCGCGGACGGATCGCCCGAGACGGTGACCGATGACGCACGCGTTGGCGAAGCCGGCGCCCCGCACGACGGCCGCCGTGCGGGCGCTCGCGTACCCGTGCGGGTAGCAGAACGACACCGCCTCCCGCCCGGCCCGATCCGCCAGCAGGCGGCGACTATGAGCAAGCTCCTCCGCCAACGCCTCGCTCGCGAGCAGATCCTGCGGTCGATGCCGATGGCCGTGGCTGCCGATCTCGACGGAGTCCGGCAGCGCCGCCAGCGCGTCCCAGTCGAGAATTCGCGTGCCGCGGTCATACCCGAGCTGCTCGGCGTCGAGACCGACGTGGGCCGTGGGCACGTACAGCGTGGCACTCGCCCCGCGCTCGGCCAGCAGCTCCGGCACCGACTCGAAGTCCGCCACGGCGTCGTCGAACGTCAGGCACACGATCTTCCGCTCTGGGTCCGCCACCTTCGCGGCGAGCCCAGCGGTCAATCCCATCAGCTCCCAGCCCCCGTCCACCAGGGCCCGCCACTGCTGCCGGACCCGCCGGACGGGCACCGCGAGGACACCACCGGCGCCCTGAACGGGCACCGAGTGGTACATCAGGACCGGCAGCGCCTCCTCGCTCATCGCCGGCGCGCGGCCCGGCTGGCGGCACCCGTGAGGATCCGCCGGTACGTGCGGGCGAGCCCGTCGGCGCTCGTGTCCCAGGTAGGCAACTCCGAGCGGTCGACCCCGGCGCCGGCCGACATGGCCGACAGCAGGGCGTGTGCCACGTCCTGCGGCGATGCCTTCTCCGGGATGCCGCGCACCCAGCCTTCCTCCACGAGCTCGCCGACGCCGGCGACGTCGAGCCCGACCACCGTGCAACCGAGGCTCAGCGCCTCCATGACAGCGACCGGGTGCGCCTCGTACTCCGACAAGGACACGAAGATGTCCGCCGAGCACAGCGCCTTCGCCATGGCCGTGCGGTCCTCCGGTGGCAGCGACATGATCTCGACCTTGTCGGCGACCCCCAGCTTTTGCGCCAGCGCCCGCAGCTCCGGCTCGTTGCTGCCCTGGTCACAGCCGCCGAGGATCAGCAGGCGCGCCCGCGGCTCGGAGGCCAACACGTGCGGAAGCGCCTCGATCACCCGCTGGTGGCCCTTGTACGGAACCAGCCGGCCCGAGGAGATGATGAGGCCCGGCTCGGTCTCCGGACGCGTCTCCAGCGGCGCCAGACCGCCACCGTTGCGGATCACCTGCACCCGCTCCGCCGGCACACGGGCTTCCCGCGCCACCAGGTCGGCCTCGAAGCGGCTCACGCCGATCAGCGCCGACGCCCGGCGCAGCAACGGGCCGAGCGTGCGCCACTGCAGGCCGCGCAGCGCGTTGCGGTGCCCCAGGGAGTGGCCGCCGGTGTGGAAGGTCGTGACGTACGGGATGCGGGCGCGGGCGGCCGCCAGCATGGCGATCGGCGGAACGGCCGTGTGGATCCCCTGCTGGTGCACGAGGTCCCAGTCCCCACCGGCCACGATCTTGTAGATCTCGGGCGAGATGTAGAAGTCCTTGTTCCGCGGGTAGGCGGCCACTCGCAGCGTCCGGACGCCGTCGATGACCTCGTAGCGGGGGCGCGTCTGACTGATGTCGGTCGTGAGGACCGTGACGTCGAACTCGCCCGAGTTGTTGAGGCGGGAGGCGACCTCCTTGACGTGGGTCTCGATGCCGCCCACGTCGGGTAGGTACTTCATACACACCATGAGAACCTTGGCCGGGCGCTTCGTCTCAGCGGCCTCCGACGTCGTCGGCGTCGTGATCTGGGTCTCGTTCATCGCGCGATGTGTCCTTCCATGAGTTCGGCATCATCGGCGCCGCGTCCTGCGACCACCGATCGGTAAATGTCTTCCAATCGCTGCGCCACGGCGCTCGCGGTGAACTTCGTGACCCGCTCGCGCCCCCCGGCGCCGAGCGCCCGAGCGAGATCTGGGTCGTCCAGGACGCGGCGGATGGCCGCGCTCAACGCGTCGGCGTCGTCGGGTGGCACGAGCAGGCCGGTCTCCTCGGGCACGACCATGTCGAGCATCCCGCCGATCGCCGTCGTCACTACGGGGCGGCCGCTCGCCATCGCTTCCAGCACGGTGGTGGGGCACGGATCGGGCCACACGGACGGCAGGACGGCCACGCGGCAACCCGCGAACGCCTCCAGCACGTCCTCGTGCGCCCACGATTCGCAGATGCGCGCGCCGTCGGGCAGATCCGTCGGCGTGCCCGGGCCTGGGCGTCCCACCATCAGGAGCGCGGGCCGGTCCTCGCCGAGCGATTCGTACGCCGTCAGCAGCGGGGCGAGCCCCTTGTCGGGCGACAGGTCCCCGACGAAGAGCAGGTAGTCCCGCCCGACCAGATCCGCCGCCTCGGATGGCAGCTTCGGGGCGGCCGGATCCGCCTCACGGGTGAGGAGGCTGTCGGGAATGAAGTTCGGCACGACGGTCGAGTTCGGCCACGCGGCCACGCCGTTGCGCTGCGCGACGGAGTGACTCACCGAGACGATGTGGTCGGCGGCGCGCGCCTTCCACGGCCGCATGGCCGCGGTCGCGGCTACGGTCGCCGGGCCGACGAGCGGACCGTAGTGCTTCGTCGCACAGGGCAGACACCTCGCCGAGGGCCCCGCGCACACCACGCCGTCGCGCATCAACCGCTTGGTAGAACACACCTGGCTGTAGTCGTGCAAGGTCATCACCAGCGGGTAACGACGGCCGCGGCGGCGCAACACCGGCAGCACGCTGTTCACGATCCAGTTGTGAGCGTGCACGACGTCTGGGCGCTCCGTGTCCAGCACCTCGCCCAAAGCCCGCACCGCGCTCGGGTCCGGCATGGGCGGGTGGTGCTGCCGCGCGGAGGAGTAGACCCCCGGCAGGCGCATGGCCGAGGTGGGGATGCGGTGCACCCGAACCCCGGTATCGAGCACTTCCCGCTCGGGCAGCCCGGGCACCGCGTGGGTAGCCACCGCGACGTCGTGACCGCGTCCCACCAGCTGAGCCGCCAGGTTCTGGACGTGCCGCTCCTCACCTCCGATATCCGGCGGGAAGAACTGGGCCAGCATCAGGATGCGCATGTGCTCACCTCCTCCCGATCGGTCGTGACTCTCGACGTGCGGTCCGGATCCGTGCCATGCGTGGTGGCGGTGGGCGCGCGGGGTGCGATGGCCGCAGGACTGGTCGTTTCCGGGGCCGCTGCGGTTGCCGGATCCGTGACGGCCGGGGTCGTCTTCGGTGCGTTTGACGGGGCCGCCGCCGGCTCTCCCGCACGGCGCCCACCCATCGAGGCGGCCAGGCCGCGGACGAACCCGACACCGGCCGCGCCCGTACCCGCGAAGAGCATCCAGGCCGCGCCGGGGCGCCGGGCGCGCAGGTGACGTCCCAACCGAGGCAGGACAGCCTTGGCGAAATCCGACTCACTAGAAAGGGACCCGGCTCCGCGACGGCGGGCGATGCCCGCCTTGGCTCGGCCGTCGACGAAGCAGCGCCGCAGCACGTACCCCCTCCGGGCCCGCTCCGCGGGCACGTGATGGTGGATCACCGCGGACGGCTCCAAGACGAACCGGGCATCTGGCTGGGTCTGCAGGATCCGCAGGCAAAGGTCGGCCTCCTCGCCGCCTGCGGCGTCGTTCCCGCGCCGACCGACCGCGGGGTCGTAGCCGCCGTTGTCCCGCAGCGCGTCGACCGACATCAACGCGCAGCCGCCGAACACGTTGCGGACCAGCTCACGCTCGCGCGGCAGGCCGGCGTGCGAGCAGCCGACGGTCCACAACAGCTCATCTGGGAACCAGCCGGGGTTGTTGGCCATGAAGACCGGTTCGACCCAACCACCCACTCCCAAGGCCCCGCTCGCCTCCCGGGCCTCGACCAGCTTCTCCAGCCAGTCGGGCTCGGCGTAGGCGTCGTCGTCGAGGAAGGCGACCCACGGCGTGTCCACTTTTTCCGTCCCCGCATTGCGGGCGGCCGACAGCCCCCTGTTTTGCGGAAGCGCGACCAGCGTCACCTCCGGGTACGCCTGACGGACGTCCTCGGCCAGCTCCTGGTGACCGTCGACCACGGCGATCACCTGAGCCGGGGCGTACGTCTGGCGCCCCAGCGAGTCCAGACACAGTCGAATCTCGCGCCATCGGGCGCGGTCATACATGCACACCACGACACTCACATCGCTGGCGTTCGTCACGATTCCCCTCCTGGTTGTCCCCCGATGCACGGTCGGCGCATGCCTGGCCACCCGTGTCCGTTCACTGCCACCGTGATCCGCCTCCGCCTTTGGGGACGGCGCGCTCACGGCCTGTACGTCACCCCCTGCGGACCACCGGCTCGACCTCCCCCGGCCGACCTTCCATAGGCCGACCCTCCATAGGCCGATCGTCCAGAGGTCGTTCGACCTGAGACCGAATGTCTTGGGTCAGGTCGTCTTGGGTCAGGTCGTCTTGGGCCAGATCGCCTTGACGGGCCGGCTCGACGGCGCCGTTCGGGCGCCGGAAGAGGAACAGCGCCGCATACAACGCTTCGAAAGCCATCGCGATCAACCACCCCACGAGCGCCCCCAACAAGCCGTACGCCCCTGCCCCGACCACCATGAATGCCACCTCTGCGATCCCCCCGGCGATCACGTAGGCCAAGAGGGAGTCGAGTCGTCGCTCGATTCGTCGTCGCGCGATGAATTGGTCCTTGAAAACTAAGAGGGGACCGGCGAGCGACATCACCCGCAGCACGATCGTGCCGCTCTCGACATACGTGCTGCCGAAGAACCACAAGACCAGCGGTGCGACGATAACTACCCCAATACACATGATAAGGCTCAACCCGAGAGAAAGCCAGAAGACTTTCCCCAGATAATCGTGGTCCACGTCAGTGTTGCCGGCTGCCCTGGCGAACACTGAAATCGAGACCGCGTACGGGATCATGAAGCCCAGCATCGTCGCGAGCCGCGCTGTCGTGTAAAGGGCGTTGTCCTCCGGCGTTACCAGGAACGCGATGAGGGGGGGCATGGCCATGCCCGTCACCGTGAGCGCGTAGTTGATCCCGCAGTGAGCCAGAGAAGCGCGCCAGAACGTGCTCACGGTGGCGCGCAGCCGGCTCATCGATGGCAGTCCATGTCCGGGCAGTCGGCGCGCTCCCGCGACCAGGGCCAGCACGGCCCCGACGGCGAGGCCGCTCACCCAGGCCGCCAACGCAACCGTCACGTCCGCCATCGACACGACCATGGCCAGAGCGAGGGCCACCAGCTTCCAGACGCTCGCCACGAGGTTGCGCCACACCTGCGTTCGGGGGTTTCCCACGACCAGCATCGCTTGGTCGAACACCATCGACAGGCCGGTGAGTGCGCAGCCGGCGGCGAACCACCACCACCCCGCTCCCGGCGCTGCGATGGGCTCCCACGCGCCCTGCCACGCGCCGGCCGCCGCTCCGAATCCGCCTCCGAGGAGGGCGCCGAGGACCAGGGCGCTCAGCACACCCACCGTGAACAGCGAGCGCTGCTCGTCGGGACGGGCACCCGGCAACTCGCTGATGAGCAGGGGTCCCAGACCCATCGCCCCCAACGACCCGATCAGGCCCATCGCCGCGGTCGCCGCGCCCAACTGGCCGACCGACGCCGGAGCGAGCCCCTGAGCGCTGAGCATCCAGAAGACCACGCCGAGCGCCGAAGTGATGACGTTGGAGCCCAGGATCGCGGACGCGATCCCTGTCAGGCGACGATCGGCGAGCAGCCCAGCGAGCTGGCGAGGCATGCCGCTCACCTCCCCGCGGTGGAGAACAGAAGCTGCTCTACGTCCACCACATTGTGTTCGTACGCGGACTGCGTCGACCATCGGCTGCCGGTGACCGCCAGGCCCGACGCCATGAGGACGACAACGATCACACCGACGCGCATCCGGCCCCCCGACCAATGCAAAAGGACCGGTCGCGGACGCGATCGATCGAGTACCCTGCCGATCAGCCCGACGCCCAGGGGCAGCAAGAAGCCGACCCCGAACCACGGCGACAGATCGAAGCCCAGTCCGAGCGCCGCCGCTCCTCCGAGCACCAGCGTCGCCAGTGACACTCCGGCGACGCCGGCGAGGCCCAGGGACCGCCCGACGTTGCGAAGACCCGGCCCGCGCAGCAGCGCCAGAAGTGCCAGCGCCGTCCCCACGGACAAGCCGCCGAGGAACGCGATGGATCCCCCGCCATCCTGCGGCTCGCCGGTGTATCCGGTAGCCATCGGGACAACACCCGCACTCGTCGTGTCATAGATCACAATCGGCCCGTTACGATACACGGCCTGCAATCCCGGCGTGTCATCGAACTTGGTCAGTTGCGCGGGTGTCAAAACCGCTTGGACCGTTCCGGATCCTGTGCCGTTCTCGCCCGGGTACACATAATTGCCAAGGTGCGGAAGCGCCTGCGACAAGCGAGTATCGACCCAGATGTACTGGATATGCAGCTTCTGCAAAACCTCATTCTGGCCCGTCCCTAGCATCTCCGAGAAGTAGACATCCGCCGGCTCCAGAGTGTCGCCCGTGACCGGGTCCACCTCGGGCGCCACGATCGGGTAGAGACGGTCACGCGCGGACAGCATGGTGGCCGGGTACCGGTCGGCGAGCACCCTCGACCCCGGCGCGATGTGCTGCTGCGCCCAGTCCACGCCCGCCCGCGTCCATTCATCGGCCGATCGGTAGTCCCCCGTCACGATGTACGGCCCGGGCAAGCGGTTCCAGGAGGGCCCCCACCCGAGCATCGCGCCGCCCATCGCCGCCACCCCGAGAAGGGTCGCCGCCAGGGGAACGCCCACGAAACGCCGCCACCGGTCACCGGACGGGGATGCGTCATCCGCCGCCGCCGGCGCCGCCGGCGACCTCCGGGGCAGATCCCCGCCGTCTTCGACGCTCGCCGCTCCACCGATCCGCGCCGCGCGTCGCCGTTCGGCGACGGCGAACGCCGCGGCCGCGGCCAGCGCCAGCGGGAAGCAGCGCCAGGCCGGCCCACAGCGCGAGCAGCGCCCAGAGCGCCGCGTACGCGTAGAGCGTGAGCTTCTCCGCCAGCGGGGAGGTCGTTCCTCCGTCGTCGGCGAAGAACTGTCGGGTCTCCCCGCCGGAGAACACCCCCGCGAACTGGGTCGCTGTGGTGCCGAAGATGCCGGCCAGGTAATCGGAGAGGTTGGCGGACACGTGGGCGGTCCACGCCGCCAGAACGACGGTACCCAGCACCGCGGCTGCGCCCCACACGCCCATCCCCGCCAGGGCCGGCCTGATCGGCGCGCGGCGACGGGCCGCGACCAACAGTCGCACGATCGTCGCCCACGCCGCCCAGCCCACGACCGACACCACCATCACCATCCCGGTGAGGTGGTGCACGAAGACCGTCGCGACCAGGCAGACCAGCGCCGCGGCAAAGAGCCACGCACGCTCCGTGGTCGCCCGCTGCGCCCGGTGCAGCAGGTACACCGAGCACACACCCAGCGGCAACGCCATCGACTGATAAGAGAACTGGCTGTTGAACACCTGAAACTGCGGGCTGCACGCGTAGACGAGCACCGCCAGCGCCGCCGCCCGCGAGGACCGCGTGAGCACCATGCCGAGGCCGTAGATGCCCAGCGCGAGCGCCGCTCGCGAGGCGACCAGCACGACGGTGATGGCGGCGGCGGCCGACATGCCCGTAGTCATCGCGACGAACGCGGTGGCCGTCTCCATGCCCGGGTAGTAGCTCGACACCGCCAGCAGCGGATTGGGCGAGAAGAGCGGCGCCCCGTTCAGCAGGTCGTTGAGCGTCCGCAGGTGCAGCTGCTCGTCGAAAGCGACCACGCCGTACGGGTCGATGAGGCGCCACAGGATGGCCGGGAGCACCGCCACGAGCACGGACACGGCGACGCGGACGCGGGCGGCGGTGGAGGGTGCTAACAGGACCGCAGCGGACACCACGTACGGCAGGAACTG
>CAJDWP010000013.1_pt2 | contig 21492 bp, 19 predicted proteins | sample 7391631 | NCBI WGS metagenome assembly CAJDWP01 (sample SAMEA7055740, study PRJEB34461) | soil metagenome | biome: terrestrial ecosystem; feature: Peninsula; material: soil | place: Antarctica | collected 2016 | reverse complement strand
CCGACGGCCTCGAGCAGGCCACCCGGCTCGAGATCGCCGCCCGGCACGCCCGTCGGTTCCAAGACGCCGGCGTCGGACACGTCTGGGACCTCGGCTGCGGCATCGGCGCTGATGCGATGGCGTGCGCCGCCCTCGGCCTGCGGGTGAGCGCCGTCGACGTGGACCCGGCGACGGTCGCGATCGCCCGGGTGAACCTGCGCCACTTCCCGGACGCCCGGGTTCTGCTGGGCGACGCCGCGCCGTACGCTGAGGCGCTCGCGCGAGAGAGCGACGAGCTTATAGGCGGCGGCGAGCCGCCCGCAGCGCAGGTGGGCGTCTGGCTCGACCCGGCCCGCCGGCTACCCGGCGTGAGTGACGCGACCGGCAGGACCCGCCGGGCGTTTCGACTCGACCAGCTCACCCCGTCGTGGGGCACCGTGCTGGCCACCGCCGCCGCCGTGCCCGCCACCGGCGCCAAACTCTCGCCGTCCCTGCCCCATGCGGCGCTCGCCGAGGCGTCCGCGGCGGCGGGGCGCCTCGAGGCGCAGTGGGTGTCTTTCGCCGGCGAGGTCGTGGAGTGCGGCCTATGGTTCGGGCCGTTGACCACCCGCCCGGGACGCTCCGCGCTCGTCGTGCGGCCCGGTTCGGCCGACGGGGCTCCGGCCGCCGCGTGGGGGATTCACGCGGATGAACTCGCCGACGAACACGAGCACGAGTTCACCGGATCGGCTGCGCCGCACGCCCCACGCGCAGGTGAATGGATCTACGACCCCGACCGGGCCGTCGTCCGGGCCGGCCTCGTCGGCGTCCTCGCCGCGCTCACCGAGGGCGCGGAGGTGTCCCCGGGCGCCGGGTACGTCCTGTCGGACCGCGCCGTCGACGTGCCGTGGGCGCGACGGTATGCCGTGATCGACACCCTGCCCCTGAGCGTGAAGCCACTGCGCGCCTGGTTGCGCGCGCGCGGGATCGGCCGCCTCGTCCTCAAGAAGCGCGCCGTGAGCGTCGACCCCGACCGCCTGCGCCGGGACCTGCGACTGTCCGGGGATGGCGAGGAACTGACGTGCATCCTCACCCAGGCGGCCGGACGCCCCGCGTGCGTGGCAGTCCAGGCGGCCTAGGAGGTCGGCACGGCGGGCCGGGCACGACACGAGCGGGACGAGATCAGCGGCGCCAGATCACCCGCGCGAGATGAGGTCGACCACGTCTCGGCGGACGACCTTGCCCAAAAGGTTGGTGGGCAACGCGTCGACGGCGACGAATCGGCGGGGCACCTTGTACGCCGCCAGGTGGCGCTTCGCCCAGGCGCGGACCTCCGCGGTCGGGGGGAGCGTTCCCTCGACGATGACGGCCGCCACGACCTCCTCGCCGTGCTCGGGCGAGGGAATCCCCACCACCGCGACGTCCCGGATCCGCGGGTGCGTGCGCAGGACGTCCTCCACCTCGACCGGGGAGACGTTGAACCCGCCGGTGACGATGAGCTCCTTGAGTCGTCCGGTGATGACCAGGAACCCGTCCTCGACCCTGGCCAGGTCACCGGTGCGGAACCAGCCTTCGACGAAGGCGAGCGCGCTCTCTTCGGGCTGGTTCAGGTACCCGCCGAACACCTGCGGCCCACGCACCAAGAGCTCCCCGCTCTCCCCGTCGCCGACCTCGCAGGTCACGTCATCGGCGCGAACGAGTCGTACGTCGGTGTCCGGGAACGGGAGGCCGATGGCCCCGGGCCGACGGGTCTCGTCGAACGGGTTCCCGACGATCACGGGCGAGGTCTCGGTCAGCCCGTACCCCTCGATGAGCCGCCCGCCGGTCGCCCGCTCCCACCGCTCCACGAATTCCGCGGGCAGTGACATCGCCCCCGACAGCCCGGACGCTAGCCCGCGCAGGGAGACCCCCTCCGACTCCGAGCGCTCCAGAAGGGACCTCAACAGCGGCGGGACTCCCACGATGAAGGTGATCCCCCCGCGGCGGACCGCGTCGGTCATCAGCTGCGGGTCGGGCGCCGGGACCATGCTGATCGAGGCGCCGAGCGCGATCCCCACGAGGACGCCGACGGTCAGTCCGAAAGTGTGGAACATGGGCAGCACGGCGAGGAAGCCTTCCGCGCCGAACCGCAGTCCCATCCAGGCGATTCCTTGAGTGCAGTTCGCGACCAGGTTGGCGTGGGTGAGCGGCACGCCCTTGGGCCGCCCCGTCGTCCCCGAGGTGTACATGATGACCGCCACGTCCCCGCAGACCGGGCCGGGGTGAGATTCGGGCAAAATTCCGTGTCGGCGCAGCCCCGCCCACGGCTGTACCCCGGGCGGCAGCGCCCCGGAGGTGAGTCGCCGCCGAGCCTGCCGGGCCTTAGCGAGCGGCAGCCGCAGCGCCAGGCGCGAGCGGACTGGGAGGGACCGGGTGATGTCTACCCCGATGACGTGCCGGACGGGCGTCCAAGCGCGCAGCGGCAGCACCACCGGCAGCGCATTGTCCCAGGCCACAACCACGGTGGCGCCGTGGTCGAGGAAGAGCGGCGTCAGCTCATCGGTCGAGTACAGCGGGTTGTGCTGCACCACGTGCGCGCCGAGGCGCAGTACCGCCAGCGTCGTGACGAGATTCTCCGGACAGGTGGGCAACAGCACGGCCACCCGGTCGCCGCGCCCTACCCCGAGGGACTTCAGCCCCGCCGCGACGCGGCGGACGTCGTCCGCGGTCTGCGCGTACGACCGCGTCCGCCCCAGGAAGTTCGTGCACACCCCGCGGCCCTGTCGCCGCACCGACGACTCGAACATGTCGGGCACCGTGATGGGCGGATAGTCCAGATGACGCGGCACGGCACGGGGCTCGGACGTCCCCTCGGCAGGTGCCGGACCCGTCACAGCGCCTCCTTCACCCCGGCACCCGGTCTGGAACCCGCGCTCCGGCGCCCCGGGTATGCAACCTCTTGCTGTTTGAAACCTCTGCCTTCGACGGTACCCGGCGTCGCGGGTCAGTCCTCACAGCAGGGCGTGGCACCGGGCCAGGCGCTCGTGCCACCAGAGCGTCCGGCTCGGGGGCGGCGCGAACGCCTCCACCAGGGCCGGATCGGGAGCCACCTCCCGTACCGGGAGAACCCCCCCCACCGGAAGCAGGGGATGAGCGACGACGTCACCCCACAGAAGGGCCGCGGTGCCCAGCCCGCAGTCGTACGGCAGTGACGGCAGCGCCGCCGCGAGCGCGAGGCCGGCAGCCAAACCGATCGAGGTGTCGAGCGCGCTGGACACCACCGCGGGCAGGGCGCAGTCCTGCACGATTCGCAGCGCGGCCCGCGCCCCGCCCAAAGGCGCCACTTTGATCACGATCACGTCGGCCGCGTCGAGATCACGCACGAGCAGCGGGTCGCGCGCCGTACGAATCGATTCGTCGGCCGCGATCGGCACGTCGACGCCGTCCCGGGCGAGCGCGACGCGAAGGGCCGCCAGTTCCTCCACGGTGGCGCAGGGTTGCTCGGCGTACTCCAGGCCGTACGCCGCGAGCCGAGCCAAGGCGTCCCGGGCCTGGTCCACCGACCAGGCGCCGTTGGCATCCACACGGATACGAGCCTCATCGCCCATGAGGTCCCTGACCGCGGCCACCCGGTCCAGATCGTCGCTCATCGCCTGACCCGACTCGGCGACCTTGACCTTGGCCGTCCGGCAGCCATCGAAGCGCGCCAGCACGTCCGCGACCGCTGCCGACGGGACGGCGGGCACGGTGGCGTTCACGGGGACGACGTCGCGCACCGACGCGGGCGGTCCGACCCACGCCGCCTCGATCGCCGCCGCAAGCCACCGCGCCGCCTGCGCGTCCCCGTACTCGACGAAGGGGGCGAACTCCCCCCAACCGGCGGGACCGCGCAGCAGCATCCCCTCGCGCCGTGTCACCCCACGGAAGCGCACCCGCAAGGGTACGCGTACCACATGGGCCTGCGCCAGCAGATCCATCAGAGGCGGGATGGTGGCGACACCGGGCATGCCGGGGCCGGTGGGCGCGCCGGGGCCGCCAGGACCGGTGGGCGGGCGCGACGGGGTGATGCCGGTCATGCCCCGACCGTACGCGGCCCGCCGTCGACCCCGCGCCTCCTCGACCAGGGCAGCTTCGAGGCTGCGCTCGCCGCGACGGCCCCGCCGTCAGCCGTGATAGGCCGACTGCATGGCCGTCGCCATGACGATCTCCCGCACCTGCACGGGGCTCGCGTCACGCGGCAGGAGATTGACCGGCTGACACAGCCCCTGCAGGATCGGCGCGAGCACGTGGACGCCCGCGCTCTCGGCGACGGCTTTCGCGGTCGCGGCGGCCGATTGCACGTCGGGAAAGACGAACACGGTGGCGTTGCCGTCGCCGGCGGTCACCGTCCGTCGGGCGGCGTGCTGGTAGGACTGTGGGCCGTCGGTGGGCAGGTCGGGCCGGTGCTCGGCCAACAGGGCGCGAGCCTGGGCGATCGCCTCCCGGTCCGACTTCGCGGTCGCCGACCAGGAGCTCGGCGCCACGAACGCCACCTGCGGCAGGATGCCGCACATGCGGGCGGTCGCGGCCGTCTGCGCGGCGATGCACGCGAGCTGCTCGGCGCTCGGGTGCGCGTTGATCAGCGCGTCTGCGAAGAAAACAGCCTCGTCCGGCAGCAGCGCCGTCTGGGAACTGGACAGGGTCCGCACGTCGCTGCCCAACTGTACGAGGGCTCTTACCATCGCCAGAAAGCGGTCGCGGTCGGTGTCGAGCCCGCCGACCACGCCGTCGACCTCGCCGGCGTCCAACAGGGTCAGCGCCTTGAGCATGGGGTCGGCGCGGTCCGGCTCGAAGCCTGCGGACGCGAGGATGCGTTGGCTGGCGTCCTGCATCGCGGGGGTGAATCGGTCCGGGTCGGCGTAGGACACGCTCATCGGCAACCGGACGCCCAGACGCTCGGCCTCCCGCTCGATCCGCCGCGGTGGACCGACCAGCACGAAGCGGACTCCGTCGTGTCCGGCCATGTCGGCCACAGCCCTCAGGACTCGAGGATCGGTGCTGTCGGCGATGGCGAGCCGGGTCCGGCCGGCGTGAAGACGGGCGCTGACGCGGCTCTCCAGTTGGACCGGAGTCGTCCGTTCGGGGCGTTGGCATTGCGGCAGATCCCGAATCCAGGCCGGGTCGTACCCCTGCGCGACGGCCTGCATGACGCTGCGTGCGCGGTCCTCGTCGTCTGCGGAGATCTGCCGGTCGAGGCCGACGAGGGCCGATGCGGTCGGAAACGTCTTCTCCTGCGTGAGCAGCAGCGGCAGCCCGTCGGCCAGCGCCGGTTCGACCAGGCGCATCACGTCACGGTCAGGGGCGATCCCGGCGGTCAAGAGCAGCCCCGCGAGGCGCAGCCCGCCGGCTTCGGCCAGCGCGACCGAGAGCAGCACGTCGTGCCGGTCGCCGGGGGCAATGACCAGGGCGCCAGGGGTGAGCGAGGGGATGAAGCCCGGCACCGCCTGCGCGGCGATGAGCGTGGTCGCGACGCGGCGACTCAGGTCGGCCGGCGACAGTACCTCCAAGCCCAGGCCACGGACCAGGTCGAGGACCCGCGGCTGGACGAAGTCAGGCCGGTCCACGACCGTACCCACGACGCTCACCCCACGTGCGGCGACCGCGTCCGCGTAGAGAGCGACCTCGTCCTCGGAACTGATGTGATCGATCAACACTCCCACGACCCGGCTCTCACCGCGAGCCTGATAAAGCAGCGCGGAGGCGGCGACCAGATCGGCGAGCCGCTCGGGCGTCAAGGTGCCGGCCCCGGCGATCAGCAGGACCTCCGTGTCGAGGGCCTGGGCGACTTCCCCGTTGATGCGATCGGCATAGACCATCTCGGAGGAGGGGGACAGTCCCTCCAAGACCAGCACCCTGCTGTCGATCACGAGGTCCGCGGTGATGTCGACGATCCTGCGCAGAGCGCGTGAGAGGTGGCCGCCGGCCAGCCGGTTCTCCAGCTCCTCGACAGGAATCGGTTGCGGCGGTCGCAGCGACGTGGTCAGCCGGAAGAGCTCGGTGGAATGGTCGTCGCCGACGCTGCGGGCCCGCGCGAACGGCTTGCAGAAGCCTACAGAGACATGCCGGTCCTCCAAGGCGTGCACGAGGCCCAGGCAGGCGGCCGTTGCTCCCGCCGTGTGGTTGACCGGGACAGCGAGGATGCGGCGGGCCATCTGAGGGGCTCCTCTGCGCAGGGCGGTGGCGGCACTTCCGTGTGCCCTATCGGCGGGCACGGGCCTGAGCTGCGGCCCTTAAGCTGCGGATGTGACGGACGAAGAGGGCAGCGCGACCATCTCGGAGACGTTCGACCCGGCGGCGTGGCGGGCCGTCCCCGGGTTCGCGTTCACGGACATCACCTACCACCGCTGCGTCCTGCCCGGGCCGGTGTCCGGGCGCACGCTGGGGGCGGTGCGGGTTGCGTTTGACCGTCCCGAGGTGCTCAACGCGTTCCGGCCGCACACGGTGGACGAGCTCTACCGGGCGCTGGACCACGCCCGGGCGACCCCCGACGTGGGGGCAGTCCTGCTGACCGGGAACGGGCCGGGCCCGCACGGGTCGCGCTCGGCGGGCACGTGGGCGTTCTGCACCGGGGGGGACCAGCGGATCCGGGGGCGGTCGGGGTACCAGTACGCGACGGACGCCGCGATGGGGCCCGCCGACAACGCCAGCGCCGACGACCCCAGCGCCGCGGGCGTGGACGATGCCAGGGTCAAGGCCGAAGGGGGCCGGTTGCACATCCTGGAGGTCCAGCGCCTCATCCGGACGATGCCGAAAGTGGTGATCGCGCTGGTCAACGGCTGGGCCGCCGGTGGCGGGCACTCGCTGCACGTGGTGAGCGACCTGACGATCGCGTCGCGGGAGCAGGCGCGATTCAAGCAGACGGACGCGGACGTCGGCAGTTTCGACGCGGGGTACGGGTCGGCGTACCTGGCCCGGATGGTGGGGCAGAAGTTCGCGCGGGAGATCTTCTTCCTCGGGCGTACGTATTCCGCGGAGGACATGCACCGGATGGGCGCCGTCAACCTGGTGGTGGACCACCAGGCGATAGAGCGGGAGGCGATCGAGGTGGCGCGGGAGATCCTGGGCAAGAGCCCCCAGGCGCAGCGGATGCTGAAGTTCGCGTTCAACCTCGTCGACGACGGGTTGATGGGCCAGCAGGTGTTCGCCGGGGAGGCGACGCGCCTGGCGTACATGACCGACGAGGCGGTCGAGGGCCGCGACCAGTTCCTGGAGAAGCGCGAACCCGACTGGTCACCGTTCCCCTGGTACTACTGAATCAGCCTATTGCCACAGGTGCTGCGTGAGCCGTTTGCCGCGGGCTCGCCCTACTACATCGCCAACGCCAACGGCGACGCCGTCGTCAATTCGCGCGTGTCGGGACACGTACTCCGCGCCCTACCAGCTGGCTCGGAGCGAACGTGTGCCGATGTCAGCCTCCTCGACGTTCCGGACCATGGCCCACCAGAAGGCGCTGTGCAACGCCAACGCCGCCTGCCGCCAGCGCGACTACTCGTGGGTCGCGCAGCCGGGCCATTCCGGCCACCAGCTGGGCGTGGCCGTCGACTACGCCGGCATCAGCGGCAAGGGCTAGCGAACCGCTGCTGACCACACGTTCATCGCGGCGTACCGCGCTCGGCCAGGGACCCGTCGCGGACCTGGGTCGAGCGCGACGAGGTCGTCGCGGGGCCCCGGACGTGAGCCGCCGACGCGTTTGCGCCGAACGATCCACGTGCCGGCCCTGTGGAACGAGACCCCCGCCGTCCCGCTGTCCGGCGGGGTCGTGCCGATCAGCCGATCAGTACCAGTGCTTCCGGCCGCCGATGGCGCGGCCCGTGGCGCCCAGCACGTAGAGCACGACGCCGACGATGGCGACAATGGCGCCGATGGTGGTGAGGATGCTGATCTTGGCGAAGAAGCCGATGAGCAGCAGGATAATGCCGAGAACGATCATGACTGATGCACTCCTTTGTGAGACCCCGAACGTGCTGGTGCGCGGATCCACCCGCCAGAACAACGCAACGGAAGCGTCAAGACCCCGCACGCACCCAGAGGAACGTCGTCGCCCCTCACCTCCAGAGATACCACAAGCCGCGCATGCGGCGACCGGCCGCCTGACGCACTGAGCGGGTGGCGGACGCCGTCGTGGTGATGTCGTCGCCGAACGCGCGGCGAACCGTCCCTCGTGCCAACCCCTCCCGCCGCGCCGCGGCCCAGCCATCGGAACGGGGCCCGCCGACGGAGTCCGCCGACGGGCTCAGCCGCGCAGCGCCCACACCGCGAACGTGGCGCCGAACGCCACGAACAGCACCCCCGCCATCAGGCCCACCACACGTTCGACGCCGGCCGGCCGGGCGCGCGACAGGGCACCCGCCGCCATCGTCGCCACCGTGAGGAACCACGCCAGCGCCACCACGACCATCCCGGCCATCACCCCCGCCGCGGCCACGACCCCGCGGCCCAGCCCGGCGCCCGCGTCGAGGAGCGGCGTCAGCAGCGCCCCGAAGAAGACCAGCGCCTTCGGGTTCGACAGGTTCGTGGCCAATCCGGCGGCGAACGCCGCCAGGAGCGTCTCCGTCGCCGGCTCTCGCCGCTCGTCCACCCGGGCTCTCGACCCCCCGGCTGGCCTGGGCGTGTCGGTTCTCGCTGAGCGCCACACCCCGTACAGCGCCTGAAGACCCAACCCCACCAGCACGAACCCTCCCGCGGCCTGCAGAACAGTCTGCAGGCCGGGCGCGGCCCGCAGCAACGTGGACAGACCCGCGAACGCGGCCACGATCCAGATCGCGATTCCGGTCACGACCCCCAGAGCCGCGACCACGCCCTGCGCGCGGCCACGCAGACTGCGGTGCAGGACACAGACCAGGTCCGGTCCGGGCGAGATCACCCCCATCGTCCAGGCGACAAACAGCGCCACTGTCGGCTCCACGAGCCCCCTTCGCCCAATCCCGGACACGTCGTCGAGCCCTGCCCGTAGGCTGACCCCAACGTTCGGCCCCGTCGACCGGCAGGGGCGACCTGACGCGGGAATGCTACGTCGCGCAGGCGAGCCCCCCGCCCACTTCGCCACCCGCTCTCCGCGCACACCCGCTCCGCCGATATCTCCATTCCACCCAGGCCCCCTTCCGCGCACTCCTCGTCCCGCGGGACTCACCGTGAACCCTTTCCGCCTGATCCGCCTCATCCGGGACACCGGACGGATAGCCGAGCCCGCGCCGGACTCGCCCGTCGAAGGGTCGGGCGCGGGGCCGATTGATGCCGACAGTGGCCGGCCTGCAGCGCGAGGGTTCGTGTGCCCCAGGACCCTGCGCGGAAGCGTGCACGTCCGGCACGTCGACGCCGGATCCTGCAACGGGTGCGAGATCGAGGTGGGGCAGGCGTTCGGGCCGGTCTACGACGTGGATCGGTACGGGGTACACCTGGTCGCCTCACCGCGGCACGCCGACGTCCTGGCCGTGACCGGCGTGGTCACGCACAACATGGTCACGCCGCTGCGCCGCGCTGTGGAGGCGACGCCGCGGCCCCGGCTCGTCGTCGCCATCGGCGACTGTGCCTGCGACGGTGGCGAGTTCACGGGCGCCTACGGGGTCGCTGGGTCGGTGGGTGACGTGGTGGACGTCGACGTCTTGGTCCCCGGCTGCCCCCCGTCCCCGGCCGACATCGTCGCGGCACTGCGCGCGATCTCGGGACGGTGAGGAGCGTGAGCCGGACGTGAGCAGCCTCGCCGCCGACCCCATCGTCACTGCGCTCGGCACCACTGCGCTTGGCACCACTGCGCTCGGCATCACCCCGGCCGGGTTCACCGTCGCCCTGGGCCTACAGGCCCAGCTCGCCCTGACGGCGCTCGCGGTTCTGCTCGCGATCCTCACCCGCGGGCCCCTGCGCAACCTCCTGGCGGGCGGGGCCTGCGCCGTCCTGGGCCTGGCCGGCCTGGCCAGCGGGGTCGCGGCCCTTCGCGGCGACTCCGTGCCCCCACCGGGACCGCTGCCCGCGGGGGCCTCCGCCATGGCGACCGACGCGGGCCTCCAGCTAGCGCTGCCCCTGCCGGACCTCGCCCTCGCGTTCACCCCGACTCCTTTGGGCGGGGTGTTCATGGCGATCGCCGGCGGCGTCGGCGCGATCGCGGCGGTCGGCGGGATCGGCTATGTGCACGGACCGGCCGCGAGCCGCACCGGCTGGAGCGCATTCGCCTGCTTCCTGCTCGGCATGCAGCTCGTGCCCGCCGCAGGCGACATGGTCGCGTTTCTCCTGGCCTGGGAGACCATGGCCCTCGCCTCGACCGTGCTCCTGCTCGCCGACCACGCCACCCGCGTCCCGGTGCGCTCGGCGGCGCTCTGGTACGCGGTGCTGACCCATCTGTCGATGGCATCGCTGCTCGCGGGGCTCGGGCTTCTGGCCGCCCACGCGGGGAGTACCTCCTTCGCGGCGATGGCCGCCAACCCGCCCGACGCGGGACAGGCATCGCTGGCATTCGTGCTTCTGACCTTCGGGTTCGCCACCAAGGCGGGCCTCCTGCCTGTCCACGTGTGGCTGCCGCGCGCCCACCCGGAGGCGCCGAGCCACGCGTCGGCGGCGATGAGCGCGGCGATGGTGAAGATGGGCGTGTACGGGATCCTGCTCACCACGGGTTACCTGCTGCCGCACGGTGAGCGATGGTGGCCCGTCGTCCTCACCGTGCTCGGGGCAGCCTCCGCCCTCTACGGGATCCTCCAGGCGAGCGTCACCAGCGACCTCAAACGCCTGCTGGCCTACTCGACAACCGAGAACATCGGCCTCATCGTGGCCGCCATCGGGCTGGCCGGCGTGCTGCGCGATGCCGGCCAGCACGGTGTGGCGGACGTCGCGCTCGTCGCGGCGCTGCTGCTGGCGGTGAGCCATGCCGCGTTCAAAACCGTCCTGTTCCTCGGCGCCGGGGCCATTCAGCTGTTCACGGGACGCCGCGACCTCGACGACCTCGGCGGTCTCGTGCGCGACCGCCCGATCACCGCCTGGGCGTTCGGCGTCGGGGCCGCGGGCGCCTGCGCGCTGCCGATCACGGGCGGGTTCGTCGCCGAGTGGGTGCTCCTGCAGGCGCTCGTCCACGCCGACGGACGCGCCGACCGGGTCCTGGCCGTCCTCGCCCCCCTCACGCTCGGGGTCCTCGCGCTCACCATCGGGCTCGGGCTCATGACGTTCCTGAAGGCGTGGGGTATCGCGTTCCTCGCCCGTCCCCGCACCCCGTGGCTCGATGTGGCGCACGGCGGCGGGCGGCAGAGCCGTTCTCTCGCCGCCGCGCAGCTCGCCGGGGCCGCGGTCGTGATCACGTCCGGTCTCGCGGTCGGCCCGCTGATCCGCGTCCTGGCCCCGGCGGTCGACGCGACGGGCATCGAACCGGCCGGCCCCCTCGGGGTGGCGCTGCCCGCCGTCCGCGCGATCCTCGACCCCGGCGCGCTCGCCACCCTCATCGCCGTCCTGGCCGTGCCGGTCGCGCTCACCGTGCTGGTGCTCCGGGCCCGGGCCCCGCGGCGCGCGGTCGACCTGCCGTGGGGTTGCGGCGGAGCCCGCACGTCGCCTCGGATGGAATACACGGCGAATTCGTACGCCGAACCCCTCGTCCGCGTCTTCGGACACGCCCTGCGTCCCCGGCGAGAGGTGAGCGTCGAGGCCACCGACGACGTCGGGTTGCACGTGGTCCGCGTCGTCTACACCCAGCAGGTGGGCGACCTGGTCGAGCAGCGGGCGTACGCGCCGTTGACCCGGGCCTTCGAGTCCCTGGGAGACACGGCCCGCCGAGTGCAGAACGGGTCGATCCATCGCTACTTGGCGTTCTCGTTCGTGGCGCTGCTCGTGGTGCTGGCGGTGGTGACCCGATGATCGCGCTGCTCGGCGCCGCCGCCCCGGTGCCCACCGCGATCCCCTCGCCGGAGTTCCCGGCCGCCGTTGTGATCAGCGCCGGCCTCTTCCAGGTCCTGCTCGCTGCGGGTCTCACTCCCCTGCTGTTCGGCATGATGCGACAGACCCGCGCCCGCATGGAGGGTCGGGTCGGCGCGGGCGTCCTTCAGCCCTACCGCAACCTGCGCAAATTGGCCCTCAAGGAGCCGCTGCGCGCGCACGGATCGAGTCCGGTGCTGCGCTTCGCGCCCCCGGTGCTGGTGATCTCCTCGCTCGCCGTCATCACGCTGACGCCGCTGGTCAGCACCGTCTTTCTCGAGCGTTTGCCGAGCGACCTGTTCGTGGTCGTGACGTGCCTCGCCGTCGGCACCGTCGCCCTTGCCGCTCTCGGCCTGGAGCACGGCACGGCCTTCGGCGGCATGGGGTCCTCGCGGCACATGATGATCGCCGCGCTCGTCGAACCGACGGTTCTCGTCGCGATCTACGCCCTGTCGATCCGCGCCGGCACCTCCACCCTCTCTTCGATCGTGACGGCGCGGGTCGACGACCCGATCTCGGTGCTGGCCCCTTCCGGGCTGCTGGCGGTCGTCGCGCTGGTCGTCGTCGTGCTCGCCGAATGCGGCCGACTTCCGGTCGACAACCCGTCCACCCACTTGGAGCTGACGATGGTGCACGAGGCGATGGTCTTGGAAAGCGGCGGCCGCGACCTCGCGCTGCTGGAGTTCGGCTCGTGGCTGCGCCTCACCGCCCTGCTCGGCCTCGTCGTCAACCTCGCGCTTCCGTGGGGCATCGCCACCGAGCCGACCGTGATCGCGCTGCTCATCGGCGCTGCCGCGATCACGTTCAAGCTTCTCCTGGCCGGAGTCGCCGTGGCCGCCGGCGAGGTGTTCCTCGCCAAGCTTCGGCTCTTCCGCGTGCCCGAGCTGCTCGCCGGTTCCTTCGCGCTGGCCTTCCTCGCCATCACCGCTTCCTACCTGACGCCATGAACGACACGCTCTTCACCCAGTTGGTCGCGTTCGCCACCGGGATACTGCTGCTCACGGCGGTCCTGCAGACATGGCGTCGCTCACTGCCCGCGGGGGTGCGCCTGCTGATGGTGCAGGGCGCGGCGCTCGCGGGTCTGGTCGCGGTGCTCGGGCTCCGCGCCGGCCACGAGGGGGTGTGGGTGGCGGCGTTTGTCGTCCTCGCGGTGAAGGCCGTGCTGGTGCCGGTCACGCTGCTGCGAACCGCCGCCGCGACCGGCGAAACGGGGGAGAGCGGGGTCGATTCGCACCCCATCGCGGGTGTCCTGGCATCGGCCGGGCTCACCCTGCTCGCGTACGTGATCTCCCAGCCCGTCATCGGAGCCGTCCGCGCGCTGGCCGCGCGCGGCGGATCGGACGTCCCACCCTGGGCGGAGGCCAGCGCCCGCGCGGTGCCGGTGGGGCTCGCGCTGGTGCTCATCGGGCTCTCCATCCTGCTCCTGCGAGGCACGGCCTTGTCCCAGCTGCTGGGCTTCCTCGTGCTGGACAACGGGATCGCCACCGTCGCGCTGCTCACGTCCGGGGGGTTGCCGTTGATGGTGGAGCTCGGCGTGCTGCTCGACGTGCTGCTGATCATCCTGATCCTGCGGGCGCTCGCCGCGCGGATGCGCACTGAGCTCGGGGGCACCGAGCTGGTGCATCTGACGGAGCTGAGGGACGGATGACGCCCGCCCTGACCTGGATCTGGACGCCCCTGGCCGTACCGGCCGCCGTCGCGCTCCTCGCGGCGCTCGCGCGCCGGGGGCGCTGGGTGGCCTATCCCGCGCTGCTCGCCGCCGCGACGATCCTCGCCTCCGGGGCGGGGCTGCTGGCCCAGGTACGGGGCGAGGGCGCGGCCGTCTCCGCCGCCGGTGGCTTCTTGCGGGCCGACGCCCTGGCCGCCTGGATGCTCACCGTCGTCGGGCTCATCGCGACCGTCTGTGTGCTCGGCGGGCTGCCCCGACCACACGCCCGCCTGAGACGCCAGGACAATCGGTTCTGGGGTTTGAGCTGCGCGTTCATGACCGCGATGAGCCTCGCCGTGCTGGCCGACAACCTCGGCCTCCTGTGGGTGGCGATCGAGGCGACCACCATCGCGACCGCTTTCCTCGTCGGGCACCGCGGCGGCCGGGAGGCCCTGGAGGCGGCATGGAAATACGTGATCCTTGGGTCCGTGGGGGTGGCGATCGCGTTCCTGGGGATCGTGCTGATCTACGCGGCGAGCCTCGCGGGCGGCGAGCCGACCCTGTCCTGGAGCCGGCTTGTGGCCGGGCATCCGCTCGACCCGACGCTGGCACGAATGGGGGTCGGGCTCGCGGTCCTCGGGTTCGCCACCAAGGCCGGCCTGGCCCCGATGCACAGCTGGCTGCCCGACGCGTACTCGATGGCGCCGGCGCCGGCATCAGGGCTCATGTCGGGCGTCCTGTCCTCGGTCGCCTTCACCGCGATCCTGCGGGTGCAGGCCGTCGGTGACGTCGCGCTCGGCCCGGAGCTGGTGCGCTGGATGCTCATCGTGGGCGGACTCGCCTCCCTGCTGGTCGCCGGCCTCATGACGTTGACGCAGCAGCGGTTCAAGCGGCTCATCGCCTACTCGTCCGTGGAACACATGGGGATCATGGCCCTGGGCGCCGCCGCGGGCGGCCCGCTCGGGATCGCCGCCGTGCTGCTGCACGTCCTCGGCCATGGCCTGGCGAAGTCGTCGATGTTCCTGTTGGCGTGGCGGATCCAGGACTGGTCGGGGTCCTACCTGATCGCTGACGTACGCGGGTTGCTCGCCCGGCGCCCCGACCTGGGCGGCCCGTTCCTCGCGGGCACCGCCGCCCTGCTCGGCTTCCCGCCCTTCGTGACGTTCGTGACCGAGGTCGCGATCGTGGTCGCCCTGTGGCAGGCCGGGCTCGGTCCGGTCGCGATCGCCATGCTCGCGCTGCTCCTGATGGCGTTCGCTGGAATCGGGCGGCAGGTGCTCGCCATGACCCTCGGACCCGCTCCGGCCGCCGGCTCCGCTGCCTCCCCGGGCCAGCAGGCCTACGGCGGGCCGGACGACGCGGCCGACTCGGATGACGCGGCCGACTCAGACGACGAGGTCGACGCGGACGAGGCCGACGAGGCCGACGAGGCGGACGAGGCGGGCCACGCTCACGAGGCTCACGAATCGGTCAAAGTCGGGACCGCTACGGGCCCCGCGGCCACCGGACAGCGGCTAACCCGACTGGTTCCCCCCGTGCGACCCAGCAGCGAGCGAACCAGCCGGCTGAGGGACGCGCCGGTGGCGCTCGCGTTGACGCTCGCGGCCGCGTTGAGCTTCGCGGCGGTCCCGTTGCGCCCGGTGCTCCTCGACGCCGCCGCCTGTTTGCCGGGGGCGAAGATCGAGCGAGTCGCCGATACGACGGATGGGGGCCGGCGATGAAACGACCGCTTCTCACGTCGTCCGAGGTGGCGCGCGGTGACCTGCGCACCCGGGTCGCCGTGATGCTCGCGGACGGCTGGCGGCTCGCGCTGGTAGCGGCGCACGAGGACCCGCCCGGCGACGGACCCGCGACGGGCTTGCGCGTCGTGTATGTGCTGCTCAAGCCCGTCGGGTTGCGCGTCGAGCTCACCGTGCACGTCCCGCTCGACGACGTGTGGGTGCCCTCGCTCGCGGCCGAATCGTATCCGGCGTCGCGATTCGAGCGGGAGATGCGCGACACGTTCGGGATCGTCCCGCGAGGGCACCCGCAGCCGACGCGGCTCGTGCACCACGCGCACTGGCCGGAGGACTTCCACCCGCTGCGCCGCGACGGCGCCGAGCCGAAGTGGCGTCCCGACGCGGAGGGATTCCCGTTCCTGCAGGTGGAGGGGCCGGGAATCTACGAGATTCCCGTCGGTCCGATCCACGCCGGGCTGATCGAGCCGGGTCACTTCCGGTTCTCGGTGCTCGGAGAGACGATCGTGCGAATGATGGTGCGGCTCTGGTTCACGCACCGCGGTCTGGAGCGGCACATGGCCGACCGTGAACCGTCGGACGCGATCGGCCTGGCGGAGCGGATCAGCGGCGACACGGCGGTCGGACACACGCTGGCGTACGTGCAGGCGGTCGAGGACGCGATGGGCGTCCCGGTGCCGCAGGACGCGCGGCTAGCGCGAGGGTTGCTGCTGGAGTTGGAGCGGCTCTACAACCACGTCGGAGATCTGGGCGCGATCGTCAACGACGTCGCGTACGGCATCGCCCACCAGCACACCCAGCGGCTGAAGGAGTCGCTGCTACGCCACCACGCCGAGGTCACCGGGCACCGACTGCTGCGCGGCGGGATCACGATCGGCGGGGCGTCGCTGCGGCGCCCCGTCGACGTCGGCCTGATCCGGTCCGTAGCGGCCGAGGCCGACGAGATCGCGGACATGACGCTGAACCACGGCGTCGTGCTCAACCGCCTCACACGTACGGCCGTCCTCACCCGTGAGCAGGCCCGACACATCGGGGCGCTGGGGTACGTGGCCCGGGCGAGCGGCTGGGCGGTCGACGCCCGCACAGAACACCCGTTCGTGGACCTGGGCGACGCGTTCGAGGTGGTCACCGAGAGCGGCGGCGACGTCCTGGCACGGTTCGTGGTCCGCGCCCGGGAGATCCAGGTGAGCGCTCGCGTGATCGCCGACCTCGCGGCTCGGCTGGGCGATTCGCTCGGCGTCGTCGCCGAGGCGGTCGGGGCGTCAGCGCTGCTCCAAGCATCCGGATCGCCGGTGGACGTGGACGTCCCCCGGGCCGGCGTCGGGGTGGTGGAGGCCTGGCGGGGCACGCTGACGCACCGGGTCGAGCTCAACGCCGCCGGGCGACTGTCCCGAGTGAAGATCGTGGACCCCTCGTGGTTCACCTGGCCCGCGCTGCCCGTCGCGCTGGCGGACACGATCGTCCCGGACTTCCCGCTGGCGAACAAGAGCTTCAACCTGAGCTACGCCGGCAACGACCTGTAGGCCCGGCGGCTTCCGGCGCACCCCCGCGTTCGCCCCGCGCGGGTTCCGTTGTGCAGGTTCGCTTCGTGCAGGTCAGCCGTGCGGCGGGGCGCTCAACAGGTGGTTCACGACGGGCCGGGCGGACGGCGCAATCCAGTAGTACACGAACGTCCCCCGTCGCTCCCCGTCGATCAGTCCGGCTTCGCGCAGGGTGCGCAGGTGGTGCGAGATCGTCCCCGAGGACAAGTCGAACGCGGGAGTCAGCTCGCACACGCACACCTCGACCCGGGCCGCGATCATCGCCGTCAGCCTCAGCCGCGCGGGGTCACCGATCGCCTTGAGCACGCGGGCGTACGCCTCGGCGGCGGACGTCTGTAGGAGCGGGGTCACGGCGGATCTCTGCTCGGCGGGGGCCATGATGCCGGCGGCTGCGGCGCCCGTGGAGCGGGCGGCGAACTCGGAGGTCATCGACGGGCTCATTCCTCTATCTTGACAGACATCGAACCAGCGAGCAGGCTGGCCTTGGTTTGATACTCATCAAGACAAGGCATCGAGTCCGCTCGGCGCCGAGCTGTATCTATGACACCCATGACACTCGTACCGAGGGCAGGACAATGACCACCGTCGATCCGCACCCGCACGCAGCCGATACCGTCCCCGCAGATGTCTCAGAAGATGTCCGCGAAGGTGCTCCAGATGATGTCCGCGAAAATGTCCGGGCCCGCTACGCGCAGGCCGCGCGGCACACGCTCGACCTCGCGCCCGCCGCCACGGGCTGCTGCGGCTCGCCTGCCGAGGCGATGCCTGCCGTCGACCCGATCACGCGGAACCTCTACGACGAGGACACCCCGTTCGACGCCGCCCTGGCCGCTTCCCTCGGCTGCGGCAATCCGACCGCCCTCGCGTCGCTCACCCCAGGACAGGACGTCCTCGACCTCGGCGCCGGCGGTGGCCTCGACGTGCTCCTGTCGGCGCGGCGGATCGCCCCCGGCGGGACGGCGTACGGCCTGGACATGACCGACGAGATGCTCGAGCTGGGCCGCCGGCACCAGGCCGAGGCCGGGATCACCAACGCGCGCTTCCTCAAGGGGACCATCGAACGCGTCCCCCTGCCCGACGCCAGCGTCGACGTCGTGATCTCGAACTGCGTCATCAACCTGTCCCCTGACAAGGACGCGGTGCTGACCGAGGCGTACCGCGTGTTGCGCCCGGGCGGCCGCTTCGCGGTCTCCGACATCGTGGCGCTACGCCCGATTCCCACGCAGCTGCGCCGCGTCGTCGCGCTGTGGACCGGCTGTATCTCGGGGGCTCTGCTCGATGCCGACTACGTCGCCAAGCTCACGGCGGCTGGGTTCAGGGACGCGGGGGTTGAGGTCACCCGCCGTTACGAGCGCGCCGACCTGGAGGCCATGGCCGACCAATTGGATCTCGGCGCGCTGCCGGAGGGCAAGGACGTGAGCTGGGCGATCGACACCCTCGAAGGCGCCTTTGCGAGTGCATTTGTCCGTGCCACCAAACCGTGACGGCCGCCACCGACCATCCCGCCGAACCGGCCGGACCACGATCCGGCCGCGCCGCCGACCCCGCGGCGGCGCGCCTCTCGCGGCTTGATCGCTTCCTGCCCGCGTGGATCCTCGCCGCGATGGGATGCGGTCTCGCTCTGGGGCGCCTCGTGCCCGGCCTCGCGCAGGGACTCGACGCGGTGCAGGTCGCGGGCGTCTCCGCGCCGATCGCCTTCGGTTTGCTCGTCATGATGTACCCGGTCCTGGCCAAGGTTCGCTACGACGAGATGGGGACCATCACCGCCGACCGTCGACTGATGGGATTGTCGCTCCTGCTCAACTGGATCATCGGGCCGGCGCTCATGTTCGCGTTGGCGTGGCTGTTCCTGCCCGACCTGCCCGAGTACCGCACCGGTCTGGTCATCGTCGGCCTGGCCCGCTGCATCGCGATGGTCCTCATCTGGAACGATCTGGCCTGCGGCGATCGGGAGGCGGCCGCCGTGCTCGTCGCGGTCAACTCGGTCTTTCAGGTCTTGGCCTTCTCGGCGTTGGCGTGGTTCTACCTGCAGGTGCTGCCCGGCTGGCTCGGCTTGGAGACCACGAGCGTGCAGTTCTCGGTCGCGGCCATCGCGTGGTCGGTTGTCGTCTTCCTCGGAGTGCCGCTGGTCGCGGGCTACCTCACCCGCCGGTACGGCGAGCGCGCGCGGGGGCGCGCCTGGTACGAGGGTGTGTTCCTGCCCCGCATCGGACCGTTCGCCCTGCTGGGGCTTCTGTTCACCATCGTGATCCTCTTCGCGCTGCAGGGGGAGCAGATCACCACGTCATCTACTTCGCGGTGATGTTCACCGGCGCGCTGCTGGCTGCCCGCGCCGTCGGGCTGAGTTACGCGCGGGCCACCACGGTCGCGTTCACTGCGGCCGGAAACAACTTCGAGCTGGCCATCGCGGTCGCGATCGGGACGTTCGGCGTCACTTCGGGTCAGGCGCTCGCCGGGGTCGTCGGCCCGCTGGTCGAAGTCCCCGTCCTGGTCGCCCTGGTCTACGTCTCCCTGGCGCTCGGGCGGCGCCTCTTTGCCGGCGATCCGAGCCTGCCCGCCCGTTGACCACCGCTCCCGGCGTTGGCGCCGCGCGATCACGCGTCCTGGTGAGGACGCGAGGCTGACACCGAGAGATGCTCGCCCCCCGGAGCGGCGGCATCGGGCATCGGGCGCCTGTGAAGGTACAGTCCCTGCGTGCCTGCCCTGTTCGGATCGTTCGAAGACCGGAACTTCCGGCTGTTCTTCGCGGGCGCGCTGATCTCGAACACCGGCACCTGGATGAGCCGCGTGGGCCAGGACTGGCTCGTCCTGGTCGAACTCACCGATCACTCCGCGCCCGCGCTCGGCCTGGTCACCGGCCTGCAGTTCCTGCCCATGCTGCTGCTCGCGCCGATCGCGGGCGTGTTGGCCGACCGGTTGGCCAAGAACCGAGTGCTCGTGGTCACGAACCTCGCGATGTGCGCCACGTCGACCCTGCTCGGTGCGCTGGTCATCTCAGGCGCAGCCCAGCTGTGGCACGTGTACGCGATCGCGTTCGCGCAAGGGGTCGCGGCGGCGGTCGACGGGCCGGCCCGCATGGCGTTCGTCTCCGAAATCGTGACCCCGGCCCACCTGACGAATGCCATCGGGCTCAACTCGGCGTCGTTCAACGCCGCCCGCATGCTCGGTCCGGGCGTGGCCGGCCTGATGATCGCCGGGATAGGCACTGGACCGGTGTTCTTCGTCAACGCGCTGTCGTTCCTGGCCTACCTCGCGGCGATCGCCCGGATGGACCGCTCCCTCCTGCGCCCGGCGACGCCGGCGCGCGGCAAGGGCCAGCTCGTGGCCGGCCTGCGGTACGTGCGCGCCCGGCCCGACATCCTCCTGCTCCTGGCCATCGTGTTCATGTTCGGCACCTTCGCGCTGAATTACCAGATCACGACCGCACTGATGGCGACGCTGGTCTACGACAAGGGCCCCGCCGAGTACGGACTGCTCGGCTCGATCATGGCGATCGGGTCGCTGGCCGCCGCGATCTGGGTGGCATCCCGGGTGCGGCCGCGGCTGCGCATGATCCTGGTCGCCCTCGGCGCCTACACGATCCTGTCGACCGCGCTCGCCCTCGCGCCGACGTACGAGACGTTCGCGGTCCTGCTGATCCCGGTCGGGTTCTGCGCCCTCGTCGTCATGCCGACCTGCAACGCGCTCGTGCAACTGTCCACGGCCCCCGAGATGCGCGGACGGGTCATGGCGCTCTACGTGGCGATCTTCTTCGGTGGTACCCCGATCGGCGCCCCGCTGATCGGCTGGATCGGCCAGGTCTGGGGGCCGCGCTGGACGATCCTCGCGGGAAGCGTGGCCACATTGCTCACCACCGTGGTCGCCACCGCGTACGTGTTGCGCAGCGACGACCTCCGCGTGCGTTACCAGCGGCAGGTGCCGTATCTGCGGCTCGAACGCGGCGACCGTTTCGTCCGTCCCTTGCCGGAGGTCGAACGCTAGCGAGTCCCGGCGGGCGCGACTATCAGGGGGTGTCACGTCCGCATGAGCGCATGTCAGGATGTTTCACGTCCTGCCAGACGTGTCACGTCGTGCGGTGCACCTTGTGGGCCGCCGCCTGCGCGAGGGGGCGCACGGTGAGCTTGTCGATGTTGACGTGCTGCGGCAGGTTCGCCATCCACGCGATGCACTCCGCGATGTCGTCCTCGGTCAGCGGCTGCTCCACCCCCGCGTAGACCTGCGCGGCCCGGTCCGCGTCGCCGCCGAACCGGACCAGGGAGAACTCCTCGGAGGCCACCAGGCCGGGGGCGATGTCGCACACCCGCACCGGCTGACCGCACAGCTCGAGACGCAGCACGTCGCTGATCGCCACCTCGGCGAACTTCGCCGCGTTGTACCCACCGCCGCCTTCGTAGGCGACCTGGCCGGCCGTCGAGGTGACGGTGATGATCGTGCCCGCCCCGCTGGCGATCAGCGCCGGGAGCAGAGCCTTGGTGACCGCGACCGTACCGAGCACGTTGGTCTCAAACATGGTCCGGTACGCGGCCAGGTCCGCCTGCGCCACCGGCTCCAGACCGACCGCGCCGCCCGCGTTGTTGACCAGCAGCGTCACCCGCTCCCCGGCGCTTCGAGCCAGCCGGGTCACGTCGTCGGGGTTCGTCACGTCGCACCGTAGGGTCCGGCAGCCGATCTGCGCGGCCAGCTCGTCGAGCCGCTCCTGGCGCCG
>CAJDWP010000009.1_pt1 | contig 21582 bp, 16 predicted proteins | sample 7391631 | NCBI WGS metagenome assembly CAJDWP01 (sample SAMEA7055740, study PRJEB34461) | soil metagenome | biome: terrestrial ecosystem; feature: Peninsula; material: soil | place: Antarctica | collected 2016 | reverse complement strand
ACGGGCGCGGTCATGATGCTCTTCCTCTTCGTGATCATGCTGATCGGTGTCGAGGCGAGCGAGTCGATGGTGGACACCATCCGCGGGCAGAAGGTCGTCGCGCTGCTCGTGGCGCTCGGGTTGGCCGGCCTGCTCCTCAGCATTTTCGGCCAGACGACGCTGCGCGCCGACCCCCAGGGTCTGATGGTCGCCAACGCGGACGGCAACCCTGCGGGGATCGCGAGCCTGGTGTTCGGCCCGTACGTCTGGGTGTTCGAGCTCACGAGCGCGCTCTTGATCACCGCCGCCATGGCGTCCATGGTGCTCGCGCACCGGCAGCGTCTCGTCGAGCGGCCCACCCAGCAAGAGCTCTCCGTGCAGCGCATCAGAGACAACCGTTTCGTCGCCGGGCTGCCGGCGCCCGGTGTGTACGCGCGCCATAACGCCGTCGACACGCCGGCGCTGTTGCCCGACGGTTCGCCGAGCCATTTGTCCGTCTCCCGGGTTCTGACCGCCCGGCGGCAGATCGAAGGCCCGAAGCCCTACGCGGATGCTGTCGACGTGCGCGAGCAGGAGATCGAGGAGGGTTCGCAGCGATGAGCCTCACGAGCTATCTCTATCTGGCGTCGATCCTTTTCGCGATCGGCGCGGCGACCGTGCTCACGCGCCGCAACGCGATCATCGTATTCATGGGCATCGAGCTGATGCTCAACGCGGCCAACCTCGTCTTCGTCACGTTCGCTCGGATGCACGGCACTCTCGACGGCCAGGCCATCGCTCTGATCGTGATGGTGGTCGCCGCGGCCGAGGTCGTCGTCGGCCTAGCGATCATCGTGGCCATCTACCGTGCCCGACGCTCGGCCTCGGTCGACGACGCCAACCTGCTGAAGCTGTAAGGAGCGAGGCGTGCAACTCTTTTCCTCGGCCGTCGGCGTGTTCGCGGCCGCCACACCCTCCCAGGTCGCGCCGGCCACCGGTGCCGGCACCTGGGCCTGGCTCCTCGTCGCCCTGCCGCTTCTCGGCGCGATCGTTCTGCTCGTCGGCGGTCGCCGTACCGACTCTTTCGGGCCCGGACTCGCGGTCGGCCTGTCCTGGGCCTCCTTCGGCGTCGGTGTCGCGATCATGGTGGAGATGCTCGGCCAGGCCGCCCCGGACCGCGCCCAGCATCTGCAACTGTTCACCTGGATCACAGCGGGCTCCCTGGAACTGCCCATCGGGATGCTGGTCGATCAGCTGTCCATCAGCTTCGTCCTCCTGGTGACGTTCGTCGGGTCGCTGATCCATGTGTACTCGCTCGGCTACATGACCGGCGACCCGCAGAAGCGACGGTTCTTCGCCTATCTCAACCTGTTCGTCGCGGCCATGCTGCTCCTGGTGCTTGCGGACAGCTATCTGCTGCTCTACGTCGGTTGGGAGGGTGTTGGCCTGGCGTCGTACCTGCTGATCGGCTTCTGGAACTGGAACCCGCCCTACGCCTCCGCCGCCAACAAGGCCTTCCTGGCCAACCGCGTCGGTGACTTCGGACTCGGCCTGGCCATCATGCTCATGTTCGCCACGTTCGGCCGCGTCGACTTCCTCGGCGTCCGCGCGGGCGTCGAGAGCGCGAGCACCACCACGCTCACGGTGATGGGCCTGCTCCTCCTGCTCGCGGCCTGCGGTAAATCGGCGCAGTTCCCGCTGCAGAGCTGGCTCGGCGACGCGATGGCCGGCCCGACCCCGGTGTCGGCCCTCATCCACGCCGCGACCATGGTCACCGCGGGCGTCTACCTGGTGGTCCGCAGCCACCCGGTCTTCAACTTGGCGCCCGACGCGCAGCTCGCCGTCGTGATCGTCGGCGCCATCACCTTGTCGATGGGGGCGATCATCGGCTGCGCCAAGGACGACATCAAGAAAGCGCTCGCGGCCTCGACGATGAGCCAGATCGGCTACATGATGCTCGCCGCGGGCCTCGGCCCGATCGGTTACGCGTTCGCGATCTACCACCTGCTTACGCACGGTTTCTTCAAGGCGGGCATGTTCCTCGGCGCCGGGTCGGTCATGCACGGCATGAATGACCGGGTCAACATGCGCACCTTTGGCGCCTTGTCCACAACGATGAAGACGACCTGGCTCACCTTCGCGGCCGGTTGGCTCGCGATCATCGGCTTCCCGTTCCTGTCCGGCTGGTTCAGCAAGGACAAGATCATCGAGGCGGCTTTCGTCGGCGAAGGGTGGCGTCCCTGGGTGTTCGGGCTCGTCACCCTTCTGGCCGCGGGCCTCACCGCGTTCTACATGTCACGGCTGTTCTTCATGACGTTCCACGGCAAGGCCCGACACCTCGCGAACGACCACCCGCACGAGGCCCCGGCGTCGATGACCGTCCCGATGATCGTGCTGGCGGCCGGTTCCGTCGGGCTCGGCGCGGTGCTCTCCTTCACCGGCTTCACCGACTGGCTGAACCCGGCCGTCGGAGTCGCCGCGCACGGCGGGGAGCACGACCCGGTCCTGAGCGTGCCGCTGATCATGGGCCTGTCGTTCCTGCTCGTGGCCATCGGCGTGGCCCTGGCCTGGAAGATGTACGTCGCTTCGCCGGTCGGCGAGCCGAGCAAGAGCTTCGCGGCGGCCGTGGCCAGGAACGACTTCTTCCAGGACGATGTCACCGACGTCGCGATCGTCATCCCCGGCAACGGGTTGGTCCGAGCGACCATGCTCACCGACCGCGGCGCCGTCGACGGAGCGGTACGTGGCCTGGCCGGGGTGGTGACCGCGGCCAGCCGTGGGCTGCGCCAGCTCCAGAACGGGTTCGTCCGCTCGTACGCTCTGACGATGCTGCTCGGCATCGTCGTCCTCCTCGGTGCCGTCTGGGTGGTTAAGTGATGAACAACGTTGACTGGCTGACCATCATGATGGTCGTGCCCCTCATCGGGGCGGTCATCGTGGCGTTCCTCCCGCGTAGCGGCGCGCGCGTGGCCCGCCCGGTGGCCTTCGGCTTCTCGCTCATCCCGCTCGCCATTGCGCTATACGTGTGGCTCGCGCTGTACGACAACGGTGCGACCGCCCAGTTCCAGTTGACCTCTACGCACGAGTGGATCCCCCGCTGGGGTATCAGCTACGCGATGGGTCTGGACGGCATGGCTCTCGCGATGATCGTGATGTCCGCGATCCTCGTCCCGATCTGCGTCCTCGCCGCCTGGGACGACATGCCCGCCGACGGCAGTAAGGACAACGGCTACTTCGCCTGGATGCTGGTGCTCGAGGCCTTCATCATCGGGGTGTTCTCGGCCACGGACCTGTTCCTTTTCTACATCTTCTTCGAGGGGATGCTGATCCCGGTCTACTTCCTCATCGCCTCCTACGGGGTGGGGACGCAGCGTCGCGCGGCCGCGTTGAAGTTCCTGCTCTACTCGCTGGCCGGCGGTCTCGTGATGCTGGTCGCGGTCATCGGCGTGTACGTGCAGGGGCCCGGCGGATCGCAGGGCTTCCTAGTCACGTCGCTCACGGGCCTGTCCATGGACGCGACCACGGAGCGGCTGCTCTTCGTCGGGTTCTTCATCGCCTTCGCGATCAAGGCCCCGATGGTGCCGGTGCACACCTGGCTCCCCGACGCGGCCCAGTGCGCGACGCCGGCAACCAGCACGCTGCTGGTCGGTGTGCTGGACAAGGTCGGCACGTTCGGGATGATCCGGTTCTGCCTGCAGTTCTTCCCGAATGCCAGCCAGTGGGCCACCCCGGTGGTCGTGACGCTCGCGCTGATCTCCATCATCTACGGCGGTTTGGCGGCCATCGGCGCGAAGCACATTATGCGCCTGATCGCCTTTACGTCGGTGAGCCACTTTGGCTTTATCGTGCTCGGCATCTTCGCCTTCACCCGGATGTCTGGGCAGGGCTCGGTGCTCTACATGCTCAACCACGGCTTTGCTACCGCCGCGCTGTTCCTGCTCGCCGGCATGTTGATCGTCCGCTCCGGCAGCCCGCTCATCCGCGACCACGGCGGGTGGGCTCGCGTCACTCCAGTCCTCGCCGGCTGTTTCCTCGTCACCGCCATGGCGAGCCTGGCGCTGCCCGGCCTGGCCTCGTTCGTGGCCGAGTTCCTCGTCATGATGGGCACCTTCCAATGGAACCCGTGGGTGGCCGCGATTTCCTCGCTCGGCATCCTGCTGGCGGCTCTCTACATGCTGCTGCTCTACCAGCGGGTGTTCACCGGGCCCGCGCCTGGCGAGGCCGTGACCGAACGCGACGGCGCGGTGCTCCTGGACGGCGCGTCCACGACGAAGCGCTCCGTGCGTGACCTCGGGGGCCGCGAGAAGGCGGTGGTCGCCCCCCTGATCGCGCTGTTCGTGGTCTTGGGCGTCTACCCCAACCTCGCCCTCCAGGTCATCAATCCCTCTGTCGAGAAGTCGCTCAGCATCGTGGGTGTGCGCGATCCGGCTCCGGCGGTCGGTTCGGTGGACGCCGAGAAGGGGAGTGCGAAGTGATGCCCGCGTTCATCACCACCGAGGCGTATACCGCCACAGACATCCACTACGCGACCATCGCGCCGATTTTGATCGTCTTGGCGGGCGCGCTGGTCGGCGTGCTGGTGGAGGCGTTCGCGCCCCGCGCGCGACGTCACGACCTCCAGGTGGGGGTCACCACGATCGCCCTGATCGCGTCCCTCGCGGTCCTCCTGGTGATCACACGTGACTATCAGCGCAGCACCCTCGGAGGCGCCGTCGTCGTCGACGGGGTGTCGGTCTTTCTGATGGCGTTGCTGCTCGCGCTGACGTTCGTCTCCGTGTTGGTGATGTCCGATCGGCTGTCCGGTCGCGGCGCAGATGCCTTCACGCCGTCCGGGGCCTCCATTCCCGGGAGCGAGGGCGAGCGGATGGCCACCCGCCTCGGGGCGACGACCACCGAAGTCTTCCCGCTCACGCTGTTCTCTGTCGCTGGCATGATGGCGTTCGTCTGCGCGGGCGACCTGCTGACGATGTTCGTGGCGTTGGAGGTGCTGTCCTTCCCCCTATACATCATGACCGCGCTGGCCCGGCGCAAGCGTTTGCTGTCTCAGGAAGCTGCGCTGAAATATTTCCTCCTCGGTTCGCTCAGCTCGGCGTTCTTTCTCTTCGGCGCCGCCTTGTTGTACGGCTTCTCTGGCACCGTGTCCCTGTCGGGCATCGCGCAGGCGATCCCGGTCGCCGACACCGGCCAGGAGCTGCTCCTGGCGGGAGTGCTGTTCGTGCTCTTCGGACTGCTGTTCAAGATCGGCGCGTGGCCGTTCCACAACTGGGTGCCGGATGTCTACCAGGGCGCGCCCACGCCCGTCACCGGCTTCATGGCGGCCGGCACCAAAGTCGCAGCGTTCGGCGCGCTCCTGCGCTTGGCTTACGTCGGCGTGCCCCAGACCCGCTGGGACTGGCTCTTCGTCCTGTGGATCGTGGCCGGCATGACGATGATCGTCGGCGCGGTGCTCACCGTCACCCAGACCGACATGAAACGACTTCTGGCGTACAGTTCCATCGCCCATGCAGGGTTCATCCTCGTCGGTCTCCTGGCGTTTGACCGGACCGCTGTCGGCGGGGTGCTGTTCTACCTGGTGGCCTACGGGTTCGCCACGGTCGCCGCCTTCGGCATGGTCTTCCTGGTGCGCAGCCGCGCGGACGGCTCCGAGGCGACGGCGTTGTCCCAATGGGCCGGTCTAGGTCGGGACCACCCACGATTCGCGGCCGCGTTCTTCCTGCTGCTGCTGACGTTCGCCGGGATCCCGCTCACCGGCGGATTTACGGCCAAGATCGCGGCGTTCGTGCCGGCGGTCCAGTACGGCGGAGTCGCAGGTGTCATCCTCGTCGTCATCGGCGTGATCTGCAGCATCATCACCGCCTACGCGTACTTCAAGGTGGCCGGCCTGATGTTCCGGCCCAAGGAGCCTGGGGCAGGATCCGGTGACGCCGTCCTGGTCGGCGCGCCCTCCATGGGCACCACGTTCGCCATCACCCTTGGGCTGGTCGTCACCGTGGCCCTCGGCGTCTTCCCCGGTCCGTTGCTCAACCTGTTCGACGCCTCCACGACGTTCCTTCGATGACGTCGCGAGCCTCCGTGCTCCCCGGTCTCGAGCCCGGCCTGGCAGCCTCGCTGCAGGCCGGGCTCGACGCGGTCGAAGCGCTGATCGCGGCGCGCGTTGACCACGACGACCCCTTCATCGCTGGAGTCGGAGGGCACTTGCTGTCCGCCGGAGGCAAGAGATTCCGGCCGATGTTGACCCTTCTCGCCGCCCACGTGGGCAGCGGTGTCAACGACAATGTGGTCGCGGCGGCGGCGGCGGTCGAGCTGACCCACCTGGCTTCGCTCTACCACGACGACGTGATGGACGAGGCGTCGATCCGGCGAGGTGTCCCTAGCGTCAACGCGGTTTACGGCAACTCCACCGCGATCCTGGCGGGTGACCTGCTCTTTGGGACAGCGAGCGCCATCGTGGCCGACCTGGGGCCGGAAGCGGTCAAGATCCAGGCGGAAACGTTCGTACGGTTGTGCGCGGGTCAGATCCGCGATGACCGGCCCTGCCCCGCCGGGACTGACCCGGTCGCTGATTACCTCGGGGTCCTCGCCGACAAGACCGGGGTGTTGATCGCGACCTCAGCGCGATACGGCGCCATGTTCTCGGGGTGTGACGCCGCCACCGTGGCCATTTTGCGCGAGTACGGAGAGCGTCTTGGGGTCGCGTTTCAGCTCGCCGACGACGTGCTCGACGTGGCGGGCCAGGGGGTCGTCACCGGCAAGGTCCCGGGGACGGACCTGCGCGAAGGTGTCGAGACGCTGCCCACGCTCTACGTACGCGAGCACGTGCGCGACAGTCGCGGGCCCGTACCACCCACGGATAGACGCCTCCTGGAGTTGCTCGATGCCGATCTCAGCGCGGACGAAACGGGTGTGACCGAGGCCCTGGAGCTGTTGCGAGCCCACCCGGCGTTCCAGCGCGCCCGGGAGGAGACGCGCTCGACGGCACGCCGGGCCGCCGAGGTGCTGACGCCGCTCGGCGACACGGACGTGACGCGGGCGCTGCGCGCGCTGGCGGCTGGGGTGGTGGACCGCCGTGTGTGACCGGGCCCATCCACGAGACCGGGAGCGGTGTTCCGTTCGACGGGTCCCGGGCCAGGCCCGAGTGGCGGAAATCCGCCAAGCGGTCATCAAGATTTGATAACGGCACCGCTCGGCTACCCTGTACCGAGGGTGTGGAACCGCTTGCACCGTCCGATGTGGTCATAAGGTGGTCTTATGTCGCGAGTACCAGCCGAGCAGCGCCGAGAGCAGCTGATAGAGGCGACAATCGACCTGGCTATCCGGGAGGGTTTGGCCGCCGCGTCGGTGCGGCGTATCGCCGATGAGGCGAACGTGTCGCTGGGGGTTGTCCATTACTGCTTCTCCAGCAAGGAAGCCTTGTTGGACGCAGTCGCCGAGACTTTCATCAGCCCGATCATCGATGCCGTCATGTCCGTCCTCACCGGTCACTCGGGAACGATGGAGCAGAAGGTCTACGACAGCTTCCGAGCCTACTGGGAGCACACCCAGACCCAGCCGGGGCGACAGCTGCTGTCGTACGAGCTCGCGGCGTGGTCGGTCCGTGGCGATGGCGAGGCGGCGCGCCTGCTCTACAAGACGTACCTCGACGCGATCGAGTTGATGATCACGGAGAGTATGGGCATCCGCGGAAGCGAGGGTCTGCCGACCCGGACGCTCGCGCGCATGGTGCTCGCCGTCACGGACGGCGTCATGCTGGCCTGGCTGGTCGACCGAGATAACGAGGGTACTTTCGACGTGTTGCAGGGCTTCATCGGCGTGCTGCTCGCCGTGGTCGAGCAAGCTCGAGGAGTCGGCCTCGTGACGGTCCCTGAGCCGCCGGAGTCCTGATCATCCTCCCGGCGAACCGCCGTTTGAAACGGCGGACTCGTGCCGGGTCAGGGCGCCGCTGCGGGGCCATGAGGCGCGCGTCATGTCCACCACAAGCAGGGCGACCGCCGCCCAGATGATCCCGAAACCGATCCAGCGCGCCTGCGACAGCTGCTCGCCGAGAAGCAGGGCGGTCGCGAACTGCAGGATCGGCGCGAGGAACTGCATCAGCCCGATCGTCACCAGGGTCACGCGACGCGCGGCTGCGGCGAATAAGAGCAGGGGGACGGCCGTCACCACCCCCGTGGAGATGAGCAGGGCGGTGTGGCCCGCCGAGACGAGGCCGAACGTGGTCTGCCCCTGTACCGCGACCCAAACGAGGATCGCGGCGGCGATGGGAGCGATGCACACGGTCTCTGCGGTCAGGCTCTCTAGCGCGGTCAGACGCGTGCCGACGCGGTGCTTCACGAGTCCGTAGAGGCCGAACGAGAACGCCAGCCCGAGGGGGAGGAGCGGCACCGAATGCGCTTGGACCGTGAGGTAGACGGCTCCTGACGCCGCGATGCCGACCGCAACCCCCTGCAGCGGCCGGAGTCGCTCCCGGAGGACCACCAGGCCGAGGGCGACGCTCACGAGAGGGTTCATGAAGTAGCCAAGGGCCGCGTCGGCGATGTGATCGGACGTGACGGCGATGAGGTAAAGAGTCCAGTTCACCGAGACTAAGAGCCCGCCGAGCGCCACGGCGGCAAGGGCCCGACGATCGCGTAGGCGTTCCCCAAGGCGTCTCAGCCCCCCGAAGGCCACCAGCACCGCCGTGCAGAAGACCATGGACCACGCGATGCGGTGCGCCACGATCTCCCAGGGCCCGGCGGGCGCCAGGAGCGTGAAGTACAGCGGGAAGCCGCCCCAGAGCCCGTACGCCCCGAGTCCGTAAAGGACTCCGGCGCGGTCACTCGAGGGGCGGCTTCTTGGGCCGTTGCCAGCCGTGCTGCGTGGGGCTATCGGCTCAGCCGACAACCCATGTGTCCTGACCGGCAAAGAGCTTCCAAAGATCATCGTCCGTGACCTCGGCCTGGTCCTTGCTCGCCTCGGCGATCTGGGCGCGGATCATGTCGTCGTACGCGGGGCGCTGGACATCTCGGAAGACGCCCATCGGCACGCACGCCATGTCGTCGCCCTCCAGGCTGGCGAGCGCGAAGGCGAGCGAAGGGTCCTCGGCCTTGCTGTCACAGACCACGATGTCTGACTCAGGGACGCCCTGGGCGGCGACGACCTTGAGGCCACCCTTCTCGTCGCGGACGACGACCCTGTCCTTGCCGAGGCGCAGCGGCTGGCCGTCTTCCAGGCGCAGCACGTGCGCCTGGTCTTCGGTCTCATCTTTGAGCAGGTCGTATGCGCCGTCGTTGAAGATGGGGCAGTTCTGGTAGATCTCGATGAAGGCACTGCCGCGGTGCTGGGCGGCGCGGCGCAGCATCTCAGCGAGGTGCGGCCGATCCGCGGCCATGGAACGAGCGACGAACGAGGCGTCCGCGCCCAGCGCGAGGCGCACCGGACTGAAGGGGTGGTCTACCGACCCCATCGGAGACGTCTTGCTGACGGTGCCTTGCGGCGACGTCGGGGAGTACTGCCCCTTGGTCAGTCCGTAGATCCGGTTGTTGAAGACCAGCATGGTGATGTTCACGTTGCGGCGCAGCATGTGGATGGTGTGGTTACCACCGATAGCCAGCGAGTCGCCGTCGCCCGAGGCGACCCAGACGGCCACGTCCCCGCGGGCTGCCGCGACCCCCGTGGCGATCGTCGGGGCCCGACCGTGAACGCCGTGCATCCCGTAACTGTCGATGTAGTACGGGAACCGCGAGGAGCACCCGATGCCGGAAATCACCACGGTGTTTTCCGGGGCCACCCCCAGCTCGGGCATATGCCCCTGGACCGTCGCCAGGATGCTGTAGTCACCGCAACCGGGGCACCAGCGGACCTCCTGGTCGCTGCTGAAATCCTTGCGGGTGAGTTTGCGGTCGTCGCCGGCCAGGGCGATGCCGTCGGTCCGGGTCCGCAGTTCGCCCAGGTCGATAGTCGTCATGTGGATCAGACCTCCTGTGAGTCTGCGGCGACATGAGCCTCGTCGATCTCGGCGAGGTGCTGCTTGATGAAGTCGGTGATCTCTGGGACTGTGAACGGCAGGCCCCGGACCAGGTTATGCGACTTGATGTCGACGAGGAACATCCCCCGAAGCACCAGCGCCAGCTGACCGAGGTTCATCTCGGGCAGGACGACCATCTTGTACCTTCGAAGGACCTCCCCGGTGTTCTTCGGGAGGGGATTGATGTAGCGCAGGTGCGCGCGGGCGACCTTGATGCCCTCCTCACGAACATTGCGCACGGCTGCGGCGATCGGGCCGTAGGTCGATCCCCAGCCCAGCATGAGGAGCTCGGCTTCGCCGGACGGGTCGTCAACCTCTAGCAGCGGGACGTCGTCCGCCATCGCGTCGATCTTGGCCTGTCGCAGCGCCGTCATCTTCATGTGGTTGGCCGAGTCGTGCGAGAGGGCGCCGGTGCCGTCTGCCTTCTCCAGGCCGCCGAGGCGGTGCTGCAATCCGGGCGTGCCGGGGATCGCCCACGGTCGGGCCATCGTCTTCTCATCCCGCTTGTACGGGTGGAAGGTCGGGTTGCCCAGATCGTCGACCGCGTTAGGGCCGGTGGCGAAGTCGGGGTCGATCGCCGGGATGTCATCCAAGGTCGGTAGTTGCCAGGGCTCGGAACCGTTGCCCAGGTAGCCGTCGGTCAGCAGGATCACGGGGTGCCGGTATTTGATCGCTATCGCGCAGGCCTCGTACGCGGCGTTGAAGCAGTCGACCGGGGACTGGGCCGCGATGACCGCGACCGGTGCCTCACCGTTGCGGCCGTATAGCGCCTGAAGCAGGTCGGCTTGCTCGGTCTTGGTAGGCAGACCCGTGGAGGGGCCTCCGCGTTGGACGTTGACGACGACGAGCGGGAGCTCGGTGGAGACCGCGAGGCCGAGGAACTCGGATTTCAGGCACAGGCCCGGCCCGGACGTCGTGGTCACGCCGAGTTTGCCGGCGAAGCTCGCGCCGAGCGCGAAGCCGATGCCCGAGATCTCGTCCTCGGCCTGCAGCGTCATGACGCCAAGTCTCTTCAGGCGGGCGAGCACATGGAAGATGTCGGTCGCGGGAGTGATCGGGTAGGAGCCCAGAACGAGTTGCAGCCCGGCCCGGTGCGCGCCCATGACCAACCCGTAGGCGGTTGCCGTGTTGCCCGTGACATTGCGGTAGGTGCCCGCGGGCATGTCCGCGGGCTCGACCTCGTAGCGAACGGCGAAGACCTCGGTGTTCTCACCGTAGTTCCAACCGGCCTCGAGAGCGAGCACGTTGGCCTTCATGATCTCGGGCCGCTTAGAGAACTTCTGCTCTAGAAACATGCGCGTCGAGTCGGTCGGGCGGCTGAACAGCCAGGAGATCAGGCCGAGCGCGAACATGTTCTTCGCGCGCTCCTTCTCCTTCTTGGTCAGATCGCAGTCCGCGAGCGCTTCGATCGTGAGCGACGCGAGCGGGACCGCGTGGATCGTGGCGGAGTCGCCGAGGGAGCCGTCTTCGAGCGGGTTGCTCGCGTATCCCACCTTGGCGAGGTTGCGCTTCGTAAAATCGTCGCTGTTGACGATGATCGTGCCGCCCTTTTTCACCTCGCGGACGTTGGCTTTCAGAGCCGCGGGGTTCATGGCGACCAGCACGTCGGGGTTGTCACCCGGCGTCATGATGGCGTGGTCGCCGAACTGCAGCTGGAAGCTGCTGACGCCCAGGAGGGTGCCCTGGGGCGCGCGAATCTCGGAGGGGTAGCTGGGCAACGTCGCGAGGTCGTTGCCCACGCTGGCGGTGTCGGAGGTGAAGCGGTCACCGGTCAGTTGCATGCCGTCGCCGGAGTCTCCGGCGAAACGGACGGCGACGCGCACGGTCTTGCGGATCTCTTTGGTCGTGGTACTCATGGGCGTTGACTCACCGAATCCTCTGGACGTGGGGTGCGGCGCTGCATCTGTTCATCGTAGGTCGGCCTCATCTCGCGCGCCCGTCATCCCGGGAATCCTGCTCGGACGGAACGAAGCAAAAGGTCGCCGCGTTGGCGTGGACATGCACCGGCACTACAACGGGCTGAAGACAGCGGCCCTCTTCGGCGGGATCTGGGCGCTCCTGCTCGGGCTCGGCGCCCTCATCGGCGGCGGCCGGTTCATCTGGGTGTTCGCGCTATTTGGCGTCGGGGTGACGTTCTACAGCTATTGGAACAGCGACAGGATCGCGATTCGGGCGATGCGGGCTTACCCCGTCACGCCGCAGCAGCAGCCGACCATGCACCGCATCGTCACCGAGCTGAGCGCTCGCGCGGATCAGCCGATGCCTGCGCTCTACGTGTCACCCACCCAGGCGCCCAACGCGTTCGCGACCGGCCGAGACCCCCGGCACGCGGCCGTCTGCTGTACGGAAGGCGTCCTCGACCTGCTCGACGAGCGGGAGTTGCGCGGCGTCTTGGGGCACGAGCTGATGCACGTCTACAACCGCGACATCTTGACGTCCTCGGTCGCCGCTGCCGTCGCCGGGGTGATCACCAGCGTCGCGCAGATGCTCCTGTTCTTCGGCGGCGGGTTCGGTGGAGGGGATGAGGACCGGCCGAACCCGATCGCCATGCTCGCGCTCGCGCTGCTGGCGCCCATCGCGGCGAGCGTGATCCAGTTGGCCATCTCGCGCACCCGGGAGTACGACGCGGACGAGGACGGCGCGAAGCTGACCGGCGACCCGTTGGCGTTGGCCAGCGCGTTGCGCAAGCTGCAGCACGGAACGGCGCGCGCCCCCCTCCCGCCGGACCAAGACCTGGTGAACGCCAGCCACCTGATGATCGCGAACCCCTTCCGGGGACAGGACGTCTCGCGCTGGTTCAGCACTCACCCGCCGATGACGGACCGGATCGCCCGACTGGAACAGATGGCCCGCGACTAGACCAGCGCGACAGTCTCCCGGGGGTGACGCGACGCCGCGCCTCCGCACCCGCTCGGCGATTGGACGGCGATTTGCGTTGAACGGCGCAGGGATCCGGCCCAGGCGCAGGGTGCCTGACCAACTCTGGCGCCGTCCCTCGCCGCAAGAGAGCAGGTGAAGACCCATGCGAGGTGCAATTCCACCAGGCCTGAACGGATCTGGCCCAAAACGGCGGAGCACGCCCGCTCAGCGCCTGTTATGCGGTCGGGTGTCCCACTGGGGCACCGCCCCACTTTCCCACCGCCATGGACGCCTGGTAAAGCTATAGGGCGTAACCGGATTGATCATGCTTGCCGAACGGCTGGCGGGGACTGTCGAGGGGAACCAGCTCATGAACAGCTCACAGGAGACACCGAGCCCGGGGGAGTCGAGCACTGGGGTGCCGGGCGCTGGGGAGCCCGGCGCTGCGGCGTCGTCGAGCCGTATGGGGCGAAGGTGGCGCAACCTGAGCCGCGAGAACCGGATCGGCGCCGGCCTGATCGGCGCGTGGGCGATCGTGGTCGCAGCCGTCATGACTCAGGCCCCGGGGGGGACGCCGACCGCTGACGTCAGCCCGCGCCCCGGAGTCAACGCCGCCACGCGGGCAGACTCTCCGTTCTCGCTCCGTGACGGCGGCCAGGCGTCGGTGGCCGTTCCCGGCAGCCCGTCGACCTCGACGGGAATCAAAGACGGCGGCGCAGTGGCCGCTCCCACCCAGGGTGAGGAGGAGTCGGCACGAAGCGAGGCTGCGGCCCCCGCGGCGGCGCCCTTCGCCCCCGCTGCCTCGGCGCTCTCGGTGCCGCAGGCCGGCGCGCCCACTCCGGCTCCGGCGCCTTTGGCGTCCCCGGAGCCCCAGACCAGCACACCCAAGTCGGCTGCGGCGCCCTCGGAGCCGCAGCCGAGCTCATCCAAGCCGGCTCCGGCTCCGGCTCCCTTGTCGCCCCCGGCGCCGCAGACGAGCTCATCCAAGCCGGCTCCGGCTCCGGCTCCGGCTCCGGCTCCGGCTCCGGCTCCCAAGCCTGCCGCCCCGGCCCCGAAGCCCACGCCGGCCGGCCCGGCGACCACGCAGCCGGATCGGGCCGGCGCGCCGTCGACGAGCGGGCAGAGCTCTGGAAACTCCCGGTGGAGCCGCGAGCGCGACAGCAGCGCGTCCCGTTGGAACAACAACAAGGGCTACGGCGATCGCAGCTGGAACAAGGGCTACGGCGATCGCGGCTGGAACGAGGGCAACCACCGCGGCAACCGCAGCGCGTGGAGCCGGGACGGCTGGGGCCACTGAGCCGACGCCTTGAGCCAAACGACAGGTCGCCCCCTCTCGTCAGGGGGTGACCTGTCTCGTCGCGGCGGCGGTGCCGCTGTCCTTGGTGTCAGGTGTCAGGTGTCTGGGGTCAGCGGTAGTTGACGAACTGCAGGGCCACGTCGAGCTCCTGCCCTTTCAGCATCCCCATCACGGCCTGCAGCTCGTCCCGGCTTTTGCTGGACACGCGCAGCTCATCGCCCTGGATCGTCGCTTTGACGGTCTTGCGGAACTCTTCGCGGATGAGTTGCGCAATCATCTTCGCGTGCTCCGCGTCGATACCGTGTTGCAGTTGACCCTCCAGGCGGCACTCCTTGCCAGAGGTCTTGGGCACACCGTCCCCGACATCCAGTGATTTCAAGGACACGCCTCGTTTGACGAGTTTCGTCTGAAAGACGTCCAGCACCGCCCGGCAGCGTTCCTCGGTGGCAGCTTTCATGACGACGGTGTCTTGACCGCTGAAGTCGATCGATGCTCCGACGCCCTTGAAGTCGTAGCGTTGCGAGATCTCCTTAGCGGCCTGGTGGAGAGCGTTCGCCACCTCTTGGCGGTCCACCTTGCTGACGATGTCGAACGAGCTGTCGGCCATGCCACTCCTTTGTCTGTGTCCCCGGGGACAGGTGCCTGCTCCCGGGGGTGGATGTCCGCTTCGCGGGGCATGCCCCTGACGGCACCCACTCTTCGTGCCGCCTCGACGCGGGTCCCTGAAGGGGACGCTGTCTGGCCAGGGGTCTGGGGCCAGGCGGCTGAGTCGCCGCCATTCTGCCGTAGGGCGTCTGACCGTCGGCGCGGTCGTCGGGAGCGTCGTATCCGATTGGACTCGCCCCCCCGGCGACTTGCTATTGTATGCGAGCCACGGCAGGTTGCCCGAGCGGCCAATGGGAGCGGACTGTAAATCCGTCGCGAGAGCTACGAAGGTTCGAATCCTTCACCTGCCACCACCGGCACCTGCGGCCCTGGTTCAGCGGAGACGCTGCGCCGGGGCCGCGCGCGGTGCTCCGTCATGGCGCCGGCCGTGCTGGTGGTTCAACCGCCTACGAGTACGCCCGCTCCATAGGCTGCCCGCGAGAGACTAGGGCGATGTCTCTTTCCTCGCCTCGCGAAGGAGCTGCTGTGAACGCCTCCGACGAACTGCTCGTGTCTCACGACCAGGACGGCGCCGTGGTCGAGGTCACGTTCAACCGCCCCCACCGGCACAACGCGTTCACGACCGTCATGTACGAGGGGCTGCGAGACCTGTTCGGTCAGCTCCATCACGATCCGTCGGCGCGTGTCGTGGTGTTCCGGGGGGCAGGCGCGCTGGCGTTTGCGGCCGGCAACGAGATCGGCGAGTTCGCGGACATGACTGAAGGCGCGCAAGCCGTGGCGTACGAAGCCCGCGTGCGCGACCTGCTCACCGCTCTGGCGCTCCTGCCCCAGGTGAGCGTCGCCGCTGTCGATGGGCTGTGTGTGGGCGGCGGGCTGGCCGTGGCGACGTATTGCGATCTGCGCTTGGCCACGTCCGGTTCCCGGTTCGGGTATCCGATCGCCCGCACCTTAGGAAATGCTTTATCGCGTCCACTCCTGGAACGGTGCGTGCACGTGTTCGGCGAGTCGGTGGCGCGCCAGATGCTCCTCGCGAGCCGACTGATCGATGCTCGCCGCGCGTACGATCTGGGGGCTTTGCTCGCGGTCGCGGACAGTCGTGTCGAGCTGGACCGGGAGCTGAACGCGTTGGTGGAGGGGCTGCTGCAGGCGGCCCCGACGACCGTGGCCACGACCAAGGAACAGCTCTTCGCGATCACCGAATCGGGGGGTGATCCGGCGCTGGATGCTCAACTGCTGGAGCGGGCCTACTCCTCGGAGGCGTTCCGGGAGGGCGTGCGCGCTTTCCTCGCCAAGGAACGCCCTAACTTCCGCGCCGCCCCGTCCTAGGGCTGGGCGCACAGCCTGCTCGCGCACTTGGCGATCCGCCGGGAACCGTGTGACGGCGCTCGCGAAGCGTCCCGCGCGAGAGCGGCCAACGATTCCAGACCGGGCTGGGTGGAGCGATAGCCTGTCTGCATGGCACCCTCGATGTTTGAATTCTCGACTGGTCCGCGGGGCCAGCGTGTGGCTATCCACGCCCGTGGAAACCAGGTCCTGTCGTTGTCCGAGATCAACCGGGGCACCGCCTTCACGTGGCCCGAGCGCCACGCGCTGCAGTTGACGGGCTTGTTACCGCCCGGAGTCGTTCCGATTGAGGCGCAGGTGCGCCGGGTCTATGAGCGATACCAGCAGCAGGGCGGCGACATGAACAAGCACGCCTACCTGGCGGGCCTGCGCGATCGTAACTCGGTGCTGTTCTTCCGACTGCTCTCCGAGCACGTCGAGGAGATGCTGCCGATCGTCTACACGCCGACGATCGGTGAGGTCATCCAGAGGTTCAGCCACGAATTCAACCGCTCCCGGGCCGCTTACATGACCGTCGACTACCCGGACCAGATCGAGAACACGCTGAAGAACTTCGGGCTGGGCCCGGACGAATGCGACCTGATCGTGGTCACCGACTCGGAGGGCATCCTCGGGATAGGCGACCAAGGCGTCGGCGGCGTCCAGATCGCCATCGGCAAGCTCTCCGTCTACACGGCGGCGGCCGGGATCGACCCCCGGCGTGTGATTCCCATCGTCATCGACGTGGGCACCGACAACATGGAGTTGCTCAACGACGAGTTCTACATCGGCACGCGGCACAGCCGTACCCGTGGCGAGAAGTACGACATGTTCATCGAACAATTCGTCGCGACGGTCACGCGGATATACCCGAACGCCCTCATCCATTGGGAGGACTTCGGGGCGAGCAACGCGCACCGCATCCTGGAGCGCTACCAGGACACGTGCTGCACGTTCAACGACGATATCCAGGGCACGGCGGCAGTGGTCATGGCGGCCGCGCTGGCCGCCGTCAGGACGTGCGGGCGCAGCATGCGTGACCAGCGCGTCGTCATCTTCGGCGCAGGCACCGCCGGAATCGGGATCGCGGACCTCATGCGCGATCAGATGATGCGCGAGGGGTTGAGCGCGGAGGAAGCGTACCGACAGTTCTGGTGCTTCGGCAGCCAGGGTTTGATCACGACCGGGATGGACCGGATCCGGCCCTTCCAAGAGCCGTACGCACGGCCGGCCGAGGAAGTCGCGTCCTTGGACATGGGCAAGAGTGGGCGCGTCGACCTCGCCGAGGTCGTCGCGACCGTGCACCCAACGATCCTCGTGGGAACCTCGGCCCGATCGGGCGCGTTCAGCGAAACAGTCATCCGGCAGATGTCCGCGCACTGCGAGCGGCCGATCATTCTGCCGCTATCCAATCCGACGTCTCGCGCCGAAGCCACCCCTGCGGACATCATGCGTTGGTCGGAGGGCGCGGCGCTCGTCGCGACCGGGTCACCGTTCGGGCCTGTCGAATACGCCGGGGTGACGCACGCGATCGGGCAGGCCAACAACGCGCTGATCTTCCCGGGACTAGGCCTCGGGGTGATCGTCAGCAAGGCGAGGCGGGTCTCCGCCGGGATGATCCTGGCCGCCGCCGAGGCCGTCGCCGAGATCGTCGACATCGTCCCGCACGGCAAGCCGTTGCTGCCGACCATGTCGCAGTTGCGCCAGGTGTCCGGCACCGTCGCGATCCGTGTCGCCGAGACGGCGCTCAAGGAGGGTTTGTCAGACGTCAAGCTCACCGACCCGGTGCAGGAGATCTACGACGCCATGTGGCAGCCGGTCTACCCGGAGCTGATCCTGCCTGAGGGCGATTGGAAGGACTACTCCTTCGATCTCGCCGAACAGCGCTATCACGCCAGGCAGCATCACCACGACGCGGCCCCATCCCCGGAGGAGCCGTCGGGCCCCACCGAAGAAGTCGGCGGGTAGCAGTGTCGAGGCGCGAAAGCGCGCGTCCGCCACAATGAGGACGTCGGTTCGGCTGGAACGAAGGGAGCACCATGGCGGACGTGATCGGCCTCCTCAACGGTCCGAACCTCAACCTCCTCGGGACGCGCGAACCGGCCACCTACGGCCGCCGGACGCTCGACGACGTGGTGTCGCGCTGCCAGGAGGTCGGCCGGCGGTTCGGGCTGACGGTCGAGGCCTACCAGTCGAACCACGAGGGGGATCTTGTCGACGCCGTTCAGCGGATGGCCCGGGAGGGGGCGCTCGGCGTGGTAATCAACGCGGGGGCCTTCACCCACACGTCGGTCGCCTTGCGGGACGCTCTCGCGGGGGTGGGCCTGCCGTTCGTGGAGGTGCACATCAGCAACGTGTATGCCCGGGAAGCATTCCGGCACACGTCCTACCTCTCTCCCCTCGCGTCCGGGATCGTGGTCGGTTGCGGAACGTACGGGTACGAGCTGGGCGTCCGCGCGTTGGGGCACCATCTGGGGCTGCCCCTGACCGCCTGACGCGAGTCGCAACGGCGAAGGGCCCGCACCCCCAAGGGAGCGGGCCCTTCGCCGTTCGGGCCGGCAAGCGCGATCAGTGCTTACTGAGCGCCGCCAGGATGTCGTTGACGCGGTCTTTCGCGTCGCCGAACAGCATCTGCGTGTTCTCCTTGAAGAACAATGGGTTCTGCACACCCGCGTAGCCGGTGTTCATCGACCGCTTGAAAACGATCACGTTCTCCGCGTCCCAGACGTGCAGGACCGGCATGCCCGCGATCGGGCTGCTGGGGTCGTCCAGCGCAGCCGGGTTCACGGTGTCGTTCGCGCCGATCACGAGTACGACGTCGGTGTGGCTGAGGTCGTCGTTGATCTCGTCCATCTCGAGAACGATGTCGTAGGGAACCTTCGCCTCGGCGAGGAGTACGTTCATGTGGCCGGGCAGGCGACCCGCGACCGGGTGGATGCCGAACCGGACGTTGACCCCGCGCTCGCGTAGCTTCGAGGTGACCGCGGCCACCGGGTACTGCGCCTGCGCGACAGCCATGCCGTAGCCGGGGGTGATGACGACCGACTTGGCGTCCAGGAGGAGCTCCGCCGCGCTCTCGACGTCGATCTCGCGGTGCTCCCCGTAGTCATGGTCTTCGGACGCGGCGACCCCTTCGCCGCCGAAGCCGCCCGCGATGACGTTGATGAACGAGCGGCCCATGCCCTTGCACATGATGTACGACAGGAACGCACCGGAGGAACCCACCAACGCGCCCGTGATGATGAGCAGGTCGTTGTTGAGCATGAAGCCCGCGGCGGCGGCGGCCCATCCGGAGTAGCTGTTGAGCATCGACACGACCACCGGCATGTCGCCACCGCCGATGGCGGCCACGAGGTGGAAGCCGAGCAGCAGCGCGATGATCGTCATGACGAGGATCAGCGGCACGTTCGGGCTCCGCACAAAGAAGACGGTGAGCACGACGAACAGGACGATAGCCCCGAGGTTCAACAGGTTGTGCCGGGGCAGCATCAGCGGTTTGGAACTCATCTTGGCGCTGAGCTTCAGGAAGGCCACGATGGAGCCGGTGAACGTGATCGCACCGATGAAGACGCCGATGAACACTTCGGCGCTGTGGATCGGGCCCAGCGATCCGACCAGGTCCATCGGCATGGGCGCAGCCGCTTGCTGTGCGTCGTCGATGCGTCGTTCCGCGTCGAAGAAACTGTTGTACCCCACGAGGACGGCAGCGAGGCCGACGAAGCTGTGGAGCAGCGCAATCAACTCAGGCATGCCGGTCATCGCGACGCGCCTGGCCATGATGACACCGATCACCGCGCCGATAGTCATGGCGATCAGCAGGGGGATCAACGCGCCCGCGCCGGCCCCGTCGCGCTCGTATGCCGCGTTGCTAGAGGTGACGCCGACGACGGCGGCCACGGTGGTGATGATGAGCGCCGCGCCCATTCCGAGGATGCCGTAACGGTTACCGGCCTTGGCCGATTCATGATTGTTCAGCCCGGCGAGGGCGAGAATGAACAGCAGGCCCGCGATGATGTACGAGCCCTGCAACAAGGTCATGGTCATGACGGGTCAGCCTCTCCGGAACATGCCGAGCATCCGCTGGGTGACGGTGAAGCCACCGAAGATGTTGATGCTGGCGAGCAAAATCGCGATGAACGCCAAGACGTTGACGTAGAGCGGAGCGCCCGCCACCCCGATCTGGAGTAGGGCGCCGACGACGATGATGCTCGAGATGGCGTTGGTGACGCTCATGAGCGGCGTATGCAGCGCGTGGTGCACGTTGCCGATCACGTAGTAACCGATGAAGAGCGCGAGCATGAACACCATGAAGTGGCCGAGAAAGTTCTCGGGAGAGAACGCGAAGAGGACCAGGGCGATCGCCGCGGCGGCCGCCATGATGACGAGCTTGGTGCCCGCGGTCATCGGCTTCTTCGGCTCTTTGACCGGTGCCGTCGCAACCACCGCGGCCGCGGGTGCCGGCGCCGCGGACACTTGGACCGGTGGCGGCGGCCACATCAGCTCGCCGTCCTTGACGACCGCCATGCCACGCATGACGACGTCGTCCATGTCGAGCGTGAGGTTGCCGTCCTTCTCCGGGGTGGCGAGCTTGATGAAGTTCACCAAGTTTTGTCCGAAGAGCTGGCTGGCCTGGGTGGGCAGGCGGCCCGCCAGGTCGGTGTAGCCGATGATCGTGACGCCGTTGTCGGTGACGATCTTCTGACCGGCCACGGCGCCCTCGACGTTGCCGCCGTTCTGGGCGGCCATGTCGACGATGACGCTGCCTTGCTTCATCGACTTGACCATGTCGCCGGTGATCAGGCGGGGCGCCGGGCGGCCCGGGATGAGGGCCGTCGTGATGATGATGTCGACGTCCTTGCACTGCCCGGCGTACATCTCCGTCTGGAGCCGGTTGTAGTCCTCGCCCATCTCCTTGGCGTAGCCGTCGGTGCTGACCTGAGCGTTCGGGTCTTCGACCTTGACGAACTCGGCGCCCATCGACTCGACCTGCTCGGCCACCTCGGGGCGCACGTCGTTGGCTCGGACGATCGCGCCTAGGCTGCCGGCCGCGCCGACCGCGGCGAGGCCCGCCACGCCGGCGCCGGCCACGAACACCTTCGCGGGAGGCACTTTGCCGGCGGCTGTCACCTGGCCGGTGAAGAAGCGACCGAACTCGTGGGCGGCCTCGATGACGGCACGGTAACCGGCGATGTTCGCCATGGAGCTGAGGACGTCGAGCGACTGGGCCCGGGAGATGCGTGGTACGGCGTCCATCGAGAGCGCGGTGATCTTGCGCGCCGCGAGCTTGTCGACCATGGCCGGGTCCAGGCGTGGGTTCAGGTTGGCGATCAGGGTGGCGCCGTCGCGGAGGAGCGCTAGCTCGTTGTCGTTCGGCGGGTTCACCTTCATCACGACATCGGCGCCCCACACGTCCAGGGCGGAGCCGTTTCGTGCCCCGGCTTCCTGGAACGCCTGGTCGCTGAGTGCGGATGCGGCGCCGGCGCGAGCCTCGACGACGACGTCGTAGCCGAGCTTGATCAGTTGACCCACTGTTTGTGGT
>CAJDWP010000034.1_pt1 | contig 22211 bp, 12 predicted proteins | sample 7391631 | NCBI WGS metagenome assembly CAJDWP01 (sample SAMEA7055740, study PRJEB34461) | soil metagenome | biome: terrestrial ecosystem; feature: Peninsula; material: soil | place: Antarctica | collected 2016 | reverse complement strand
GCGCCGTTGCGCGAGATGGCCGTCATCCGGCTCTCGACCATGTCGTGCGGCACGTAGATGATCGACGACAGGTCGAGCAGCTTCGCCATGCGGGCCACAGCGCGGCCGTGGTTGCCGTCCGTCGCCGAGACGAGCGTCGGCGTCTTGCCGGACACCTTCACCATGCGCTTGAGCTCTTCCAGGCTCGGTTCGTGGCTGGGCTCGACGCCGAAGTTGTCGCACATGACCCGGTAGGTGGCCCAGGAGGCCCCCAAGATCTTGAAGGCCGGCATGCCGATCCGCATCGACTCGTCCTTGACGTACACCGATCGAACGCCGAGGGCCTCTGCGGTCTCCGGCGCGGGACGCAGCGGCGTCGGGACGAAGCCGGGCAGGGTCGCGTGGAAGTACGCGCTGGCCCTGTCCAGCGGCGGGACGCTGGCTCGGTCGACATACGGGTTCTTGATGCAACGAGACGGTTTCATGCTCCTGCTCCTGTGGGTGAGTGATGGCTTCGGGGACGAGCGCCAGCATCCCCCTGCGAGGGGGGGTGCGGAGGCGGCCGGCTCCTCCCCCTCCGATGTCAGGAAAGGCAGCCGGCCGCCATCGCGTCACTGACTCACATCTGCGCCCAGACGCGAGGCGCACGCTCCCTCGAGCGGGCGAGGATCCGATCCTCGTCCACGGTCAGGATCTTCCGATCGCGCATGATCCACTGGCCGTTGACCATGGTGTCGTTGGTCAGTGCACCGGTCATGCCGAACAGAAGGTGTCCGAACGTGTTGGACCCGTTCATCGGCGTCTGCGGTACGTAGCTCTGCGTGATCACATCGGCGTACGCTCCGGGCTTCAGGACGCCGACCGGCTTCTTCCAGTACTTGCCCGCGATGGCCGGGTTGTTCTGGAAGAGCGCTGTGGCCGCGTCCATAAATCCGACCGTCGGGTCGCCCAGGCGGTGACTCTGCGCGATCTTGGCTACGGTCGCCGACTGCAGGACGTCCGCCAGGTAGGCGTCCGTACCGAGCCCGATCCGGATGCCCTTGCGCAGCATCTCGGTCAGCTTGGTCACGCCCACCGCGTTAGCCATGTTGGAGTGCGGGTTCGTGACCGCGGAGGTGTCCGTGGCCTTGACGAGGTCCATTTCGGCCTCGTTCAGGTGGACGCAGTGCACCAGGATCGTCTGATCGCCGAGCAGGCCGACATCGTTGAACCGCTCCACGATGCGCTTGCCGCACATGCCCTCGGAGTTGGGCTCGTCTTCCGGGCCCTCCGCGGTGTGCACGTGGAACCCGGCGACGCCGGCGTCCTTCACAGCCGCCACCGCCCGCTCCAGCGTCTCCTGCGAGACCGTGAACGAGGCGTGGATGCCGTACAGGCCTTTGATCAGGTCCTGCTCGCCGGAGTTGGTCTCCTTCATGAAGGAGACGTTCTCCTCGATCTGCTGGGCGAGAATCTCCGGGCCGTCGCGGTCGGAGGTCTCGTAGCACAGGCTCGCGCGGATCCCCAAGGCCCGGGCCGCCTCGGCCTGCGTCTGCAGGGAGCCGAGGACGGCGTGAGGACTCGAGTGATGGTCGAACACCGTGGTGATCCCGTTGCGGATCGACTCCAGGAAGGTCGTCGAGGTGTTGAGCTCGACGTCCTCCATCTCGAGCAGCCGGTCGAGCTTCCACCACAGCATATGGAGGACACCCGTGAAGGTGGTCCCCTGCTGGCTCGCGGCCATCCCGCGGGCGTAGTGACTGTAGGCATGGGTGTGGGCGTTGATGAGACCGGGCAAGATCACCCGTCCGCCGACGTCCATCACCTCCTCGCCCGCGTGTGCACCGCGGATCGCGGCCGAGGCGCCGACAGCCGTGATGGTGTCACCCTCGATCCGGACGGCACCGTTCTCGATGAACGGGTTGTCCGGGTCGTTCGTGATGACGGGGCCGTTGTCGATAATCATCTGTATCTCCCGCTCACAATGCCGGCGTGAGGAGGTAGGAGTAGCTGCCTTCGAGGGCTTCCAACACCCGCTCCATGTCGGACGTGAGCTTGTTCGCCCGCTGGTAATCCTGCGACTGGCTGTGCTCGAAGATGTCGCCGCCCGGCAAACGCACGAGGTACGTGTTCTCCTTGCCCGGCAGCGGGAGGAAGCCGGCGTTGGTCGAGTCGTCGAAGTCCTCGCGCGTCCAGAACACGGTGATCTTGTCCCGGTAGGGCAGACCGGCGTGCGGGCAGAACGTGCCGCACGTGTTGCACTCGTTGCACAGGCCATCGATGTGGACGATCTGGTGCGGGTCGGAGAACCCGGGCACGGTAATCGCCACGTTGGCGCGGTTCGGGCAGACCTCGGTGCAGATCTCGCAGATGTCCTGGCAGGTGAGGCAGCGGTCGCCCTCAGCCTTGCCGTTGATCTCCGCGATCAGCAGCGCGCGGTGCTGGTAGATCGGCTCCGGCTTCTGGTGCACGGTCGGGTGCGGCTCGGCGTAGTCCGGGGTGATGCCTTGGGACTGCAGGATCGCCTTGCAGACCACTTTGGCGTCACCGAGGGCCTCGACCACCGTCGCCGGGCCCTTGCGCCCGTCACCGATCACGAAGCAACCGTCGACGGAAGACTGGTAGTTGCGGTCCAGGACCGCCTTGCCGCGCCCGTCGAGCTTGATGCCGTTGCGCTCGTACGGTTCGGTCTCGATTGTCGCGCCGGTGGCGCCGACGACCGTGTCGAACTGCAACTCGACGTGGTTGCCCGTGCCCTTGACCGAACGCCGACCGCTCGCGTCGACGTCGCCCAGCGTCATCTCCTCGCAGCGCAGCATCGTGCCGTCGTACGACACGGGAGCCAGCAGTTCGTAGACGGTCAGACCCTCGGCACGCACCGTGTTGACCTCGTGCTGGGTGGCCGGCATGAACGGCTCAGTACGCCGGTAGACCAGCTCGGAGGCCTCGACGCCCGGCCAACGCGCGGCGGTCCGCGTGCAGTCCATGGCGACGTCGCCGGCGCCGACGATCGCGACGCGCTTGCCGAACGTGTGGCCCTCTTCGTTCTGGGTCTTCCAGAGGAAGTCCAGGGCGTCCGTGATGTGCTCCTGCCCCTCCCGTACCGGGTTCATCCCCGGACCCCACGAGCCTGTGGCGATGACGACGTGGCTGTACGTCTTCCGCAGCTCTTCGAGGTTGTAGTCAGGATCGCAGTTGAAGTGGAACGTCACACCGAGCGCCACCGCGAGTTGGTAGTCCCGGTCGATCTGCTCGCGACTGATCCGGAACTTGGGAATGATGTACTTCACGAGTCCCATCGGTCCGTCGAGCCGCTCGAAGACCTCGACGTCCATCCCGTTGCGGCGCAGGAAGATCGCCGCCCCGAGACCGCCCGGACCGCCGCCGATGACGGCCACCTTGTTGTCGGTCGCCAAGGCCGGCGCCTGCGTGCGCGCGATGTACGCGTCCTGGGCGTTGTCCGACGCGATCAGCTTGACGCCTCGCATGTCGATCGACATGTCGTAATCCAGGCGGGTGCAGTGGTCACGACACTGCTGGGAGCACAGGACGCCGGTGACGGTAGGCGCGGTGTTGTCGAGCGCGATGATGTCGAACGCGCGCTCGAACTCACCGGCGGCGGTCGCCTTCAGGTACTCCGGGATCTGCTGGTTGATCGGGCAGCCGCCGTCCTCGCACGGAGCCTTGAAACAGTCCGTGAGGGGAAGCGCAGAGCTCGTCTTCCGGGAGCGGATCTTCTCGCGGTAGCGCTTGTGGAACCGCTCGTCGTTGAACATGTCCTCGACGGCTCGGTCCAGCTTGGCCACGTCGACACCGTCGTAGTCCGTCATGACCTCGACGGCCTTGTCCGACAGCTGGTTGAAGCGCATGGCCCCACCCGGCTTGAGGATCGTCGTGGCGACCGTGACCGGCTGGATGCCGGTGTTCAGCACCGCCTGGATGTTGAACGCGTCGATGCCGCCGGAGAAGGAGATCGGCAGCGTGCCGTTGAACGCGTGAGTGAGCTTCTGCGCCAGCGACAACGACAGGATGTAGAGGCTGCGCCCCGACATGAACATCTCTTCGCTGGGCAGCTCGCCCGCCGCGACGTCCACCGGGAAGGTGTTCGTGAGCTTCACGCCGAACTTGAGATCGTTCTTTCTGGCCAACTCCGTGAGCCGCTCGAACATCGGCACGGCGTCCTCGAACTGCAGGTCCGCCTTGAAGTGGTGGTCGGTGAACTGGATGTAGTCGAAACCCATCTTGTCGAGCGCAGACCGGGCGTGCTCGTAGCCGAGCATCGTGGGATTGCACTTGACGAAGGTGTTGAAGCCCTTGTTCTCGATCAGGTAGTTCGCGATGTTCTCGATCTCGTCGGCCGGGCACCCGTGGAGCGTGGACAGGGTGCACGAGTTCATGGCTGTGTTGGAGGCGTCCTTCATTCCCTCCAGGTACGTGTTGACCTTGTCGCCCTTCACGCCCTCGAGGTCATAGCCGACGGAGATGTTGAACGCCAGGTCCTCGATGGTGCCGAGTTCGAGCTCCTTGGACAGCACCGCGATGGCGAAGTAGGCCTTGAGGTATTCCTCAAAGGCCTGAGGCACGGTCAGCTCGGTCGACCACTCGCAGTTGTAGCCCTCGTCCGTCGCTTCGATGCACGGCTTCGGCACCGCGTGGCGGATCTCTTCGCCGTCCATTTTTTGGACGGTCTTGAGTTCCATGAACCGGCTACCGGCGAGGTAGGCCACGACGATGTTGTTCGCCAGCTGCGTCTGGGGACCCGCCGCGGGACCCACGGGTGAGGAGAGGCGGTCCCCGAAGGGGTTGGTCACCAGCCTGCCCGACGAGTGCCAGAAGTGTTCCTTGCGACAGCCAAAGATCGCGTCGTCCTGTGCCAGCTCCGCGAGCGCCCACCCCATGAGGTGGTCGAACGAGAGCGGGCGCATCATGTCACCCACGAGATGCTCCTTCCGGGTCAGTGTTTCGTCGTGCGAGGGGGGAAGTCTTGGGGGTCACCGGGAGGTCCCCTCGCGGTCGCCGACCGGCACGCGAGCCTGCAGCGGGACGACGTCGGAGTGCTTGCCGATGACATTGAAGAAGATGTTGAGCGTGAAGGCGACGAGCGCGGCGGCGCTGATGCCGGACTCCATGATCACGTGGAACCAGTCGGGGAACTGACCCCAGAAGCCGGGCATCACGACCGGCAGCACGCCGAACGCGACGGACACGGCGACGATGACCATGTTGTTGTTGCCGTCGTAGTTCACCTGCGCCAGCGAGCGGATACCCGCCGCGGCCACGGAACCGAACAGGGCGATACCCACACCGCCGAGGACGGGCAAGGGAATCACGTTGATCACCGACGCCAGGAACGGGGACAGACCGAGGACGGCGAGGATGCCGCCACCGGTGGCGACCACCCAGCGGCTCTTGATGCCGGACAGGGCGATGAGGCCGACGTTCTGGGCGAACGCGGTGGCCGGGAACGTGTTGAAGACAGGGGCGACGACCGAGCTCAGCATGTCGGCGCGCAGGCCGTCGGCCACCCGCTTGGCCGGGACCTCGGTGCCGACGACCTCGCCGACCGCGATGATGTCAGCGGTGGTCTCCACCATGATCACGATGATCACGATGAGCATGCTGAGGATGGCGGCACCGGCGAAGAGCGGCACGCCGAAGGCGAACGGGGTCGGGAACGCGAACGCGGCACCGGCCTTGAAGTCTCCGATCTGGCCCGTGAAGACGCTGAAGATCGCGCCGATCACGAGCGCGAGCAGGATCGACATGCGCGCCAGCTTCTTGATCCGGTTGAGGATCATGCAGACCAGCAGCGTGAACATCGCGAGACCAATGTTCGCGATGTTCGCGTAGTTCGGGTTCGCCACGGACTGACCGTTTTGCATGATGGTGGCGTTGCCGGTGATCCAGCGGCCGGCGACGGGCATGAGCGACAGACCGATCACGGTGATGATCGAGCCGGTGACCACGTGCGGGAAGAACCGGATGATCTGCGCGAAGAACGGCACGATGATCAGCGCCACGACGCCCGCGACGATGCAGGCCCCGAGCGCCGTCCGCAGCCCGTCGACACCGCCGCCGCTGTTCTTGATGATCGACTGCAACGTCGCGACCGAGGCGAACGAGATGCCCTGCACGAGCGGCAGCTGGGACCCGAAGTAGGGCACGCCGACGGACTGCAGGACCGTTGCAACGCCGCTGATGAAGATGCTGCAGGAAATCAGCAGAGCCTGATTCGCCGCATCCAGGCCAGCTGCTTGGGAGACGATGAGCGGCACCGCGATCACACCGCCGAACATCGACAGGATGTGCTGGAGGCCGTAGCCGACGAGAGCTGGCGGCGCCATCATCTCGTCTTCGGGGCGAGCCGCGACAGGCGCGGCTACAGGTGTGGTGGACATGCGCACTCCTCGGTGAGCGACACGTGACTTAAGTCAGTGATGATCTGACTTTGGCCAGTGGGAATGAACTTTGGCTAGAGTCAGTAGAGCACGTCAGCGACGTGCCCGAGGGCCCCTTCTGACTTTCGGGGCCGTCGAGCATGCCAGATGGATCACACCGTGCGGAGCGCACTGTGGATCGGAAAGTGGACCTAGGCTGGGGAGCCCCGCTCGCGGGGTAGTCGTGATCCTGACCCGAGGCAAGATCGCCGCAGGGCATCACGGAGACGTCGTCGCGGGACCTGAGAAAGGCATTCGCTCCGCGATCGCCGTCGACGGCCTCGATCATCTCTTGCCAGTGCACGCGCGCCACCGCCACCGGGTGCCCCGGCACTCCGTCGTATGATGCGCGGGCCAGGCCCGTGGGGGGGACGGCTCGCAGGATGCGGTCGATCACCGGCGCGGTGATGTCCGGGAGGTCGACGAGGTGGAGCACGGCCACTCGCGCATCCGTGCCGAGCGCCGCTGTCAATCCCGCGCGAAGGGACGAGGCCAGGCCTCGCTGCCAGTCGGGGTTGCGAACGCCCGAACTGCCCGGAGGCATGGGGGCCTGCGCAGCTCCGTACACCACCAGCACGTGGTCGCACCCTCCATCGAGAAGGGTCCGCACAGAGTTCGTCAACCATCGGCCGTCCTCGGCCAGGATTTTCGGCATCCCGTAACGGCGGCCGCCCCCGGCGGCGAGCAGGACGCCGAGCGTGGACACGCCCTCAGGAGGCGCCGATGCACCCTGAGAAATGGTCACCTGCTCACCATAAGAGGACCGGCCCCGCCGATGTCGTCGATTCGGTGCAACCCGACCCTGGCACATGGCACCAGTTAGAATGCTCACGCGGACGATGCCGGGATGCGCGAGGCCCGGGACCGCCGAGCATCGAGGAGGCCAGCGTGCGGGACATTCTGCCCGAGTTGACCGCTTGGATCGAAGACCAGGAGCCTTTCGCGCTCAGCACGGTCGTGCGCACGTGGAGCAGCTCCCCACGACCCGTCGGCGCGACCATGGCGGTTTCACGTCGTGGCCAGGCCGCCGGCAGCGTATCGGGCGGGTGCGTCGAGGGGGCCGTCTACGAGGTCGCGCAGGAAGTGCTCCGCACCGGTGAACCCCAACTGGTGCTCTACGGGGTGGCCGACGACAACGCGTACGCGACGGGCCTGACCTGCGGCGGCACGATCGAGCTCTTCGTCCAGCGCGCCGATGACGAACTGCGGAACCGGATCCGCCAGATCGACGCGGCGGTGCGGGCCTACCGGCCGATCGCCCTCGCGACCGTGGTGGCCGGGCGTGCGGAGCTGATCGGGAGGCGGCTGCTCGTGACCCCGGACTCTGCGACGGGCAGCCTCGGCAACGAGGCGCTCGACGCGGCTGCGGCAGAGCACGTCCGCGCCCAACTCGCCGCCGACCGGACGGGATCCATCGCGCTCGCGATCGACGGACAGGACCTCGCAGCGGCCGGCCGCTGCGTCGAGGACGACGACGCGCTGGTGTTCGTCGACTGCTACGCGCCACCGCCGCGCATGATCGTGGTCGGCGCGATCGACTTCGCCGAGGCCGTCACCCAGATGGGCTCGTTTCTCGGCTATCACGTCACGGTGTGCGACCCGCGCCCGATCTTCGCGACCCGGGAGCGATTCCCGCACGCCGATGAGGTCGTGGTGAAGTGGCCGCATCTGTTGCTCGACGAAGTCGTCCTGGACGAGCGGACGGTCCTGGTGATCCTCACCCATGACCACTGGACGAGCGGACGGTCCTGGTGATCCTCACCCATGACCAGAAGTTCGACGTGCCGCTCCTCAGCCGCGCCCTGCGCCGACCGACTCAGTACATCGGCTGGATGGGGAGCCGCCTACTGCTCGCCGAACTGCTGACCTCGCTGCGCGAGTTCGGTATGACGGAGGAGGAGATCGCGCGGATGCACGCACCGATCGGCCTGGACCTCGGCGCGCGCACCCCCGAAGAGACCGCCGTGTCCATCGCCGCCGAGATCGTGGCGGTCGTCTGCGGCGGCACCGGTCAAAAACTGCGCCACGTCACCGACTCCGAGACCATCCACCGTGGAACCCTGGCCAGCGAGTCCGGCCCGGCCCCGGAGTTGACGACCTGACCCGACCTGGCGCGGACCCGATACCGGGGTCCGAAAACCAGGAACCGGGGTCCTACGGGTCACGGACGGTGTTGGACGATCGAGGTCACCGCGAGACGTTCACGCCCCTATCCGCGCCTGACCTCAGCCGCGCCTGGCCTCGTACGCGGTGAGCAGCGCCGTCTTTTGCACCTTGCCCATCTCGTTGCGGGGCAGGGAGGTCACGAGGTAGACCTCGCGGGGCCGCTTGTGCACCGAGAGTCGGTCGGCGACCGATAGCGCGAGGGCGTCGGCATCGAGGCGGGCACCGGCGGCGTCCGGCGCGGGCACGACGTAGGCCACGATCCGTTGGCCCAGATCGTCATCGGCGACACCCACGACGGCGACCTCCGCGACGCCGGGCTCGCCGAGCAGGTGCGTCTCGAGCTCGCCCGCCCCGATCCGGTAGCCGCCCGATTTGATGAGGTCCACGGACTCCCTGCCGACGATCCGGTGATTGCCGTCGGAGTCGATCGTCGCCACATCGCCGGTCACGAACCAGCCGTCGAGCGTGTACGAGGCGGCGGTGGCGTCTTCGCGTCCGAGGTAGCCGCTGAACAGCGTCGGACCGTGGACTTCGAGCCGTCCTACGCTTTCCCCGTCGTGGGGGAGTCCGATGCCCTGCTCGTCGCGCAGCCGCGTGTCAACGCCGGTGACCGGCCATCCGACGTGACCAGGGATCCTCGGCCGATCGACGCGGTTGCTGACGGTCAGGAGGGTTTCCGTCATCCCGTACCGCTCGACCATCTCGTGCCCGGTGAGCTCGCGCATCCGCTCGAAGACGGGCACGGGGAGGGGCGCGCTGCCGGAGATGAGGATGCGTGCGCCCGCGAGTTGCCGCGCGGCACGCTCGTCGCCGGCGACGCGGTGCCAGATGGTGGGAACGCCGAAGTACATGGTGGCCGGGCGCGGACTGGCGCGGCGGGCGGCGGCGTACGCCTGCGGTGTGGGACGGCCGACGTGGATCAACCCGGACCCGACGCGCAACGGCCCGAGGCACCCGATGACCAGGCCATGGACGTGGAAGAGCGGCAGGCCGTGGGCGAGCGTGTCGGCGTCGGTCCACGCCCAGGCGTCGGCGAGCGCGTCGATGTCAGCGGCGATGGCGGCCGCGGTGAGCACCACCCCCTTGGGTGCGCCGGTGGTGCCCGAGGTGTACAGGACCATCGCGGTCGCCCGCGGATCCGGCGCCGGCAGCGCGGGCTCCGTCGATTCCGCGCAGCGCCCGGTCCCCTGGTAGTTGGTGCGCACAGGAAAGACGGACAGGTCGACGCCGGCCCGCGCCGGACCAGCCCAGGCGTCGGCGCCACAATCGCCCAGCTGATAGGCCAATTCCGCCGCACCGGCGTCCTGCGGGAACGGCACGACCGGCACCCCCGCGAGCAGGCCGGCGGCCACGGCCACCAGCGTGGCCATCGTGGGCTCGGCGAGGACCGCGAGGCATCGGACGCGGCGCGCGAGCAGGTCAACGGCGTGGGCCCGGGCGAGCACGCCCAACTGCGCGAAGGTCAGTTCCTCATCCCCGACGCGCGCGGTCGCCGCAGACTCGGTGCCCGCCGCGATCGCGGAGAGCAGGGGGCCGGCCGACGGCGGTGGCGTCACGGTGTCCTCCTGGAATGTCCTCCTGAATCGGACCCCTGCACCGTACTGCCGGGTGGGTTCCTGACTGCCGGGTGGGTTCCTGACTGCCGGGTGGGCCCTGGCTGCCGGGTGGGCCCTGGCTACCAGGTGGGCTCCTGCACGGCAGGAAGGGCAGGCGTCCCCCGGCGCCTGCCCTTCGTCGTTCGTGAAGCTGGGGGCGGCCCTCCCCTGGGCCGCGGTCCCCTCCCCGTTAGCGCGAGTCCCCTGGAAGCGCGCCCCATCCCATCGCGCTCCCCCGTCCCATCGCGCTCCCCGCTCGCGGCCCCGACCGCGTCCCCGTTCGGCCTCCCAGGCCGTTCCAGCCACCCCGCCTCCCCCGGCGGGTTGATCGTGACCCTCCCCAGGGCCACCATCTGTCGTACGTCGCGGTCGGGCTCCAGGCCCCCTCAGGTTGAGCCGTACCGCGTCGTGCACCCTCCTCATCGGCGACCAAGACGCCTGTCCAACCAAGCCTTCCTATACACCTGTTCAAGAGTTCGTAAAGTCCTCCGACGTGCTGGCCTACTTCGAGCGCCCCGGCACCAGCAACGGCCCCACCGAGGCCATCAACGGACGTCTGGAACACCTACGCGGATCCGCCCTCGGCTTCCGCAACCTGGCCAATTACATCGCCCGATCCCTGCTGGAGAGCGGCGGGTTCAGACCCCAACTACACCCTGGATTGTGAAGAGCCACTAAACGGTAGTCCGAGTCCACCACACAGCCAATGCGGATCGAAGACCTCGTGTCCGACCTGCACGTACCGTAGCCGGGTAGGTGTGCGTCTTGGCCCAGGAGGGGGAGGTGCCTGTGCTTCAGCGGATCCTCCCCCCGGCCGTGCACCTGGTCGAGACCCCTGTCGATATCGAGGGGACGTTGTTCCCGCAGGAGGCCGCCGTCGTGGCACGGGCCGTTGAGCACCGCCGACGCGAGTTCGCCACCGTACGCGCGTGCGCCAGGGAGGCGCTGGCCCGACTGGGAGTCGCGGCTGCCCCGATCCTGCCTGGCGAGGGCGGTGCACCGATCTGGCCGCCGGGCGTGGTGGGCAGCATGACGCATTGCGTCGGCTTCCGCGCCGCCGCGGTGGCGTCGAGCGCGACGCTGCTCACTGTGGGCATCGACGCTGAGCCGGACGAGCCGCTGCCTGCCGAGGTTGTCTCGCTGGTCGCCTCGCCGCACGAGCTGGCCGACCTGCCTCGCGACGGCGAAGCGCCTTGGGACCGCGTGCTGTTCAGCGCCAAGGAAGCCGTCTACAAGGCCTGGTTTCCCTTGACGGGACGTTTCCTCGACTATGGCGACGTGCGCGTTCGCCTTCGGCCGCGGGGCAGCTTCACCGCATGGCTGCTCGTACCGCCGGGCGGCATCGGCAACGAGGCGCTCGACCGCCTGGATGGGCGGTGGCTGGTGTCCGACGGTCTCGTCCTCACTGCGGTCGCCGTGCCGGCCCGGCGGCCACGGGTGCGGCTTCGCTAGAGCGTTGAAGATGACTCGTCGGGCCGTGGAGCCCGACGAGTCATCTTCAGGTACGTGGAAACGCCGTCCGCCGCAGCGAACCGGGGCGCGGCGGCTTCACCCGAAGCGGCTCAGTTCATGGAAGAAGCCGTCGGCGAACCGGAGGTCGCCGGATCGGGCGACCTCCTCGTAGACGAAGGCGCCGACGGCGAGGTCGAGGACGCCGAGGCCGAACGGGGAGAAGACGACCGTCCGGTCTGGGGGGACCTCGATGTGGCCGGACAGCACGTCGGCGAGCGTGCCGGCGAGGAAGTCACGGCTTCCGGTCAGCTGCTCGGCGAGGTGCGGTGAGGTACCGGCCCGCAGGCAGTGATCGACGTCGTCCACGAGGTTGAACGACTCCAGGATGACGGCGGGGGCCAAGTCGCGAAGGGAGATGTGCAGCACGACCGGGTGGTGGGCGAACCAGTTGGGGTCGGACACGTGCGGCTGGGCGGCCACCGTCGCGAACACGACGAGGTCGCTCGAGCGGATCAGCGACTCCGGGTCGGAGTGGACCCGCACGCTGGCCGCCTCGTCGGCCTGAGTGAGGTGCTCAGCCAATCCCGCTGCGCTCTTGGCCACCAGGTCCGTTACCCCGATCTCGTCGAACTCCCAGCCGGTCGCCGCGAGATACGCGTGGATGTATCGCGCGATGAGTCCCGCCCCGACGAATCCCAGGCGCCGGGGCCGCGGTCGGCCGCGGCTGAGCCGATCGGCCCCAAGGGCCGCCGAAGCGGCCGTCCGGGTGGCGCTGATGATCGAGCCCTCCAGGCAGGCGAACGGGTAGCCGGTGTCATGGTCGTTGAGCAGGAGCAACGCCGACGCACGCGGCAGTCCGTACTCGATGTTGCCCGGGAAACTGGCCACCCATTTGAGACCATCGACCCGGAACCGGCCGCCCAGCGAGGCGGGTAGCGCGATGATCCGCGACTGCGGTCGGTCCGGGAAGCGCAGGAAGTACGACGGCGGATTGACAGAGTCGCCCGCCGCGTGGACACGGTAGGTCTCCTCGACGAGGTCGACAATTCGGCGCTCCTGTCCAGCCAGGGCGCCCTCCACCTGGCCGCCCCCGATGAGGGCGAACCGCGGAGGATAATCTTGGCCGGTCGGGACCGGTCGGGGGAGGGTCTGGTGAGTGGTCATGGTCTTCCTTTCAGCTCCACGAGTGCTGGCTCGAGGGGTCACCCAGCGCGGGCACCTCGTCGGTCATCCCGACCACGATCTCCCGATCTCCCGTGAACGGCTCACGACCGTGCGCGCTGCGGATGTTGTCGATCACCAGCAGGTCGCCCGGCTGCCACGGCTCCTGCACGGTGTGGGCGGTGTACGTGTCGTTGATGACATCGACGATGTCCGGGCCGATCGGTTCGCCGTCGCCGAACGCGGTAGTAAAGGGCAGCGCGTCGGCGCCGAAGGAGTCGACGAGGAATTCGCGCACCTCGGGGTCGAGTGTCCACTCGCTGAGGAACGCTACTTGGTTGAACCAGCACTCTTCGCCGGTGACGGGGTGTCGCACGACAGCAGGCCGCCGCTGCCGGGTCACGAGCGCGCCGTCGGGTTCCCAGTGCGCCTCGATAGCATTGTCGCGACAGTAGGCTTCCACCCGCGCGGGATCGTCGGTTCCGAACGCGTCCGCGATGCTCGCCCCGATGTCCTCGTTGTAACGACGGATGAGCATCCAGCCTTGGCGCTCGAACCGACCGACGAGCTCGACCGGCAGCGCGCGCAGGACCTTCGTCCCGTCGGCGATCGGGGTCGTCCCGCCCTGGCTGGGCGCGATCAGGCAGGCGAAAAGCATCGTCCCCGGGATGTGTGAGGCGTAACTGAGCTCGTGGTGTAGGCACATGGGCTGACCAGGCGGCCAGGTCGACGATGAGTAGACCCCCTCGGCGTACCGTCCGCGCTCGGCGAACGCCTCACGTTCGGTCATGAGACCGGTCCCCACGATGCGGAATACCTCGGCGACCTGGGTGGGGTCGCTCAAGCCGAGACCGCGTACGAGGACGGCGCCGTGCCGGGCGACCGTCGCGCGCAGGGCGTCGTGACCGACGTCCGCCCACTTCGCGGCGTCGGTCACGCCGTCGAGGGTCAGCAGCGGCGGGCGGCCTGGCGCAAGATCGACGTCCAGCGGAGTTGCTTCGGTGGCGGAAAGCATGTGGTGGGACCCCCTGAGAAGTGAACGCATGAATGTGTCGTCGGGATGGGTTGCCAAAGGGCGCCGGAACGCGCGGATCAGGCGTGCGCCGCAGGCTCGCGTGTCGCGCGAGCGGCGCGTGCGTCGGGTGCCCGTGAATGGGCCGAGGCCTCCACCACGTCGGCGAGATCGGCGAGCACGGGATGGGTCAGCAGATCGCGCAAAGAGACAGCCCGGTCGAGGACGATCGCCAACTTGACGGCCGCGAGCGAGGTGCCGCCCCGGTCGAAGAAGTGGTCGTGCCGCCCGATCTGGTCCACGGGAAGCCCGAGAACCTCGGCCCACGCCGCGGCGAGCCGCGCCTCGGTGGGGGTCTGCGGGCCCGGCACAAACTGGACCGCCTCCACCTGTGGCGCCTCGAGTTCGGCCGCGAGGGCGGTCAGCGACGTGCGATCGACCTTGCCGTTGGCAGTGAGTGGCAGGCTCTCCCGGTGATGCAGGGTGTGCGGCACCATGTACCCGGGCAGCCGGAGGGCCAGGTGGGCCCGCAGGTCCTCCGGCGGGAGTGGCCGGTCTGCGGAGTAGAACGCGACCAGGTGCCGACCTCCGTCGGGTAGGTCGGTGACGACGACGGCCCCGTCCCGCACGCCGGGGGCGCGCGTCAGCGCTTCCTCAATCTCGCCGATCTCGATGCGGAAACCGGAGATCTTCACCTGGTGGTCTCGTCGCCCGAGGAATTCGAGCTTGCCGTCCGGCAGCCAACGCCCGATGTCACCACCGCGATAGAGCCGCTCCCCCTGCCGGTAGGGGTCGGACAGGTAAACGCTCGCCGTGCGCTCAGGATCGTTGACGTAGCCGCGGCCCACGCACACTCCGGAGAACACGATCTCCCCCGGCGCCCCGAGCGGGACCGGGACAAGCCGCTCGTCGACGACGTAGACGCGGACGTTGCGGATGGGCCGCCCGAGCGGTACCCGGCTGCCCACGAGGGCAGCTTCCATGACCTCGTGGTTGGTGTCGTCGGACGTCTCGGTCAACCCGTAGGCGTTGACCAGCTTGATCGTGCGTCCCGCGGCGAACCAGCGCTGAACGAGTTCAGCCTTGAGTGCCTCTCCGGTGACCGAGACGCAGCGCAGCGCGGGCAGGCCGCGGTGATGGGCGTCGAGGTAGCTGAGGACGGCCTCCAGGTAGGAGGGGACGACCTGCATGACGGCGACCCCGGCCCCTTCGATGGTGTCGACGAACCGTTCGACGTCGAGGATCGCCTCCTGCTCGACGATGAGAGTGCGACCCCCGGCCACGAGGGGCGCCACGAGCTGCCACAGCGAGATGTCGAAGCATTGCGGCGCGCTCTGGGCGACGGTGTCCCCGGCGTGAATCCCGAGGTCCTCGATCTTGGCGAGCACGTGATTGACCATGCCCGCGTGCTCGCACATGGCACCCTTGGGCTCGCCTGTCGAGCCGGAGGTGAAATAGAGGTAGGCGAGCTGGTCAGGATGAACCTCGACCCCCAGGTCGGACGCCCCGTCGGGTGCTGCCGCGGCGATCGAGTCGAGATCCATGACCTCAGGACCCTCATGCGCGTCGAACGTGTCGAGCGCCTCGCGCAGGGATCGCGTGCTCACCGACTGGGTGAGGATGTATCGGCATCCGGAGCGGCGCAACACCCTGGCGATGCGGTCGGCGGGGAACAGCGGATCGATGGGCAAGTAGGCGCCACCCGCTTTGAGGATCGCCAGCACGGCGGTCAGCCATTCGAGGTTTCGTTCGGTGATCACCGCGACGACGTCCTCGGGGTTCAACCCCTTCTCCAGGAGAGCTCGGCCCACGCCGTTGGCGCGATCGTTGAGCTGCGCGTACGTCCACTCGCGCTCCCCCTGGGCGGCGGCCGCGCGCCCTGGATGGGCGCGGACCTGCTCTTCGAACATCTGGTGGACCCGTCGATCGGGTAGCTCGCGCACGGGGCCGACGAACGCCTCCACCTGATGGCGGATCTCCTCGGGGGACACCAGGCTGTCCGCGTCGACGGGGCGCTCCGGCGCGGCCGCCAACCGGTCCAGGGCCGCGATATGGTAGCCGGCGAGGCGCCGCGCGTAGTCGCCGTCGATCGCGTCGGTCCGGTAATGCAGGCGCAGGCATCCCCGCTCGGGGTCGAGGGTCAGCGACACACCCAGGACGATTGTCTCGGCGGGATTCGCCCGGGCGGGTTCGGCGCGTTCGTCGGCGTCAACGACCGTCTCGAACGGGGCGTCGGAACGCTCCGGCTCTCGCTGCTGCGCGTCTGCACCGTCCGGCTTGCCTTGCTGGGCGTCCGCGGCGTCCCTCCTCTGCGCAACCTCCCGGTCCCACACGGCCAGGCTGGTCGCGGCCACGAGGTCGCGCCACGTGCCGCCGACCGGCAGCGAGCAGGGCCGGATGGTCCCGTGCTCCGCCAGTCCGGCCACAACGACGCCCTCGCCGGTGAGTGTCGAGAGCACTTTGGCGTGCGCAGCCAGGAGCAACACCGAAACAGGCACCCCCAGGTCGTTAGCGCAACGTGTCAGCGAGGCACGCAGCCCGTCGGGCAGGATCTGCTCGTGGTCGGCCGCGCCGGAGGACGGTGTGCGGCTCCATCGGGGGAGTGTCGTCATCACAGGTTTCCTGTCCCGGCTGTGGCCAGTGTCCTGGCCGTGGTGAGTGCCCTGGCGGTGGCGGGCGCGGGTCGAGGGTGCTCCTTGCTGATGGAGTTGGCGGGGTTGCCGGCCCAGCGGGCGCCGTCCGGGACTTCCTCGCCCTTCATGACGAAGGAGTCGGGGCCCAGTTCGACGTCGTCGCCGACGGTCACGCCGTAGTGGACCAGGGAGCCCGCGCCGATCGTGCAGCGAGAACCGATGGTGATGTGATCGGATTTGAAGGCGCCGTCCTCCTGGGAGTGGCTCTGCAGGTGGCTGCCCACGTTGAAGGTGCAGTCGTCGCCGATGCTGACGAACCCTCGCTCCGGGATGAAGCAACCGTCGTCGAAGAGCCCCCGGCCCACGCGCACGCCCATCAGCCGCCAGATGTGACTCTTCATCGGGGTGCCGTCGAACACGGCGAGGAACTTGATGGCGGGCACCTTCCAGTACCGCTCGTGCCGCCAGAAGTCCGGCTCGTAGATGGAGCACCCGTGGGGGGTCAAGAGCTGTGCCCGGGACAGTACTCGTTCCACGAGCACCGCATACCCAACGGTAAAGACGAGCAGCACCGTGTCGGCCAGCACAACGACCAGTGGACCGTATGTGGGTAACAGGTCGAGGATCGTCCCCAGGAGCATGAAGACGACATACACCTGAAACCAGCGAGAAAGCAGGTGCCACGCCATGGTGACGCGGTTGTGCCGCAGCTTGGCGCGCAGCCGGCGCCGCAACTCCGCCCGGGTGGTCAACCCCAACGCGGTGTCCCGCCGGACCGTGCGGGGGATCTCGAACGGCGGCGACCCGAGCAGGCCGACGTCATGGCGCACCGGCCCGTCCAAGGGGACCGCGACCTTGGTGCCCAGCAGCACGTTGTCGCCCACTCTCGCCCCCGACGGATACACGACGAAGTTGCCCAGGAAGCTGTGCGCCCCGATGCGGGTCGGGGCCAGGCGAAAGGCCGTCGCCGAGTAGTCGGCGTTGAGGATCGACAATGCATCGGCCGCCATCGTGCCGCTGCCGACGGTGGTGAGGTACGGATTCTCGTGCTTGACCATCTGACCGAAGTTCGAGCCGGTCTGCTGGACGGGCCGCATCCGATAACCCACCGCCTGCAAGTAGGTGGTGATCGGGGAGCTGTCACCGAAGAGAGCGGTGAGCGGGGGGATGTTGGTCAGGAGGCCGACCCCGCGGTGGATGGAGTAGTGCCGACCGTACAAGGGGTAAGACCGCCCGGGAATGAGGAACCGATTGAGCAGCCGCGGCAGGGTCGTGACCAGGATCAGCCCCACCCCCAAGCCACCCAGGACCAGCACCCCAGCGGCCAGTGCCGCTTCGGCGTAGAACGCTAGGGACGAGACCAACGTGGCACCGGGTGACAGGTTCGGCGCCCACGGGCTGGCCGACACCAGCGTTTCCAGGAACCCGGCCAGGAAGGGCAGGACGAGAAACAGGTAGAAGAACAACTGTGCGGCGGAGTAGGTGACCCGGCGCCGGGCGGCGTGCGCGGTGCGCGCCTCCAGCCGATAGGTCGCCGGGCTGGGTTGGGCCGGGGTGCCGTGCCAGGACTGGCCCGCGGGGATGGACTGCCCGGCGTGCAGCGAGGACGAATGACCCAACTGGGCCCCCTCACCCATCGATGTCGCGATGTCCAGCACCGCGAACTCCCCGACAAACGCCTCGGCTCCCAGCGTGACCCGGCCCGTCTCGATGACCCCACCACGCGCCCGATAGCACGACAGGTAGGTGTCCTTGCGCACAACCGCGCCTGCACCGACGGTCAGCAGATCGGTGCAGATGGGCAGGTGCCGAGTGAGGACGACGGCGCCGACGCCGATCTTCGCGCCCAGGGCACGCAGGTAAAGGACGTACACCGGCGATCCGGCGAAGAACAGGACGAGCGGGCTGGTCCCAATAGCCGTCTTCACGATCCAGAAACGCAGGTATCGCAGGGTCCACACCGGAAACTCGCCCGGTGACCATCGGCCGACGAGCAGCCACTTCAACAGGATGGGAAGGATTGCCTGGAAGGCGAGAATCCCGGCTCCGACCATCACAGAACGCACGTAGACGTCAACCAGTCCGGTCTTCAAGGCGATCCACTGGTAGCCCCAGAACATGAGGGTCAAGGTCAACGCGGGATACACCACGAGCCACCCCGCCTGCGCAGCTCCGCACGCGAGGGGCGCCCACCTTCCCGGTCTGCTGACCTGGGCGGAGGTCACTCCTTCCGAGTCGGGCGCGGTCCCGGCGGACAGGTCCCCCTCGCTGCCACCGGGCCGGTCGGGTCGCCCGGTGAGGGTCGACCCCTGAGGCGGGGCGCCATGGGGGAGAGCGAACGGCACGCCGTTCGGGACGGCGGGCTTCAGGGCTTGCGCCAGACTCACGATCGTGGACGCCGCATAGATGTCCCGCATTGACACATCCGGCAGGTCGGGGCGCTTGCGCACCCTGGCGCAAAACCGCGCCATCACCATCGAGTCCGCCCCCAGATCCCGGAAGAAGTGACCGGTCTGATCGACGTCCTCGACCCCGAGGGCGGAGGCGAGAACCTCCGCCAGCGCGTCCGCGGTGCTGTCTTGGGACAACAGGTCGCAGCTGTCGATCACGAAGCCAGCCCCTTCGTGGCAAGGACGGGCGAGGGGTCAGCCAGCGAGGGCTCACGTCCTGGCAGGTCGGCTAGCACCTGTGGCCCATAGATGTCGGTCACCCAGTTCGCGTGGTAAAGCGTGTCGAGGTAGCGCTCGCCGAAATCGGGCGCGATCGCGACCGCGGTCGATGAGGCCGATCCGTGCTCGTCGAGCCACGCGGTCGCCCCGCTGACTACGGTGCCGGTGGATCCACCGAACAGGAATCCGCGCCGGGCCAGCAGGTGACAGGTTCGCACCGTCGCCGGTTCCTCGACCAGAACAAGGTCGTCCACGAACGATGCGTCCAGCTGTGGTGGCCGCATGCTCATCCCCAGCCCAGGGATCATGCGAGGGGCCGGAGGGCCGCCGAAGGAGACCGATCCCACCACATCCACGGCAACCACGCGCACCCGCCGTCGCTGTTCCCGGAAGAAGCGGGCGCATCCCATGAGCGTGCCTGTCGTCCCCGCCCCCACGAAAAGCACATCCAGCTCGGGGAATTCACGCAGGATCTCCGGCCCGGTTCGCCGGTAGTGCGAATGCCAGTTAGCCGGGTTTGCGTACTGATTGAGCCAAACGTACCGGTCATCGGAGTCACATAGACGGCGTATGTGCTCAAGTCGAGCGCCCAGGAAGCCGTCCTTGGGGTGGGGCTCGCTCACCTGGTAGACCTCGCTGCCGTACGATTCCATCAGCATGCGAGTCGCCAGGTTGCACCGCGGGTCGGTCACACACAAGAACCGGTACCCCTTATTTGCCGCGAGGACACTCAGAGCGACCCCCAGATTGCCTGAGCTGGATTCGACGAGAATCGAGTCGGGACGTAGCAGCCCGTCTCGCTCGGCGCACTCGACCATCTCCGCGGCAGCTTTGATCTTCACCGAGCCTGCGAAATTGAAGCCCTCGACCTTGAGGAACAGCGACCGCCCGAGAGTCGGGGAGAGATCGACGAACAGGTTCGATTCATTAAAATCTTGCGGCATCGAAATAACGGTCATGTCGGTGTCCCCCTCAGATGTGAAAATATCGTGCCGGCCACGGGTCGCTCCTCGTCTGGCGTTTCACGCTGACGCTCTTAGAGAGTGCGTGCGTGACCCCCTGATACACCCCGCGATTCAGAGTTTGTCAAAGTGTTTGCGGGCCGCAGCTCGGCAAGACCGTACTCCTGCAGGTCATGGCGGTCGAGGCCAGCAGTGGTGTCCGCCGGTCGTGGCGTCATTGGACGGCGAAGATGGTGATCCACACGCGTAGAAGGAGCAGTCTCAGACCCCGGAAGTAGTTGCTCGTTACCCTGGCTTGCCTGCGGCTTCTTTGTTCGGATTGCCATCGGAGATCCGATCGATCTAGGGCCGTGCACGGCACCCTTACTGCGTGATAAAGGCAGCCGAGCCGAGAAACGATCCGCGGAGTGTTATTCCCTGACCAGCTATTGTCATTGGAACTCCCCCTCAACCAGCTCTGGTACTGTCTGACAAGAATGACCAGTCATCACCCCAGACCCGAGCATGCGAAACTACCCCAAGCATGCTCTCCGCGGCAAAGGCGCCTCGATCGCGGATAAGAAGATGTCGGTTCTGCGGGTTGTGGATCCGGCAGATCGACGATTCTCTGCAGGCCTGATGGGGTCCACAACGGTGAGTGACGAGGGTGGATCCTTGATCGATGCCGCAGGTCAGTGCCCCCCTCCGACCGATCAGCCCGATAAGGTCGTCAGAGGTTCGTCAGCGTGGATCAAGGACACAAGGGTGAGGCGCCTGATGAGCAGGTGAGGAAGGCGCTCACGATCGAAAACAGGGTACATCTTTGAAATCGTTGTGACAGAACTCCGCATGGAGATGCTCTCTCGAGGTGCACTCTTAGTGCCGACCGCCGAAAGCCAACCCCACACGCTGAAATACGAGCGATGTGAACGGTAGTCCTGATCGCCCTCACAGTCAAGACTCAGCTTGGATACACCGGGGGACTACTGATAGCGCAGGTGTGGCGCGAGTCACTGAAGCCCGGTATCCCTGTGATTGTGGACAATTGGGACTGCTCGGCTCCGGTTCAACGATCCAGAAGGGACATCCTGCAGGTGCGCGTCTCGCACAGCGCTTCTGCGGTATTCGATGACCCGAACCTGATCGGCGGGGCCGGGCGAGCACGGCCGGCGCGCGAAGCTTTGCCGGGATCGCGGGTGGGCCGCGGACCTACCAGCGTGGGCGCGACCCAGGTTCGGGACCACCAGGCGTCCGCAAGGATGTGCGCGCTTGTTGCGTCGCTCTTGGTACCGGACGCGAACGCCAGTCCCGATCCAGCACACGGACAAGCACACCTCTACCGCCCAGCCCGAGGGTCGCCCCTTCCGGGCGTACCTCGGCATCTGAGCTGGCGGGGGGACTCGAACCCCCAACCACCTGTTTACAAGACAGGTGCGCTGCCAATTGCGCCACGCCAGCCGACGCTCCCACGGGGCGCTCACCGCACTCGCGGCCGATCCCCGCGCGGAGCGAACCCCTCAGATCGTACCGGCCCTCCCCGCCGACACCCAGATCCCCTCGTCCCCAGGCAAACCCGCCGGCTCTTCCGTATGCATCCGGACGCGCCGAAGCCCGACCCTGCGGGATCGCCGCACGAGCCGGGCTTCGAGCGCCCTGAGAGGGTGAGTCCGCCGCAGCGTCACTCAGACGCGCAGCAAGCCCAGGGAAACGCCAACGGGAAGTGGGTCAGCGGTACGAGGAAGGGGTTGCCGCCAGGGATACGGAGGCCGGTGTCGCCACGCCGCCCTCGACGGCCGCTGTCAGCGACGTCAGGCTAGCGGACGTGAGCTGCGCGGTCGCGTACGCGTGCAGCTTGTTCAGCGCGGGCTGCGTGTAGTAGGACAGGCCCGACGCGGGGGCTCCGATCAGCTTCTCGACCCGGGCCACCGATTGCACGTCGGTCTTGCCGGTCACGGACGCGCCGACCTTGCGCTGCAGGGCGCTGAGCGCCTGCGGGTCCCAGCGACCCGACAGGTCGCCCCCGAGCCAGCTCTGCACAATACGGGTGCTCTGGTCGGTCAGCTCGCCGCCGGCGGGCTTGGGAGCGACCGGCTTCGGGGCAGCCGGCTTCGTCGCGGGCGCCTTCGTGGCGACCGGCTTCGTCGCGGGCGCCTTCGTGGCGACCGGCTTCGTCGCGGGCGCCGCCTT
>CAJDWP010000053.1_pt1 | contig 23028 bp, 21 predicted proteins | sample 7391631 | NCBI WGS metagenome assembly CAJDWP01 (sample SAMEA7055740, study PRJEB34461) | soil metagenome | biome: terrestrial ecosystem; feature: Peninsula; material: soil | place: Antarctica | collected 2016 | reverse complement strand
CGCGATGCCTCTGATCTTCGCGGTCTCCGGCGTCAATTTCCCGATCGGCGTGCTTCTGTACTGGCTCGTGACGAACCTTTGGACGGCCGGGCAGCAGTATTACGTGATCCAACGTATGCCCGCTCCCGGCAGCCAGGCCGAGAAGGAGTTGCACGCCCGACGCCTCGCCAAAGGTAAGGACGCCGTGAAATTCACACTGCCTGGCCTGCACCGGGACGGGGAGTCTCCGGAGCCTGCCGCGGCCGATGGGGAGTCTTCTGATGCCCCAGTGACGCCGCCGGCTAAGAAGCCGTCGCGTCAACGGAACCAACCCGTCCGTCGCAAGGGCCGACGCCGCTGAGGAAGCTCGATCACGGCGACCGCCCGCCGGCACCCGTCGAGGTCCTGACCGACCGCAGGCCGTTTGACGAGCACCGGCACCGAAGTTCTATCCGCGGGCACACCGCCCGCCTGTCAGCAGGAGACAGCATGAGCTCAACAGATACGAGCGCAGAAGAACACGACGAAGCGCAGGACACGGGACCCCAGACGTCGCCAGACGCGCGGGCGCTGGACCCCTCCCCCGCCGCATCCTCGAATGCGGGGCGCCAGGAGGTCACAGACCTCGACGAGGTACACGCCATCGGCCAGGACGACCTGCCGACGCAGGATTCCGCTCGGCAGGGGACGAACACCTCCCAGGACGACGAGCAGGACGACGAGCAGGACGACGAGCAGGACGACGAGCAGGACGACGATGCGCAACCAGCGGCGCGTGTTTCCCGCGGGCGGCGCCCGCTCAGCCGCGAACGCACCGAGCAGCTCGAACGGGACGGCGAGGTGGCGGCGGACTTCCTGGAGCGCCTCCTGGATATCGCTGACATCGACGGAGACATCGACGTGGACATCGACGGCGACCGCGCGGTCGTTGCGATCGTCGACTCCGAGGATGGCCGGGTGCCGAGGCGCCTCGTGGGCACCGATGGCAAGGTGCTGGAGGCGCTGCAGGAGCTCACCCGTCTCGCGGTGCAGGCGGAGACCGGAGACCGCTCCCGCCTGATGCTGGACGTCGCAGGCCACCGCGCGACACGCCGCACGAGCGTCATCGGCGAGGCGCGCGAAGCCATGGCCCAGGTGCATGCGGGCGCCGACCGGGTCGCCATGCACCCGATGACCGCTTTCGAGCGAAAGGTGGTTCACGACGAGGTGCTGGCCGCCGGGCTGGTGAGTGAATCGGACGGCGTGGAGCCCAGTCGATTCGTCGTCATCTATCCCGTGTGACCGCCCCGGACGCGGCACCCACGCTGCCTGACGCTCCCGCGCCGCAGGCCGCGACGTGTTTCGGCGCGAACCTAGTCGCGGCGGAACGTTACGTCGCTCTGCTCGCGGATACCGGCGTCAGCCACGGTTTGATCGGGCCCCGCGAAGTGCCCCGGCTCTGGACGCGACACGTCCTGAATTGCGCCGTCGTGGGAGAGCTCGTCACGACGGGCGAGCGAGTGATCGACATCGGGTCGGGTGCCGGGCTGCCGGGAATCCCACTCGCCTTGGCCCGTCCTGATCTTCAGGTGGTCTTGGTCGAGCGGCTGCAACGCCGCGTGACATGGCTGAACTGCGCGGTCGACGAGCTGGCCCTAAGTAACGTGACCGTCCACCACGGTCGAGTCGAAGGTCTCCCGACCTCGATGCGCTCTTCCGTCGTGACCGCGCGAGCTGTGGCGCGCCTCGATCGGCTAGCCACGTGGTGTGCGCCCGTGGTGAGCCCCGGGGGTCGATTGCTGGCCCTCAAGGGTGAATCCGCCGCGACGGAGCTCGCGGAGGACCGGACGGCCTTGCGACGAGCGGGCTTCGTCGACGCGACGGTCCGGCTGGTCGGCGCCGGCGTGGTGGATCCGCCGACGACCGTGGTGGAGTGCCTGCGCGGCTAGGGATAGGCGTCGTCTCCAGGGTCGCGCGCTCGACCGGGCGATCGGGGCTGAGTCTCACAGCCGAACCATCGGTCGACATGGTCGTCCGTCACTTTCGCGCCGGTTGTTCACAGCGTCCGGCGGGGCATTCCGGGCGGCGGTGACGACGACGCTACGGTTAGGGCGTGCCTCGGGGCGTGCTCGCCTTGACGCTTCCTTCCGAATGCGAGGAGCCTTCCGCGATGCCCCCTTCCGCGGCGACCGGCCTGGGTTGGCCGGTCAATCCGTGTCCCGATCGGGATGTCCCAGGCGGGCATCTCGGTTGGCCTGCTATTGATGTCGAGCCGGACGTGTCGGACCCAGACGTGTCGGACCCAGACGTGCCGGACCCAGACGCGCTGGTCGCAGAGGTGTCGGCGTCGTACACCGAAGCGTTGGATGCGGCAGCGACCACAACCTTCTCCGAGGAGGTTGAGTTGGTGGACGTGGACGAGGTCGAACGGACCGATGTTTCACGTGAAACATCGGAACCTCCCGCGATCGTGGCTCCATCGGGCGCCGGGTCGCAGGCGCCCGCTGTGGTGTTGGACAATCTGCCCCGTCCCCAGCGGACCCGAGTGATCACGGTTGCCAACCAGAAGGGCGGTGTTGGCAAGACCACCAGCGCCGTCAACCTCGCGGCAGCGCTCGCTCTAGGAGGGCTTAGCGTCCTCGTCATCGATACGGATCCCCAGGGCAATGCCAGCACTGCGCTGGGCGTCGACCACCGTCCTGGTGTCCCGAGCATCTACGACGTGCTCATCGAGGACATGCCACTGGCAGACGTGGTGCATCCGTGCCGCGATGTCCCGGGGCTCTGGTGCGTACCGGCCACGATCGATCTGGCCGGCGCGGAAGTGGAACTCATCTCGTTCGTGGCGCGGGAGACTCGGTTGCAGCGAGCGATCGCCGCGTTCTTGGAGCGCGTTGGCGACGATGCGCCCGACTACATTTTGGTGGACTGTCCACCCAGTCTCGGGCTGCTCACGCTCAACGCGTTTGTTGCGGGTCGGGAGGTGCTGATCCCGATTCAGTGTGAGTACTACGCCCTCGAGGGTCTGTCGATGCTGCTCAAGAACATCGAGATGATCCGCAAGCACCTGAATCCGCAGCTGTTGGTGTCGGCGATTCTTCTGACGATGTACGACGGGCGGACGCGCCTGTCCTCGCAGGTGGCCGACGAGGTGTGGGAGCACTTTCCGCGCGAGGTGTTGCGCGCGCGCATCCCACGCTCGGTGCGTATCTCGGAGGCCCCGAGCCACGGGCTCACCGTGATGACGTACGACCCGGCGTCGACGGGCGCGTTGTCCTACGCCGAGGCGGCGGCGGAGCTGGCGATGCGTTGGGAGATGGTGGCCCTGTGAGCGGCGAGGAGACGAGCGCATGAGCGAGAAACGCCGAGGCTTGGGTCGAGGACTGGGGGCTCTCATCCCGACTGGTCCGCATGAGCATGGGGAGAGTCACCGAGAGCGTCCCTCCGACGTGTTTTTCCGGGATCGGTCGCGTGATGAGCCGCGTGAAGCGTCGCCCTTGGCGGCGGGGGGAAACCCCCTCGACCCGTATCGTCCGTCGGCGGGACAGGTCGACGGACCCGAGGACAACGATGCGACGTCCCGAACCGGGGAGCAGCGGAGTCCTGCGTCAAATCCCGATGACGGCTCGGGTCAGGCATCGATACCCCCCCCGATGGCGGGCACGCCCGAAAGCGGGACGGTAGACCCTTACGGTCACCACGTCGCCCGACGGGGGCACGCCCAGTCACAGCCCGACACATCCGAGGGGGCCGATGAGGGCCTGCGTCCGGTGCCGGGAGCTCGTTACGTGGAGGTTCCCACCCATCTGATTCGGCCGAACCCGCGTCAGCCGCGGTCCGTCTTCGACGAGGACGAAATGTCCGAGCTGGTGGACAGCATCCGCGAAGTCGGGCTTCTTCAGCCCGTGGTCGTCCGTCCGATCGGGGCATCGCCGTCCGGTGATGGCGTGCCCGCTGCGCAGTACGAGCTGGTGATGGGCGAACGTCGCTGGCGAGCGTGCCAGTTGGCGGGCTCCGAAACGGTCCCCGCCATCGTCAAGGAGACACCGGACGATGACCTGCTCCGTGATGCGCTGCTAGAGAACCTTCACCGCAGCCAGCTCAATCCTCTGGACGAAGCCGCCGCGTATCAGCAGCTTCTCGAGGACTTCGGGTGCACACAGGAAAGCTTGGCGGTGAAGATCGGCAAATCTCGATCGCAGATCAGCAACACCGTGCGACTTCTACGCCTGCCGCCCGGAGTGGGCCGACGGGTCGCCGCGGGGGTGTTGAGCGCCGGGCACGCCCGCGCGCTCTTGGCACTTGACGACGTCGGGGCCATGGAGCGGTTGGCGCAGCGCATCGTGGCCGAGGGGCTGTCGGTGCGTAGCGTGGAGGAAATAGTCGCCGTCAACGATGACGAGATCGCGCCAGTGTCTCGCCGTCGACGTGAAGCGCCGACCCCGGATGAACGCCTTGAGCGGATCGCGGTGCGCATGTCGGACCGGTTGGACACGCGCGTGATGGTCGCCATGGGGCGCCGTCGCGGAAAGCTCACTGTGGAGTTCGCCGACGCGGAGGACCTGGACCGGATCCTGGCGCTTCTCGCTGAGACGAACGCGTCGGTCGGAGGCTGACCTCCCAAACGAGCACCGGCACTCGCGCCGGCACTCGCGCAGACGCGATCGATGCTCATATGCGAGGGATGCACATGAGTTGCGAGGAGTCCCCATGAGTCGTGACCCCGAGACGACCCAGCGCATTCTGGCCGGCGTGGTGACGGGGCTTGTGGGTCACGTGATCGTTCGCGGTGGTCTTGGCCGGGTTGGCCGCTATGGGGGCGGACGCCGAGCAGGCGACCTCCGGGCTGGCCGTCCTGTGCGTGACGATGGGGTTCGGCTTCATCGTGTTCGCGATCGGTGACCGGACCCCGATCACGATGGCCTGGTCGACGCCGGGAGCGGCCCTGCTGGCGACGTCGACCACCCCGGAGGGGAGCTTTTCTTCCGCCGTCGGCGCATTCATCGTCACCGGCGTCCTGCTTGCCCTGTCGGGACTGCTCCGCCCCTTGACGCAGTTGGTGAGGCGCATCCCCCACGCGATGCTGGCCGGCGTGCTCCTCAAGCTCTGCGTCGCGCCGTGCGCAGACATGGTGTCGCACCCATGGACGATCGTTTGGCTACCGTCCGCCGATCCGCGGCGCCCTCACGTATACGGGCGTAGCCACCGTCGTGGGAGCTCCCCTCGGCGGGCACGCCATCAACCTCTCGGCGATTGCGGCCGCGCTCTCCGCGGGCCCCGAGGCGGGCGCCGACACATCTCGTCGCTGGATAGCGGCCGCGGTCGCGGGCGCGACGTACGCCGGGTTCGGCCCGGTCTCCCGGGCGGTCACGTCGATCTCCAACGCGGCGCCGTCGGGGCTCCTCGCCGGCATCGCGGGACTGGCGCTAGTGTCGAGCTTCGCGTCGGCGACGGCCAGCGCGATGGGAGACACCGAGCACTGGCAGGCGGCTTCCGTCGCGTTCCTCGTCGCTGCCAGCGGCGTCAGCATCGCCGGGGTGAGATCAGCGTTCTGGGGTCTGATCGCCGGCCTGATCGCCCACCTGGTCCTCAACCGTCGGACCCGCGCCGGCTGAAGCTTTCTGGAGGTGAGCCCAATGGGTCGTTTTGCGTTGATCCCTGCGGTGTACGTGGTGTTCCGCCGCCACCGCGATGGGCGGAGTGAGGTCCTCCTGCAATACCGACGCGGAACCGGGTTCATGGACGAGCATTGGGCCTGCGGAGCGGCCGGCCATGTGGAGGCCGGGGAGAGCGTCGTGGAGGCGGCAGTGCGCGAGGCGTGTGAGGAAGTCGGGGTCGTGATCGACGCGGACGACGTGGTGCCGCTCACCGTCGTTCATCGGCGCCATGAGGACGACACTCCAGTGAATCAGCGGGTCGATTTCTTTGTCGCGGTGGACAGCTGGCAGGGCGAGCCTCGAACGGTCGAACCCGACAAGAGCGCCGACCTTGGCTGGTTCCCTCTCGACGCATTGCCGGTTCCGGTGGTCCCCCACGAGCTGCGCGTGTTGCGTGGCCTCGCGGACGGTGACCTGGAGCGCCTATGCTCGCTCGGGTTTCCTCACGACGAAGGGCGGACATGTTTCACGTGAAACATGTCCGCCCTTCGTTTCTCGGGTGGCCCCCGCTTTCTCAGAGGAAGTCGGCCAGCTCCTTCAGCATCATGGGCTTGGGCCGCGCACCGGTGATGGACTTGACGACCTGACCACCCTGGAAGACATTCATGGTCGGGATGCTCACGATGCCGAACTGCGCGGCGGTGGCCTGGTTGGCTTCGATGTCGAGCTTGACGATCTTGAGCTTGTCGCCGTGTTCGGCGGCGATCTCCGCCAGGATCGGGGCGACCTTGCGGCACGGACCGCACCACTCGGCCCAGAAGTCGACAAGGACGGGCCCGTCGGCCTGGAGCACATCGGCGGTGAAGCTGTCGTCGGTCGTTTCGGTCACGGCTCCCACGATGGAGGTTCCTTTCGGTGCGGGGACGTTGCTAGGCGGTTGTTGAACGTTGAACGTTGAACGTTGAACGCTGAAAGTTGAGCATTGAGTTGCTGAGTGTTGCGTTGGTGGGTGCTGGGTCGTGCAGTGGTCGGCGGGCCCGGGCCATGACCGGGAGAACTCGTGACCGGCGCGAGGCCGCGGTGACCGCCTGACGGTACGTGTGGTCCACGAGATCGCCGCAGGCGAACACACCAGGCAGGTTCGTCCGCGACGAACGGCCCTCGCACACGACGTACCCACCCGCGTCGAGCTCGACCTGACCCTTGATGAGATCGTGTCGCGGATCGTGTCCGATCGCCACGAAGACGCCGGTGACGGGGAGTTCGCTCTCCTCGCCCGTCAGGGTGTTGCTCAAAACCATGCCGGTCACTTTGTCGGCGCCGAGGATTCCGACCACCTGCGAGTCCCACGCGAACTGGATCTTGTCATTCGCGTGCGCGCGCTCGGCCATGATCTTGCTGGCTCGCAGCTCGTCGCGCCGATGGATGACTGTCACCGTACGGGCGAACTTGGTGAGGAACGTCGCCTCCTCGACCGCGGAGTCACCGCCGCCCACGACCGCGATGTCCTGATCGCGGAAGAAGAAGCCGTCGCACGTGGCGCACCACGAGACGCCATGCCCCGAGAGTCGCTGTTCGTCGGGCAGCCCCAGCTTGCGGTACGCCGATCCCATCGCGAGGATCACCGCGCGGGAGCGGTGCTCGACACCCGAGCTGTCTGTGGCGACCTTGATGTCGCCGAGCACGTCGACCGACGTCACATCCTCGGCGAGGAGCTGTGCGCCGAACCGGGCCGCCTGGGCTTGCATGTTGTCCATGAGGTCAGGGCCCATGATGCCGTCGGGGAACCCCGGAAAATTCTCGACATCGGTGGTGGTCATGAGCGCCCCACCGGCGTCGATCGAGCCGGTGATGATGAGCGGCGCGAGGTTCGCGCGGGCAGCGTAGATGGCAGCTGTGTATCCGGCCGGGCCGGATCCGATAATGATGAGCTCGTGGACGTCTGTGCTCACGATGACGGGTGACTCCTAGTTCGAGGGCAGGCGTTCGAGGTACAAACGGTTGAGGGCGGCACTCGAGGGCGTGTGGCGTTGGGCATGTGGCGTTATGAGGTGCGGAACGCGTCGCTCACGTTGCAAACGTCCCCGGGCCCCCCATTCTTCCGTGGGAGGTATGCGTCGAGGCGCGCGAGACGCGCCCTATAGGTCGTAAGGACCGGCGAGCAGCCCCGAATCGTCGAGGTGGCAGGAGCGAGCGACGACGCGTACTCGATCGGTGGCACCCTCGTGGGTCACCATCACGGCTACCGGGCGGTCCTCGTAGCGAGCCAGATCCACCCAGACAGCCGCGCCCGCCGGAAGGTCAAGCGACTGCAGGCAAGACGACAGGCCCAGAGTGGACCCGATCGGTCCCAGGTCCGTCCGGTGCGCCACACCCTCCCGCGGAGGCGTTGTCTGCGCCGCGCGCAAATTCCGGGCCTGGTCCCGTAGGCGGACCGCCGTGTACGCGGTCGGACTGGCCCTGACGTGCGAGGGACCTAGCTCGACCGGCTCGGTGGGCTCATCGGGCGCCGAGTGCGGTGGCACGACGGGGTGCTCCGGCGTCGCTGCCCCACTGGTGATCTGAGCCACGACTCCGGGCAGACTCGGCATCGACGTGACCCACGCGCCGAGCGTGCCCAAAGTGGCGATGAGCGCGAAGCCCGCGACGCCGACCGCCCCGACGATGAGGTCGCGGCACACGGGACGGCGGGTCCGTCCGGCAAAGAGGGCATACGTGTCAGGGCGGCCTGGGACACCTCTGACGTGGCCGCTCTGTGGCACCTCGTTCCGCAGGCTTTTCTGTATCCGCTCGACGAGCTCCGGTGGCATGCGGTGCGGGGCGGGGAGCCCGGACAGCATCTCGTGCATCCCCGTGGGGTCTTCCTCGCCGAGGGGGGGCCGGTGCGGATGCTCGGTACCGGACACGGCTCATCTCCTTGTCCTCCGCGGGACGTTCTTGCCACGTGGAAGACGAGCGGGATGGGCGGTTGGTTCCCGCAGTCGACAAAGCCCAGTTCAGCCCAGGAGGCGAATCTCGTGGAGAAATACGCGCCACGATCGACCGTCCCGGGGGGCTTTGGTGAACCAGACGTAGATGTACTCCGATGGTGGGGCGTCCGACACGGGGATCGTCACGGTCCCCGTCGCGTCGTCGACGCTGCCGATGCGCGTCGCTGAGGCCAGGTCCTGCGGTGAGTTGCCGACGTAGAGCGTCGCGGATTCGGGGAGGCTGCCCAGATCCACGGAAACCGACGTGAGGGACGTGTCTTTTGGCATGCGGAACACCGCACCGACGCCGCGGTTGGCGGAGCCGCCCCAGTCCGGCTCGGAGTAATACTGCTCCGACACCCAGCGGGTCGCCGGGTCGCCGTCGTAGGCCCGGTCGATGTAGTTGTTGTTTTCCGAGCCATCTCCGAAGGGGTCGTACGTCGTACCGCTCACGATCGCGACCGGCTGCCCTGCGCCTTCGCCCCCGGGTGTCGCGGTCGAGGCGCCAGGCGACGAGCCGGGTGTGCCAGATGCGACGGACCCGACCGGACGATCGGGGGTCGCGATGGCCTCAGCACCCGTGAACCCGCGGAACACCACAAGGGACGACAGGGTGACGGCGACGACGACGATGGCGGTCACGAGCACCAGGACCAGGCTTGAGTGGCTGCCGGGCTTCTCGGTTCTGTCGAAGGTGAACAGTGGGCTCGGCTGCTCGTACGGGGCAGGCTGGGGGCGGAATTCGGCCAGCTTGGCGGCTTCCGGCACGCTCGACTCGCGCCGACGGGTCGCCTCCGCGCGTGCTAGCGCCGCCTTGTCGGCTGCCGCCCGGGCGAACGTGCCGAGCGCGGTCTTGGCTCGGTCCGCCATGGCTTCCGCGACGGCGACGGCACCCCCGGTTCGGCTGGGCCGTGGGCGCTCCGTCGGCGCCGCGTCCACCGGGGACGCTGCGTGTGTCGCGTCTGCATGCGTTGCGTCTGCATGCGGCGTCTCTTCCCGCGGTGTCTCTGCCTGCGGTGTCCTCGCCTGCGCTGCCTGCTTCACCTGCGCCTGCGACACATCATGCGCCGCCAGCACTTCTTGCGTTGTCGGCACCTCCTGCGCGGCCGGCGTCCCTTGCGTTTTCGGCATCTTTTGCGTTGTCGACGCTTCCTGCGTCGTTGGGGCGTCGTCGCGGACCGCCGGAATCACCGCCGTGACCGACTCGTCGCCGCCCCGCGTCATGAGCGGTCGCCAGGGGGCGACATCCGCCGCCAGGTCCGCGGGGGTGCGGGGGCCTTGCTGCCCATTGAGCGTGGTCCGGCACAGCAGGTCCAGATCCGCGGGCACGCCCGCCGCGATCTCGGACGGGGCGGGCACTCCGCCCACCACCCGCGGCGCCGCATCGATGCCGGGGACCTCGCGCGGCAGCGGCCAACGCGTGGTCAGGGCGTAGTAGGCCAGCGCCAGGAGCCCGAGGCAGTCAAGGAGGTTTGCTCGTTCGCTCGGCGGCTCGTCGGCGCCCTCGAGGGCCAGGACCGTGCCGAGCCCGCTGACCTTGACCTCGCCGCGCTGCGTGATGAGGACGGAATAGGGCGTCAGGCGCAAGTGGTGCAGACCACGACGGCTTGCCACAGCCAGCGCCGACGCTGCCTCGCCCAGCACCGTGCGGGTCTGCTCTCCATCGAGGGGGTTGTCCGAGACGTGATCGATGAGCGTGCGCGCGCCTGCGTAGAACTCCTCCACGATCCAGGACACCCCGTCCGTGACGCCGATATCCAGAATCTGGACCAGGCGGTGGTCCTGGACGTTCGCCACCCGGCGCGCGGCGTCGACCGCAGCGTCCGCGTGCGGCAGGCCCTCCGGGATGAGGGTGACCCGCACCTCCGCTCGCAGGGTGTCGTCGACGGCCTGCCAGACCTCGATGCCGTCCGCGGAGGCGAGGCGACGCTCCTGCAGCAGGTAGCGGCCGGCGATCGTGCGCCCGGGGGCGATGTCCTGCACGCGTTCTCCTTCGCGGGCGCGGTCACATCGAGCCGCGCAGTCGAGATCCATGGCCCATCCTAGGCGCCTTCTTCGCGATCACGTGGCCGCCGCCAGGCCACCTAGCCCACGGATGAGATTGCCCGACAGGCGCTTTGGAACGAGTGACCGGGACGACCGCAAAACGCGTGCGGCGCAGTTTCACGACGCTGCGACGGAAGGGTTCATCCCGCCCTTCCGGAGCGGGCTCTAGCGACGCAGCCGTCGCGCGATCGGCGCGATCACCTCGTCGACTTCGCCGATCCTCAGCCACCGCGCACCGGCGAGGAACACCCCGACGAACACTGCCCCGCCCACCAGGAGGGTCAGCAGCGCCCCGACCCGGCCGGGTAGAACCGTCTGGAACGCCCACACCACGGCGAGCGTCCACAGGCCAGCCACCAGTGAGGCGAACAGCGTCCGGGTCGCCACATCGCCCACCTCCCGCAGGCGAATCCCGCCGAGACGTCCCCGCATCCAGCGCACACCCACCCAGGCCGCGACAACGTCGGACAGGCCGGCAGCGAGCGCCACCCCGTACGCCCGGTGTGGGCTCGCCAGCAGCAGGCTCGCGACGGATCCCGCGGAGAACACCACCGCAGCGATGAGGGACAGGTAGAACGGGGTCTTCGCGTCCTCGAAGGCGTAAAACGTCCGCTGGACGAGGAAGAGAATGCCGTACGGCAGGAGCGCGACCACCAGAATCGTGAACACCCAGGCGATCCGGGCCGCCGAGCGCGACATCACCGTGAACAAGGCGGTCACCAGCGACACCGTGATGAGGCCGTGCGGGGTGGCGAAGAGGAAGAAGGCGCTGTCGTAGCCGAGCCTTCCTACTTCGCCTCGCTGGGAGGAGCTGAGCGTCTGAGAGGCGAGCGCGAGGGCGCCTTGCGTCACCGCGATCCCTGCGAGCGTCCACCCTGCGACCCGGCCCGCCGTGCCAAGGCCGACACCCCGGAACCCGAATCTAGGCCGGTAACGCCACCCGTCCCGATACAACGGAATGAGAAGGACAAGCGCCTGCAAGGACACGCCCACCGTGAGGGAGCCGGCGAGCAGCAGGATCATCGGCCGGGTCCAGTCCCCGACGGACTGCCCGAGGCCCCGGTACATGATGAAGTACGCGGAGAGTCCAACGATCCAGACGATGTTGGCCAGGGCCGGGGCCCAGCCGTAAACGCCGAAGCGGTTCCGGGCGCTCAACACCTGCCCGAGGATCGCGTAGAGACCGTAGAAGAACACGGCCGGCAACACCACCCGGGTGAACTGCACGGACAGCTCGAAGGTCTCGGGGCTCCACTCCGGGGAAGAGAAGAGGCGTACGAAGACGGGCGCGAGCGGCAGCGACAGAGCGGTGATGCCCAGCAGCCCGAGGAACGAGACGGTGAGGAGCCGGTCGATGAAGTCGCGCCCCCCGTCGGGTTGGCGGGCGGCCCGGGTGATCTGCGGGACGAGCACGGCGTTGACCATCCCGCCCGCCATCAGCGTGTAGACCGTGGTGGGCAACGTGTTGGCGACCTGCCAGGCGTTGCCGGGGATACTGTCGGCGAACAGCGCCACGATGAGCGAGTTGCGCACGAGGCCGAGGATGCGCGACGCCAGGCTCCCCGACGCCATCGCGGCGCCGCCCCGAGCCACGCTGGGTTCCTTCGAGGCGGCGGGGTCGGTGGGTGTCCCCGCGCCGGGTGGGACGCCAGGCGGGATGCCGGGCGGGACTCGCGGTGGGCCCCCGGGCCGGACAGCGGGTGCGACCTGAGGTGGGGAGTCGGTCGGCCGCTCTCCCGGACCGCCGGACCCGCGCGAAGACACGCCGCTCATACGAGGTCGATCTCCTTGAGCTCCTCCGCGCTGACGCGGGGGCTGTTGCGTCGGATGGCACGCAACAGCCCGACGAGGAAGACCGCCCCGAGCACGGCGCCGGCCGCGAGGGCCAGCCAGCCGTTCATCGGTTGGACATGGATGTCCAGGACGGTCCGTTCCGAGTTGAGCCTAGCGCCGCTCGGGGTGGTGAGCTCGGCTCGTACGGGCGCCACGCCGGGCGCGATCGCTTCGACCGCGACCTTGACCGTGGCCCGACTGCGCGGGCGGATGGTGAGGACGAGCGGTTGCTGCTCGGTGATCCGCAGTCGGGACACGCGACCCTCGGGGACGAGTCGCAGGTGCACGTCGTGGACCTCGGCGTCGAGTTCGTTGACGACGGTGACCTGCAGGGTCCCGGTCTCGGCGAAGAAGTTGACCTGGCTCGGCGACACGGACACCCCGCCGGTCGCGGTGGCGACCCGGTCGTCGACGGTGCCGCGCATCTGCTGCCAGCGGCCAGGTGAGCCCCGCCATCGGGTCGAGAGGAGGGCGCGGTCGGTTCGCGCGACGTCCTGCCCGAGGGTCGACCCCGGCGGCAGGATCTCCGCGATGGTCCCGACGCGGGTGAGGTCGCGCGCCACCTGACCGACGCGTTCCCCGTCGAGCGGTGAGGCGGCCGATTCGGCGGCCACGCCGATGGAGGCCAGCGGGTTCTCGTCGTCGACGACCGCCGACGGTTGCGGTACGGCGATCGCGGCACCTTGGAAAGCGGTGTCAGTGAGGAGCTGCGTTGTCGGCACGAGGTTCACCCACGGGGTCGAGGCGACGGCGCCGAGCAGCCTCTTCAGCGAGTCCTGATCGGGGTTGACCCAGCGGGGAGCTGCGAGGAGCACGTGCCGCGCCGTGCCGGGAGACTCCTGCAGGATCGTCAGGGTCTCCGCGAGGAAGCGCTGCACGAGCGCCGCGCCCTGGCCTTGCGCCGCCGAGTCGGCCAGGAGGCGGCTCAGGTTGTCGTCATACGCGAGCACTCGCGTACCGTCGGCGAGCGTGCGCGGGGTCGACCCGGCGGCGCCCGGTGGCTGCACGGCGGAGCGGGGAACCAGCCAGGCGCTCGGCGGCCGGGAGCCGTACGAGGCCATCAGCTCGCGGCGCGCGTCCTCCGCGGGGACATGCTGCGGCCACGCGATCGGGTTCGCGGAGGAGGGCCCGACCTGCGCGGCGACGGCGGGGTCCGGCGAGAGCACGTCGTTGAGCAGGTGCCGGGATGGCTCATTCTCCGCGAGCGCCGCGAGATCCGGGTCGTCTGCTGGCAGCGTCCAGAGGGGATGGTCCCGCGCGGCGGCCGCGAGCCGGGTCGTGAAGGCGGCGCGAGCCGCCCCGGCGGCCGATGTCGGCGGGGTGGGTGGATCCGAGCTCAGCGGATTCGAGCTGGGCGGATCCGAGCTGGGCGGATCCGAGGTGGGTTCGGCGGGGTCTGTGACGGGCGCCTGGCTCACGATCGTGGGCACACCCGGGGTTTTGGGCACGCCCGGGGAGATGGGCGCCGCCGTGCCGACCGGCGTCGTCGCCGCCGCGGGTGGCGGGCCCGGTCCCAGGAGGATCGGGTCGAGCACGTAGGTAACCGGTAGGCCGGCCGTCCCGGTCACGATGCGGTCGATGCGCGACCCCGACCCCAGGACAGACATCCAGGCCGCCTCCCGGGTGGCGGCGCCGCTGGCTGCAACGGACGGCTCCGGGTCGGGCGTCAGCGGCATGGCCACGGAGAGTCGCAGCGGTTCATACTCTTTGACCTGCTCGAACGGAAGGAAGGACGACAGCGTGCTCGTACGATCTCCGCGCTGGGCTTCGACGATTAGCGGCAACACTCCGTACGAGCGGGTGAGGGGAACCTGGTCTGGTGGGATGTCGAGGTCGACGCGCGTCGACGCGCCCGGCGCGAGGGCAGCGGGCGTGACGTCGAGGCCGATCGCCGGCAGATCCGGAACCTGCATCGGGTCGAGGTCTGCCCTGGAGCTGAAAGGACGGCTGCCGAGCCGGGCCCGCACGCGAAGATCCGCGGCCGCGTCGTTGCCGGTATTCGTCAGGGTGACCTGCACGCGGACCGCGGACCCGGGGACGGCGACCGTCGGCGTCACGCTGTCGAGGCGCAGGTCCACGTCCGCGCCCCGGGTGGTGTGCGGCAACAGGGCGGGGTAAGGAACCTGTGCCGTGTAGGCGGCCTCGCCGCTGCCAATGCCGGCTGCGTCCGACATGGCAGGGGGGGACAGGAGGGTGAGCGCGGCCAATGCCGCGCCAGCCGCGAAGAGCCGGCTGCGCCGGTGGCGAGGCGACGCACGCCGCCGCCTCATGGCCGGCCCGCCAGCCTCTCCCACGCGACCTGCGCGATCCGCCTCTCGTTGGGGAAGGTGAGTCGTTCGTGGACATCTGACAGGTGGAACCACTGGACGTCGAATGCCTCGCGGTCCGGGTCGTTCTCGACGGACAGCTCGCCGCCGATGGCCTCGAGAAGATAATGGTGAACGACCTTGTGGACGCGCTTCTCCTGGGTGGAGAACCAGTAGTCGATCGTGCCTAGCGTGGTGAGGACGCGGCCTTTGATACCGGTCTCCTCCGCGACCTCCCGCGCGGCCGTCTCTTCCAGGGTTTCGTCACCCTCCTGGTGACCCTTGGGCAGGCACCATTCGATGCGTCCGGCGCGGTTGCGCCGCGCGATCACCGCGATCCGCGCCCGCCCCCGGTCGACGTCCACAACGATCCCTCCCGCGGAGGTTTCGAGCACCGCGGGGAGCCGGCGCGTTGGCCGGCTCGGGCGCGGCGGGACAGTCATCCCGTCACTGTAGCCAAGCCGCCCCCCGACCGCGGGGAGGTGTCTGCCCTGACCGGGGCCGTGCCGAGGCTGTGTCGAGGCTGTGTCGAGGAGGGCACGGCAGGTGACGCCGGGGGTTGCAGGGGGTGGCACTTGGGGTGCCGGAGGTGGTCGACGGCACGGGAATGGTCGGTGCCCGCTCCCGTAGGCTGGGCGCCGTGCCAGCCGCCCGACCCGCTCCTCTGGACGGCCTCCTCGCGGAGGCCGTCCGCCATCTTGCCCCCACGTTGCCGCTTCTCACAGAACTGGGAGGGATGTTCGAGGCGGCGGGTCACGAGCTGGCATTGGTGGGAGGACCCGTACGCGATGCCTTCCTCGGCCGGGGCTCGCCCGATCTGGACCTGACGACGTCGGCGCGACCAGAGCAGATCGAGGCCATCACCGCACGTTGGGCGGACACCCAGTGGGACGTCGGGCGGGCTTTCGGCACGATCGGGCTGCGCAAGGGCGCGGAACTCATCGAGATCACGACCTACCGGGCGGACAGCTACGACGGTCGGACGCGCAAACCGACGGTGTCGTTCGGCGACAATCTCGCTGATGACCTGCGGCGACGTGACTTCACCGTGAACGCGATGGCGCTGCGGCTGCCTGGGTTGTCATTCGAGGACCCCTACGACGGCCTCGCGGACCTGGCGGGACGGCGACTCGCGACGCCCGGACCGGCCGGCGTGTCGTTCGCGGACGACCCGTTGCGGATGATGCGGGCAGCGCGCTTCGTGGCTCAATTGGGGCTCGAGATCGCCCCCCCGGTCCGCGAGGCGATGAGCGTCATGGCGTCGTCGTTGGAGATCGTGTCGATCGAGAGGATCCGAGACGAACTGGTCAAGCTGATCCTGGCGGACGAGCCGCGGGCGGGGCTGCGGGTGTTAGTGGACACGGGGCTGGCACAGCATGTGCTGCCTGAACTGCCGGGCATGCGCCTGACAACCGATGAGCACCGGCGCCATAAGGATGTGTATGAGCATTCCCTGACCGTGCTGGACCAAGCGATCATGCTCGAGTCGCCGCCCGGTACCGACCCGGATGCGGGGTCGGTCCCCGGCCCGGATCTCGTGTTGCGTCTGGCCGCGCTCCTGCATGACGTCGGCAAGCCCGCCACGCGACGGTTCGGTGCGGACGGCGGCGTGAGCTTTCATCACCACGAGCTCGTGGGCGCGACTCTGACGAAGAAGCGGCTGCGGGCGCTGCGATTCGACAAGGAGACGATCCGCGACGTGGCTCGGCTTGTGGAGTTGCACCTGCGCTTCCATGGGTACGCCAGCGGCGAGTGGACCGACTCCGCGGTGCGCCGTTACATCACGGACGCGGGGCCGCTCCTTCCTCGTCTGCATCGGCTGACCAGGGCCGACTGCACGACGCGCAACCCGCGTAAGGCTGCGCGCCTGCAGCGCACGTACGACGAACTGGAGAACCGGATCGCCGAGCTGTCGGAGGCGGAGGAACTGGGGAAGGTCCGTCCGGAACTGGACGGCCACGAAATCGGCCAAGTGTTGGGCATCCCACCCGGGCAAGCGCTCGGGCGGGCCTATCAGTTCCTCCTCGCGGTGCGCCTAGACCGCGGACCGATCGGCAAGGACGCTGCGCGCGAGGCGTTGTTGGCCTGGTGGGCGGGCCAGCCCCCGTCGTCGCGCGGGCGCGCACACGTCAATCCGACGGGGACGGCTCCCAGGGCTGGATGAACGGGTTGCCGGGAAGTCTGGCGGCGGCGAGGTGCAACGAGCCGGCCACGGCGCCGTCGATCTGCTCCCGAATGATGTCCGCGTGGCCCGCGTGACGGGCCAGCTCTTCGATGAGATGCACGAGGTCGAAGCGCGCCTTGACCGCGGTGGGCTCCGGACGGCCGTCCCACGGGGCGGGCGGCGTCATGACATCGGTGTCCGGATCGACCGTGCCCAGATGGTCAAGGAGTGCGTTGCCCGTCGCGTCGAATTCCCGAAGCGCCCCCTCGAGGGTCTCGTCCTCGCGCAGCGCGAAGCTGTCCACGAAGGTCTGCGCCATGTCGGCCCACTGCTCGTCGGTGGGCTTCCCGTCGGGCTGACGTCGCAGCGCAGGAACGTGACCGGCCATGACGTAGGTGGTGTGCTTGAGCAGGCCGCCGATGGACAGCGTGCTGCGGCAGGGTGTCAGGCGGGACTGGGCGTCGGTGAGCCCGTAGGCGGACTCGCGCAGGCCCTCGAGCTGGACGCTGACGTACCCCTTGATCGTCTCGATCTCGGTGTGCGCTCCGGGTTGAAACATGGCCACTCCTCGTTGATGGGTTCGCGGGGCGACGGGTACGGAGTTGGCTGACCGTTTCACGTGAAACGGTCGTCGGTCGCTGCGTGACTCTTACTGCGTAGATGTCGCCGCGTAGATGTCCCTGAGCAGGGCGATCTCGGCGCCGTGGTGGATGAGCTCGCGGTGGATATGCAAGATCAATGCGGCCATCGGGCGCTGCGCCCATGGACCCTCGGTGGCCCCGCAGGGCGCGGCGAGGGCGGCGTCGTCCAGGGTGCGGATCCCCGCGAGCCACGCGGCGTACTGCTGATCGAGCTGCGCGAGGGCACCGTCCGCGCCCGCCGCGTACTCCCAACTCAGGTAGTCGGCCGACGGACCGCCGAAGTGCCCCGCGACCCGCGTGGCGAGCACGCCCACGACGAGGTGACCCAGGCGCCAGGCGATCGTCGTGACGGGTGCGGGGGTCGGTTCGGGATAGGCGAAGTCGATGGTGGAGTCCCCGACACCGCCGCGGACCGTCACCGACGCGGGCGCAGCCTCGGTGCGGTCACGCACGTTCCACGCGCTCGGGACAGGTTCCCAGCGATATTCGTCATCGGTCAGTCCCTGGAGTCGCGGACGGAGCTGACCGCGCCAGTGCTCGTCGATCTGCTCGGTCACGAGCTCGATCCAGTTGATCGCTGTCATGGGGCCACCATGCCTGACGCGACCGACACCTCGAATCGTCGCGAATCGTCGCAAGCCGGCGCGGATCATCCTGACCGGAATCGACCCGGTGCGCGATCTTCTCGGTCGAGCCTCTGTCGCAACCTCCGGCGGGCGATCTCCTCGACCGGACGTTCAACAAGGGTTTAGCTTGCTGAACACGAGTTCAGGAGGAGTGCTGTGACATCGAGGACCGACGGCCGACGCGGACCGCACGGCGCTGGCGCGCATTCGCCTCCTCACGATCGAGAGGTTCGCCGGATCACTGTGCTCATGCTCGGTCCGTTCGTGGCCCGGGAACTCGGAGGGAAACAACTACTGGACCAACAGGTCCTGAAGCGTTCCACGACCGCCACATACGAGCTCTACGCCCACGGGTTGCTCACCGGCAAACTGGCCGGCTTCGCGGATCGGCCGCTCGACGAGCCGCGTTCCCCGTCCACGCCTGGCGAGCACGACGCTGCCGACACCTCACGAGCGCCTCGCGCCCACCACGAGCCGCCCTTCCAGGACAACCAGGAATCGAGGAGACGATGAGCACCACCGCTCTCGGCGCCACGGCTGACCCGTTCGCCGGCACCGACAACGCCATCGAGATCGACGGCCTCGTCAAGCGTTTCGGTACCACGCTCGCGCTCGACGACCTCACGTTGACGGTCCCGACCGGCCAGGTCCACGGTTTCCTCGGCCCGAACGGCTCCGGCAAATCCACCACCATCCGCGTCCTGCTCGGCCTCCTGCGCTCCGACGCCGGCTGCGTCCGTCTGCTGGGCGGGGACCCGTGGGTGGACGCCCCTCAGCTGCACCGGCGTCTGGCGTACGTCCCCGGCGACGTCAGACTGTGGCCCAACCTCACCGGCGGGGAAGCGATCGACCTGATCGGCCGGGCCCGCGGCGGCCTCGACCCACGTCGCCGGAGCGAGTTGATCGAGCGATTCGACCTCGATCCGCGCAAGAAGGCCCGCTCCTACTCCAAGGGCAACCGGCAGAAGGTCGCCCTGGTCGCCGCCCTCGCCTCTGACGTCGAGTTGCTCCTTCTCGACGAGCCGACCTCCGGTCTCGACCCGCTGATGGAGCGCGTCTTCACCGGGCACATCCGCGCTGAGCGCGACAGCGGCCGTACCGTCCTCCTGAGCAGTCACATCCTGTCCGAGGTCGAGGCCCTGTGCGATCACGTGAGCATCATCCGCGCCGGCCGCATCGTCGAGTCAGGCACCCTGGCCCAGCTGCGCCACTTGACCCGCACGCAGGTCACCGCGGAGCTGGTCTCGCCGCCGCCCACCCAGCTGCGCTCGACACCCGGGGTGCATGACGTCCACATCGACGATCATGCGGGTGTTCACCGTTTCACCTGCCAGGTGGAGGGCGTCGGCCTCACACCGATGCTCGACGCCCTCGCGCGGGTCGGCGTAACGTCGCTCGCGTGCGCGCCGCCGACGCTGGAGGAGCTTTTCCTCCGACATTACGACGAGAGTCCGGACAGCTCGCACCCCCCAGAGAGCACACCGGGCGGTGAGCACCGATGACCGCCGCCCTGACGTCCCCACGGGGCGCCGGGCGTCACCGCTCGCCCCGTCCGGTCGCGCCCGCCTCGGCCGGCGCGTCCCACACGACGTTCGTGGGTACCGGAGCGGCCGCGAGGCTCGCGCTTCGACGTAGCCGGTGGTTCTGGCTGGTCTGGGTACTAGCGCTCTGGGCGATCACGCTGTCGACCGTCGGCGCATACGGCAAGCTCATGCCCACCCCGCAGGAGGGGGCCGCGACGATGGCGGCCCTGGCGGCCGATCCGACGATGCGGGCCATGCTGGGCCCGCCGTACGACCTGATGAACGCAGGCGGCTTCACCATGTTCCGGGTCGGCACGTTCGTCGCCGGGGCCGCCTCGATGATGGGTGCGCTCGGGGCCATCCGGGCCACCCGCGCCGAGGAGGAGGAAGGGCGCGACGAGCTGCTGCGCGCCGGGGTGATGGGGCGGAACGCGCCGCTCGCAGGCGGCGTGCTGGTCGGGCTCGGGGCGTGCGCCGTGCTCGCGCTGCTGCTCACCGGGTCGGTGGCCCGGGCCGCGCCGCCGGCGACCGGCGCGTTGGCGATGGGCGTCGGGATCGGCCTGGTCGGCGCCGTCTGGGTGGGAGTTGGTGCGGTGACCGCGCAGCTCACCGAGTCGGCCCGGGCCGCACGAGGTATGGCGATGGCTGCGCTCGGGGCCGCGTACCTGCTGCGCGCGGTCGCCGACGGATTGCCCGAGTCGAGCATGGTGGCCCCGCTGCGCTGGCTCTCGCCGTTGGAGTGGGCGGCGCTGGCACGGCCGTACGCGCAGGAACGCTGGTGGGTCCTGCTGCTTCCCGCCGCGCTCACCGTGGTGTTGGTCGGGTTGGCTTTCACGCTCCAGGGACGTCGCGACCACGGCGCCGGGTTGCGACCCACCCGCCTCGGCCGGGCCCACGCCCCGTCGTCGCTGTCCTCGGCCGGCGCGCTGGCTCGCCGCCTGAGCCGCGGCAGCGTGATCGGCTGCACGATTGGGATGGTGCTGTTCGGCATCGCCATCGGTTCACTCGCCGGCACCGTCGACCAAATGCTCGTGGACAACCCGCAGTTGGCTGAGATCTATCGGCGGATGGGTGGCGGGGGGCAGATGCTGCGGGACGCGTTCTACGTGGCGATGCTCGGGATCGTCGCCGTGGTGCTGGCCGCGTTCGCCGTGCAGCTCATGCTGAGGCTGCGTCAGGAGGAGGAAGCCGGGCATGCGGAGTTGTTGCTGTCGACGGCGACGTCACGGGTGCGGCTCGCCGGGGCGCACCTGATGCTCGCCCTCGTCGTCCCCACCGCGCTGCTGATCGCGACGGGGTTCGCGGTCGGTCTCTCCCAGGCCCTCTCGGAGGGCTCGATCGGCATCAGCACCACCCTCGCGGGCGGCGCGCTCGCGCTCGCGCCCGGGATCTGGCTGATCGTCGCCATCACGATGGCGGTCGTGGGGTGGTTGCCCCACTGGACGGCCCTGCCGTGGGCGGTCGTCGCGTGGTCGCTGTTCATGAGCTGGTTCGCCGCGTTGCTGAGCCTGCCAGGCCGCGTGATCGAGCTGACACCTTTTGAACAGCTACCGAAGATTCCGGCCGAGCAGATGACGTGGGGAGGGGTGCTGGTCGAGACCGCGCTAGCCGCGGCGCTGATCGCCCTGGGCTTGGCGGGCTTCCGACGCCGCGACATCTCCAGCTGATCCGCCGGGATGTACACCCTTGCGGCCCGGCTCCTTCTGCTGCGTGAGCCGCGCAGCATCGGGACGGCACGCGACGGGGCGGGCGACGGTCCTTTTGGGGTCCGCCCCCGCCCCGATCGCGCGAGGATGCGTGCCGATCAGACCAGCACGTCGCCCTTGATGAAAGCCTCTACCTGCTCGCGACCCAAATCGTCCGGGCGCTGCTCCGGCGGGGATTTCATGAGGTAGGCGGCGGGCGATAGAAGCGGCCCTCCGATGCCGCGGTCCAGGCCGATCTTGGCCGCCCGGATCGCGTCGATGATGATTCCCGCCGAGTTCGGGGAGTCCCACACCTCGAGCTTGTACTCCAGGCTCAACGGGACGTCGCCGAACGCGCGGCCCTCCAGCCGCACGTACGCCCACTTGCGGTCGTCGAGCCACTGCACGTAGTCCGACGGCCCGATGTGCACATCGCGCGGCTTGATCTCGTGCTTCACGTTGGACGTCACGGCCTGCGTCTTGGAGATCTTCTTCGACTCCAGGCGCTCGCGCTCCAACATGTTCTTGAAGTCCATGTTGCCGCCGACGTTGAGCTGGAACGTCCGGTCGAGCACCACGCCGCGGTCCTCGAACAGCTTGGCCATCACCCGGTGTGTGATCGTCGCACCCACCTGAGACTTGATGTCGTCGCCGATGATCGGCACGCCCGCCGCCTCGAACTTGGCGGCCCACTCGGGGTCGCTCGCGATGAACACGGGCAACGCGTTGACGAACGCCACCTTCGCGTCGATGCAGCACTGCGCGTAGAACTTGTCGGCCTCTTCTGACCCCACGGGCAGGTAGGACACCAGCACGTCCACCTTGCGCTCGCGCAGCACCTGCACGACGTCGACCGGCTCTTCGGGAGACTCCACGACGGTCTGCCGGTAGTACGTGCCGAGCCCGTCGTACGTGTGGCCGCGCTGCACCGTGAGACCCGTTTCGGGCACGTCGCAGATCCGGATCGTGTTGTTCTCGCTCGCGGTGATCGCCTTGGCGAGGTCGGTGCCGACCTTGGCCGCGTCGACGTCGAACGCGGCCACGAACTCCACGTCGCGCACGTGGTAGTCGCCGAAGTCGACGTGCATCAGGCCCGGTACGGAGGTGCCGGGCTGGGCATCCCGGTAGTAGTGCACACCCTGCACGAGTGAGCTCGCGCAGTTGCCGACGCCGACGATGGCGACGCGGATCGAGGTCATGGGGGTCCTTTCGGTTGTCCTGCCCGGCACGCCGGAGTCGGCGAGCTCGCTTCCAGCTCACGCGGGTCCGGGAGGCCCGAGGTTTCCGCGCGGGGGGGCGTACAGGATTATCAGACGAAACTCTAGGTGACAAAGCATGCCTTTGTCACGTCAACAGGCCAAACGAGGAAGTTCGTTGGTGACGTGAATCAGAGGCCAAGCCCACGAGGCGTGGTCATACTGGGTAGGGCCGCGCGGCGCGCGCGACGCGGGCCGGTCGGCTGCTCCAGTCCGGCCGCGCCGACGCCCACCGTCGTCCATCCCGCGTCAGGGTGACGGTTGGGAGCCGTCGCGCCGCGAGCGCACCGCGACATCGCGACACTGCGACATCGCGACACCGAATGGAAGAAGAACGCGTGAGTTCCTCACCTGCCCGACCCGCCGCCGCCGCGACGCGTGTGCGCAGGCCGGCGCGGCGTCGGTTCCTGTCCTGGCGAGGGTT
>CAJDWP010000018.1_pt1 | contig 23129 bp, 33 predicted proteins | sample 7391631 | NCBI WGS metagenome assembly CAJDWP01 (sample SAMEA7055740, study PRJEB34461) | soil metagenome | biome: terrestrial ecosystem; feature: Peninsula; material: soil | place: Antarctica | collected 2016 | reverse complement strand
TCGTAGTAGTTGCGGAACTGCTTCTCCATCACGCCGTACGTGAAGCGGGCCTTCTGCTTCTCCTGGAGCTGGAGCAGGTACTCCTTCTCCTGGATGCGGCCGCGGCCGTGCTGCCCGGGTGGGAAGGGGCGGTTCTCGAAGTTCTTGTCGCCGCCGACGAGGTCGACCTTGAGGCGGCGAGACTTCTTGGTAATGGGGCCGGTGTAGCGAGCCATGTCTGGATCGAACTCCTGTTCGTCGTCGCGTCGTGGTGGCCGGCGTCAGACGCGGCGGCGCTTGGGCGGGCGAACACCGTTGTGCGGCGTCGGCGTGACGTCGCTGATCGCGCCGACCTCCAGGCCGGTGGCGGTGAGGGACCGGATCGCCGTCTCGCGCCCGGAACCCGGACCTTTGACGAACACGTCCACCTTGCGCATTCCGTGCTCCATCGCGCGGCGCGCGGCGGCCTCCGCGGCCATCTGCGCGGCGAACGGCGTCGACTTGCGGGACCCCTTGAAGCCGACCTGGCCCGCGGAAGCCCACGAGATGACGGCGCCGGCCGGGTCGGTGATCGAGACGATCGTGTTGTTGAAGGTGCTCTTGATGTGCGCGTGGCCGTGCGCGACGTTTTTCTTCTCCTTGCGGCGCACCTTCTTGGCGCCGGCGGCCGGCCTGCTCTTGGGAGGCATGGGTTCTGGTTTCTCCTACATCTTCGACAGTGAGTCTTGCGTGGCCGACATCGTCGGAAGGACCGATGACCGGGTGGCCGGGAGCCCGGATGACCGCGAGCAACGCTCGCCTGTTCGCCCGGAGCGGCACTGACGCGCGGGCGAAGCCTGCGGCTCGCCGTTCCACCGGCGCATCGCGCGATCTACTTGCCGGTCTTCTTCCGGCCCGCGACGGTGCGCTTGGGGCCCTTGCGGCTGCGCGCGTTGGTCTTGGTCCGTTGGCCTCGGACGGGCAGCCCGCGACGGTGCCGCAGACCCTGGTAGCTGCCGATTTCCTTCTTGCGACGGATGTCGGCCGCCACCTCGCGGCGCAGGTCACCCTCGAGCTTGTAGCTGCCCTCGAGGTAGTCACGAAGCGCGACGAGCTGGGCTTCGGTCAGATCCTTCACGCGGGTCGACGGGTCGATCCCGGCCGTCTCCACGGCTTGTACGGCGCGGGTGCGACCCACGCCGAAGATGTAGGTGAGAGCGATCTCGACGCGCTTCTCGCGCGGCAGATCCACTCCGACAAGACGTGCCATCAGGTGTTGTCTTCCTGGTATGTACGGAGGTGTGGCGCAACACCGTCCCAGCGTCTGCGCTGGTCCCAGGCCTCCGTGCCGGGGGTGACGTCCGGACCGTACGGGTCCGGGGCCGGGTGCTGCTGTCAAAGAGATTTGATCTTCAGTTGTGCTGCACTCGCGACCAGGATCGGCGCCGGGTGCGAAGGTGGCGGCTCAGCCCTGACGCTGCTTGTGGCGCAGGTTGTCGCAGATCACCATGACCCGCCCGTTACGGCGGATCACCTTGCACTTGTCGCAGATCCTCTTGACGCTGGGCTGAACCTTCATATCCCTGCCGTCTTCTCGATCTGGGTCGGCCCTGGGAAGGCGCAAGCGCCTCGCAAGACCAACCGATGGGTGTTCAGTCGTGTCGCCGGCCCTCGCGTTCGAGCAGTCGGCGCCGTGTGGGTCGATCAGCGGTAGCGGAAGACGATACGTCCCCGGGAGAGGTCGTACGGGCTCAGCTCCACCACCACCCGGTCCTCGGGAAGGATCCGGATGTAGTGCTGACGCATCTTGCCCGAGATGTGCGCGAGAACCTTGTGACCGTTGCTCAGCTCCACCCGAAACATCGCGTTCGGCAGCGCTTCGACGATCGTTCCCTCGATCTCGATCACACCGTCCTTCTTGGCCATGTCCTCCGCAATTCACTCGTGTCCACGGTCCTTGCGGACCGTAGGCGACCCATTCCGGGCACAGCCCGGCCAACACCACACTTTAGTGCAGGACATCAGACGAGCGGTAATCGCCCCCGGATCGTCGCGGCTCGCACCGCGACCATGCCGGCTCCATGCCTGATCTATGCCGCATCCACGTACGTCCCATGCCCGGTCTACGCCGCATCGTCGCCGAATCCTTCACGTCTGTGCCGACGAGGAGCCGCCGACCGGCGCGTACGGGATCCCGAGATCAGCCAAACCCGCCTGGCCGCCGTCCTGGGCGGTCAGAACCCACACTCCGCCGGCTGTGACCGCGACCGTGTGCTCCCAATGCGCTGCGGCACCGCCCTCGACCGTCCGCACCGTCCAGCCGTCGGCACCCTCGATCGTCCGGCCTGAGCCGATGACCACCATCGGTTCGATGGCCAGCGTCGCACCTGGCGGGATGACGGGGGTTCTCCCCCGCACGCGGTAGTTGTGCACGTCGGGCTCCATATGCATCTGGCGGCCGATCCCGTGACCGGTGTAGCCCTCGACGATCCCGAACCTGAACTCCTCCCCCGGTGCCGGGGTTGCCTCCGCGCTGACGACCACGTCCTCGACCGCTGCGCCCACCTCGTTCAGGCGCGCGCCGACGCGACACGCTCCGATCCCCGCCCACAGCGCCGCCTCGGTCGCCGCCACCAGCGCACGCACCGAGGGCTCCACCGCGTCCGGACCTCCAACGATCACCGTGATGGCCGAGTCGCCATGCCAGCCGTCCAGTTCCGCACCGCAGTCGATGGACACCACGTCGCCGTGACCCAGCATCCGGTCACCGGGGATGCCGTGCACCACCTCGTCGTTGACGCTCACGCACAAGGTGTGCCGATAGCCCGGCACCTGCTGAAACGACGGGACCGCCCCCGCCGCGCGGATGAAGTCTTCGGCAGCGCGGTCCAACTCCCCCGTCGTGACGCCGGGCGCCACGCGGCTGCGCACCATGGCCAGAGTGTCGTGCACCACCAACCCCGCCTGACGCATCGCCACGATCTGCGAATCGGTCTTGGCCTCGATCCTGTCGCGGCGATGGAACATGAGACCGGGTCAGTCCTCGCGCTCGGGACGTGGGGGCGTCACCACGGGCGTCAGGAGTGCCTTCATGCAGCGGTCAAACACCTGCTCGATCGTGCCCATCCCGTCGACCTCCCTCAGCAGGCCTCGCTCACGCGCCATGTCCGAAATCGGCGTGGTCTCATCGTGGTAGACCCTCATGCGCTCCCGGATCACGTCTTCGGTGTCGTCGGGGCGACCCTCGATCTCGGCTCGTTTGAGCAGCCGCGCCACCACCTGCTGGTCAGGGACCTTCAACTCGATGACGTGATCCAGATCGGTGTCCTGACTCCAGTGCCACTCGCGCAGCGCCCAGACCTGATCGATCGTGCGTGGATACCCGTCAAGGAGGTAACCGTCTTTCGCGTCATCCTGGCTCAGCCGGTCAAAAGCGATCTCGTTCGTCACGTCGTCCGGGACGAAGTGCCCGGTCTCGATGACCTCTTGGATCTGCAGACCCAACGCGGTCTTGTTCTTGATGTGGGTCCGGAAGATGTCACCCGTCGAGATCGCTGGGATCTTGAGCGCCTCCGCCACGCGAACGGCCTGAGTACCCTTGCCCGCTCCGGGGGGGCCAAGAATGAGGAGTCGCATCGTCGCAACCGTCCTTCGCGCAGCGGTATCAGAAGGCACTCGGCATCGCACCGAGGCGCGCCCGGCCGGAAGGGCCGGGACATTGGCGATCCTAACCGCTTGACGCTGCGCGCGTGAGGGGTCCGCGAACACCAAGATGAGCACCCGTTCCCGCGCCGACCGACATCGTGGCGCGCGTCAGCGCCGACTAGCGGAGGAAGCCCTCGTAATGCTGCTGCTGCAGCTGGGACTCGATCTGCTTGACCGTCTCCAGGCCGACGCCGACGATGATCAGGAGGGATGTCCCGCCGAAGGGGAAGTTCTGGTCGGCGCCCAGCATCACGAACGCGACCAAGGGGATGAGCGAGACCACCGCGAGGTAGATCGCCCCTGGCACGGTGATCCGGTTCAGGACGTATCGCAGGTACGCGGCGGTCGGTCGTCCCGCTCGATACCCCGGGATGAACCCCCCGTACCTCTTCATGTTGTCTGCGACCTCGTCCGGGTTGAACGTGATCGACACGTAGAAGAACGTGAAGAAGATGATCAATGCGACGTAGATCACGACGTGCAGGGCGCTGGACGTCGGCACCACGTAGATCGCCAGCCAGTCCACCCAGCCGCCGCGGTCCGGGTTGCCTTGCTGGAATTGCACGATCAGCCCGGGGATCGCCAACAACGACGACGCGAAGATCACCGGGATCACGCCGGCCTGGTTCACCTTCAGCGGGATGTACGTGGTCGTGCCCCCGTACATCCGGCGGCCGACCATCCTCTTGGCATACGTCACAGGGATTCTGCGCTGGCACTGCTCAACGAACACGACGGCCGCGATGATGAGCAGCCCGATCGCGATCACCACCAGGAACGTGTCCCAGCGGTCGTCACGCTGCTTGATGGCCCACAGCGACCTCGGGAACTGCGCCGCGATCGAGGTGAAGATCAGTAGCGACATCCCGTTGCCGATCCCCTTCTCGGTGATCAGCTCGCCGAGCCACATGATGAGACCTGTCCCGGCCGTCATGGTCAGCACCATGGTCCACAGCGTCGACACCCGGTCGTCCACGAGGATGTTCGTGCACGAGGCCCCGAACAGGTTCTCGGGGCTGCGCGCGAACGTCACGAACGTCGAGGACTGCAGCACTGCCAGAGCGATCGTCAGGTAGCGCGTGTACTGGGTAAGCTTGGTCTGACCGCTCTGCCCCTCCTGCTTGAGGATCTCGAAGCGAGGAATCACCACCGTCAAGAGCTGCACGATGATGCTCGCCGTGATGTACGGCATGATCCCGAGGGCGAAGATCGACAATTGCAGCAACGCCCCGCCGCTGAAGAGGTCGGCCAGGCCGAGCAGCTGACGGTTTCCCCCGCCCGAAGCCAGACACTGCTGCACCTCCACGTAACTCACGCCCGGTGTCGGCACGTACGAGCCCAACCGGAAGATCGCCATGACGAAAAGCGTGAACAGTAGCTTCTTGCGCAGATCCGGCGCCTTGAACGCACGGCTGAAAGCGGTGAGCACGGAGCCTCCTGGGAATCACCTACGGCCCGGATGACGAGGCTGGAGGTGGTCGAACGGCGGTGTCATGCAACGGTGTTGCCAACTGGGACGATAACACCCCGGGTCCCGGGTGAACCGGTGCCCGGGGCGTCGTCGAAGATGGGACGTGCAGTGCATGGTGACGTGAAGGGCGCTGGCGGCACCGGCTGAATCTACAGCCGGGTGACGCTGCCTCCTGCACCCTCGATCTTTTCCTTGGCGGACGCAGAGAATCGGTGCGCGGTCACCTCGACCTTCACGTCGATCTCGCCCTCGCCCAGCACCTTGACGAGCTGGCCGCGCCGGACCGCGCCCTTCGCGGCAAGGTCCTCGGCGGTCACAGCCCCTCCGTCGGGATACAACGCGGCGATGCGCTCCAGATTGACCACCTGGTACTCCGTGCGGAACGGGTTCTTGAAGCCCCGCAGTTTGGGAACGCGCATGTGAAGCGGCATTTGACCGCCCTCGAAGCGCTCCGGAACCTGGTTGCGCGCCTTCGTCCCCTTCGTGCCGCGTCCCGCGGTCTTGCCACCCTTGCCGCCCTCACCGCGACCCACCCGAGTCTTGGCGGTTTTCGCTCCGGGAGCGGGACGCAAGTGGTGGACCTTCAGCGGGTGCGACGTCGCAGCCGCGGCCTTCTTTGGCTCCTGGCCCTGCTGTGCCGTGTCGTGCTCAGACATCGTCAGTCAACCTCCTCGACGGACACCAGGTGGGTGACCGTGCGGACCATGCCGCGTACCTCGGGCCGGTCCGGCCTGATGACGCTGTCACCGATGCGGTGCAGCCCCAGGGTGCGTAGCGTCTCTCGTTGATTGCGCTTGCCGCCGATAGTCGAACGGGTCTGGGTCACCTTGAGACGAGCCATCATGCACCGATCCCTGCCGCCCGGGCCCGCAGCATCGCGGCCGGAGCGACATCCTCCAGCGGCAGGCCTCGGCGGGCAGCGACGCTTTCCGGGCGTTCCAGGCCGCGCAGCGCCTCGACGGTCGCGTGCACGATGTTGATCGCGTTGTCCGATCCCAGCGACTTGCTCAATACGTCGCTGATCCCCGCGCACTCCAGGACCGCGCGGACGGGACCGCCCGCGATCACACCCGTACCGGGCGATGCAGGGCGCAGCAGGACGACACCCGCGGCCGCCTCGCCCTGGACGGGGTGCGGGATCGTGCCTTGAATGCGGGGCACCTTGAAGAACGCCTTCTTGGCCTCCTCGACACCCTTCGCGATCGCGGCGGGCACCTCCTTGGCTTTGCCGTAACCAACGCCCACGGTGCCATCGCCGTCACCCACGACGACGAGCGCGGTGAAGCTGAAGCGACGCCCGCCCTTGACCACCTTGGACACGCGGTTGATCGTCACGACCCGTTCGATGTACTGGTTGCGGGCCTCATCGGCCCCTCCGCGACGGTTGTCGCCGCCGCGGCGGTCCCGGCGATCGCCGCCCGGGCGATCGGGGCCGGCGGCGGTACCCGCGCCGCGGCGCTGTGGTCCAGCCATCAGTGGTCCCTCTTCTTCTCGTTGTTCGTGCTCGTGTAAGCGCTCACAGGCTCAGGCCTCCCTCGCGGGCTCCGTCGGCGATCGCCGCGATACGCCCGTGGTACTTGCTCCCGCCCCGGTCGAAGACGACCGCCGAGATACCAGCGCTCTTGGCGCGCTCGGCCACGATCTCGCCGACACGCTGGGCCTTGGCGGTCTTGTCGCCATCCAACGCGCGCAGGTCCTTCTCCATCGTGGAAGCGAACGCCAGGGTCTTGCCCACCGTGTCGTCGACGATCTGCACGAACACGTGCCGGGAGCTTCGGGAGACGACCAGGCGCGGCTTAGCCGCGCTGCCCGTGACCTTCTTGCGGATCCGCAGGTGCCGACGCACCTTGGCTGCCGAACTGCTCTTGCCCCGCTTGACAGTGATGGCCATCGGTTACTTACCAGCCTTTCCGACCTTGCGCCGGATCACCTCGCCGGCGTATCGCACGCCCTTGCCCTTGTACGGGTCGGGCTTGCGCAGCTTGCGAATGTTAGCGGCTGTCTCTCCCACCAACTGCTTGTCGATCCCCGCCACGGTGAACCTCGTCGCGCTCTCCACCGTGAACGTGATGCCCGCCGGGGGCTCCACCACGATCGAGTGGCTGTAGCCGAGGCTGAACTCCAGGTTCGAACCCTTGGCCAGCACGCGATACCCCGTGCCTTGGATCTCCATCTTCTTCTCATAGCCCGCCGTCACACCGCTCACCATGTTGGCGATCAGAGTGCGGGTAAGCCCGTGCAATGAGCGCGAATTACGCTCATCATCAGGTCGCGTGACGTTGATTGTTCCGTCGTCACCGCGGTCGACGGCGATCGGCTCGCGGACGGCGAGCGCCAGCTCACCCTTCGGTCCTTTGACCTTCACAGCCTGACCGTCGATCGCCACATCGACGCCTGAAGGTACGGAGACCGGGAGTCGCCCGATTCGGGACATAGTTACTCCTCCTTCGCTTCCGTTACCAGACGTAGGCGAGGACTTCCCCACCCACACCCTTCGAAGACGCCTGGCGGTCGGTCAGCAGACCCGAAGACGTGGAGATGATCGCCACGCCGAGGCCGCCGAGCACTTTGGGCAAGTTCGTCGACTTCGCGTACACCCTCAGGCCAGGCTTGCTCACACGCCGTACCCCGGCGATGGAACGCTCCCGGTTCGGACCGTACTTCAGGTCGATCGTGAGCGTTTTTCCCACCTGCGCATCCTCGATGCGCCACTCGCCGATATACCCCTCTTTAGCGAGGATCTCCGCGATGTTCGACTTCAGCTTCGAAAACGGCATGGAGACGGAGTCGTGGTGCGCCGAGTTGGCGTTCCGGACTCGTGTCAGCATGTCCGCGATCGGGTCAGTCATGGTCATTGGGCTGTTCCGCCCTTCCTCACCGGGGTTTCCCCCCGCCTTCTCGCGGGGCGACCTACGGTGTTGCGCGCTTGCTTATCGGGTGCGGGTGCAGTGCAAATGCAGTGCGGGGCTTGCGCCCCGTACGGATGCCGCCGGATGTGTCGCTGGTTACCAGCTGCTCTTGGTGACGCCGGGCAGCTCGCCGCGGTGGGCCATCTGACGAAGGCACACCCGGCACAGCCCGAACTTGCGGTAGACCGAATGCGGACGGCCACACTTCTGGCAGCGGGTGTACGCGCGCACCTTGAACTTGGGTTTGGCGTTTGCCTTGTTGATCAGCGCGGTTTTGGCCACGGTCAGTTCTCCTTGAACGGGAAGCCGAGGTGACGCAGCAGCGCCCGCCCCTCGTCGTCGTTAGTCGCGGTCGTGACCACGGTGATGTCCATGCCGCGCACGCGATCGATCCGGTCCTGGTCGATCTCATAGAACACGGATTGCTCGTTGAGACCGAAGGTGTAGTTGCCGCGCCCGTCGAACTGCTTCGGGGATAGCCCGCGGAAGTCCCGGATCCGCGGTAGCGCCACGGTGACGAGCCGATCGAGGAACTCCCACATGCGGTCGCCGCGCAGCGTCGCGTGGCAGCCGATCGGCATGCCCTCGCGCAATTTGAACTGGGCGATCGAACGGCGGGCCTTCGTCACGATCGGCTTCTGGCCGGTGATGGCCGTCAGGTCGCGGACCGCGCCGTCTATGAGCTTGGAATCGCGGGCCGCCTCGCCGACGCCCATGTTCACGACTACCTTGACGACCCCGGGCACCTGCATGACGTTGCCGTACCCGAACTCCGCGAGCATGACGCCCTTGACGTCGCCGACGTACCGCTCCTTGAGCCGGGGCGCCGGAACCTCGACCGCGATGCTGGTGTCGCTCATCAGATGTCCTTCCCGGAACGCACGGCCACGCGGATGCGCTTGGTCTTCATGCGCCCGTCGCGTTCCACCTGTTCTTCCCGGATCCGGACGCGGGTCGGCTTCTTGGTCTCTGGATCCACCACCGCCACGTTGCTGACGTGGATCGGCGCCTCGGTGTGCACGATGCCGCCCGTCCGCGCACCGCTAGCGTTGGTACCCGCCCGTACGTGCTTGGTGACGCGGCGGATGCCTTCGACCAGCACCCGCTGACTTTCCGGGTAGACGGCAATCACCTTGCCCTGCTTGCCCCGATCGCCGCCCTTGTCCTGCTTGCGGCCGGTGATGACCTGGACGAGATCGCCCTTCTTGATCCTCATCTTCGCCATGACTTACAGCACCTCCGGGGCGAGCGAGATGATCTTCATAAACTTCTTCTCGCGCAACTCACGACCGACCGGCCCGAAGATACGGGTTCCGCGAGGGTCGCCGTCGTTCTTAAGGATGACCGCCGCGTTCTCGTCGAACTTGATGTACGAACCGTCGGGACGTCGCCGCTCCTTGCGCGTGCGCACCACGACCGCCTTGACGACATCGCCCTTCTTGACGTTGCCGCCGGGGATGGCGTCCTTGACGGTCGCGACGATGATGTCGCCGACGCCGGCGTACCGACGACCCGATCCGCCGAGGACACGAATGCACAAGAGTTCCTTGGCGCCCGTGTTGTCGGCGACGCGCAGCCGCGACTCCTGCTGAATCACTTCTCAACTCCTGTCGTCGCGCCGGTTCTTCCGGTCCCGATCGGGTTCGAAAGCCTTGCCGAACCTGCTGGGGCTTCGCAGCCCCACGTCCAATGGGTGATGCCCCCGTGACGGCCTACTTAGCGCGCTCGAGGATCTCGACCACGCGCCAGCGCTTTGTCGCCGAGAGGGGCCGGGTCTCCATCAGGAGGACGCGGTCGCCGACGCCACACTCGTTCTGCTCGTCGTGGGCCTTCAGCTTGCTCGTGCGCCGTAGGACCTTGCCGTATAGGGGGTGCTTGACGCGGTCCTCGACCGCGACGACGACCGTCTTGTCCATCTTGTCGCTGACGACATAACCCTGAGCCGTCTTGCGGGCGTGACGCTCGCTCGTCGATGCTTCGCTCTGATTGGTCTCGCTCATCACTTCGCCGCCTCTTGCGTGCCGATGTTCAGCTCACGCTCCCGCATGATCGTGTAGATCCGCGCGATGTCCTTGCGGACGGCGCGCAGCCGACTGGTGTTGGTCAGCTGGCTCGTGGCCGACTGGAAGCGCAGGTTGAACAGCTCGGCTTTCGCTGTGCGCAGCTCGTCGACGAGCTTGTCGTCGCTCATCTCCCGCAGGGCGTTTGGAGCGAGCTCTTTCGATCCGACAGCCATCAGTTCTCCCCACCTTCACGCCGGACGAACCGGCACTTCATCGGCAGCTTGTGCATCGCGAGCCGCATCGCCTCGCGGGCGACGTCCTCCGTCACTCCGGAGAGTTCGAACATGACCCGGCCCGGCTTGACGTTCGCGATCCACCACTCGGGTGAGCCCTTGCCGGAGCCCATCCGAGTCTCAGCCGGCTTCTTGGTCAGCGGTCGGTCCGGGTAGATATTGATCCAGACCTTCCCGCCACGCTTGATGTAACGGGTCATCGCGATACGCGCCGACTCGATCTGGCGGTTCGTGACATACGCCGGCTCGAGCGCCTGGATTCCGTAGTCGCCGAAAGCGATCGCGGTGCCGCCCTTGGCCTGACCGTGCCGGTTCGGGTGATGCTGTTTGCGGTGCTTGATCCGCCGTGGCATCAGCATCAGGACTCAGCTCCCTCGCTGGCCACCGGCGCGGCGGTCTGCTCAGCTGGAGCGGCCTGTTCGGGCGCCGCCGTCCGCTGCCGGTCGGGGCTGCGGCGGCCGCGGATCGGGCGGTCGCCTCGATCGCTCCGATCGCCGCGGGGACCGCGGGACGGACGACCTGGCGCGGCGGCCTGTTGGGCCGCGAGCTCCTTGGCCGTCATGTCTCCCTTATAGATCCACACCTTCACGCCGATCCGACCGAAGGTGGTCTTGGCTTCGTAGATGCCGTAGTCGATCTGCGCGCGCAGCGTGTGCAGCGGCACTCGGCCTTCGCGGTAGAACTCCGAGCGGCTCATCTCGGCTCCACCGAGCCGGCCGGAGCACTGGACCCGGATGCCCTTGGCGCCAGCGCGCATGGACGACTGCATCCCCTTGCGCATCGCGCGGCGGAACGACACGCGGGCGCTCAGCTGCTCGGCGATGCCCTGCGCGACGAGCTGAGCGTCGAGCTCGGGATTCTTGACCTCCAGAATGTTGAGCTGCACCTGCTTGCCCGTCAGCTTCTCCAGCTCGCTGCGGATGCGGTCGGCCTCCGCGCCACGGCGGCCGATCACGATGCCGGGCCGGGCCGTGTGGATGTCGACGCGGACGCGGTCGCGGGTGCGCTCGATCTCGACGCGACTGATCCCGGCGCGCTCCATGCCCGTGGACATGAGCTTGCGGATCGCCACATCTTCCTTGACGTAGTCGCGGTACCGCTGTCCGGCTTTCGTGCTGTCCGCGAACCAGCGGCTCTTGTGCTCCGTCGTGATACCGAGGCGGAAACCGTGCGGGTTGACCTTCTGACCCATTACCGGGCGCCTCCCTTGCTGACGTTCTGACTGACCTGCACAGTGATGTGGCTGGTCCGCTTGAGGATCTTGTACGCACGGCCCTGCGCGCGCGGTTGGAACCGCTTCATCGTCGGGCCTTCATCGACGTACGCCGCGCTCACGACCAGCTCCCGCTCGTCGAACGGCTCGACCGTCTGGTCGGCTTTGAACCGAAGGTTGGCGATCGCGGAGGCGAGCACCTTGCGCACCGGCTCGCTCGCCGTCTGCGGAGCGAATTGCAGCACCGCGAGCGCCTCGCCGGCTCGCCGGCCGCGGATGAGGTTCACGACGCGCCGCGCCTTCATGGGCGTGACCCGCACGTTGCGAGCCTGCGCTCTTGCTTCCATGGTGTGCACGGGGTGGTCCTTGTCGGGCTGTGAACGTTTCGGTGTGGGCATCAGCGACGACGCCCCTTCTTGTCGTCTCTCACGTGACCGCGGAACGTCCGGGTCGGCGCGAACTCACCGAGCTTGTGCCCGACCATCGACTCCGTGACAAACACCGGCACGTGCTTGCGGCCATCGTGCACGGCGAACGTGTGGCCGAGGAAATCCGGTGCGACCACAGACCGGCGCGACCACGTCTTGATCACGGTCTTGCTACCCGTCTCATTGGCGACGTCCACCTTCTTTTGCAGGTGGCCGTCGATGAAAGGGCCCTTCTTCAGGCTACGTGGCATGTCTCCAGGCTCCTATCAGCGCTTCTTGCCAGTGCGACGGCGACGGACGATGAGCTTGTCGCTCTCTTTGTTCGGGTGGCGCGTGCGGCCTTCCGGCTGGCCCCATGGGCTGACCGGGTCGCGGCCGCCGGACGTGCGGCCCTCGCCGCCGCCGTGCGGATGGTCGACAGGGTTCATCACGACGCCGCGGACGCTCGGGCGCTTGCCCTTCCAGCGCATCCGCCCCGCCTTGCCCCAGTTGATGTTGCTCTGCTCGGCGTTGCCGACCTCGCCGACCGTCGCGCGGCAGCGTACGTCGACGTTGCGGATTTCGCCCGAAGGCATGCGCAGCTGCGCGTACGGGCCATCCTTCGCGACCAGCTGGACCCGTGCGCCGGCGCTCCGGGCGATCTTTCCGCCGCCGCCCGGGCGAAGCTCGATGGCGTGGACGACCGTACCCACCGGGATGTTTCGCAGGGGCAGGTTGTTACCCGGCTTGATGTCGGCGCCGGGGCCGTTCTCGACCCGGTCGCCCTGCTTGAGGCGGTGTGGCGCAAGGATGTAGCGCTTCTCACCGTCGGCGTAGTGCAACAGCGCGATGCGCGCGGTCCGGTTCGGGTCGTACTCGATGTGCGCGACCTTGGCCGGCACGCCGTCCTTGTCGCCACGGCGGAAGTCGATGAGCCGGTACGCGCGCTTGTGTCCCCCGCCGATGTGGCGGGTGGTGATGCGACCCTGGTTGTTGCGGCCGCCGGACTTGCCCAGCGGACGCACCAGCGACTTCTCGGGGGTGCTGCGCGTGATCTCGACGAAGTCGGCCACGCTGGCGCCGCGACGGCCCGGTGTCGTCGGCTTGTACTTGCGGATACCCATTAGTTGTCCTCAGTCCCTCTCGGCAGCCGCTCAGGCGCTCGCCGTGCCGAAGATGTCGATCGTCTCGCCGTCGCGCAGCGTGACGATCGCACGCTTGGTGTGCTTGCGACGTCCGATTCCGAGCCGGGTCCGCCGTGCCTTGCCGGGCCGGTTCATCGTGTTCACCGACGTGACCTTCACGCCGAAGATCGATTCGACGGCCTGCTTGATCTCCGTTTTGTTGGCGCGCGTATCGACGATGAACGTGTACTGGCCGAGGTCCATCAGCGCGTACGTCTTCTCGGACACGACCGGCGCACGCAGGATGTCGCGCGGATCCTTGTGGATGTTGCTCACTTGGTCTCCTCCTGCTGCGCGTGAGCGCCTCGGCCCCCGATGAAGCCACGCAGGGCCGTCTCGGAGAAGACGATGTCGTCCGCGCACAGCACGTCGTACGTGTTGAGCTGGTCGGCCGTGAGGCAGTGGACCGCCGCGATGTTGCGAATGCTGCGTACGGCGAGCTCCTCGTCGCGGCCCAGCACGACGAGCACGTGAGCGCGAGCGCTCACCTTGCCGAGCAGGCCGGCGGCGCTCTTGGTCGAGGCCTTCTCGCCCTCGACAAAGGCACTCACGCAGTGGATGCGGCCGTGGCGCGCGCGGTCGGACAAGGCCCCGAGCAGGGCGGCGGCCTTCATCTTCTTCGGAGTGCGCTGGCTGTAGTCCCGCGGATGCGGGCCATGCACCACGCCGCCGCCGGTGAACTGCGGCGCGCGGATCGAACCCTGGCGAGCGCGACCGGTGCCCTTCTGGCGGTACGGCTTGCGCCCGCCGCCACGGACCTCGCCGCGGGACTTCGTGCTGTGGGTGCCCTGCCGGCCGGCGGCGAGCTGAGCCGTCACGACCTGATGGATCAGAGGCACGTTGGTTTGCGCGTCGAAGAGGTCCACGGGCAGCTCGATGGAGCCACGGGCGGTCCCCTGAGCGTCAAGAATGTCGATGCTGGTCATGTCGTCAGGCCCCCTTGACCGAGGTCTTGGCGGCGGACCGCACGAGCACCACGCTGCCGCGAGGGCCAGGCACGGCCCCCTTCACGAGCAGGAGGCCCTTCTCGCCGTCCACGGCGTGGATCGTCAGGTTCTGCGTGGTCTGGCGGATCCCGCCCATCCGGCCGGGCATGCGCTGACCCTTGAATACCCGCCCGGGCGTGGCGCAGGCGCCGATCGAGCCCGGCTTGCGGTGGTTGCGGTGCGCACCGTGCGACGCGCCGACGCCGTGGAAGCCGTGACGCTTCATGACGCCCGCAAAACCCTTGCCCTTCGTGGTGCCCGAGATGTCGACCTTGGCGCCGCTCTCGAACACCTCCGCGGTGACCTCCTGGCCCAAGACGTACTGCCCGGCGTCAGCGGTGCGGATCTCGACCAGATAGCGACGCGGGGCGACCCCTGCGCGCTCGAAATGGCCGGTCTCCGGCCTGTTGATCTTGCGCGGGTCGATTTGCCCGAAACCCAGCTGTATCGCCGAGTATCCGTCCGTCTCGGCGGTGCGGATCTGGGTCACCACGCATGGGCCCGCCTGGATGACGGTGACCGGTACGAGGCGGCTGTCGGCATCCCAGACCTGGGTCATGCCGAGCTTCTGACCGAGCACGCCCGTCACGGCACGGTCGAGTGTCGTGCGAGTTGTCGTCATTTCCGGTGCACCTCCCTCTACAGCTTGATCTCGATGTTGACATCCGCCGGCAGGTCCAGGCGCATCAGCGAGTCCACAGCCTTCGGCGTGGGGTCGACGATGTCGATCAAGCGCTTGTGCGTGCGCATCTCGAAGTGTTCACGGCTGTCCTTGTACTTGTGTGGTGACCTGATGACGACGAAGACGTTCTTCTCCGTCGGCAACGGCACGGGCCCCACCACGGTCGCGCCAGCGCGCGTCACCGTGTCCACGATCTTGCGCGCCGAGCTGTCGATGACCTCATGGTCGTACGACTTCAGCCGGATGCGGATCTTCTGTCCCGCCATCGCCTCGTTCGACTCTCTCTCGTCATTCTGCTTCGTCGCCCGGTCCGGGCTCCGACCCACGCGGTCGGGCGTGTCGCACCCAGAGTGGTTCATGGGGGCGCACACAGGGATATCAGGGATATCTCGGCGTCTCCACAAACGTCGGTCCGATCGGACCGGGGCTTGCACATCAGTTGCGAGACCGCGGTGCGCAGAAGCTGATCCGCTGCGCTCCCCTTCACTCGCGAAGGGCCGCGGAAGGTGCAAAGGCGGCCACGCCGCCAGCATTTCCACGCTCCAAGCAACCGGTTCATAGTTCCACACCTGCCCCCGCGGGTCCAAATCCGCTCTCCACGGTCATCCTTGGCGAGACGACTTCGCCCCCGGAGGTGAGACGATGCGCAGGTCAGCCGTGCGCGGGCCGGGCGCGGAACCGTCGCCTGCCCCGCCGCCGGCCGTCGCTGGTGGCGCGCTGCGCGCTGCGCGCCAGCAGCGCGACCAGCGCGCCGGCCCCCACCGCCTCAGACAGTTGGGCGTGGTAGTAGTCCCGCCCGGCTGTTCCGCGCGCCGCCAGTTGTTCGCGCGGAAGCGCTGCCGCCGCGCGGATCGCGTCGGCGAGCTCGGGGCCAGCACCAGGCGAGACGGTCCACCCGGCCCCTGAGTTCTCGATGATCCGCGCCGCGTCGCCGGACAGCGCACCGATGATCGGACGACCCGCCGCGAGGGTTGCGGGCAACTTGCTCGGGATGGTGTTGGCAAAGACGGGAAGGTCCTTCAGGCTGATCAACTGCACGTCGGCGGACGCCAGCACGTCCGACATCCTCTCGACCGGCTGCGGTGGGGCAAAGCTCACGTTGGTCAACGCCCGCTTGCGCGCCTGCTCTTGCAGTCCGGCGCGCGCGACCCCGCCGCCGAGCAGGACAATCCCGATGTCGGATCGTGCCCGTAGACGTTCGGCCGCGTCCAAGACGACCTCCAGTCCCTGGACGTCCCCCATCGCGCCCGCATACATCACCGTAAAGGGGCGCCGTGGCGGCAGGCCCAGGTCAGCAGGTGTCACCACCGGATGGAAGGCCGCCTCATTCGCCCAGTTCGACACGAAGGTCAGCCGGTCGCGGGCCACGCCTCGATCCGCTACCACGTCTGCCATCCCGGGGCTGGTCACCGCGATGAAGTCGCTGGCGGCATACAGCCGGTCCATCATCGACTGCAGCGCCTGCTCCACCACGTCCTGGGTCCGTCCACCGATCATGCCGCTCGCGGTCACCGACTGCGGCCACAGATCCTGGATGTGCAGCCCGAACGGGATGCCCCTCAAGCGCTTGAGCACCAGCCCTGCGCCCGCCGCGAAGGGCGGAGAGGGCACGACGAGGACCGCTTCGCTCCGGCCGAGCGCCCTCACGGCAACGGCGGCGGCGCTCGCGCCGAAACTCAGATAATTGGACGCCCGGCGGACCGCGTTGGCGTCATGGCTGACATAGAGCGGCGCCCGGTGCACGGTGACGCCGCCGCGCACCTCCCGCAGGTAGGGCCGCATCCGGTAACCCTCGGCGAGTTCGCCGGAGGGGTAGTTCGGGAAGCCGGTCAGCACATCCACGTCGTGACCCAGCCTCGCCATAGCGCGCGCGATCACCCCGAACGTCATCGCGGCGCCGCCCTCAGGGTCGTACCACTGGCTGACCATCCCGATGCGCATGCGTCGACCCTCCTCCACGGACTGACGCCCCAGGCCCACAACGGAGGCGTGGAGCCCGGTCTTCAGCCGACGTCGCTCTGAGTGCCAGGGTTGCAGCCCGTCAGCACGGTCCGCGGGTAGCCCACCGCAGGCCGCGCCGGCTCGAGGTACCAGCCGGTCTTCGTCGAGGCGTACTGCGCGTGGCAAATAAACTGGTCCTGCATCCCGGGCGTGTCCGCGTCCGGGACGGCAACGCTCACCCGGCGCCACGCCTCCTCGGCGACTTCCACGCTCCCGTGCTCCCGCAGGTAGGTGGTCGGGGTCACGACCAGCGCGCGCTCCCCCTCGCGGGTCACCCAGCGCGCGTCGGCCACCAACGCGGGGTACAAGGTCGAGGGCGCGTCGGCGCTCGTCCCGGCCGTTCCGGTCCCGGACGAGGCCGATGTCTGACCATCGCGCGAAAGCGAGCCTTCGCCCGTTCCGGGCCCCGACGAGTGGGCGCCGGGCACCGTCCCGCATGATGCGAGGAGGGACGTGACAACCAGCACCCCCGCGCCGAACGAGGACGCCCGCACAAGCGCCGCGGGACCCGGACGTATCGCCCGAGCCCCGCGGAAGTCGGGGTGCACGAAAACCGTGCGACCTCTCGTCAGATCACTTGAGGATCTTGGTGACGCGGCCTGCGCCGACGGTGCGGCCACCCTCGCGGATGTTGAACTTGAGTCCCTCTTCCATCGCGATGGGCTGGATGAGGTCGACCGTCATCTCGGTGTTGTCACCGGGCATGACCATCTCGGAGCCCTCCGGCAGGTGCACCACGCCGGTCACGTCCGTGGTCCGGAAATAGAACTGCGGACGGTAATTGTCGTAGAACGGCGTGTGCCGGCCGCCCTCATCCTTGGACAGGATGTAGACGTTCGCCTCGAACTCGGTGTGCGGGGTGATCGTCCCTGGCTTGCAGACCACCTGCCCACGCTCGACCTCCTCGCGCTTGATGCCGCGCAGCAGCAGGCCGACATTCTCACCCGCGCGCCCCTCGTCGAGCAGCTTGCGGAACATCTCAATGCCGGTGACTGTCGTCTTCTGCGTCTTCTCCCGAATGCCGACGATCTCGACCTCTTGGGTGACCTTGAGGACGCCGCGCTCGATCCGGCCCGTGACCACGGTGCCGCGGCCGGTGATCGTGAAGACGTCCTCGATCGGCATCATGAACGGCTTCTCGATGTCACGCACCGGTTCCGGGATGTACTCGTCGACCGTCTTCATGAGCTCGACGACCGACGCGCCCCACGTCTCGTCGCCCTCCAGAGCCTTGAGCGCCGAGACCCGGACCACCGGGAGATCGTCACCAGGGAACTCATAGCTGGACAGAAGCTCACGGACCTCCATCTCGACCAGCTCGAGGATCTCCTCGTCATCGACCATGTCGGTCTTGTTCAGCGCCACGACGATGTAGGGGACGCCGACCTGACGGGCCAGGAGGACGTGTTCCTTCGTCTGCGGCATCGGGCCGTCCGTGGCGGCGACCACGAGGATCGCACCGTCCATCTGGGCCGCGCCGGTGATCATGTTCTTCACATAGTCCGCGTGCCCCGGGCAGTCGACGTGAGCGTAGTGCCGCGACGCCGTCTGGTACTCCACGTGCGAGATGGAGATCGTGATTCCGCGCTGACGCTCTTCCGGAGCCTTGTCGATCTGATCGAACGGCGTGAACGGGTTGAGGTCCGGGTACTGGTCGTGCAGAACCTTCGTGATGGCCGCAGTCAGCGTCGTCTTGCCGTGGTCGATGTGACCGATGGTGCCGATGTTGACGTGCGGCTTGGTCCGCTCGAACTTCGCCTTCGCCACTGGGGTCCTCCTGTTGGGCTTGGGTGTTGTCACGCCGTACGCCAGGGTGGTCGCGGCGACGTCTTAGGTTTTTTGGTGCTGCTTGCCAGGTCTGTACGTTGCGCGGGACCTCCGCGTACGAGTCGAATTGCATCGTGTAGTTCGCCCGTCCCTGGGTCTTGGACCGCAGGTCACCGACGTAGCCGAACATCTCTGACAACGGCACGAGCGCCCGGATGCTCTTGGCCCCCGACATGTCGTCCATCGCCTGGATGTGGCCACGGCGGCTATTCAAGTCTCCGATGACCTCGCCCATGTAGTCCTCCGGGGTGCGTACCTCGACGGCCATCATCGGCTCCAGCAACACGGGATTCGCTTTGCGGGCGGCCTCCTTGAAGGCCATGGAACCGGCGATCTTGAACGCCATCTCGGAGGAGTCGACCTCGTGGTAAGAGCCGTCCAACAACGTCGCTTTGATGCCGACCATCGGATAACCAGCGAGCACACCGACCTGCATGGCGTCCTGGATGCCCGCGTCTACGCTCGGGATGTACTCCCGCGGGATGCGGCCACCGGTGACCTTGTTGACGAACTCGTACATCTCGTCCGCGGACGTGTCCAGGGGTTCGATGGTGACCTGCACCTTCGCGTACTGTCCCGAGCCACCCGTCTGCTTCTTGTGGGTGTAATCGAGTTTGGCGACGGTGCCACGGATCGTCTCCCGGTAGGCCACCTGTGGCTTACCGACGTTGGCCTCGACGTTGAACTCGCGGCGCATCCGGTCCACCAGGATATCCAGATGCAACTCGCCCATCCCCTTGATGATGGTCTGGCCGGTCTCCTGGTCGAGCTCGACCTGGAAGGTCGGGTCTTCCTCGGCGAGTTTTTGGATCGCCATGGAGAGCTTCTCCTGGTCACTCTTGGTCTTCGGCTCGATGGCCACGCTGATCACCGGATCCGGGAACGTCATCGATTCCAGGACGACGTGCTGCTGCAGGTCGCACAGGGTGTCGCCGGTGGTGGTGTCCTTAAGGCCGATCATCGCGTAGATGTGGCCCGCCGAGACCGAGTCGACCAGGTTTTCCTTGTTGGCGTGCATCTGGAAAAGCTTGCCGACGCGTTCCTTGCGGCCTTTGGTCGAGTTGTAGACCGGCTGTCCCGCGTTGATGTGGCCCGAGTACACCCGTACGTACGTGAGCCGGCCGAAGAACGGGTGAGCCACGACCTTGAACGCCAGGGCCGCGAACGGTTCCTGAGCATCGCTGTGGCGGATGATCTCCTTCTCGTCGTCCCTGGGGTCGTGCCCGATCATCGGGGGCACGTCCAGCGGCGAGGGAAGGTAGTCCACGACCGCGTCGAGCATGGGCTGGACGCCCTTGTTCTTGAACGCGCTACCGCAGAACACCGGGTAGATGTCGGAGTGGATCGTCAGGCGACGGACCCCCCCCTTCAGCTCCGCGATCGTCAGCTCTTCGGCCTCGAGGTACTTCTCCATGAGGGCGTCGTCCGTCTCGGCGACCTTCTCCACGAGCTCGTCGCGGTACTGTTGCGCTTGCTCCCGCAGGTCGGCCGGGATGTCCTCAATATCGTAGTCGTCGCCCTTCTCGGTGTCGCCGTGCCAGACGAACGCCTTCATGGTGAGCAGGTCGACGACGCCGACGAACTCGCCCTCCGCGCCGATCGGGATCTGCATCACCAGCGGCGTGGCGCCCAGACGGTCCTTGATCGTGCGGACGGTGAAGAGGAAGTCCGCACCAACCTTGTCCATCTTGTTGACGAAGCAGATGCGGGGGACGTCGTACTTGTCTGCCTGCCGCCACACCGTCTCGGACTGAGGCTCCACACCCTCCTTGCCGTCGAACACCGCAACCGCGCCGTCGAGGACGCGCAACGAGCGCTCCACCTCGACCGTGAAGTCCACGTGGCCCGGGGTGTCGATGATGTTGATCTGGTGGTTCTTCCAGAAGGTGGTCGTCGCCGCCGACGTGATGGTGATGCCGCGCTCGGCCTCCTGGTCCATCCAGTCCATCGTGGAAGCGCCGTCGTGTGTCTCACCGATCTTGTAGTTGATACCGGTGTAGAACAAGATGCGCTCGGTGACGGTCGTCTTGCCGGCGTCGATGTGCGCCATGATGCCGATGTTGCGGACCTTGTTCAGGTCCGTGAGGACATCCAGAGCCACTAGATCTCTCGTCTCGTCTCGTCTGCGGTGGAGGGTGCCGGCCGGCCCCTCCCCGACGGGGCCGGCGGGCGGCGGCTGGGCGCTGCGCGACACTGCGCCGGGCCCAGGCGGTTTTACCAGCGGTAGTGCGCGAACGCCCTGTTGGACTCCGCCATCTTGTGGGTGTCCTCGCGCTTTTTCACGGCGGCACCAAGCCCGTTGCTCGCGTCCAGGATCTCGTTCATCAAGCGATCCGTCATCGACTTCTCGCGGCGTTGCCGGCTGTAGCCCACGAGCCAGCGCAGGGCCAGCGTGGTCGCCCGACCGGGCTTGACCTCGATCGGCACCTGATAGGTCGCGCCACCGACGCGGCGGCTCTTGACCTCCAAGGTGGGCCGGATGTTGTCCAGCGCGCGTTTGAAGGTCACCACCGGGTCCGTACCGGTCTTCTCGCGGCAGCCTTCGAGCGCCCCGTACACGGTCCGTTCCGCGATGGACTTTTTGCCGTCGACGAGGGTCTTGTTGACCAGCTGAGTGACCAGCGGTGAGGAGTAGACCGGGTCGACGACGAGCGGCCGCTTCGGCGCGGGGCCCTTGCGCGGCATTACTTCTTCTCCCTCTTCGCGCCGTACCGGCTACGCGCCTGCTGACGGTTCCGCACACCTTGCGTGTCGAGCGAGCCGCGGACGATCTTGTAGCGGACGCCCGGCAGGTCCTTCACGCGGCCGCCACGCACGAGCACGATCGAGTGCTCCTGCAGGTTGTGGCCCACCCCGGGAATGTACGCCGTCACTTCGATCTGGCTCGTCAACTTGACGCGAGCGACCTTGCGCAGCGCTGAGTTCGGCTTCTTCGGTGTGGTGGTGTAGACGCGGGTGCAGACGCCTCGACGCTGCGGGCTCCCCTTGAGAGCCGGGGTCTTCACCTTGGTCGACTTGTCCTTGCGTCCCTTGCGGACGAGTTGGTTGATCGTGGGCACGTGCTCTCCATACTGGTGTGGTCACGGTCGACCTTCGCCGACCTCCTGGATGGTCCGGTCTGCTGCGCAGGAACCGGATGCTCCCCCCTGCACTTCCGTGTGCCGCTGCCCCACCCGTACCGCTCGCGAAGAGATACGTATAAGGCCGACCGGATGCCCGGCGAGAGGGCGTGCCTTGCCCGGGAAACCCGTGAGGGACGACTGCGGAGAGAACGCCTCGCGAAGATGCCTCGCACGACCCAGAACACGCGAAAGTTAGCCTACCGGCTGAGTGGAACACGACCAAATCGCCCGAACATGCAGGCATCGTGACCTGAACCGACCGACAGATGACCCCCCGGGAGCCGAAGCCACCGGGGGGTCAGAGCCTGGCCCGTTGACGGGCCGCGCGTTGGTCAGTCCCGGTCGAAGCCCAGGGAGGCATCGTCCAGTCGGACCGCCTCGCCGGAGCCAGGACCAAACACCGGGTAGTCGAACTGCTGGTAGTCCGGCATCGCATACATCTGCGCCTTCGCCTCCTCGGTCGGCTCGACCTTCACGTTGCGATAGCGCGGCAGGCCGGTTCCGGCCGGAATCAGCTTGCCCAGGATCACGTTTTCCTTCAGGCCCAGCAACGGGTCGGACTTCGCGTGGATCGCAGCGTCCGTCAGCACCCGCGTCGTTTCCTGGAAGGAAGCGGCCGATAGCCACGAATCGGTGGCGAGCGATGCCTTCGTGATGCCCATCAGTTCGGGCCGACCGGATGCGGGGCGCCCACCTTCGGACACGACGCGGCGGTTCTCCACCTCGAACGCCCCGCGCTCGGCCATCGAGCCGGGCAGCAGGTCGGCGTCGCCGGCCTCGATGATCGTCACACGACGCAGCATCTGCCGCACGATGACCTCGATGTGCTTGTCGTGGATCGACACGCCCTGTTGCCGGTACACGTGCTGCACCTCTGCCACCAGGTGCGTCTGCACCGCGCGGGGGCCTTGGATGCGCAGCACCTGCTTCGGGTCGACCGCACCTTGGATGAGCTTCGTGCCGACCTGGACATGGTCGCCATCGGCCACCAGCAGCCGGGCCCGCTTGCTCACGGGGTAGGCGTGCTCCTCCGAGCCATCGTCCGGGGTGAGCAGGATGCGCCGTGCCTTGTCGGTCTCCTCGACCTCCACGCGGCCGGGCGCTTCCGCGATCGGCGCAACACCCTTCGGGGTGCGCGCCTCGAACAGCTCAACCACGCGGGGCAGCCCCTGCGTGATATCGTCCCCGGCCACACCACCGGTGTGGAACGTGCGCATCGTCAACTGCGTTCCGGGCTCGCCGATCGACTGGGCCGCGATAATACCGACGGCCTCACCGATGTCCACGAGCTTGCCGGTGGCGAGGGACCGTCCGTAGCACTTGGCGCACGTGCCCACGTGGCTGTCGCACGTCAGGACCGAACGGACC
>CAJDWP010000041.1_pt1 | contig 23435 bp, 21 predicted proteins | sample 7391631 | NCBI WGS metagenome assembly CAJDWP01 (sample SAMEA7055740, study PRJEB34461) | soil metagenome | biome: terrestrial ecosystem; feature: Peninsula; material: soil | place: Antarctica | collected 2016 | reverse complement strand
GGGTGAGCTGGCGGTTCGGTGCGAGCCGACAAGGCGGAGCGATGGCTGAGGGCTGGGTCCGGGCGGTCGCGTCCCGCGCTTTCCCGAAGGTGATTGCCACCGACCTCGACGGCACGCTGCTCAACGCGGCCGGCGCGATCTCGGACCGCACGGCCGCCGTGCTGGAGGCGTACGTGGCGGCGGGAGGGCTGTACGTGCTGGTCACGGCGCGACCGCCACGGTGGCTGCGGAGTCTGACGGAGATGCGGGTACCCGGCGGTGTCGTGCTCGCCTGCAACGGAGCCTTCGTCGTGGACCTGTCGAATCTCACCGTGCTGGAATCGCACGCCTTCGACCCGATCCGCGCGGCGACGCTCGTGACCCGGCTGCGGGAGGCGTTCCCGCACATGCACTGGGCCGTCGAGACAGCGCGCAGGATGGTCCGTGACCGCCACTTCGAGGCCGATCCAGCCTACGACCCGGGACTCGCCGTGGACAGCCTGGAGAGTTGGCTCGCGGAAACACGGGACGAGCCGGTCGGCAAAGTCCTCGGGCGCGGACAAGGAGTCGACGCCGACAGCTTGTACGAGGTCGCCGCAGACGTCGTGGGCGGCGGCGCACACCTGGCCTACTCGGGCGCCGTCGGCCTTCTCGAGCTGACCCCTCCCCACGTCAGCAAGGCCGACGCTCTGGCGCGGTGGTGCGCGGAGCGAGGGGTGCCCCCCGAGCAGGTGTGGGCGTTCGGGGACATGCCCAACGACTTGCCGATGTTCGCTTGGGCCGGAACGGCCTTCGCGGTCGCTAACGCCCACCCGGACGTCCTGGGGGCCGCGTCGGCCGTGGCCCCGCACCACGACGAAGACGGCGTGGCCGCGGTCGTCGCTGCGGCTCTTGCACAGTTCACGGCGATGGGGTGGCGCGACGGAAGGTGAGCCGATGGCGGCTAGACTGAGCAGCGCGGATGAGTCGGCCAGGCGGTCGCGTCGGTAGCCACCCCCGGGCACCTTGCCGGTAGGGTCTGCCGCCGAGGAACGTCCGGGCTCCACAGGGCAGGGTGGTGGCTAATAGCCACCCGGGGTGACCCGCGGGAGGAGTGCCACAGAGAAATAGACCGCCTGTCCCCACCGGGCGACCGGAGGGGCGGGTAAGGGTGAAACGGTGCGTGTAAGAGACCACCAGCGCCCCCGGTGACGGGGGCGGCTCGGCAAACCCCACCCGGAGCAAGACCAGACAGTGCGCGCCCGAGGGCTGCCCGCCCGAGCGCACGGGTAGGTCGCTAGAGGCGCCTGGCAACAGTCGCCCGAGATGGATGACCGCCCTCGACAGAACCCGGCGTATCGGCCGGCTCATCCGCCCTCCCGTGAAGGGCCCGCGCTGGTCGTCCTCGGTCGCCGCTCGCCGCCGGCGGCCTGTGTCGCGTCACAGGATCGCGCGCAAGGTGCGGGCGTTGCGCACCGCGTGTCCGTGCCCGTCGTTGTTGAAGTACGCATAGACGTCGTGTCCTGCGCCGTTCCATTCCCGGATGCGCTCGCCCCACCAGTGCAGGTCCGTGTCGGAATAGGACCCTCCGTACAGGTGCTGATGGTCCGGCCCGTGAAGTCGCACGTAGACGAACGGGGCGGTCGCGCGCAGCACGCACGGCAGCTGGGCGCCGGAGAGCACGACGTGGGCGGCCCCGCGACTCGCCAGCAGGTCGAAAACGCCGTCGCATTGCCAGCTGGCGTGGCGCAGCTCGACGGCGACCGGCACGCGTGGTGGGAGAGCGTCGAGGAAATACGACAACCGGCGGTCGTCGCGCTCCATGGTCGGCGGCAGTTGGACGAGCAGTACTCCGCGCCGTTCGTCGAGCGCGTCCCAGCTGACGGCGATCCGTTCGCACCACTGTTCGGGAGCGTAGAGCCGCCGGGCGTGGGTCAAGCCTCTCGGCGCTTTCACCGTCATCGCGAACCCCGGCGGTAATCGCCGCCGCCAGGAGGCGAAGGTCGCCTCCCGTGGCCATCGATAAAAGCTGGCGTTGAGTTCTACGGTGTCGAACTCACGCACATACGCGGCGAGTCGGTCCCGCGCCGGGAGGCGAGGGGGGTACAGGACCTCGGTCCAGTGGTCGTAGCTCCAGCCGGAAGTACCGACCCGCACCTGGGGGCTCACGGGTCGCCGCCCGCTCGGACACGCACCGCACACGACCCTGGTCAGCGCGCTGGGAAGGCGTCTGCCCTGGCGGTGGTGAAGGTCGACGGGACGCGGACAAGCGGCGGACCGAAGCCGGCGCGCTCGACGGCGGCCCAGGGGCCGACAAGTCCTACCGGCTCGAGGTCCGCGCCCGCGCCCGCGCCCGCGATGAGACAGGCGGCGCAGCCAGGCGTGCTCCTCGTAGCCATCACCCGACTATCGGTGCGGAGGACACGGCGCGCAACTCGGGCGTACCCCGCGTCAAGACCCATACGCTGAACAGATGCCGACTCTGCTCGTCATCCACCACACGCCCACGAACGGAGTGCGGGCGTTGCTCGCCGCCGCGCTGCAGGGCGCCACGTGCGAGGACATTTGCGGAGTCGAGGTTACCGCGGTCGACGCGCTGGCGTTCGCGCGCGGCGAGGCGGGCGCCCAGACCCTGGCGGGCGCCGACGGATACCTTCTGGTCACGCCCGCCAACTTCGGGTACATGTCCGGGGCGCTCAAGCACGTCTTCGACAGCACCTTCCTCGCGATCGGTGGCGCGCTCGACGCGGCTGGTCAGGCTGCCTCGACCGGCACCCGCGGCCGACCCTACGGGCTGCTGGTGCACGGTCGCTATGACACCGGGGGAGCAGTGCGCTCCGTGGAGTCGATCGTCGCCGCGCTCGGCTGGCGTGCGGTGGCGCAGTCGCTGGAGGTGCTCGGCGACGTCACCGACAAGGACCGGGACGCCGCGTACGAACTGGGGGCGACGTGCGCTGCGGTGCTGGCACCGTGAGCGAGCTTCGTCGTCGCGGGCCTTCGGCTCGCCTCACGGGTGCCCAGGGAAAGCGGCGGTTGGGGAAAACAAACTCAGTGTCGGGCCCGACCTGACCCGCTCGCCGCGGACCCCACCGAGCATCCGGATCTGCTGCCGATGGTGCGAGTGTCAGAGCTGCAGATGGAGACGTAGCACGTCCTCGAGTTGGGGCCTAGAGGGCGCACCGTTGGTGAGGATCACCACGAGGTATGGCGGGGGCGGCCCTCGTCGTAGCCCGCCGCTCCCTGCAGGCCCACCACGACGCGGGCATGAAACTCCCCGATCGTGGCGGCCCCGGCGTACGTGAACGCGGTCGATCAGGTCCTCTACGCCAGAGCGCTGCGGGTCCAGGTACATCCGCGAGCTGGAGATGCCCTCCTCGAACAAGGCCGAGCGGGCTCGGGCGAAGTTGCTCTGCTCCTTGGTGCGGTTGCGCACGGCCCGCGCCGACGCCATGCCGAAGCTCTCCTTGTAGAGGTGCCCGTGGGCGTCCCGAAGGAGGTCGCCCGGCGACTCGTAGGTGCCGGCGAACCAGCTGCCGATCATCACGCTGGCCGCCCCGGCGGCCAGGCCGAGTGCCACGTCCCGCGGGTACTTCACGCCGCCGTCCGCCCACACATGCGCTCCGTACTCCTTGGCGGCGGCGGAGCACTCGAGCACCGCAGAGAACTGCGGGCGCCCCACCCCGGTCATCATGCGCGTCGTGCACATGGCCCCCGGGCCGACGCCGACCTTGACGATGTCCGCACCCGAGGCGACGAGGTCGCGCGTCCCCTCGGCCGAGACGACGTTGCCCGCCGCGATGGGCACCCGCCGTCCGGTCGCGGCGGCGACCTCGTCGCGGGCGCAGACCACTGCCGTGAGCGCCTCCAGCATCCGCTCCTGATGGCCGTGGGCCGTGTCCACGACGATCAGGTCCACGCCTTGCTCCAGCAGCCGGACTGCCTTGCCGCGCACGTCGCGGTTGATACCGACGGCGGCGCCGATCATGAGGCGACCATCGGGATCCAGGGCCGGGGAGTAGATCGCCGATCGCAGGATGCCCGTGCGGGTGAGGACTCCGAGGAGGCGGTCGCCGTCGACGACGGGCGCCAGGTCCAGATGGTGCCCGGTCAGCACCTCGAACGCCTCGTCCAGGTCGTCGCCGGGGGAGAGCGTGACCATCTCGGTGCTCATCACTTCGCTGACCGTCGCGAAACGGTCCACGTCGAGGCAGTCGCTCTCGGTGACGATCCCCACCGGACGGTCGCCGTCGACCGCCACCGCGGCCTGGTGCGCCCGTTTGCCGATGAGCGCGAGCAGCGAGGCCACCGGCGTCTGAGGGGAGACCGTGATGGGCGTCTCGAACACGGGGTGAGCGCTCTTCACCCTCGCGACCGTCTCCTCGACGGTCGCGGTCGGGATGTCTTGCGGAACGATCGCGATGGCCCCGCGGCGGGCGACCGTCTCGGCCATGCGCCGCCCCGCGACGGCCGTCATGTTCGCCACCACGAGCGGCAGCGCGGTGCCCACCTTGTCGGGGGTGGTCAGGTTCACGTCGAAGCGGGAGCCGACCGCACTGCGCGCCGGGACCATGAACACGTCGTTGTACGTGAGGTCGTGCGTCGGTCGCTGCCCGTTGAGGAACTCCACCGGCCCATCGTATGGGCACTTCCGCGCAGAGCATCCTGAGGGCGATCCCGCCCGATCTGTACGGATGTTCGCCAGGCAACTGGGGGCCTGAAGGCTGGCGCGGCGCGCTCGATGCGCTTTGCGAGCGTCGGTACGCGAGCTACGCGCGCTGCGTGGCGTGCAGGGCCGCGCCGATGATGCCCGCCCGATTTCGAAGCTGGGCCGGAACGACGGGGGCCTTGAGGCTCAACAGGGGCATGAACATCGTCGACTTCCGCGAGACACCGCCGCCGATGACGATCAGGTCGGGAGAGAACAGCATCTCGACGTGGCTGAAGTAGCGCTGCAGGCGCGCCGCCCACTGCTCCCAGCTCAAGTCCTCGGTCTTGCGGACCGCCGCCGACGCGCGCTTCTCTGCGTCGTAGCCATCGATCTCCAGGTGTCCGAGCTCTGCGTTGGGCAGAAGAACGCCGTCCACGAACAGGGCTGAGCCGATGCCCGTCCCGAGCGTGGCGACGAGCACAGTCCCGGAGATCCCCTGCGCCGCCCCGTAGCGCAGTTCCGCGACGCCGGCCGCGTCCGCGTCGTTGAGCACCCGCACGGGGCGTCCGAGACGGCGGGTCAGCTCGGACTCCGCCGCTACCCCGATCCAGGAGGGATCGATGTTCGCCGCGGATTCCACGACCCCGTGGCGGACCACGGCAGGGACCGTGACCCCGAGCGGCGTGTCGCCGATCAGGTGCGCGTAGTTGGCGACGATCTCCTCGACCACGTCGAAGACGGCCTCCGGGGTGGCGGGCCGCGGCGTGTCGATCCGCAACCGCTCCTCGGCCCAATCGCCCGCGTCCAGGTCGACCGGTGCCCCCTTCACGCCGCTACCGCCGATGTCGATGCCCAAGGGGAAGGTGCGAGTCATGGGGCGACCATAGCGGCGCTCAGGGGGAAGTGAGGACGTCTGCGCCCGACTCCGTGACGAGAAGTGTGTGTTCGAACTGGGCGGAGCGGCGCAGATCCTTCGTGACCACGGTCCACTGGTCGTCCCAGACGTTCCAGTCCGCAGTGCCCAGGTTGATCATCGGCTCGATCGTGAACGTCATCCCGGGCAGCATGAGGTCGCCGTAGTCCGGGGCCGCATCGTAGTGCGGGACGATCAGTCCGGAGTGGAATGCCGTGCCGATGCCGTGACCGGTGTAGTCCCGCACCACCCCGTAGCCGAACCGGCGCGCGTAGCTCTCGATCACACGACCGATCACGTTGATGGGCCTGCCTGGCCGCACGGCCTGGATCCCGCGGCGCAGGCATTCTGCCGTCACCTCGATCAGCCGGGCCGAATCCTCGTCGATGTCGCCGACCGCGAACGTCGCGTTGGTGTCGCCGTGCACCCCGTCCAGATAGCACGTCACGTCGAGGTTGACGATGTCGCCTTCGACCAGCTGCCGGTCGTCGGGGATCCCGTGGCAGATGACCTCGTTCACGCTCGTGCACAGTGACTTCGGGAACCCCCGATAGCTGAGCGGGCTGGGGTAGGCCCCGCGGTCGCAGAGGAACTCGTGGACCACGCGGTCGAGTTCCTGCGTGGTCACTCCGGGTGCGACGGCCGCGCCACCTGCCGCCAAGGCCTGCGCGGCCAGCTGGCCCGCGCGCCGCATCCGCTCGATGGTCTCGTGGTCCTTCACCTCACTGCCGGTGTACGGCTCTGGGGCGGCCTTGCCGACGTAAGGTGGGCAGGCAATGCCTGCGGGCACCGGCAGCGGAGGGCCGATCAGGCCCGGTTTCACCGATGGGGCGGCGCGGGTACGAAACAACATGCCGCGATCGTGTCACAGCGGCAGCCCGCAGACGTACCCCGCGTCAGCACACGGCGGCATCAAGGAGGCGGCTGATGAGGTACTGGTTCAACGTCGTGACGGGCGAGGTCGAGCAGAACGAGGAGACCTCGCGCAAGGCGTACCTACTCGGTCCGTACGACACCCGCGAGGAGGCGCAGCAGGCCTTGGACACGGCGCGCAAACGTACCGAGGCCTGGGATGAAGAGGACCGACGCTGGAAAGAGGGCGAGGACGAATCCTGATATCCGCCCGCTGACGCGGACTTCACTGAGTCATCACCGATCGAACCGGCGCTCTCTGACCCGGTGCCCCCAACCCGGCGCTTGCTGACTAGGTGCTTCTTGACGAGGTGCTTCCTGACTAGGTGCCCGCCGAACCGGCGAAGGAGCCCTGGAACTGCCGGAGGCGCCTTCGCCGTGCGGTGGGCGAACTCGATCGTCAGCGAAGCCGCCGGATCAGGCCTCGGTGAGTCGACGCAGGGCAGCGTCCCAACGGGCGGTGAGCGCGGCGCGGTCCAGGTCGTCGGTCAGATGCTGGTGGCGCAGGGTGAGAATCGTCCCCTCGCCCTCGGGTCGCATCTGTAGGTCGACCAGCGTGTTGACGGCGTCGGCGCTGGCGTGCCAGGACACGCGGATCTGCTGCTCGGGATGATAGCTACGAAGCACCCCGTACGTCCCGTCGGCAGCGCGCCACGGGTCCCCTTTGGTGCCGAGCATGGCTCCCTCACCCAGGAACGCCTCGATGCCCTCGCGCTGCGTGAGCCGGGCCCAGACCTCCCCGAGGGGGCGGGGGACGTGCTGGACCACCTCGATGGTGTCCTGGGGCATGGTGTCGGACGGCGTTGCGTCCGCCTCTGTGTTGGTCATCGTTGCTCCTCACGTCATGACCTTCGATGACGCGCCGCCGTCGGTGATGCAGCCCGAGGATGCAGCGCGAATACCGGGAACCCCAGCTCATCACGTTTTCGTGGTGTTTCACAACGCGCAAGGCCCGTTTCCCGACCCGTGACCCTGACGCAGGACACGGTGCGGCATCTGCCGCGGTCGCGACGCGGGATAGGGCAAGATCGCGGCATGAACCGGCAAGAGGAGTTTGTGCTGCGAACCCTCGAGGAGCGTGACATTCGCTTCATACGACTGTGGTTCACGGATGTGCTCGGCACGCTGAAATCGGTGGCCGTGGCCCCCACCGAGTTGGAGGGGGCGTTCGAGGAGGGCTTGGGTTTCGACGGCAGCGCCGTCCAGGGGTTCGCCCGGGTCACGGAGTCGGACATGCTGGTGCGGCCCGACGCGAGCACGTTCCAGATCCTGCCCTGGCGCGACAGCCCGCCGGGTGCCGCCCGCATGTTCTGCGACGTCCTGCTTCCGGACGGGTCATCCTCCGCGGCGGACCCGCGCCATGTCCTGCGTCGGGCACTGGCCAAGGCCGCGGATTTGGGGTTCAGCTTCTATACGCACCCCGAGATCGAGTTTTTCTTGTTCAAGCCGGGCTGGCTGCCCGGTCAGCCGCCGGAACCGATCGATCACGCCGGCTACTTCGACCACTCGGCGCACGCCGAGGGGCAAGACTTCCGGCGCACGGCGATCACGATCCTGGAGTCGATGGGCATCCCGGTGGAGTTCAGCCACCACGAGGCGGCGCCGGGTCAGAACGAGATCGACCTGCGCCATGCCGACGCGCTGACGACGGCGGACAACATCATGACGTTCCGGTCGGTGATCAAGGAGGTGGCCCTTGAGCGGGGTTTGTTCGCCTCGTTCATGCCCAAGCCGCTGCAGGACTGGCCGGGCTCCGGGATGCATACGCATCTGTCGCTCTTCGAGGGCGAGCGCAACGTGTTCTTCGAACCGGGGGCGCGCTACCAGCTCAGCAAGGTGGCGAGGCAGTTCATGGCCGGCATTCTCACCCACGGCGCCGAGATCACCGCGGTGACGAACCAGTGGGTCAACAGCTACAAGCGGCTGTGGGCGGGCGACGAAGCCCCGGCCTATCTGTGCTGGGGCCACAACAACGGCTCGGCCATGGTGCGCGTGCCCATGTACAAGCCGGTCAAGGGCAACAGCACCCGGATCGAGGTCCGCTCGCTGGACCCCGCCTGCAACCCGTACCTGGCGTTCGCCGTCCTGCTCGCCGCGGGATTGAAGGGCGTCGAGGAGGAGTACGAGCTGGGCGAGGAGGCCGAAGACGACGTGTGGCGGCTGACCCCCCGCGAGCGGGACGCGCTGGGCATCAAGGCGCTACCGACGTCGCTGCACTCGGCGATCGTGGCGATGGAGCGCAGCGAGCTGGTCGCGGAGACGCTCGGAGAGCAACTCTTCGAGGTGTTCCTGCGCAACAAACAGGCCGAGTGGCGGGAGTACCGCGCGCAGGTCACCCCGCACGAGCTGGCCAAGCTCCTGCCTATCCTGTGAAGCCGTCGAAGGCCGACCTGGCACGGCTGGGGTTCGCTGACGTCGGCCGTGTCGTACCCCTGCTGCGCAGCGAGGCGCTCGCGGACCTGCTGGACGACGACGAAGCGTCGGTACGACGCGAGAAGGAGCCCGCCGAGGCGAACACGCTGCTCGAAGCGCTCGCCGACACGGTCGACCCCGACGCCGCCCTGTTGGGGCTGGTGCGGCTCCTCGACGCGGCCGCCGAGGCGGGGGATGTCGCGGACCTGCGCGTCACGTTGTCGGCCGCAGGTCCCGAGCGCGACCGGCTGCTGGGCGTATTGGGGGCATCGGCCGCCCTCGTCGATCACCTGGCCGCCCACCCCGGGCACTGGCGAGCCGTCGCGCACGCCCGTTCCCGCTCTGAGGAGGAGCGCGTGGCGCACCTCGTGACGGCGGTGTCGGCGTCGGCGCGAGGGGAGCGCAGCGCCCACGACGCCCTCCGCGTGGGATACCGGGAGCAACTGCTCGAGATCGCCGCCCTCGACGTGACCGCGCCGGACCCCCTCACCGTGTTGCCGGAGGTGGGGGCCGCCCTCGCGGATCTTGCGGCGGCGGCGCTGGAGGCCGCGCTGGCGATTGCGGTGCAGGAGCACCCCACCGAGGGCGCGCGGACGCGACTTGCGGTGATCGGGATGGGCAAGTGCGGCGGCCGGGAGCTCAACTACGTCTCGGACGTCGATGTCGTGTTCGTCGCCGAACCAGCCGACGGGGTGGCCGAGGACGACGCGCTCGCGGCGGCCACGATCCTGGCGACGTCGCTCATGCGCGCGTGCTCCGCCGCCACCGGGGAAGGCTCGCTGTGGCAGGTGGACGCCGCGCTGCGCCCCGAGGGCAAGCAAGGCCCCCTGGTGCGGACGGTCGCGAGCCACCTGCAGTACTACCAGCGTTGGGCCAAGACCTGGGAGTTCCAGGCGCTGCTCAAGGCGCGCCACCTCGCCGGGGACCGCGATGTGGGGGCGTCGTACGAGCGGGCCATGCTGCCCTTGGTGTGGCAGGCCGCGGGCCGGGACCATTTCGTGGAGGATGTTCAGGCGATGCGCCGCCGCGTCGAGGCACACGTGCCGCCCAAGGAGGCCGCGCGGCAACTCAAGCTGGGGCCTGGGGGGTTGCGCGATGTGGAGTTCTCCGTGCAGCTGCTGCAGCTCGTGCACGGTCGCGCCGACGACTCCCTGCGGTCCGCCTCGACGCTGGAGGCGCTGGGTTCGCTGGCGGCCGGGGGATACGTGGGTCGGGCGGAGGCGGCCAAGCTGGACACGGCGTACCGTTTCCTGCGCGCCACCGAGCACCGCATCCAGGCGCACCGGATGCGACGCACCCACCTCATGCCGACCTCCGAGGCGGACCTGCGCCGCCTCGGGCGTGCGCTGGGATTCCGGACCGACCCGGCAGCGGAGGTCTCCCAACGGCGGCGGGAGGAGTCCCTGGAGGTTCGCCGCATCCACGAGAAACTCTTCTACCGGCCGTTGCTGGCGGCGGCGGCGAAGCTCACCACGGATGAAGTGCGCCTGACCGAGGGCGCCGCACGCGAGCGGCTCGCCGCGCTGGGCTACCGCGACCCGGTGGGCGCGTTGCGGCATATCGGCGTCCTCACCTCCGGGGTCACTCGCACGGCGGCGATTCACCGACAGCTCCTGCCGGTGATCCTGGGGTGGTTCGCCGACGAGGCCGACCCGGACGCCGGCTTGCTCGCCTACCGCAAGGTGAGCGAGTCCCTCGGCGGCACGCCCTGGTACGCCCGGATGCTTCGCGACGAGGGACACATGGCGCAGCGGCTCGCGCACGTGCTGGCTCGCAGCCGGTTCGCAGGCGACATGCTCGTCCGGATGCCGGACGCGGTGCGGATCCTGGGCGAACCGGACGGGCTGGTGCCCCGGTGTCGCGAGCGCCTCGTGACGACGATGCGCTCCGCGATCGGGCGCCAGGATGATGCGGCCGGCGCGATCAAGGCGGCGCGCGTGATCCGGCGCCGCGAGCTCTTCCGGATCTCCGTGGCGGACCTGGTGGGCGAGTTGTCCCTCGCGCAAGCGGCGCTCGCGGCGACGGATCTGTCAGAGGCGCTCGTCGAGTGCGCCCTCTCCATCGCCACGACCAAGGTCGGGATCGAGCGCGGGGCGCCGGTGGCGGCTGATATCGCGCTCATCGGGATGGGAAGTTTTGGCGGGCAAGAGATGCGTTACGCATCGGACGCGGATGTGCTGGCGGTCTTTCGCCCGCACGAAGGCGCCGACGCGACGAAGGCGGCCGAGGCGGTCATGGCGGTGATCGTCGAGGTGCAGCGGATGCTGCGCGAGGCCGGTCCGGACCCTCAGCTGGACCTGGACGCCGATCTTCGCCCGGAGGGCAAGTCGGGCCCGCTGGCGCGAACCATCGGCGGGTACCGCGGCTACTACGAACGGTGGGCGCAGACGTGGGAGTTCCACGCGTTGCTGAGGGCCCGGCCGGTCGCCGGGGATCCCGCGTTGGGGGCGGAGTTCGTGGCGCTGGCGAATCCGCTGAGGTATCGCGCTGGCGGCCTGGACGAATCGCAACTGCGGGATATCCGCCGGCTGAAGGCGCGCATGGAGGGGGAGCGGCTGCCGCGGGGCGCGGACCCGAAGGGGCACGTGAAGTTGGGCCCGGGTGGCCTGTCGGACGTCGAGTGGACCGTTCAACTGGTCCAGTTGCAGCACGCGTACGAGGTGCCCGGGCTACGCACCACCCAGACGCTGGCGGCGCTGGAGGCAGCCGTCGCGGCGGGACACGTCGCGGCGCTGGACGCGGAGATCCTGGCGGAGGCGTGGACCTTGGCGACCGCGATCCGCGACGCGGGCATGTTGTGGCGGGGTCGTGCGACGGACTCGCTGCCGACGGATCTGCTTGACTTGGAGGGGATTTCGCGCATCCTCCTGCGCCCAGGCGGGGAGGGGCCCCAGTTGGCCGACAACTACCGTCGCGCCGCCCGCCGGGCACGCCAGGTCACGGAGCGACTGTTCTACGGGAGAAACCCAGCACACCCGTGAAACCTCAGCGTCGGGTGACGTCTTGGAAAATGCTCTCGGGTGATTTCCCACGCGTTCATGGGTGGCGCCGCTTGAGTGCGACCAGTGGCGGCGCGTGGGGGCCCGAATCGGGGCACGGTGGGGTTGGCCGGGCGGCGATGGCAGGATAGGGGTTCACATCCGAATACGCCATCCGCGCACATGCCGCGCGCCATCGCGCAGGATCCGTCGGCGCGCGCCACCCTGGAAGGTGACATGTCCTCCCTGATCGCCCGTCCCGCCCGGCTCTATCGAGTGGTCGCGACCGCGGAGATGGTGACCTGGACGCTGCTGCTCTTGGGGATGCTGGGCAAGTACGTGTTGGACGTCGGCGAGTGGGGCGTGCGCGTCGGAGGTGGACTGCACGGCCTCGCCTTCCTCAGCTACGCCCTGGTGACGGCGCTGATCTCGGTGGATCAGCGCTGGGCGCCGGGCCGGTTCCTGCTGGGCCTTGGATCGGCGATCCTGCCTTATGCGACGCTGCCCTTCGAGCGGTACGCCGAACGCCACGACCTGCTCAGCGACTCGTGGCGGCTGACCACACAGTCGCCCACCGCAGTCCACGAACGGGTCGTGTCAATCTCGCTGCGGCGCCCTCTGCTGTCGACCGCGATCGGAGCGGTCCTGGTGGCCGTCGTCTTCGCAGGGCTGCTCACGCTCGGGCCGCCGACCGAATGGTTCGACTGAATGGATTCGGCGGCAACCGGGTCCGCGGCCGCGACTCGCGGCGCCCTGTTGCATCGACCGCGACGACCACCGTCCGGCGGGTGACCAGAGCAGGAGGCAAGTGCATGAGTGACGTGGACGTTATCGTCGTTGGGGCCGGGATCGCGGGTTTGCGGTGCGCTCTGCGATTGGAGCAGCTGGGTCACTCGGTGACCGTCCTGGAAGCAGCCGACGGGGTCGGCGGCCGCCAGCGGACGGACCGGATCGACGGCTTCCTGATCGACCGTGGCTTCGCCATCCTCATCCCCGCCTACCCTGCCGTCCGGCGCTGGGTGGACACCGAAGCGCTGCGCTTGCAGCCGTTCGGGGAGGGGGTGATCGTCCGACGCGAGGATCGGCTGGCGGTACTGGCCGATCCCACGCGTCACCCCACCTGGATTCGCCACACGTTGGCCAGCGGCTACCTTGACCCGGTTCGGTTGGCGGCACTGGGCCGTTGGCTGCTGCCGGCGATGACCAACCCGAAGCGTCTGCTCACCAGCCCCGACACCACCCTGGCGCAGTCCATGGATGAGGCCGGGTTCACCGGCGCGCTGCGCGAGGAAGTCTTCGACACGTTCCTGGCGGGGGTCGTTGTCGAGAGCCACGGCCAGACCTCGGCCAACTTTGTGAAGCTGTTGGCCCGCTGCTTCCTCCTCAGCCGGGCCAGTCTGCCCGCCGAAGGAATGGGCGCGCTGCCGGCGCAGCTGGCCGGCGGGCTGACCCAATCGCCGCTGCTGAACACGCCGGTGCACGACATCACCGAGCAGGGCAGTGGATGCCAAGTGCATACCGACGACGCCGTCTTGTCTGCCCGGCATGTGGTGGTCGCGGCGGGCCCCAGCGCCGGACCGTCGCTCACCCATCGCCCACCCCCGGCCATGCACGGCCTGATCACCTGGTACTTCGAGGCGCCCGAGAACCCGCACCCGTTCCCGCTGCTGGCCATCGACGGTCGCCGTCGCGGTGGGCGCGTTCCGGGACCGGTGTGGAACGCCGCCGTCGTCTCCAATGCGGCTCCCACGTACGCCCCGCCCGGGCGGCACCTGATCCAGGCCACCACGTTGCTGGACCGCCCCGACGGCCAGGCCGACGAGCAAAACGTGCGCCGGCACCTAAGCGAGATCTACGGCTGCCCGAGCGACGACTGGGCCATGCTGCGCCGGGTCGTCGTACCGGAGGCTCTGCCCGCCCTTCCCCCGCCCTTCCGTCCCCGCTCCGACCAACGGATCAGCGGGACGGTGACCGCTGCGGGGGACCACTACGACAGCTCTTCCATCCAGGGTGCGCTGGTCTCGGGGCAGCGCGCCGCCAACCTGGCGCATGCCGCCTTGACCTCCGGCGGCTCATCCGCGGCGGCCGTGCCGGACCTATCGGACTGAGGGCCGAGCCCGGCCGATCATCAGGGAGACGCGCATCAGGGAGACGCGGTGTTTCGCTCCGCGGCCTTGAGGAACGCTTGAACCTGCCGGCGGAACACCAGCCGGTGTCCGGGCAGGCTCGCGAACCAGTACGCCGACCCTAGGGCTCCAGCCGCCTGGAACTCCGTCGTCTGCCGCAGCGTGCAGCCACCGGATTCACGCGGGGTCACTTGCAACGTCAGGACGGCCGTACCAGGCAGCCGCATGTCCGCGACGAGCTCGAGCCGCCGCTGTGGGTGACGGACGCTGCGAACGGTCCAGAAGTCGAGTTGATCCCCAGGTCGCAGTTCACGGGACGGCCGTCCCCGCCGCATACCGACGCCCCCCAGGGCTCGGTCGGCGAGGCCCCTCAGGCGCCACAGGGCGTCGAGCTCACTGCTGTACCAACCGTTGTCACCGCCGACGGCAAGGACCGCAGCCCACACCCGATCTGCGCTCAGGTCGGAGGGCGCCTCCCGGCTCTCCTGGTGCGCACCCACAGCTGCCTGCCTTCCTGAGACCTCGAACACGAGGGCGACCATGGCGCTCACCGCACTTCACCACCGCGGGCCACCCAGCACGCGACGGATGTGAGCTAGACGGCACCTTTAGGGAGGACTACCACGTCAGAAGGGCCAGACCCGCTGCCATCCCCCCGCCGAAGCCTGCGAGAAACACCAGGTCCCCCCTGGCCAGCGCGCCGCTTCGGCTCGCCTGATCCAGCGTGATCCCGACGGATGCGGCGCCCGTGTTGCCGTAGGCCTCCAGTGTGCGGTGCGTCGTCGCGTTCTCCAGATGCAAAGCCGGGACCAGGTCGTCGAGCATCATCCCGTTCGCCTGGTGGGGGATGAAGTGCTTCACGTCTCGCGGATCCACGTCCGATTCAGCCATGAAGTCGGCCACGAGCGGTGGCAATTCTTCCATGACGAAGTCCTTCACCTTGCGGCCCTGCATCGTGAAGTAGGCCAGACCCGTCTCGAAATGGCTGTCGTCCGCCGGAATTCTGCTGCCGCCGGCCGGGACCATGATGTGGTCGTTCAACGCTCCGAACGTATGCAGGCTCGTCGCGATGATTCCGTGCTGGTGATCCTCACCCGGGCCCAGCACCACCGCGCCGGCGCCGTCGCCGAACAGGATGACGGTGCGCCGATCCTTCGGATTGAGGATACGGCTGTAGACGTCTGCGCCCACGACCAACCCGTAGCCACCGGTGGCCTGCAGCATCCGCGCCACGGTCGACGCCGCGAAGACGAAACCGCTGCACACCGCGTTCATGTCGAAACCCGCCGCGTTGCGCGCCTGGAGGTTGTGCTGAACGTATGCGGCTGTCGGCGGCTGGGGACGATCCGGGGTGGAGGTCGCCACGACGATGTAACGCATGTCGTCAGGCGTCAACCCAGCCGACTCCAGCGCCGCCCAGGCGGCCTTCGTCGCTAGATCCGACGTCGCTTCCTCAGGCGTCGCCCAACGTCGCTCCCGGATGGCCGTCTTGGCCTCGATCCAGTCGCCGTCCACTCCCGCCGGCGCGCCCACCTCGTCGTTGCTCACCACTCGTTCCGGCAGGTACGCTCCCGTACCCCACACCGAGACACCCACAACAGCTCCCTTCCCGGACCGTTCCCACCGGTCACCGGCATCGACGGCCCATCGCTGTTCACCCTGTCATCGCAGGTTACCTCTTGGTACAGCAGCGTGCTCCGGCTGCGCCGGACGGTCACGTGACCGGCACCACGCGCCGCTGAGAGATCGCACGGACCGTTCGGCGCCGACGGGTCCTCAGAGCCCCATGGCGCAGGTCACACCTTCGCTAGCTTCCTGCTAGTCCCAGACTGCACTCACTCCTCAGACCGCACTCCCTTCACGAAGCACGCTCCCCCACACACGAGAGGTCCTCATGACTTCCACCACCCCTGCCGTCGACACCACGAGCACCGTTCGAACGCTGTCCATCGCGGACCCCGGTCCCCTCGGTCTCGCCGCCTTTGCGTTGACCACCTTCACCCTGTCCGTGTTCAACTCAGGCTTCCTGCCCCTCTCGCTGGAGCCGATCGTCCTGCCGCTCGCCCTGTTCTACGGCGGGGCGGCGCAGGTGATTGCCGGCATCATGGAGTTCTTCAAGAACAACACCTTCGGGGCGCTCGCGTTCACCTCCTACGGGTCGTTCTGGCTGGCTTTCTCGTACATCCTCGGGCACCCCGAGCTGCTCGCCAAGGCGAGCGCAGCCGACGCCCCCCACGCCATCGGCCTGTTCCTTCTGGGCTGGACGATCTTCACCGCGTACATGTTGTTCGCGGTGACCAAGGTCAACGGGGCGTTGCTCGCCACCTTCTCCGTGCTGCTCGTCGCGTTCATCTGCCTCACTCTGGGCAAGTTCACCGGAACGACCATCTGGACCCGTTCCTCGCCTGGTACACCTCGGCCGCAGGAGTGACGAACTCGACCTTCGGTCGCGTCGTCTTCCCGGTGTGGCCCCGGAAGTGACATCCTGAACGAATCGGGCCGCGTGATGGCGTAGCCCACGACGAAAGGCCCCGGAATCCACTCGGATTCCGGGGCCTTTCGCCGTCGCGGTCCTTAGATCAGATGTCGTAGTACATCTCGAACTCGTGCGGGTGCGGGCGGAAGCGGATCGGGTCCACCTCGTTGAGCGTTTTCCAGTCGATCCACGTACGGATCAGATCCTCGGTGAAGACGTCGCCCTCGAGCAGATAGTCGTAGTCCGACGCCAGCGCCTTCAACACCTCCGGAAGCGAGCCCGGGACCTGGGCGATCTGCTCGTGCTCCTCCGGCGGCACCCGGGACCTGGGCGATCTGCTCGTGCTCCTCCGGCGGCAGCTCGTACAGGTCCTTGTCGATCGGATCCGGCGGCTCGATGCGGTTGCGGATCCCGTCGAGGCCCGCCATCAGCTGCGCGGCGAAGGACAGGTATGGGTTGGCCGACGGGTCGGGCACCCGAAACTCGATGCGCTTGGCCTTCGGCGAGGTGCCCGCGATCGGGATGCGGATGCACGCCGACCGGTTGCGCGCCGAGTACACCAGGTTCACGGGAGCCTCGTAGCCCGGCACCAGGCGGTGGTAGCTGTTCACCGTCGGGTTCGTGAACGCGAGGAGGCTCGGGGCGTGTTCCAGCAAGCCGCCGATGTACCATCGGGCCAGGTCGGACAGGCCTCCATACCCGCGCTCGTCATAAAAGAGCGGCTTACCGTCCTTCCACAGCGACTGGTGGGTGTGCATGCCCGACCCGTTTTCACCGAAGATCGGTTTCGGCATGAAGGTGGCCGACTTGCCCATCTGCCAGGCGACGTTTTTGATGACGTACTTGAACTTCATCATGTCGTCGCCGCTGTGCAGTAGCGTGTTGAACGTGTAGTTGATCTCCTGCTGCCCGGCGCTGCCGACTTCGTGATGCGCGCGCTCCACGGACAGGCCGACCTGGTCGAGGACCCGGCACATTCTGTCGCGAATGTCGGCGAAGTGGTCCACTGGGGGCACCGGGAAGTAGCCGCCCTTGACGCGGGTCTTGTAGCCTTTGTTGCCCTCCGGATACTCACGACCGGAGTTCCATGCCGCCTCGACCGAGTCGATGTAGTAGAAGCTGGCGTTGGCCGACGTCTGGAAGCGGATATCGTCGAAGACGAAGAACTCAGCCTCGGCACCGAAGAACGCCGTGTCTGCGATCCCCGTCGATTTCAGGTAGGCTTCCGCCTTGGCGGCAATGTTGCGCGGGTCGCGGCTGTACGGTTCGTCCGTGAACGGATCCACGATCGAGAAGTTGATGATCAGCGTCTTCTCGGTGCGGAATGGGTCCAGGTAGGCGGTTTTCACGTCGGGAAGCAGCTTCATGTCCGATTCGTGAATGGCTTGGAACCCTCGGATCGACGAGCCGTCGAACGGACGTTGAAGTGCTGCATGACGCCCGGAAGGTCGCAAAACCGGATGTCCACGAACTGAACATCTTCGGACGAGATGTAGTCCAGGACCTCGGACGGTGTGGCGAACACATAAACCTCCCAATGCGACCGGGCGTCGCGCTCACGGCACCCGTGACCTGCTGGTGGAGACCCTAGGGTCACCGGCAAAAAGCGTAGCGCCCAGGCGGTCGTGCGCCGAGGCCGGGCCAGCCCGCGGACGTAGGGTGGGGGTGTGGTGGAACGGCGCGACATCGGCTCCTGGCTGGCAGGCCCTCCGTCAGGCGACCCCGCTCGTGGGCGGGGTGAGTCCACTCATCGGGGCGCGCGCCTCGGGTTGCCGGCCGAGGGCCCAGGATCGCTCGCGGGAACAGGCCGCCGCGTGGTCGCCCTGCTCGCGGACTGGCTGCTCTGCCAGCTGATCGCCTCGGCCTTCCTCGGCTACCAGCTCGGGCACAATACGGGGGCGCAGACGTTCGCGCCCCTGGCTGTCTTCGCGGTCGAGAACCTGCTGATGGTCGCGACGCTCGGACACACCATCGGACATCGGCTACTGGGGATGCGGGTCGTCGCGTCGGGGCGTGGCTTCGTCGGCGTCGTCCGGGCGTTCATCCGCACGCTGTTGCTCATCATCGTGATCCCCGCGGTGGTCTGGGACGCCGACGGGCGCGGCCTGCACGACAAGGCGGCGGGTACGCTCCTCGTACGAACGTGACTCACCCCGTCAGGTAGAGCCGTATCAGCGCGTGATCCTGAGTCAGCGAGGGCCGTGCTTGCCCCGCATCCTGTTCGGATCGAGCCCTGCGGGGATCGGTGGACGGACCCCGCCGATCGAGCGGAGACGCTTATCGATGACCGGCACCTCGTGCTTGGTCAGCTTTTTGTCGAGCTTGTTCATCCGGGCAATCAAGTCGGCGACGTCGACCACCTCGGGGCCCTTGCCCGCGCCGACACGTAACCCGTGCACGGGTACGTTCGTGACGAGGCGGGAGGTGCGGCGCTTCTCGGAGGCGAGCAGTTTGGCCGCCTTCGCGGCGGGGCCCTCCGCGATCAGGACCACCCCCGCGCGACCGATCGCCCGGTAGACCAGCGCCGCCTGCCGCGGGTCGCGGGAACCTCCCGCGTCGGCCGCGACCGGCTCTTGCTGGTAGCTCCACCCACGCCGGATCGTCGACAGCGCCGCGCCGATCTCGCCCGGTCGGCCGGAGATCTGCCGGTAGGCGCCGCGTTCGGCCCGCTTCGCGACGAACCACATCATCGGCGCAGCGCCGAGCATCAACCCGAGGAAACCCCAATACACGTACGTCCCGATCGAGCCGCTGACGATCCGCGCCACGAGAAGACCCAGCGCCAGGCCGCCGAGCAGGAATAAAGCGATCCACAGCGGCAGTCGCGGCTCGCCAACGCGCGCGAGCTGGAACACCTGCCGGAACTGGGCGGATCGGTTCTTCATCCGCGCCCCAAAGCCGGGAGCGTTGGGGTCTTTCTTCCTGCGAGCCATGGCGGGCAGCGTCCTTCGCGAGTCGGTCGGGCGGGTGGAACTGGACATTCAGTAGTCCGGGCGTGCCGCCGCGAATGTCGGTCGGGGCGGTTCAGGTGGGGGGGACCTGCGCGGCGACGATGCTGGCGGCCTCTTGCCGGGCCGGTGTGTGTTTCGTGGCCGCGAGGTGCGCGAGGTGCGCAGGTAGCGGCCGCCCAGCCTGGGCCATCGCCTGCGCCCACAGGCGACCCGCGCGGTAACTCGATCGGACCAGGGGCCCCGCCATCACCCCCGCGAAGCCGGCCTGGGTCGCGTAGTCCGACCAGGCGACGAACTCCTCCGGCTTCACCCAGCGGTCGACCGGGTGGTGCTGGGGGGATGGACGCAAGTACTGCGTGATGGTCAGGATGTCGCAGCTGACCGCGGCGAGGTCGTCGATGGCCTGCCGGATCTCGTCCGGTTGCTCACCCAGCCCCAGGATCAGGTTGGACTTGGTGACCAGGTCGGCGTTCTTAGCCATCGCGAGGACCAGCAGGGACTTGTCGTAGCTGAACGCGGGGCGGACGCGCTTGAAAATGCGCGGGACGGTCTCGAGGTTGTGCGCGAACACCTCGGGACGTGCGTCGAAAACCTGCCCGACCAGTTCCGGTTTGGCGCCGAAATCGGGCGGGAGGATCTCCACCCCGGTGTTCGGGTTCGCCTCATGAATGGCGCGCACCGCGTCGGCGTACAGGCCGGCTGCCCCGTCGGGCAGGTCGTCGCGCGCGACCCCGGTGACCGTCGCGTACCTCAGGCCGAGCTGTCGGACCGAGTCGGCGACCCGCCGGGGCTCGTCCAGGTCGAGCGCGCGCGGCTTGCCCGTCGCGATGTCACAGAAATCGCAGCGGCGCGTGCAGACGTCGCCGCCGATAAGGAAGGTGGCCTCGCGGTCCTCCCAGCATTCGAAGATGTTGGGGCAGGCGGCCTCCTGGCAGACCGTGTGCAAACCGCCGTCCGCGACGAGAGAGCGCATCTGCGTGTATTCCGGCCCCATCGTGGCCGTCGTCCGGATCCAGGCAGGCTTCCGCTCGATGGGGGTCTGTGCGTTGCGGACTTCCAACCGTAGGGGCCGACGGCCCTCGGGTGCGACGCTCAAGGGCGCTCCTTCGATGTACGGGGCTTTCGTGCCCGCCGACGAGCCGTACGCTGCGGCCGCCACGACGGGAGTTCTTCTAGGGTACGCCGTGCCTCCGGGGCGCCGTACGCTCGTCCAGCCCGCGTCAGGCGATGGCGCGGGTCGGCGAGCGATGTGCAGCCGACGACGGCCTGAACGACGGGCTGAACGATGGCCTGAACCACGGGCCAAAGGACGGCCCCGCGCTCAGGATGTCGCGGGGACCGGATCGAGCACGTCCGCAAGGTGCCGCTCGGCAAGGGGGATGATCTCGGCGACCGTGACGTCGCGACCCAGTTCGCGAGAGAGGGTGGTGACCCCGGCGTCGGCGATGCCGCACGGGATGATGACGTTGCTCCAGCTCATGTCGCAGTCTGCATTGAGCGCGAAGCCGTGCATGGTGACGCCCTGGCTCACCCGTACGCCCACCTGACCGAGCTTGCGTTCGGGGCGAGGCCGGCCGCCCAGTGCGCCCGCGTCCGCGTCCGCGGGGAGCCAAACGCCGCTGCGCCCTGCGATCCGGACGGCTGGGAGGCCGACGTCGGCGCACACGCGCATCATGATTTCCTCGAGACGGCGCACATGGGCGACGACGTCGACGGGCACGGGGAGACGGACGATCGGGTAGCCGACGAGCTGCCCAGGGCCGTGCCAGGTGATTTTGCCGCCCCGATCGACGTCGATCACCGGGGTGCCGTCCAAAGGGCGCTCGTGCGGCTGTGTGCGCTTACCCGCCGTGTAAATCGCGGCGTGCTCCAACAGCAGCACCGTGTCCGGCTCGGCGCCCGAGACGACGTGCGCGTGGACCTCGCGCTGCCGGCGCCAGGCCGCGCGGTAGTCGACGTAATCCGGTCCGAACCCCAGGTGTTCCACGCGCATGTCGCCCACTGTAGGCGTCGTCCACACCTCTTCGCCCGACGGCGGCCCGGCCGGGCCGGTGTGGATGACCTGCCCGCCGCAGATGGCAAGGGGGCAGCCTGATGGTGTCGCGACACGCGGTCGTGGGAGGGGCGGGCAGATGGGCGGGGAGACGGGAGGGCGTACGGGCGGGCGTACGTACGTACGCGCGGATGGACAGGCAGAAAGACAGTCAGACGGACACGCAGATGGACACGCAGATGGACACAGTCGCCTCGCCCCCGAAGATACCCGGGTACGTGGTCGGACGGCCGTGCGGGACAGGCCGGACCGGACGGGTGTACGAGGCCAGACGCGATCGGGACGGCGACAGGTGCGCGCTCAAGTTGGCGGGCCTCGACGCCGGGAGCAGGGAAACGACTCGTCGCGAGATCGACGTGCTGACCAGCGTGCGGGCTCCCGGGCTGATCCGTGTGCACGAGGTTGTGGCCTGCGACGACGGCAGAATCGCCCTGGTCATGGACCTGGTCGAGGGCGGGACGCTGCGTGATGTGGTCCGGGCGCGCGGGCATCTGGTGCCACGCGAGGCGGTCGGGGTGCTGAGCTCGGTGGCCGGCGCTCTCGCCGGTCTCCATGCCCAGGGCGTCGCCCACGGGGATGTGTCGGCGGCGAACGTCCTCGTGGACCTCGCCGGACGGGCGGTGCTGGGGGACCTCGGCAGCGCCCGGCTGGCCACCGACAAGCCCTCGGAGGTCTACGGGACGACGGGGTATGTGGCGCCCGAGGTCGTCTGGGGATCCGAACCGTGCCCGGCGACCGATGTCTATGCGCTGGGCGCCCTGGGATGGGTCATGCTGGCCGGTCGACTCCCCGAGTTCGATGTCGGCGAGCACGCCGCCGTCCCAGTCGGATGCCCCGAAGCCCTCAGCGAGCTGCTGCGGTCATGCCTCGCCGAGGACCCCCGGGAGCGACCGACCGCGTCGGCCGTGCTGGGGGCGCTGCGCGCGGCCGGGGGCAGCGAACCGTTGGCGCTGCCCGACGGCCCCGACCTTGGGGGACTGCTGACGTATCGGATACGGGGTGCCGCCGCTGCGGACGCGTCGAGCGCGGCGCCAGGCACCTTTGGGGGCGCCGCCGCCGCTGATGGTCGTCACCGAGCGCCTGGCGTCGAGGGAGCGAGTCCGTCACGCCTCCTGCGGCTGTGCGCGGCCCTCACCGCCCCGACCGCCCGCGCGGCGGCCGCTCTCGGGATCGGCGTGGCCGCCGGGCTGGCGCTGTGGGCGGGGTTCGACACGTGGTGCGATGCACAATGCCATGCGGAGGTGGCGGTTCCCGACGCTTCGGTCGTCTCCGCGTCGCCGCCGCAGGGGCCGGGCACGCCGGACGGGCGGGATCTCCGCGTCGAACTTGGTCCCCCCCGTGCGCCTGATACTCCTCACGAACCCGGGCCGCCGGTTGAGCCCGAGACGCCGCGCGAACCCGCATCCCGGGGCGAGCCCCCTGGAGCCGGTTCTGCGCTGCCGGCCTTGCTCTCCCGCCGCGCCCAGGCGTACCGCGCGGGCGATCCGGCGCTGCTCGACGACGTCTACCTGGGGGCCACTCCCGCGCACGCGCAGGCGCGCGCCGAGGTGGAGCGGCTCAACGCGGCCGGCGTGCGGTACGCGGGGCTCGCGTACACGGTGCGGGAGGCTCAAGAGACGCGCGACGCGGGGATCTCGCCGGCGCCGGAGGCTCGGGTCCGGGCCGTGGTGGACACCGGCCCGTACGAAGTGCGTGGTGGCCAACGTCAGCCGTCGACGAACGTGCCGGGCCGTCCCGGGACACCCCTGGTGGTGACCCTCCGGCGGACGGGTGACGAGTGGCGCATCGCGGGGGTCGAGGCCGCCTGACCGCGCGCAGACTGCCGATCCTGGAGACGGGTGAGGGGCGTCGGTCACTCGCGAGCCGACGCCCCTCACCCGTTGTTGCTCAGACCTCGAAGCCGCCCTGCTCGAGACGCGCCTTCAGGGCTGACAGGAACCGGCCGGCGGCGGCCCCGTCGACGATCCGGTGGTCGTACGTCAGGCAGAGATACATCATCGAGCGGATC
>CAJDWP010000025.1_pt1 | contig 23468 bp, 18 predicted proteins | sample 7391631 | NCBI WGS metagenome assembly CAJDWP01 (sample SAMEA7055740, study PRJEB34461) | soil metagenome | biome: terrestrial ecosystem; feature: Peninsula; material: soil | place: Antarctica | collected 2016 | reverse complement strand
ACCGTCGGGTACACCCCGGAGAAGGCGACCTCCTTGACGCCGCCGCGATACGACGCGCCGAGCACGACGACCCTTTGTCCCGCCAGGTCCCCGAGGGCCGCCTGCGCGAGGCCGACCGTATAGGCGGGCATCGCGACGTTGGCCTCGCGAGCGGCCCGTACCACGGTCGCGTCGGGATCAGTGTGCAGGTAAAGCCTCGGATAGATCGGGATGCAGTGTCCGCCCACTGCGATCCCGGGTCGATGGATATGGCTGTACGGCTGCGAGTTGCTCGCCTCGATCACCCGGTAGATGTCGATCCCCCGGCGCGCCGCGAAGCGGCCGAATTGATTGGCCAGGCCGATGTTGACATCGCGATACGTGGTCTCGGCGAGCTTGGCCAGCTCCGCCGCCTCTGCGGTGCCGAGATCCCACACCCCGTTGGGTCGCGCCAGGTCGGGGCGGTCGTCGAAATCCAACACCGCCTCGTAGAAGCGCTGGGCGGCCTCCGCGCCCGCCGACGACAGTCCCCCGATGAGCTTGGGGTACTTGCGCAGATCCGCGAAGACGCGACCCGTCAGCACCCGCTCGGGCGAAAAGACCAGATGGAAGTCCGTCCCCTCGACGAGCCCGCTGATCGACTCCAGCAGCGGCTTCCACCGCTCCCGCGTCGTCCCCACCGGCAGCGTGGTCTCGTACGCCACCAGCGTCCCGCGCCTCAGTCCTCGCCCGATATCCCGCGTCGCCGCCTCCATCGCCCGAAAATCCGGCACACCTTGCTCATCCACGAAAAGCGGTACCACCACCACCACCGCACCAGAGTCCGCAACCGCGGCCGAGGTGTCCGTCGTGGCGCGCAGCCGACCCCCGTGGACCGCATCCGCGAGATGCTCCTCTAGGTGGGCCTCGTTCGGGAAAGGTGCGGTCCCGGCATTCACGAGATCGACCGTCGAGGGCAGCACGTCGGCCCCGATCACCTGGTGTCCCTTGGTGGCGAACTGCACCGCCAAAGGCAGGCCGATCTTGCCCAACCCCACGACGGCGATCTTCACCTGCGGACCTCGCTTCTTCGTTGCTGAGCATCGTTGTGTCGGCGTGGATGTCCCGACCGGGTCGCAGCGCATCGTGCGGAGGCGACCTGAGCGGCGCGGGAGCGAACCGGCCCACCGCCCGATCTTAGGGCCCGCGCCCGGGAGCTCCCCGCCCGCGGTAACGGCGAGGACTCCGTATCAAGGGCCGAGGCGTCGTCCTTGCTCACGCGCCGGGTCGCCACGAGCCGTCAGGGAACTCGCGCTCCAGCACCCCCTCCAGCGCCTCGACGGCGCGGGGGTCGTACTCGTAACCCAACCCCAGGTAGAGCCGCTCGACCGCGATCCGCGCGCATCGCGCGTCGACCGCGCCCAGCCGACCGCCGTAGTCGTCGAACGCGTTGGCCACCTTGAGGATTCGCGCTCCGAGCGGCACGTCGACGCGACCCTCCATGACCCGGTGGTACGGCACGGCCTGGTGGGAAATCACCTCGGCGATCGGCTCAGGCGGCGCGGCGTCGCGCACGAGTTGGGCCCCCATGTCCGCGATGCGCTGCTGGTCGGACGGCGCCGCCTGAACGGTCGCCCCCCGTGGCAGCGGACGGTGGAGCGCAAGCTGCCCGATGTCGTGAATGAGGGACGCGGTCGACAGCACTTCGATCTCCCGCTCCGCCTGCCTCAGTTCGCGCGCCATGAGACGGGCGTTGCGCGCCACGCGTTCACTGTGGCCCCGGGCGACGTACCCGACCACCTCGGGCATGCTCGCCAGGGCGCGCAGAGATTGCCGGTACGTCTCTCGAACCTGCACGAACCGGTTCAGCGCGAACTGGGTGAGGCCGAGGAACATGATGACGAGCGGGACGGCGACCAGACCCAGGACAGCCACCGTCAGCGACACGACCACCGCCGTGGATACCTCCGCGGCACCCAGCAGAAAGCTGCCGCGGACCTCGTCACCGGCAGCCTGGCGCCAGCTGCGATGTTCCGTCGCAGACCGGCGAGCGGAGCGCAGCGGGGCCTCGATGAACGCGGTGGTGGCATTCACCGCGATCAGGCACAGCGCGAACGCCCAGCCGGGCCAGTCGCGACTGGCCACCTCGATGGTGGTCCCCCCGGCCAGCGGGATCTCGCGCATGAACACCGCCGCGAGCACCACGCTGAAGAGTCGTACGGCGCCGTCGAGCAGCTTGTCGGGATCGTCCAGGTCCGCGCCACGACGGAACAGCCCGCCGAGGACCTGAGCGATGGCCTGGGTCAACACGATCTCCGCGCTGGAGAGCATGACGTAGCCGTCGGGGAGGCTCAAGGTCGAGGCCAACGCAAGACCACCAGCCGTGGACATGGGGGCGGTCGGGAGGCGCCCGGGCAGCTGGACCCGAAACATCTCACCGACGGTGTTGACGACGAGAAAGGTGGCCAGCACGGGCCAAGCGCCGCTGTGCAGCCCTCGCAAGCTCTCCCCCGGGGTGGCCATCGCCAGGAGAACCGCCACGGCGACAAAGACTCCGATGGCGGCCGTTGTCCGTCGCGGCGTCATCGCGCGGTCCTGTGCGCGTCGATCTCATCCGCGATGACCTCGGACATCGTCGGCAGAGCGTGGTGATCCCAGAGCCAGCTGCCTTCGCTGACGGGGTCGGAGCAGGGCTCCCAGGTCTGGTGCCGCAGGAAGGAGCGCAATGCCGCCACCACGCGTTGGTCCAGGTGACCGCTGTCCACCGCGGCGTCGAGTTCGCGGTAGGCGTCCTGCTTGCCGAGCGCGTCGACGTCCCCGCGCGTGGTGGTGAGGGCGTCGAACGCGTCAGCGACCGCGAGGACGCGGGCGGTGATGGGGATCTCATCTCCCACGAGGCCGTCGGGGTATCCGCGGCCATCCATGCGCTCGTGATGGGCCCGCACCGCGGGACCCGCCTCCCGGAGGAACTCCACGCCAGCCATGATCTCTTCGGCCAGCTGGGGGTGGGGCAACAGCGCGAGGATGTTGGTGGCGGAGGCACCCCCTGCGCGGGCCTGGTCGGTCTCCCGCAGGACGCTCTTCATGGCCACGTCGTGCAACGCGGCCGCGTACTCCAGCAGGCGCCGGTCGGTCTCGGGCAGACCCAGCCCGGCGGCCATGCCCTGGCAGAGCGCATCGACGCGCTTGGCGTGCGTCGCGAGGGACCCGCCGGGGCCGTCGCCCGCGTGGGCGAAGAGGGCCAGAATGCGGGCGTGGGCCCGCACCTCGTCTCCGTAGAGGGTGTAGACGAACCGAGCGATCACGAGCGGCACGGCGATGAGCACCGCGCTCAACGGCCCGGTTCCTGCGGGCACCCAGAGGACGACAAAGACGAAAGCAATGACGGCGTACGTCAGGTAGAGCGGAAGCAGCTCCCGTACCGCGCCCATGAGGACGCTCCGCGGCTTCCCGCCGGTGATGGCGATCATTCCCGTGAGCAGCGCCGCGTTCGTGCCGGTCATCACCAGATCAGCGACCGCAAGTGGTAGCCCGACGTTGAGGAGGAGCGTGCTCGGTGGCAGATCGGCGGTGATCGGCACCAGGCCGCCGGCCACGTAGTACGCAAAGCCGCCGACCAGGGCCGTGACGCCGCTCATCAGGCCGTTGAAGATCGGCACGATCGGGTGCTGCGGCTTGCGCTCCCCCACCGCCCACAGCAGCCCCAGAACGCCGGCGACCAGCGGACCGAAGAGCGGCAGACAGGCCAGGAGTACAACCATGAGAAACGAGGCGTGAGCGCGACCGATGGCATCGTGCACCTGCACGCTGATAATGGCCATCACCGCCATGACGAGGAGCGCTGCTGCGTCCTCGGTGTGAGGATGGCCGACGTTGCGTACCGCGATCACGGCGAGCAAGGACCACACGACGGCGAGCGCCCCCGTGTACAAGAACGGTCCCCACGAAACCCGTGGGGACCGACCTACGGCGCTTTCTGACACGCGCCTCACTGTACTTCGCGCAACCGCCCGCTCACGGCGTCTCGCCAGCGCATGAAAGCGGTGAGTTGCGTTCGTATCACGCGGAAATCGGGTTCCATCCCCAGATCCGGGGGAGTGTGGTGGTAGGCATCATCGTCTCCTTGTCGTCCCGTGGTCCACGGGACAGCTGGGGTGTACTCGAGGGGGGGCCCCTGCCTCCTGCTGATTGGCGGGGCCGAGTGGCCGACGCGATGCCGATGTGGTTCGCATTACGACGTCCTAGGGATGACTTTTTCCCTGCTTTCAGCATGCCAGAACTTGACCGGAAAAGCGTCTTTCTTGACTCTTTCGTGATCAGATCGTACTAAAGTTTGGTCCCCGGTTGCCGACAGGGTAAGTTTGTCCATCGAACGTCTAATGCCAGACATCGCCTGACGGGTCAAACCTGCGCGGGGCCTGGCGACAGTTCGGCAGCCACCACCAGAGGTCTCGTGACGTCTGGTGGACGCCAGACGCGGCGCCCCCGTGTCGGCGGGGCCATGAGAGACTACTCACCCTGTCCCGTTCGCCCGGCGCTCGCGCCGCGGTGGGCATCCCCCGACGAGGGAGCATCGATGAGCAAGCGCGCTCGCAAACGCCGCACGCGCAAGACCAACAAGGCTAATCACGGCCGTCGCCCCAACGCCTGAGCGATCGGATCGGGCGGGACGGCGCGGCGTGCCGCCCTGCCCGCCGTCGCCCGATCGTCGCTTTGTGCGTTTCCATCTTCGCTCGGCGCTCGTCCGACGAGGTGGCGCCCGCTTCAGCGCTCGTCGACGGTCCGGACCCCCTCGATCCCCACGTGGATCGTCGTAATGCTCGACACGATGCTCACGCGTAGGGTCTCCGGTGCGGGGACCCTGCCGCACGAACGCCGCACCAGCGCCTTGAGCAGCAGGTCGCATTCGTACGCGCTCATGCAGTCCGCGCACGCTTCGAGGTGGGCGCGGACCCGCGCGCAGTCGTCGGGACCCATCTCCTGGTCGATGTACTCAAAGACGCGCAGCAGGACCTCAGAGCAGTCGCTGTGATCGTGGCTCACGACTCCTCCTTCGGCGAGAACCCGCGCTCGCGCGCGTAGTCGGTGAGCAGATGGCGCAGTTGGCGCCGTCCCCGATGCAACCGCGACATGACCGTGCCGATCGGGGTCTCCATGATCTCGGCGATCTCCTTGTAGGAGAACCCCTCCACGTCGGCCAGGTAGACCGCGAGCCGGAAGTCCTCGCTGATCTCGGCGAGCGCACCCTTCACATCCGTGTCGGGCAGGTGGTCCAGCGCCTCCATCTCAGCCGAGCGCAGCCCACGCGAACCGTGCGATTCGGCCCGCGCGAGCTGGTAGTCCTGAATCTCGGCGGTGTCGGACTCCTGTGGTTGCCGCTGCTTCTTGCGGTAGCCGTTGATGTAGGTGTTGGTGAGGATCCGGTAGAGCCACGCCTTGAGGTTGGTGCCCGGCTTGTACTGATGGAACGCGGCAAACGCCTTGGCGTACGTCTCCTGGACGAGGTCCTCGGCGTCAGCCGGGTTGCGTGTGGTGCGAAGCGCGGCCGAATAGAGCTGGTCCAGAAACGGCAACGCCTCGAGCTCAAAGCGCGCGGCACGGTCTCGCGGTGTCTCCTGGCTCACGTCCACGACGTCCGGCGCCTCGATGACGCGCCGCTCGTCCTCTTCGGTCGCGAGAGGTTGGTGATCACTCATCGGAGCCCACCCTACTGGGGTCGCACTCGTCCCACTCCCAGATCCGAGCGTGATGGCCCCCGGCTCTAGAGGGCTCATAGGGGTAACAAACACGCATCCTCCTTGCGGGCTGGCGCCGGGCGGCGGCCAGGTGGCCCTTACAACGCAGTGACCGTCCCCGCGATTCCCGCGTTCCCCGCGTTCCCCGCTCGTCAGAGCCCCATGCCGTCCAGCCACCCAGCCACCGCAGGAAGGACGTCGTCCTGCGGCTCGGCGAACGAGTGCGCACCGGCCGCCTCGACGATCAGCACGCCCGGCACCGCCTCGGCGACCTCGGCGGGGGTACCGAACGGGTCCCGGCGTCCCTGGACGACGAGCGTCGGCAGCGGCGGCGGTCCGATCAGCGCCCCGGCCAGCTCGGACTCGCGGCTGCGTTCGGGTTTGCCCGGCGGATGGAGCGGGAAGGCCAGCACCAGCACCGCGTCAGCGCCCGCCTGCCGGGCCGTGCGGCAGGCGACCCGCGCTCCGGCGCTGCGCCCACCGAGCACCAGCGGTGAGGCGATACGGCGGGGACCGCGGCAGAGGGAGGCCAGGACAGCCAGCCACGCCGCGTCGAGGTGCGGCGGCGGCGCGGCGACTCGGCGTCCGTCGACCCTCCAGGGCTGCTCCACGAGCACCACCTGCCACGCCGTCCCACCGCGCCGGGAAGCCAGCGACGTCAGCGCCAGCAGGTCTGCGGACCAGGACGATCCGCCCGCACCGTGCCCGAGGACAAGCGCGCCGACAGCTCCGACCGGGGTCCACAGGTGAGCCCGCGCCGGACCGTACGGCGTGGCAACGGTGCGCTTCGACGGCAGGCCTGCGCCGCCACGCACCGCCGCGCCCCTCATCCGCCGAGCACCTCGCCGGTGACCGGGTCGACCACCCCGACGAGCTCCTCGCGGGGCAGGGGGCGCGTCAAGTCCGCGCCCTGAGCTCTGGACGACCCAACGCGGCGGTCCACCGGCCACGCGTCGAACCGTCCGGGGGTGACGGGCGCAAGCAGGGACACGACGTGCGCGGGATCGGTCAGCTCAGGGTCGAGCCACGCCTCCCAGTCGGCGCGCTCGAGCACCACCGGTTGACGGTCGTGGATGCGGTCCAGCCCGGGCTCGGCGGCCGTGGTCACGATCGTGAAGGTGGCCAGCCACGTCAGCGGATCGTCGAGCGCCATCGAGGGGTCCTTCCAGAATTCGTACAGCCCGGCGAGAGCCATGACGTCGCGATCGGAGCGCGACACGAAAAACGGCTGCTTGCGGGGTGTGCCCTTGGCGTCCACGGCCGTGGGGCTGACCTGCCACTCGTACCAGCCGTCCGCGGGCACGATCAGCCGCCGCGCCCGCGCGGCCTTGCGAAAAGTCGGCTTGTCCAGGACGGTCTCGGCACGCGCGTTGGTGGCGCGGGAACCCGTCCGGGGGTCGTTGGCCCAGCTCGGCACGAGTCCCCAGGTCATGAGACGCAGTTGGCGTACAGGATCGCTGACCGGACCGGCCGGACCTCGTGGTGCCCGCGTCAGCGCCACTCTGGCGTTCTTGCGGGGCGTGACGTTGCGGTCGCCGGTGGCGGGCGGCGGGTCCTGGGATGTGACCAGGAGAGAACGAACCGGTTCGGCCGTGTGGTCCGCCTCGATCTCGAGCTCCTCGAGGAGCTCGTCAGTGGACCGCGAGGCGGCGTACCTCCCGCACATGACCGCTAGCGTACGTGCCGGCCCGCGTCCACACCGGGCGCGCGAGTCCGCCCTTGGCCCGTCACACCACCGTTTGCGCGCTCTCGGACGACGGCTACGGTAGTTCAGACGCGTAGAACGACGTTCTGGCGCGAAAAACGGTCGCATACCCGCAGGCCCCCAGGAGGATTCATGTCGCTCGTCCGCCTTTTCGCCCGACCGGCCCTCGCCGCCGTCTTCATCACCGGTGGGCTCGACGCGCTGCGTCACCCAGCGCACCGTACCGAGGAGGCCGCGCCGCTGGTCGACAAGGTGTCCGAACTGACCGGCCTCCCTAACGACCCAGAGCTGTTGGTGCGGGCCAACGGCGCCGCCATGGCGATCGCGGGACTGGCTCTGGCGACCGGGCGCCTGCCCCGCGTCGCCGGTGGGCTGCTGGCGGCGTCGCTGCTGCCGGCCACCCTCACCGGACACGCGTTCTGGTCCGAGTCTGACCCGACGCGCCGCCGGGAGCAGCAGATCCAGTTCCAGAAGAACCTCGGCCTCCTCGGAGGCGTCCTGCTGGCCGCAGTCGACACCAGCGGCAAGCCGGGACTCGCGTGGCGCGCACGGAGCGCCGCCCACGCCGCCAAGCGGGAGGCGCGGCTCGTCGGCGCGCAGGCGCGGCTGAAGGTCTCCTGACGGACATCCGGGCGTGACCTTCCCTTTCGCGACCGGCTCCGTTCCCGCAGGCGATTGGGCGGCTCCGTACGCGCGGCATCCCGTGCGCGCCCGCGTCGTGCTGCCCGGCAGCAAGTCGTTGACCAACCGCTACCTGATCCTGGCCGCCCTCGCCAACGCGCCCTCCCGCCTTCGTCGACCCCTGCGTAGCCGCGACACCCAGCTCATGGCCGCCTCGCTGCGTGCGCTGGGAGCAGGGATCGAAGACGTGCCCGGCGCAGAGCCCGGGACTCCCGACTGGGTCGTCAGCCCGGGTCCGATCCGGGGCAGGGCGAGCGTGGACTGCGGCCTGGCCGGCACGGTGATGCGCTTCGTGCCGCCCGTGGCCGCGCTCGCGGACGGCCCGGTCCGCTTCGACGGGGACGCCCAGGCCCGTGGGCGTCCTGTGGGGCCCGGCTTGGCTGGGTTACGCGCGCTGGGCGTCCGGGTAGACGGGGACGCCCTTCCGTTCACCGTCCTCGGCACCGGCTCCGTCCGCGGAGGTTCGGTCTCCATCGACGCGTCGGCCAGTTCGCAGTTCGTCTCCGGGCTGCTCCTGTCGGGGGCCAGATACGCCCGCGGGCTCACCATCGTCCACGACGGTCCGCCGATACCGTCGGCACCTCACATCGCCATGACGGTAGAGGTACTGCGGGACGCCGGGGTCGACGTCGACGTCTCCCGAGCGGACCGCTGGCAGCTGGAACCGACCGAGCTGCACGCGCTCGACGTTCAGGTCGAGCCCGACCTGTCCAACGCGGCCGCCTTCCTGGCCGCGGCCATGGTGACCGGCGGCAGGGTCGAGATCCCGGACTGGCCGCACCACACGACGCAGGCCGGCGACGCCATCCGCGACATTTTCGACGCCATGGGCGGTGAGGTGACACTCACCCGCGAGGGGCTGGTCGTTTCCGGGCCAGAGCGCCCCGAGGGGCTCGATGTGGACCTCCACGATGTCGGCGAGCTCACGCCTGTCGTCGCGGCGGTAGCCGCCCTCGCCGCATCGCCGTCGCGCTTGCGCGGTATCACGCACCTTCGCGGCCACGAGACCGACCGACTCGCCGCCCTGGCCACCGAGATCGGGGCGCTCGGGGGCGAGGTCGAGGTACGCGAAGACGGCCTGAGCATCACCCCGCGCCCGCTGCGCGGTGCCCGGCTGCGCACGTATGCCGATCACCGGATGGCGATGGCCGCGTCCGTGCTGGGCCTCGCGGTGGCCGGCGTGGTCCTGGACGACGTCGCGACCACCGATAAGACCATGCCCGATTTCGTCCAGCGGTGGACCGAGATGCTGACCCAGGAATCAGACCCAGCGCCGACCCCGAACCCGTCGCGCCAGGCTCGGTGATGGCACCCGGACCGACGCGGTACGACGATTACGAGGACCGGTTCCGCGCCCGGCCGAATCGGCGCGGCTCGCGCCCCCGCACGAAGGACCGCCCGCGGCACGAGGACGCGGTTCCCGGACGCGTGGTCGCAGTGGACCGCGGCCGCTACACGGTGCTCGTCGGCGACCGCGCCGTCCTGGCCATGCGGGCTCGCGAGCTAGGCCGTAAGAGCATCGTGGTCGGCGACGACGTCGAGCTTGTCGGCGACGTATCCGGCTCGCCCGACGCTCTCGCCCGGATGGTCCGCGTCGCTCCCCGGCGAAGCGTTCTGCGGCGGACCGCCGACGATACCGACCTGGTGGAGCGCGTGATCGTGGCGAACGCGGACCAACTCGCGATCGTGACCGCGTGCGCCGACCCGGAGCCCCGCCCCCGGATGATCGACCGGTGCCTGGTGGCCGCATACGACGCGGGGCTCGACCCGCTACTGCTCCTGACGAAGGCTGATCTGAGAGACCCGAGCGACCTGCTCTCCGGGTACGAAGCCTTGGGTGTCCCCTCGGTGGTGACGCGGCTGAGCCCCGGCGACGAGGACACGGACCGCATCGACGCGTTGGACGCAGTACGCGCCCACCTGGCCGATCGCGTGACCGTCTTGGTGGGACACTCCGGCGTGGGGAAATCCACGCTCGTGAACGCGCTAATCCCCGGCACGGACCGGGCCGTCGGCGTCGTGAACGAGGTGACCGGCCGCGGGAGACACACCTCGACGTCCGCCGTCGCGTTGGCGTTGCCCGGCGGGGGTTGGGTGGTGGACACGCCGGGGGTGCGCTCGTTCGGGCTGGCTCACGTGGACGTGACGAAGCTGCTGGCCTGTTTCCCGGACCTTGAGCCCGGAGCGCAGGGCTGCCCGCGCGGTTGTTCGCACGACGAGCCGGAATGCGCGTTAGACGCGTACGTCGCCTCGCGCCCCGCGGGCGTGCACGGCGCAGAACGGCTTGACTCGCTGCGCCGCCTTCTGCGCGCGCGCTGAACATTTCTATCGGCCGTCCCCCGTCCCCCGTCTCCGCCGCGAACGCGTGCGGCAGGGCTGCGTCTCGGATGTCCGCGCGCGCGCGCTGGGGCTAGCCTGGCGCCATGGCCAGCGCGCACGCGAAATCCGGCACCGACTCCGCTCAGCACGTCTCCGCCAAGAACGGCGACAGCAAGAACGGCGGCACCAAGAACGGTCGGCCGCCGAAGCTCAAGAAGGAGCTGTACGAGGCCGAGCTGCACCGCTTGCAAAAGGAGCTGGTCGAGCTCCAGGAATGGGTCCGCACCACCGGCCAGCGGGTCGTCGTCGTGTTCGAGGGGCGGGACGCGGCCGGCAAGGGCGGCGCGATCAAGCGGGCGATGGAGTTCCTCAACCCGCGCGTGGCGCGCATCGTCGCGCTGCCGGCCCCGACCGAGCGGCAGACGACGCAATGGTATTTCCAGCGCTATGCGGAGCACCTCCCGGCCGCCGGCGAAATCCGGCTGTTCGACCGGTCCTGGTACAACCGGGCGGGCGTCGAACGCGTGATGGGGTACTGCACGTCGGCGGAGCACCGCCGGTTCCTGCATCAATGCCCGATCTTCGAGCGGATGCTGGTGGAGGACGGGATCATCCTGCGCAAGTATTGGTTCTCGGTGTCGGACGCCGAGCAGGAGCGGCGTTTCGCGAGCCGGCTCACCGACCCCATGCGGCGCTGGAAACTCTCCCCGACCGACTTGGAGTCGCTGACCCGGTGGGAGGACTACAGCCGCGCCAAGGACGAGATGTTCGTGCACACGGATATCCCGGAGGCCCCCTGGTTCGTGGTGGAGTCCGACGACAAGAAGCGGGCCCGGATCAACATGATCGCGCACCTGTTGCACTCGATCCCCTACGAGCACGTGGAGCCGCCCGACCTGGCCATGCCGGAACGGCCGGCGTCCACGGGCTATCAGCGCACCGACCGCAGTCTGCAGCAGGAGGTGCCGGACTACGCGTCGCGGCTCATCAAGGGCGGCCAGGGGTACGTAGACCCCGAGGAATGATCGTCAACCGCGCCGCAGAGCCAGCACCGGCCCCGGCGTCCTGGACCGGCCCGCCGCCGCGCCCTCGGCGAGATAGGTTGAGGCCCATGCCGGCCTACGACGACGATCTGCGCCTCGCCCATGTCCTCGCCGATGCCGCCGAGCGGGTGACGATGGAGCGCTTCAAAGCCGTCGACCTGCATGTCGAGACGAAGCCGGACCTGACGCCGGTCAGCGATGCCGATCGGGCGGTCGAGGAGTTGCTCCGCGGTTCGCTCGCCCGGACCCGCCCGCGCGACGGGATCATCGGAGAGGAGTTCGGCGAGACCGGCCACTCCCCCAGGCGCTGGGTGATCGACCCGATCGACGGGACCAAAAACTTCATACGCGGCGTCCCCGTCTGGGCCACGCTGGTCGCACTCATCGACGGCGACCAAGTGGTCTTGGGGCTCGTCGCGGCCCCGGCGCTCGGTCGACGCTGGTGGGCCGGGATCGGCACCGGCGCCTGGACGGGCCGCAGCATCTTGAAGGCCAGCCGGATGCGGGTATCCGGCCTGCGGTCCCTGTCCGATGCTTCGGTCGCTCACGCCACGCTGTCAGCCTGGCGCGCGGTAGACCGGTACGACGCGTTCACGAAGCTCACCGAGGACTGCTGGCGCGAGCGCGGGTTCGGCGACTTCTGGTCGTACATGCTGGTCGCCGAGGGCGCCTGCGACATCGCCGCGGAACCGGAGCTGGCGCTGTACGACATGGCCGCGCTCGTCCCGATCGTCACGGAAGCAGGTGGGACGTTCACGTCGATCGACGGAACCCCCGGCCCGTGGGGGCCGGGCGCGATCGCGACCAACGGCTTGCTGCACCGCGAGGTGTTGGCCCGCCTCGCGGCTCCCGCCCGCTGACGTAGACTCGCCGGAGCGTAGGGCTCGCCAGACGCCGCGCCTCGCGGCAATCGTCGCAGGCCACACGCCTGGACACGTGGGGACCAACAGTAGGGGGCAAGGTGAGGGGGCTCGGGGTGCCCGCAGAGTCTCGCGGATCGAGGCGCTGGATCCGGTGGATCGTCGCGGTCCTCGTCGTGGCTGCGCTCGTGGTCGTGATCCCGCGCATCGCCTTCCTCTGGGAACGCGGCCCGGTGCACACGTGGTCTCCGACGGAGTCGACCGACGACCCGGCCAACTCGCTGCGGGGCCAATACCGGTGGTTCCCCGCCGATCACCCGGCCGGGGTGCCCGACGGGACGCCGGCGGTGGACGCCTACCAGCGGCTCGCGTGGGCCGAGTTGGAACCCTCCCCGGGGTCGTACGATTTCTCCAAGATCGACACGGCCCTGAAAGCCACGCAGGGGACGTCGTCACGGTTCGCGTTCCGGGTGATGGCCGTCTGTCAGGCGTGCTCGGCGCCCACGCTGCCGGACTACCTGCGCTCCGCGAGCACGTCGTGGCAAGCGCCACTCCCCGACGGCGGATCGGTGGTGCTGCCGGACTGGAACGACGCATCGTTCCAGGCCGCGTGGCGACGGCTGATGAGCGAGCTCGGCACCAGGTATGACCAGGATCCCCGGGTAGCGTTCATCGACGTCGGGGGATACGGCAACTGGGGCGAGGGTCACAACTACCCCTACGCCGGCGCCTATCCCGGACCTCAGGGCCAACGCGAGGCGTCCGTCGCCAGCTACTCGACGATGGTGCGCGCGGTCACCGACGCCTTTCCCACCGCCCGCGTCGTCTTGGCCCCGCCCCAGCTCGGCGACGCGACCGGCACCACCCAGCAGGATCCGTCCTGGCAGGCGCTGGACCAGGCGCTCACGGCTCGACGCGACCTCGGGCTGCGCAACGATTGCCTCGGCGGCGGCGACGTGCAAGCTCCCGCGCTCGCGTCTCTGCGCAAGGCCCAAGAGCTGTCGGAGGCGGCCGCTCGCGACCCGTTGGACACACCCCTCGGCCGGTGGAAGGCAGCACCCTTCGTCACGGAATGGTGCGACAACATCGCGCCGTCCGGAGGTGCGGCGGACTCCGGCGGCGGCTTCGGCCAGGGCGCCGACCAGGTGCCCGACCTTCATGTCTCGCTGGTCAGCAACGGCAACTTCCAGGGCTCGTACGGCGACTACGCCTCCGCCGACCAGCAGGCCTTCGTCCGAGCGTCGCGGGCGGCCGGCTTCCGCTACCGGGTCCCCACGGTGAGCGCGCTCGCGGAGCCGTCCCGCGACGTCGCCCTCACGATCGAGTGGGCCAACGACGGCTCGGCGCCGACGTACGACGTCTGGAACATCACGTATGAACTCGTGGGCCGGGGAGGCGACGTCGTGGCCCAGGCCGACTCGCGGCTCGACCTGCGCGAGATCACGAAGGACTCCGGCCCCGTGCAAGACACCGTCACCCTGCGGGGTACGGACGACTTGCGGGGCACCTTCGAAGTGCGCGTGCTAGTACGACACAAGGGCGGCCACCTGGCGCCGATGAGCCTCGTCAGCGGGGATCGGACGCAGGACGGCGGACACGACCTGGGCGACCTGCGCCTGGCGCCTACGCGGTCCGGACCCTGATCCTGACGGCTCCGCGCGTCGACGTCACCTACCGACTTCGCTGACCGACTGCACACGGCGACGTGATGCGACGGCTCGGGCTTCGGGGAGGTCCTTAGCCCGGGAGTACGTCGACGCGACCGCGTCCCAGGGCCACCAGCGGCGCCTCCAACGACGCGGCGTCGCCGACGACCACGCTGACCCACTGGCCGTCCACGTACTCGCGATACGCCGCCTGGAGCCGCTCCGATGACAGCAGCCGCATCTGCTCCAGCGTTTCCGTCGTGTGGGCCGTGGTGAGGCCCTCCAAGGCGCGCGCCGCAGCCTCGTCCGCGAGTGCGTCGGCGGTCGCGAACCGTCCCGGTGCGGTCTCGCGCAGGTACTCCACTCCGGAGGCCACCTCCTCGTCGGTGAACCCGTCACGGCCCGAATCGAGAATGTCGATCGCGATCTCGAGCGCGTCGGCGGTCACGTCAGTGCGCACCGAGCCGCTCGTCAGGAACAGGCCCTGGCCACGGCGCGGGCGGAAGCCGCAGCGCATCCCGTACGTGTAGCCTCGCTCCTCCCGTAACACCGCGTCGAGTCGCGCCGTCGGGCTGCCTCCCAGGATGAACCCGAGGACCGGGAACGGCGCCCACTGGGCCGCCGAGATCCGATCCGGCCCCGCGCAGCCGATGTACAGCTCGCTCTGCGAGCTGCCCGGACGGTCCACCAGGACGATCCGACCGCCGCCGCCGCGACGACGCACGCCGGGGGGCGACGGCGGCGCGTCCGCCGCCGCCCAGCCCGCGAAGGCCTGCGCCGCCATTCCCGGTGCGTCGAGACCTTCCAGGTCCCCCGCGACGGTGAGCACCGCCTGCCCCGGGCGCAGCACCGCGGCGTGGTGGGAAACCAGATCGTCCCGCGTGATCGCCTCGACGGACGGCGCTGTGCCCCCTGTCGGCCGCGACAGCCGGTCGGCGTCGTCGTAGAAAGAGGCGACGAAGGCGATCGCGGCGCGCGACGCGGGGTTGGCGTGCTCTTGGTCGATCTCGGCGATGCGGGTCCGGATGTGCCGGCGCACCTCCTGCCCCTCGAACGCGGGCTCCAGCACCATCTCGTGAAGAAACTCGAGCGCACGCCCGTAGTGGCGCCGCGGGACATCCAGCTCGACGAGCAGCCCGCGCTCCACGACCCCGGCCCCAAAAGCGATCCCATGGCGTTGCAGCAGTTCGGCCATGTCGTCGGCGGTGTGGCCGTCGCTGCCCTCATCGAACAGCCGCGCCATGAGCGCACCGACGCCTTCGCGGCCGCGGGGCTCGGCGGACAGCGGTGCGGGCACGGCGATCCGGACCGACAGGATGTGCTGGCCGGGGGTGTCGTAAGACAGGATGCGCAGGCCGCTGTCGAGACGGATCTCCTCTGGTGCGGGGAAGGCCCACGGCGGCGCCGGACGCACCGGAGGGCGGGGCGGGGCGGCGGTCACCCGCGCTCCCCCCCGTCCGGGGCGATCGCGACGACCGCGCGGTTCTCGGGCCGTAACCAGACCCGGGCTGCCTGCCCCACCGCCTCGGCGGTGACATCGCCGAGGCGGTCCAGGAATGTGTTGACCGCGCCCGGGTCGTCGTACAGGCTCGCGAAGTGGCTGATCGCGTCGGCCCGATCGTCGAGGCTCGCGAGCGCATGCAGCCAGCCGCGCTCCGTCTGCGCCTGGGCAGCCTCCATGTCCACGGGCGTCGGCCCCTGCTGCGCGAAGTCCGCGAGCAACTCGCACGCGCGCTCCTCCAGCCGGACCGGGTCGACCCCGTCGGCGGCCTGCAGGATGACATACCCGAGCGATACCCCCGCAGCGAGGCCCATCGCGCCCGCCGAGACGTGGTCCGCGAGCTCCTCGTTGCGGACCAACGCGCGCTCCAACCGCGAGATCGTGAGCCCACCGAGGCAGTCGAGCGCGCACGACGCCGCGAGGAAGTCCGGGGTGTGGTCGCGAGGCAGGCGGAACCCCATGTAGATGCGCGAGGCCGGGACCTTCTCGCTCCGTTCCAGTCGAACGGGCGCGCCCAGCGCGTGCAGCGGCGCCGTCTCGGGTTGTGCGGGCGGCGGCACAGCCGTCAACGGCCCGAAGTACCTCTCCGCCGCGCAGATGGCCTCTTCAGCCCGGATGGCCCCTGCGATCGTCAACACGGTATTCGAGGGGGTGGCCGGGCGGGAACACGAGCTGGTAAAGGTCGTTGAGCGCGTTGCCGTACGGGGCGTTGTCGTACCTTTGTCGTTTCTCTTCTTTGACCACGTCGCGCTGGTTGTCGAGGTTCTCCTGCGTCACCGCGTCGAGCAGATGGCCGTGCCGGTCCGCCTCCATCCACAGGGCCAGCTCGAAAGCGCCCGTCGGGATGGTCTCGAAGAAGTTGGTGCGATCGAACCAGGTCGTCGCGTTGAGCCGCGCGCCGTGCGCCATCAGCGCCGCGAAATGCTCGCCGCTGGCGACGTTGCGGGATCCCTGGAACATCAGATGCTCGAAGAGGTGCGCGAAACCCGTCTTCCCCTCCGGCTCGTGACCGGACCCCACCCGCACCCAGAGATTGATCGCCGCGGTCGGGGTGTGGTGGTCCTCGGCGATCAGGACCCGCAGCCCGTTGTCGAGCGTGTGGTCGTGGATCTCGTACGCCAGCGGCATCCTCACACCCTATCCGCGGGGCACGCCATCAGCCTCGGTGACGTCCGAACGGCTGTGGCGCCTCAGGGTCCGCTCGGGCGTCAGGGCGCGGGCGACCAGCAGTAGGCGTATCGCCGCGTAGAAGCCGACCAAGACGTACGACGAGGTGACAAGCCCGGCGATGGGCGCCGGCCAGCCGAAGACGATCCCGCTGAGCAGCAACGGCTCGGCGGCGAGCACCAACGCGAGCCACAGCGCCTCCGTGCGGTGACCGCGATGCCAGCGCCACACGATGAAGACGGGCAGCCAGAACCAGTGGTGACTCCACGAAATGGGCGAGAAGAACAGACCGAACAGTCCGATCGACATGGGGGCGATCCAGCGGTCCGGTCCGCGCCCACCCCGCCACGCCGCCGTGAACGTCACCGCGACCACCGGTACCAGCAGCGCCAGGACCGCCAGCCGCGGCGGGCTCGACTCTCCGAGAACGCGGGCCAACAACCCCGTGAGGCTCTGATTGTCGGGGTAGCTGAGCTCGCCCACGCGACTGGAGTCCCACAGCAGGTGACCCCAGTAGGTGAGGAACAATTCCCGCGCCGCCACGAACGTAGCCACGCCGAGCGCAAGGAACGTTCCTACGGTGAGGACGGCGGCGCGCCAACGGCGTTCTGCGCAGTGCGACAGGACCATCGCCATCGGGGTCACCTTGATCGCGGCGGCGACCCCGGTCCACACGCCCGCGGTCCGACCGGGCCACAAATGGTCCCAGGCGAGCAGCACGAACAGGACGAGATTGAACTGCCCCAGCGCGATCGAGCGACCGAAGGGAGCGCTGCACAGCAAGATCGCACCCAGCAGGAGCACCTCGCGGCGCTCCGTACCGCCGGCCGCGCCAGGGCCGGGCGGGTCTGCGTCCGGCGGCCTCGTGGTCAACAGTCGGCGCACGAGCCAGAACGCGAGGGCGACGTTCAGGGCGAAGAACCCGACGACAGCGAACTGGTCGGGAATCCGCACGGACACCGCGAACAAGAGACCGAGCGCCGGAGGGTAGGTGTAGGGCAGCGCCTCCCGGAGCGCGTACGGGTCACGTCCCGCCGCGATATCTGCCCCTGCGTGCCAGTAGACGAGGAAGTCTTGCCCTTCCGCGGCCTGGATCTCCAGGACGAACCTCACCAGGTAGGCGGCCACGGCGAGCGGGATGAGTGCGCGCGCGATGCGGTGAGCACGGCTCAACGGGTCGGACTTGGGCGGGCTGTCCTCGCCGCTGAGCACGTTCGACACGACGCCAGCCTAGCCAGGCATGTCACCATCGCAGCTCTCGACACGCTTTGCGACGTTACGCAGGCGCCTGCCTGGCCGCGTAAATCGGGACGTCAAAGAACCCCCGGCCTGTCGTGGCCGGGGGTTCTTTTCGTGGTAGCGGGGGTAGGATTTGAACCTACGACCTCCGGGTTATGAGCCCGGCGAGCTACCGAGCTGCTCCACCCCGCGTCGCTGACACAAGGTTAACAACTCCTGGACCGGGCGTCCAATTGCCTCGGCGGCAGCCGCCGCCGGTCAGCTGGAGGCCGGCGGCGGCCCGGACGGGGTCGTCGCGGTTGCGGTCGAGGTGGCCACATCCGTCGGCGTCTGCCCGGACAACCGCGCGGCCTTGTCGATCGCGGCCTGCAGAGCCTTCTGGGCCTCCCCGTACGTCGCGAAGTCGCCGTTCTTCAGCGCTTCCTGCCCTGCGGCGTATTGCTTTTGAGCCTCCGCAAGGTTCGCTTTCAACTCGGCTTCCGGCGTCTGTGTCGGCGGCGGCGTCTGCCCCGTCGACGGAGGCGGTGTGGCAACCGCTCCGGAGTCGCCCCCGAAGAGTTGGTCGAGCGCCGAGCCCAGGGTCGCACCCCAGGCGAGCTTCTCGCCGAAGTACACGACGACGGCCTGGTTCAGCGGATACGACGTACCGCCCGTGCCTTGCACGTAGATCGGCTGGACGTAGAGCAGTCCACCGCCCACCGGCAAGGTCAGCAGGTTGCCTCGCAACAGTTGAGAACCACCCTGGCTGTTGATGTTGATGAAGTTGTTCAGCGTCGCCGAGAACTCCGGGCTGTTGGCGTTGGAGCTGTTGATCTGGTTCTGCACCTGCGCCGGGCCCATCACGTTGGTCGCGCTCGGCAACTCGAGCAGGCGCATCTTCCCGTACCCGTCCTGGCGCTCGCCCGCTTTTTTGCCTGCGTCGGCGTTGACCGCGAGGAAACCGGTGAGGAACTGACGGTTTTCACCCGCGGGGGTGAACGACGTGGTGAGCGAGAACGAGGACGCGGCCTGGCCCGGCATCTGGATGGACAGGAAGTACGGCGGCTGCCCAGACTGCACGTTGCCACCGACCGTCGGGTCGTTCGGCACCTTCCAGTAGTCACCGCCGGAGTAGAACGCCTCCGGATCGGTGATGTGGTACCGCGTGAGCAGCTGACGCTGCACCTTGAACAGGTCCTCCGGGTAGCGCACGTGGCTCATCAGGCTGCCGCTGATCTCGCTCATCGGACGCACCGTGTTCTCGAAGATCCCCGACCAGGCCTTGAGGACCGGATCGGTCTCGTCCCAGGCGTAGAGCTTGACCGACCCGTCGTACGCGTCAACCGTCGCCTTCACCGAGTTGCGGATGTAGTTGACCTGGCCGGCGCGGATCTCCTGCACGCTGCGGCCCCGCTGGGTCACGGCGTCGGTGGTCGCGCTATCGATCGACTGCAGCTGGCTGTACGGGTAGTTCGCGCTGGTCGTGTAGGCATCGACGATCCACTGCACGCGCCCGTCGACGACCGCCGGGTAAGGGTTGCCGTCGAGGGTCAGCCACGGCGCCACCCGCTCGACGCGCTCCTTCGGGGCGCGATAGTCGAGCATCGTCGAATAGTCGCCGACCTCGGAGGACAGCAAGATGTTGTATTCGCGGTACTTCGTCGCGTAGGCGAGCCGCTTGATGATGTTGTCCATCTTCACGCCGCCCGCGCCGCTGAACGTCGTGCGCGATTCGCCCTGGTCGGACTGGTAGTCGATCTCACGGGGGGCCGCGTCGGGCTCGGCGCCCACGATCGAGTACTGGTCGGTCTTTTCCCCGAAGTAGATCCGCGGCTCGTAGGCGCCCAGGGCTCCCGTCGGCGGGATGTCCTTTTCGAAGAACACCGGCTCACCGCGGGAGTCCTTGCGCGTGCCGTACGCCGCCACGAGGCCGTAGCCGTGGGTGTACACCGTGTGGTCGGTCACCCACGTCCGGCTCGGGGTGTTGGTGACGTCGAGCTCCCGCGCGGCGATGACCGTGTCCTGCATCGTGCCGTCCACCACGTAGCGGTCTACGTCGAGCGGCTCAGGGAACTCGTAGTACTGCCGCAGGCCCTGGAGCTGCTGGAACGTCGGGGAGACGATCATCGGGTCGACGATGCGGATGCTCGCCGCGGTCTCGGCGTCGCGCCGCAGGTCTCCCGGCTCGGGAATCTTCTTCGCGTCGTACGGCTGCCGGTCGATGTCGTCCAGGCCGTACGCGGCGCGGGTCGCCTCGAGGTTGTTGCGAATGTACGGGGACTCCAGAGCCTGCTCGCTCGGGCTCACCTTCAGGCTCTGCACCGCGGCCGGATAGAGACTCCCCGCGACCAGCGAGGTCACGACCAGCAGGATGACCCCGAAAATGGGCAGCCGCCAGCTTCGGGTCCAGATCGTCGAGATGAACAAGGCGACACACACCAGAGCCGCGGCCGCCAGGATCTGCTTGGTCGGGAGCACCGCGTTCGCGTCGGTGTACTGCAGCCCGGTGACAAGCCGGGACGGCTGCACCGACAGGGAGAACCGGTCGAGCCAGAAGCCGATCGCGCGGACCAAGACGAACGCCGCGGCGAGCAGGGACAGGTGCACGCGCGCCGTCGGGGAGGTCCGCGGGCCGCCGGAGCCCACCTGCAGTCCCCCGTACACGTAGTGGGTCACCACGGCCGCGACCAGCGCCAGGACCAGCGTCATCGTCACGTACGACTCGAGGAACACATACCAGGGCAGGTCGAACACGAAGAAGCCGACGTCCTTGCCGAACGTCGGGTCAGTGCGACCGAAGTCGCTGCCGCGCATCCACAGCATCAGGGTCTTCCACTGGCTCGCGGCGGCTAGACCGCCGAAGATGCCGAAGACCGCGGGGATGCCGATGACGGACGCGCGCCTGATGGGGTCGAGCATCTCGCGGTACTTGTCCAACGCCTGCTCAGCCGGCGTGGTCGGCGCGTACACGGGACGGGTCCGGTAGGCAATGATCATGCTCGACGCCACCACGGCAGCTGCGAACACGGCGGCGATGACGAAGAGGACCACCTGCGCCCACACCTGGGTCCAGAACACTTTGCTGTAGCCGATCGCGTTGAACCACAGGATCTCGGTCCAGGTGAAGGAGAACACCGACGCCGCGAAGATCACGATCGCCACCACGGCGATCGTGATCGCGAGCGGTGACGGCTTGGCCCGCCGCCCGCCGGGTCCCGCTGGGCGCATCCCGAACGGATGCGGGCCGCCGCGCCCGGGACCTCCGGGTCCTCCGCCTCCGGGTCGTCCGCCGCCGGGTCCACCCGGCCCGAACCTCCCCGCAAAGCCCCCAAGACCGAACGGGAGCCCGCCGCCCGCTCCCCCGGCGCCGCCGGAGGAACCTCCGCCCGAGGATCCCGACCCGCCAGAGCCGGGGCCGGATGGGCCGCTTCCCGAGGAGCCGCCGCCGGAATCGGAGGACGAGGAGAACGAGACGAACGCGGACCGGGCGCGCGTGCGCCAGTCGTCTCGCCGCCGCGACCCGGGCTCGCGTGTCTCGCAGCGCTCCGCCTCGACGGATGTGCGGGTGTGGCCGTCGTACCCCTGCTGACTCACTGCGCTCCCCTGCCTGTGCCGCCGGCTCGCCCTGAGACGCCCGCTGTAAGGACCACCGTAGTCAGCGTCGCGCGAGTTTCCCACTCATGAGGGGTCCCCTGGCGCATCGACCGTCCGACCTGGCGTCGTAAGCCCGCGGACGGCGGGGATCGAGGCAGTCCGCCGGCGGCCTGGCGCGGGATCAGCATGAGGCAGGATGAAAGGGTGAATGACGCCGCGTCCCCCGACCGACCGCACATCGAGCACCCTCGGCTCACCGCCTGCGCGCTGCTCACGGAGCGCCACGTCGCGGCCGCCGGGTGGGACCAGCCCGTCCGGCTCTTCGCCCTCGTCGAGACCGCCAAACTGCTCGCCGCGGAGCCGGCCTTGGCCGACCGTCTCGACGACACGCTCCCGGGCGCATTGTCCGCGGTGGAACAAGACGACCTGCCGCCGAGCGACCCGCTGGACGATTTTCTCGCGTGGCTGTCCTGGCCGGCGGAGGTCGACGGCGTCGCCCTCGCGGTCGAACGGATCGTCGTCCCCCCGGAGGCCGAGGAAGGCCTGCCCGACGACCCGGACGAAGCGGCCCAGGCTCTCGTCGCGCATCCGGACCGGGTCGACGTACGGCTGTTCGCGGCGGTCACCCGCGACGGCGAGTCCACCTGCCTGCTGCGCCAGCGAGCCCATGACAGCGACGAGGCGGTCGCCATCGGCCAAGACATCGCACCCGGGCTGCTCGCGGCCCTCGCCGGCACCCTGACGGAATGACGGCAATGCGACCCTGACTGCGCGAAACCCCGAACGAGGGCTGGCGCGTCAACAGGTCGGCAGCGTCGCACCACGGCCCGCCGCGATCTCCTCGACGGCGTGCCGCGCCACGCCAAACGTGTCGACCTTGACCACGCGTAGCCCCTCGGGCGCGTGCCCGGGAACCTCGGAGCAATTGTCGGCGGGCGCCAGGAACCATGCCGCACCGGATGCCCGAGCCCCGACCATCTTGTGATCGATCCCTCCGATCGGGCCGACCGAGCCGTCGTCGGCGATCGTGCCGGTCCCCGCGATGTCCTGGCCTCCCGTGAGGGCGCCGGGCGTGAGTTCGTCGTACACGCCCAGCGCGAACATCAGACCCGCGGACGGGCCACCCACGTCCGTCGCGTGGATCGTCACCTCGAACGGGAAGCTGAACGAGGCGCCCAGCAGGACGCCGATCACCCGCCGATCCTGGGAGATCGTCGTCCCCACCTGAACCGGGACCTGCCTCCCGTCGCGGGTGACGACGAGCTGCACCGTGGCGCCCTCGGGGCTGGCAGAGATGATCGCGCGCAGGGTGTCGCTGCGCGTGATCGGCGTCCCGTTCACCGATACGACGACGTCGCCGGCCTTGAGCTGCCCATCAGACGGACCGCCGGGGTTGACCCGGCCCACGGTGACCTTCTCGGGGACGTCGTGGCCGGCGGCGCGCAGGGCGATGGCGACCGCCTCCTGCTGGGATGTGGCCATCTGCACCTGGTTCTGCTGGTCGATCTGGTCCCGAGTGGCGTCCTGCGGGTAGTAGTCGGCGCGAGGCCGGATGTCGGTGCCGGGCTGCGCGCGCGCGACGAGATAGTCCCACAGGGTCAGTTCACGACCGGGGCCGCCGTAGACGGCCACGGTCGTGAACGTCAGCTCCCCCTCGGTCGGGTAGGTCGTGGCCCCCTTGATCTGCAGGATCTTCTCGCCGCCCAGCTCACCGAGCGTGTTGTACGCGGGACCCGCCCGCAGCACGACGTAGGCGGGATGCACGAGGGTGCCCGCGAGCACGACCAGCGTGAGCACGGTGATGGTCGTAATCAGTCGACGGTACGGTCTCAGCCTTAGGCGCCACCGCCGGACAGCGCCGCCCCCCGGCGCGCGGCCGGAGCCCTCGGCCCCCGTGACGGAGGAGTGACCGGCGGGGGACGGACGTTCACCACCCGCCCACGTCACGGCACCCCCACCCATTCGTCATCACCGTCCGCGAAAACCTGATGCTTCCAGATCGGCACCTCCCCCTTGAGGCGCTCGACGAGCTCCCGGCAGG
>CAJDWP010000021.1_pt1 | contig 23552 bp, 19 predicted proteins | sample 7391631 | NCBI WGS metagenome assembly CAJDWP01 (sample SAMEA7055740, study PRJEB34461) | soil metagenome | biome: terrestrial ecosystem; feature: Peninsula; material: soil | place: Antarctica | collected 2016 | reverse complement strand
GGCCGAGGCCAGCTCGGTCTGCCCCGTGTAGTGCGCCACCTCCGGGCTGATCTGCGCCGTCAGCCCGGCGTCGCCGGACCACTTCGCCTTCACCAGCCCTTGAGCGACCATCTGGCCGCCCACGATCAGCTGCACCCGTGAGGCGAGCTGCTCCTGACCCATGGCCTTGGGCGCCAGCCGCACCGCCACGTGGTAGTCCCGCGTCTCGTCTCCCCAAGCGCCCGTCGGATAGGCACCCGTCAACGCGTTGACCTCACGTCTGCGTGCCGTGATGTCCTCCAGGGTCGGCGCGACCTGACGCACAAACAGCACCTGCGCCCCCTGAGGTGCCGAGCAGCGCCTGCGCGATGCGCCGCACCTCGTCGACCTGCCACGCCGCGCCAAGCCCGCGGCAATCGCACTGGAAGGAGCCCCGCACGGTGTTGATCGCCCGCGTGAGCTGCTCGGACGTTTCGTGCTGGTTTTCCCCGTCGGTCAGCAGGATCACATGCTTCTGGACCAGGGACGGCACGGTGTCGAACAGTTGCGCCGCCGCGAGCAGCCAGGTGCCCATCGCCGTACCGCCGTCCGCGCGCAACTGGGTCAGCGACTGCTTCGCCGACGCCCGCGTCTGCGGGTTCATGCGGACCATCGCCGCGGAGAACCCGTCCGGGTAACACAGTCGCGCCTGATGATTGCCGGCCACGATCGCGAAATACACCCCGTCGAGGATCTGGTCCAGCGCCGCCGAGGCCGCGTACTGAGCCGCGGCCACCCCCGCCGCCTCCATCGAGCGGGACGTGTCGACCACGATGATCTCGCCGGCGTCGCCGGCGCCGCTCTGGCCCGCGCCACCCGCCCCGGAGCAGGCGATGGTCACGATCGCGTGCGCGTCGGTGCCCCCCTGGGGCAGGAACTCGTTCTGGAACACGGTTGCGGTGAAGTCCGCCATCGCTGCTGGCCTCCTCAGCCCTGTTCGCGCCGCTCGGGAACATCCGGCCGGTCACCGAGCGACTGGCCCTCAGCCGGCTGGACGCCGGGCGGCTGCTCCATCCTCGCCTCGCCCGACGTCTCGCCCGTCGTCTCGCCCGTCGTCTCGGGCTCCTGCGACGGTACGTCGAACGCGTCGACGTCCGATGCGCGGGGCGCCGGGATGAGCCGGGCGAGCGCCGCCGTGATGTTGTCGTGGCCGCCCTGCTCGATCGCCCACTCCACGAGCCGCTGCGCGATCCGCACCGGGTCCGCGTCGGCCACCTCGGCTGCCGCCTGCGCGAACACCGCGGCCAGCCGGTCGGGCTCTGAGGCGTAGTTCCACAGCCCGTCCGAGCACAACAGAAGCCAGCCCGGTTCGCTGACCTCCAGCGGCGCGGTGACCGGCGTGTGGTCGGGGGCATCCGGACCGAGCCAGCGGGTGATCGTGTGCGCGTGCGGGCCCGATTCGGCTTCGGCCCGGTCGGCGCCGGCCCGGATCGCCTCCGCGGCCCACGAGTCGTCGACGGTCAGCAGCAGCGGCTGCCCCTCGTCGGGGAACCAGTACGCTCGCGAGTCCCCGACGTTTCCGATCACCGCCAGCCCGTCCTCGACCGCGGCCGCCACGAACGTGCAGGACGGCCCGCCGCCTTCGTACCCGTCGAGCGGCGGCGCTTCGTCCGGACCCGGCGGGAGCTCACCCACCGCCACCACCGCCTCGTTGGCGGCGTCCGCGGCTGCCTCCAGGCGCTGGGCCAGTGCCCCGATCAGCGCCTCCCGGACGCCCAGCCCCCGTGCGCGGGAAGCGGACAGAACGCCGACGGCAGCCCGGGCCGCCGCGAGGCTGGCGTGCGCGGACCGCGGCGCCGTCGACACCCCGTCGCAGACGACCATGCCCGCTCGCATCCCGCCGCCGGCAGACGGCTCCGCGTGCAGGGCCACGGCGTCTTCGTTGGCCGCGTGCCGGACGCCGCGGTCGCACACGCCGCCCACCCACGGGCCGGCCGCGATCTCGAAGTGTTGCCGCGGGTCGGGCGCTTTGACGCCGCAGTGTTCGCAGTACCCGTCGCCGTCATACGTCCCCCCGCACGCCGGGCAGATGCCACCCGTCGGCAGCGGCAAGCTGACATCGATCTGCGGCGGCCCATCCCAACCCTCAGTCGCGCCCGCTGTCGCGCCCTCAGGCGCCTCGGGCGACGACGCGCCTGGCTGCCCCTCGTGTGCCGAGTGAGCCGGGTGTACCGGGTGTGTCAAGTGTGTCGGGCGTGCACCCAGCACGAGCATCCCGTCCGCGTCCCGGCCGGAGTTCTGGACATGCGCGTCCGCGTCCGCGTCGACGTGAGCTCCGGCCGTGTCACCGCGTTCGTCGGTGATGTCGACGCGATCGTCTGCGGTGTCGACGCGATCGTCCGGCCGCATTGCAGCCCCGCAAGACTCGCAGAACGACTGGGCGCCGACCATCGCGCCGCATCGGGGGCAGGTTGTGGATTGCGTGGCGTCGTCACCGCCCTCGCCGCCCTCGTCGCTCGACGCCGCAGCGTCCGGACGGGTCGGAGATGCCAGCCATTCGAAGCCGCTGGGCGGCGTCGGGCCGAGGCGGGGTTCTTCGTCGCGGATCATGTGAAGCTCCAGGGTCGGACGGTGTTGGCGCGGTCCACGAGCGCGGCCCGTGCATGCTCGTCGGGGGTCAGGTGCGCCAGCTCCCGCAGCGAACTCTCCAGCGCCAGGCGCAGGTCCTTGGGCCGTGCGGGCACCCCATCGATGCGCACCTTCGCGTGGGCGCGTTTGCCGACGACCTCCAGCGCGCGGGTCAGCACGTCGGCGCGGAAGCGGGCGGCGTCCGCGCGATCGAGGTTGGCGGCCTGCGCCGACTCCAACGCTTGCGACAACGTCTCCAGGCCGCGGTCGTCGAGGCGGGCGAGCAGCTGGGCGCGCAGCCACTGCGCGCGCAGGTGCGCCCTGGTGCTCGACGGCACGTGCTCCAGCGCCGTGATCGCGCCGCGCGGGTCTTGGCGGGCCGCGCGCAGTCGCGCGAGCCCGAAGGCCGCCGTCGGCACGTACGCCGAATCCGTCCGCAAGCAGGTGAGGTACGCCGCTTCGGCGGCCACCGCCTCGCCGCCGAGCTCCGCGGCCAGCGCCCCTGCCAGGACCGGCGCCAGCTCGCCCGGCACCTGCGCCGCCACCGAGACGAACGCCGCCCTGGCCTGCGCCAGCTCATCACGGGACAGCGCGTTCAAACCCGTGAGCCAGACGGCCCGCCAGTCCCACGGATCCTGCGCGAGGAGCGTCTGAGTCGCCTTGGCCACCAGGTCTTCTCTGGCTCCGCGGACCCCCGTGCGAGCTTGTTCGAGCAGGACCTCCGCCGACAGCACGGGGGCCGTGGCCAGCTGTGCGTACCGCCGCGACACTTCCTGCTCCTGCACGGTCGACAGCCAGCCCATCATCGGGTCGTGCTCGTCGGGCCGCAGCGCAGGCAGCTCCCACCAGCCCAGATCCTCCCCAGACGTCGATGGCGGGTCGAAGAACAGCGACGGACGGGTCTGGGACGCCGCCGGAGCGCCGCGCTCGTCGCGGACGACGCGACGCAGCACGCCGTGCAGCTGCACCCGCAGCTCCTCGATCGACGTGAACCGGTCGTCGGGATCCAGGGCGCAGGCGCGCGCGACGAGGGCATAGAACTCGGGGTGCGCGACGAACGCGGGGACACTGCTCACCGGCGGCAGCGACGTCGCGAACGTGGACTGGTACCCGCGGAATTCGCTGGTGAGCACGACGAGCGTGCGCCCGATCGTGTAGATGTCGCTCGCGATCGACGGCCCGACCTCGGCGATCTCGGGGGCTTGGTAGCCGACCGTGCCATAGATCGGCGAGTCGAGGTCATCGATGCGGCGCACCCCGCCCAGGTCGATCAGGCGCATCTCGTCGCCGGTCTGGATGAGGTTGTCGGGCTTGAAGTCGCAGTAGAGCAGGCCCCGGTCGTGCAGGTACTGGAAGGCGGGCAGGATCTCCAAGACGTAGGCGAGTGCCTGCCCGACGGGCAGCGGGTCGTAACGCCCCGCCGCCGCCATCCGCGCCTTGAGCAGCTCCTTCAAGGAGGTGCCGCCGACGTACTCCATCACGATGTACCCGGCGCCTGCGTGCGTGACGAAGTTGTAAATCTCGACGATGAGCTGGTGGGAGACCTCGGCCAGGAACTCCTTCTCGGCGATGGCGGCCGCCACCGCGTCGGGGTCGCCCGCGTTCAGCAGCCCCTTGAGTACCACCCAGCGGTCGGACACGTTGCGGTCGCGGGCGAGGTAGATCCACCCCAGCCCGCCGTGGGCGAGACAGCCCGCCACCTCGTACTGCCCCGCCACCAGCTCGCCGGGCGCGAGTTTCGGCCGGAAACTGAACGGGTTGCTGCACTGCGGGCAGAAGCCCTCCTCCCGCCCCACCTGGTCGTCGTGCGTGCGCCCCACGGGGGCGCCGCAGCTGGGGCACGTGCGCTTGTCCTCGGGCACCTGGGGGTCGGCCAGGACGGCCTGAACGGGGTCGGGGATGGGCGCGGACGGGACGTGGAAGAGCCCCGCGCCGAGTGAGGAATCGCGGGTACGAAGAGCCGTGCCGAACCGTCTCGTCGCCCGCGTACCGCGCGCCGACCCGAGCAGCGTGTGGCCGGCGTGGCCGAGGCGCGGCACGGGGGTGACCGCTGCCACTTGGGGGCCGAGCGCGGACGCCGCGCTCACGTTCTCCGGAAGCGGCGCAGGGTCCCGGGCGGGGGCGGCGGGGGCGGCGGACCCGGCCACGGGAAGCGATGGACCCGCCGGGTGAGACGAAACCACGGGGGTGGACGAGGTCGCGGCGCCGGGGGCCTCCGGCGAGCCGCAGACGTCGCAGTAGCCATCAACGTAACTACCCGTGCATCCCGGTTCGGTGCACTTCATGGCTGAACCTCTCCGAGGCCATTAGCAACGCGGGGCGCCGACGTGGCCCGGGCGGCCGCCAGGTACGCCTGCTGCGCGGCCGCGAGCGCCGCTAGCCGGGTCAGGTTCGTCGGCGCCCGCGCCAGCGCGGCTTCGGCGCGTCCGCGCAGATCGGACAGATCGTCGACGAGTTCCGGGTCGGGGAGGGTGCCGGACGCGGCGGCGTACGCCTCGACCTGCCCCGCCAGCTCGTCGCGGCGTTCCAGAGCCCCGGAATAGGCGGCCTGGCATTGGTCGAGGGCCTGGCCTACCCGGTCTAGGCGAGCCAGGTAATCGCGCACCCCGTCGGGGTCGGTTGGCACCTCACCCAGCGCATCGGGGTCGGGGACCGCCAGGCGGGGGGCCGGGCTGACCTCGGCCACCGCCCGCGCGGCCAAACGGGCGATGGCATGGGCCCGCGCGTCGAGGTCCGCCCGCAGCGCGGTGGCGCGCACGGCACCCTGTCGCGCTTGGGTGCGCTTGGCGGCCCCGACGATGAGATCCCGCTCTGCGCGGGCCGCGTCGGACTCCACCACGGGGAGCGACCCGCCGACATCGGCTCCGCGCTGAGCCCGCTCGGCGAGGTCCGCGACCCGCGCGGCCAGCGACGCATGCACGGCCCGCGCGCCTTCTCGCGCGGCCGACGGGATCAACTCGACCTGGTCCCGGATGCGTTCGACCTGTGCCCGCAGGTCGCGCACCCGAGCCTCGACGTCCGGTTCGCTGCCCTCCAGGCGCAACCGGGACCGCAACGAGGCCGCGAGCGAGTCTGACAGGCGGCACGCCTCCGGCAGGCTCACGGCCAGCGCCGAGTCCCGTCCGCCGGTGGCCCCGGCGCCCGCGGCCCCCTCCAGCCCTCCCCAGATCAGCGTCGTGATGCGGCGCCGCTCGCTCTCCCCGACCCGACCGGAATCCCACGTGGCCACCAGCAGGTCGTGCCGTCCGGACACGGCCTTCCACAGCGTCATCGACAGCAACACGTCGGCGGTCAGCGCATCACGATCCGGAGCGTGCAGCGCGGCCTCGTCGAGCACGTCCAGCTCGGCGTGGCGCCGATCCCGCCAGGTGCCGAGCGCGTCGAGATAGGCGAGCAGGGCTGCGGGCGCCACATCCTCTCCGAGGCTCCCGGGCGCCGTCGGCGCCACCGCGAACTGGGTGCTCATGACCCGCCCCCGCGCCTCATCGGTACTCCGACAAGCGCCGGCCCACGCCGGTCCAGGCGGCGGCCCCAGCCATGAGGCTGAGCACGAACACCCCGTACCCCGCGACCAGCGGCGGGCGAGAGTCCGCGCCCTCGCCGGCGGCGCGCGCCTGCTGGGACAAGGTGGCGTTGAGGGCGTCGAGGTCCTTCAGTCGTCGGCTCACGAGCGTCGCCGTGGTCTGCGTGACGCCGTCCCCCAGCTGTTGGTCGGTGAGCTTGGCGCGCGTGAACTCCTGCCACGCCGCGGAGATCTCGGCGCCCGAGCTCCCGTCGCGATCGACGATCTGCTGCGCGGTGTCCAGATGCGGGTCCCGCCGGCCCACGACGTCGGACGCCGAGGAGCCGCGCTGCAACGCGCTCGCCTCCGCGGCCACGACCGCAGCGCCCTCGGCCCGCAGGCGGGCGATGTCGTCCACGCGTGCCGACGGACCAGACCGTGAGAGCACGTCGACCCCGACGGCGGTGGCCCCGGCGGTCAACACGAGCGCGCCGACGAGGCCCGCGTTGACGACTCTCTTGCTGCGGGGGGCGATCCACAGGGACACCCCGAGCAGGACCAGGCCCGCCAGGACGCCCCCGCCCGCCACCCGCGCCACGCCCAGCGACGACGAGGGGTTCGGCGGCTTGTCCAGCGTCGCGAGCGCAGCGCTGTACGCGGCGTCCGGCGCGGGCAGTCCCGGGCTGGTCGAGTTCCGCTGCGCGGAGGCGGTCGCGAGGGCCGACTGGCGCTGCGCCAGCTGGTCGCCGACGGCATATAGCTGTGCCGCCCTGTCGGGGTAGAGCAGCGCGGTGGCCCCGAGCTGCACGCTCGTGTCCGTGAGCGCCTTGCTGGCGGCGTCGAGCCCGGTCGATCCGGGCGCGGCAGCGACGGCGGCCTCGGCCTCGAACCTGGCCTCGTTCGCACGGATCCCGGCGTACGTCTGGGTGGGCGACGAAACCGGCGCGCCGGCCGCGCTCGCGATGTCGACCATGCCGACGATCCCGGGGATCAAGCAGGCAGCCGCGGCGAGCCCACGCGACCAACGGAGCCGATCCGGCGTGCTGTTCGGCCGGAGCCCACGGGTAGTCCGTGCCCGGCGGGCGACGCCGCCCGGCCGCGCAGCCCGCGCTTCCGTCGGCGCGCTCTGCCTTGAGATTCCTTGGGTCGAGAGTCCCTGCGTGGAGGTTCCCTGGGTCGAGAGTCCCTGGGTGGGGGGGCCCGGTGTCGCCGCAGGCGCGGGTGCGGCGCTCACGATGCCCCCTCGTCGTCGGCGGGACCGGCGTCGCCAGCCCGGTCATCAATGGACGGGTCGGGAGTGGGCGATTCTTCGTCGGGGTGGTCCTCCAGGTCGACTCGCTCCAGCGTGCGCAGCTGCTCCAGGGTGGGGTCCTCGACGTCCCGCAGGCGCCACGCGTGGCGGCCGATCGCGCCCTCCAGGGCGTTGCGCGCGAACCGGCCGTTGCCGAACGCCTCCCCACGCGGGGACGCGGCGAGAATCTCGCGGAACCGGGTCATCGCCCGCCCCGAGAAGTCGTAGTCGTTCTTGTCGGCGAGCTGGGTCAGGATCGCGGCGATCTCATCGTCCGTGTAGTCCGCGAAGTCGATCGTGGTGCGGAACCGGCTCGCCAGCCCCGGGTTGGAATCGATGAACTCCTGCATGGGCGCGGGGTATCCGGCGACGATCACGACGAGGTCGTCGCGGTGGTCCTCCATCTCCTTGACGAGGGTGTCGACGGCCTCCTGCGCGTACTGGTCGCCCCTCAGCGCGTACGCCTCGTCGATGAACAGCACCCCGCCTAGCGCCGACGCGACGACCTCCGTCGTCTTCTGAGCCGTCTGCCCGAGGTACCCCGCCACCAGCTCGGAACGGTCCACCTCGACCAGCTGGCCCTTCTCCAGCAGTCCCAGCGCCCGATAGATCCCGCCCACCAACCGGGCGACCGTCGTCTTCCCCGTGCCAGGGTTGCCGACGAACACGAGGTGCCGCGTGAGGGCGGCCGACTTCAGCCCGGCCTTGAGACGCTTGGCCTCGATCTGGAGCAGGGCGACCTGGCGGTGGATCTCGCGCTTGACGGCGGACAGTCCGACGAGTTCGTCCAACTCGGCGAGCAGTTCGTCGAGGCAGCGCTCCGGAGGGGCCGGCTTCTCCGCCGGTACGGGCGGCGTCGCGCCCGCCTGGTCGTGTGCAGGCACCCCGGCCGGCGAGGCGGCCCCCGGGTCGGTCGGCGGGGCGTCCCCCTGGTCGGTCGGCGCCACGGCCCCGCCACCGGGCCGGTCCCCGCCGACGTCGCCCCCCCAGGAGGGGAAGCCGCGGCTCAAGACGTCCCGCGTCGCTTGCTGCAGGGCGCTGAGCTGGTCGATCACCGACCGCGCGTCGAGCTGCGCCTTGTCTAAGCCGGGGACGGCTCCGGGGCGGGGCAGGTCCGACAGGTCGAAGGGATCCCCGCCGGCGAAGGGATCACGGCCCACGAGAGGATCGCCGCCGGGGAAGCGGGCCTGTCCCGGACCCCGCGAGGACTGGATCGGGGAGTCGGACGAAGGCGCCGAGCCCCGTCCCTGTCCCGGTCCGGGTCCCGCGAGCGCTCCCCCGGGGGATACCCCGGCTGCCGCGAGCTGGGATTGACCGGTCACGGTGGCGCGTCCCACGGCGCTGACCGGGGCCCCGTCCAGGGTGCACGCGACCGTGGCCACCTCCACTAGCGCAGTGGCGTACCGCGCAGCCGCCGGATGCCGCTCGGCGACCAGACGAGCCAAGCCGGGCGTCGCGCCGGACGCGAAACGCCGGCCACGCGGCGCCGCGCCAAAGAAGTCCGAGGTCGCCAGGCCGAGCGCCTGCCCCCACGAGGTCGGCACGCTCGACGGGCCGCCGCTTTCGAGCACCGCCGCTGACAGCGCCTGCGCCTCCTGGCGCGCGGCCGTCTCGTCGAGCCCTGCCGAGCGCGCGATCCCGACGGCGGCGTCGATCGCCTCGGGCAGCGTCGCGCTCACGGGTGACCATCCCGGGGCATGTCGTCGAGATCGAGGATCGAGGTCGAGGCAGGCGCCGGGGCTGGCGTTGGCGCCGCAGTCGTCGGCGCGTCGGGCATCGGTGCCTCGGGCGTCGGAGCGTCGGGCATCGGAGCGTCGGGCATCGGAGCGTCGGGCATCGGAGCGTCGGGCGTCGGTGCCTCGGACGTCGGCTCGCCAGCGGACGCCGGGGGCTCAAGCGGCACCGGCGGCTCAAGCGGCTCACGTGGCTCACGCGGCCCTGCAGGTTCGGGCGCCACCGGGACGATCGGCTGCGGCGCAGGAGCGATCACCTGCGGCGCGGGAACGATCACCTGCGGCGCGGGAACGATCACCTGCGGCGCGGGAACGGGCGGCTGCAGCGCGGGGACGATCGGCTGCGGCGCGGGGACGGGTAGGTCGACCATCAGACTCCCTCCGTCCGAGGCGTGCCCGAACTTCTCGGCCAGGAACCGTCCGTGTGCCACCAGCGCCACCGCGTCATCCCGGCAGACCGCGTCGAACACGTCGTCCATCGTCGCGCCCAGCAGGTCCAGTTGGTCGACCAGCACCATGAGCGAGGTCCGTCCCCCGTCGACCGGGCGCGTATCGGCGAATCGCCGAGGTAGGCGCAGGTATCCGCTAAGGGCCTCGGGCAGGTAATCGGTCGCGGTCGCCACCACCCAGTACCCGTGCGTGCTGCCGCGCAGCGTGTCGAGCCGGGGCATCGTGTCGCGGACCACATGGGTGACGCGCTCGACGCGCGCGGCGACGCAGCTCGGGACGGCGCCACCGGCGACCATCGCATCCACCTGGTCCAGGGCGGCGCCGAGGTCGTCGCGTCCGGGCGGCGCGGGCAGCGTGATCCGTTCGGACGGCGGCTCCTCGCGGGCCTCCCGCCGGCCGAACAGGTCACCGAAGGCCATCAGCCCTCCTCACCTCCGTACCGTCACTGCCGCGTCTACCGCGTCCACCACCGCCGTGTCCACCACCGACACTGTCGCCTGCCTCCCGACGTCCCGCGTGGGCGCCCTCACCGCCCCGCCGGGCCGCTCAGGTCCAACGCGCCCGAACCGACCCGCACGTCTTGAGTGCTGACCCGCTCCAGGTAGGTCTGGCTCTTGGCGACCTCGGACTCCAGAACCCCGATCGTCGCGGCCATGGAATCCAAGGCCTGCACGCGGAACGTGTCGATGGCGTCCATCGTGGCGTAAATGTTCTGGAACGCGGTCTGCAGCTGCGGCAGCCCGATCGTCGCGGACGCGGCCTGCTGCTGGATGGCCACCGAGTTGTCGCGCAACATCTGGCTGGTCGACTCGATCAGGTTCGACGTGGTCACGTTGAGCGCGGTGATCTGCTCGAGGACGAGCTGCTGGTTATTGAGAGCTTGGGCGACGATGATGGCCGTCCGCAGCGCGGAAACCGTCGTCGTCGTGGCCCGATCGACGCCCTTGATCAGCTCCAGGTTGTTCTTGATCACGATGTCGATGGCCAAGTAGTTCTGGATCGACACCGCGAGCTGGGTGAGCAGGTCCTGATGCTTTTGGCGTACGTAGAACAGCACGTCCTGGCGCAGCGCCGTCGCCTTCTCCCGATCGGTGGCGTCGCCGGTCGCGTCCAACGCCGACGCCTGAGCGGCCAGCCGCGCATCGAGCTGCTCGGCGATGTAGACGTACTGGTTCAGTCGGCCCATCGTCGCCCAGAGCTGCTGCTTCTCCAGGTTCAACGCCGCGTTGTCCTTGGCGAGCTCGTCCTGCCCGCTGCGCAGCGCGTGCAGGATGCCGTCGAGATGGGACTGCGCGGACTCGTACTTGCGGAAATAGTCCGTCAGCTTTCCGCCGAACGGGATCATCCCGAGGATCTTCTTGGCGCCCTTGGCTTGGCCCGGATCGAGATCCTCGACGGTGCGGCGCAGTTCGAGCAGCGTCTTGGAGACCGGGGACTCCTTGCTCACCGGCCCGTCCTTCAGCGCCTTGACCGGCGACTTGAGCAGCCGGTTGGACGACTCGGCGGCGGATCGGATGTCGCGGTCGCCCATCGTACGGATGTCCGCGGCGCGCGCGTCGAACGCCGGCGACTTCGCGGCGACCTCGTCGAGGGCCGTGAGGAAGTGGTCGACCTTCGCGTCCAATTGGGGGACGACGGCCGGGTCGACCGCGGGCGCCAACGTGGGCGCCGCTGTCGTGGCGACCGCCTGGGTAGGCGCGGGTGCTTCCAGCATCAGCACCGATTCCGCGGGCGCTTGCAGCGGCTGGGTCATGGGCGTCTTCCCCCTGTCCGAGGATGTCCGTCGCGGCCGAGGATCCCGGCCGCGCGCTCGACGAGAGCCGCCGAGGGTCCCCGACATCGCCGTCACAGCGTTCCTCATTCAAACGTCTCCCGTCCGGCCCGTCCACCTCGGGGCCCACGTGTCGCGACGGCCTGCCGGTCCGCGCGGCCGCCCCCGGGGTGGGTCCGTCCACATCCCCCATCGCGTGACGGCTCGAACGCTCCGGGTGTGCAAGGCGCCCCGCGGCGACCCGCGCAGCGGCAGCCTGACGTTGACGGGCCCGTGGGTCACGGCTGTAGGACAGGGCTGTGGGACAGCGCCGCGGGACAAGTCCGTGAGGTGGGGCCGGTGCACGATGCACGCACTGCGAGGAGGCGGCGATGGACGTGGCGAGCACGCGGGTCGGAAGCCCCGTACTGCTTGGGGGGCCTGAACGGCTCGAGTGCACTGACCTGGTTCAAGTGGCGCAGGCCCGGATCGCCGACGACCTGGTCGCGCACGCGGGGCGGCTCGCCGAGCACGCCGATGCGCTGAGCGCGATCCGCGACCGGCTGGCCGGCCGCATCGCGGCGTCTCGATGGCGTTCTCCTGCGGCGTCGGCGTGCCTGGAGGAGGCGCGGGACTGCCTGGCTCAGCTCTCCCGCCTGGGCGAGCTCTATGGGGTCGCCGCGGTGCTGGCGCGCGCTGCCGCGCCCCGCCTGTCCCCGCGACAGCCCCCTCTCCAGTCCCCTCTCCTGTCCCCTGGCCGGTGACGGAGTCGCGCGATGGACGACGGCCTCACAGTGGTCGGCGGCATCGATGTCGACGTGGATGACCTGCACCTGCTGTCCGGGGCGTTCCGCGCGGCCGCGCGGGAGGTCGCCGAGGTTGCCTCGTCGGTGGCTGCCCTCCAGGCGGGGATGCAGCCGTCGTTGCTCCTCGCGTCGGCGGCGCCCCGGCCCGTCGGCGGTCCAGGGCTGGTGGCCGCGATGGCCGGGCTCGGCGCGCTGAGCGGGCCAGAAGCGCTGGTGGTTTCCGCCCGGCTGGCCGCACTCGGACTGCGGGTCGCCCGAGCCGCGGCCGCGTACGACGGCGCCGAAAGCCAGGTCGTGAGTCGTGTCGCGCAGGTGGACGACGCCCTGGAGGCGACGGCGATCGCCGCCGGATACCTGGCCAACCTCTTGACCGGCACGCGGGAGCGCGGCCCCTGGCGGGGCGCCGACCCCGACTCGCTGTCCGACGCGGCGGGAGGGGCGCTCGCCGGGCTCTACCCGCATCGAGCGATCATCCTCGGGCCCGCGCGCGACCTCGGCGCGGTGCCGGTCCCGACCGGGGTCGCCGACCTGATCCGGGCTATCGACGGGCACCCGGAGCTGGCTCGCGAGGACCCGACGCCGGGGCGAATTGACGTGCTCGCGGTGACGTCCGCCGCCGGCGAGACCTCTTACGTCGTCGCGCTGCCCGGCACGACCTCGCTGCGTCCGCCGATCACGCCGTACGCCGACGACGAGCCGCGCGACATGCGAGCCAACTTCCAGCTGGTAGCCGGTCAGACCACGGCGGAGATGGAGGCACTGCCGGAGGTGCTCGCGGCCGCGGGGGTGCCGGCGGGCGCCCGGGTCGCGCTCGTCGGGCACAGCCAGGGCGGGCTCACCGCGTACGCGACAGCCGGCCACCCGGAGCTTCGCGAGCGGTACCGCGTCAGCCATGTCCTCACCGCAGGCTCCCCGGTCGCGGCCATGGCAGCGCCCCGGGGGGTTCGTGTCCTGAGCCTGGAGAACACCGACGACGTCGTGCCGCGCTTGGACGGACGCGCCACGTCCTCCTCGGGAGAGCGCACCACGGTGTCGTTCTCGTCCCTGACGCCCGGCGGCGCGCACGCCCTGGGGCAGTACGAGGAGGCGGCGGTCCGCGTCGACGCCGCCGAGGACGCTCGGCTGGCAGAGTTCCGCGACTCGCTCGCTCGGGCGGGTTTCGTGCCGGGGCCGGGGGGCACGGCGCGCCTCGCGCGGGTGGAGCTGACCTTGGAGCGGTCCCGCTGAGAGGCCGCGCAGGGCCGTCGTCCCGCGTCGTCCTCGCCCCGCGTCGCCGTCGTCCCACGGCGCCGTCGTCCCGTGCCGCAGCAGGCCATCGGCGTCACGGCGTGCCATCCTGAAGGCGCCCGCGCTGAACACCTCGTGAGGAGTACCTATGCCTCCCCGCGTCGCGAGCCGGTTTCCGGCTCGCCCGCACCCGGTTCGCTCGCACCCGGTTCGCTCGCACCTCGTGCGACCGCGCCGGGGCCTGGCCGTCCTGGTCGGCTGTCTGGTCGTGCTCGCGGGAGCTGCGTGCTCCTCGGGGGACCAGCCCTCGACAGAGTCCACCCAGAGCGAGGCCACCCAGAGCGAGGCCACGCAGACCGGGTCCACCACGTCGGGGACTACCGCCGAAGCGGACTCCTCCACGCCTCCGCCGGGCTCGGGCGCGACGGCGCCCGGCATCACCCCGTCTTCGGCCCCACCGATCGTGCCGCAGGGCTCGACGAAAGCCAACATCGCCTGCCGCCAGATGTACCCGGCGGTCAACGACGCCATCACCACGTGGAACGCCGCCAACAGCAAGGACAGTCGCGCCGAACTTCAAAGCGCCAACGTGGCGCTCAGCCGGGCCGCCGACGCGATCCCGGGTATGGCCTCCGGGAGCGGCGACGCACGCCTCGTGACGCTCACGGGCGCGGCATCGACCCAGCTCAAGAAGGTGGTCGGGGACTACTCCAACGACCGGGCTGTCAACGGGGCACCGTTGCAGCTGGCCACGGCGGCCCTGTGGGCGCACTGCGAAACGACCCGATGACGCAGGAGGTGCTCGGCGACGCCGTGGTCGTCGGGAGCGGCATCGCGGGTCTCGTGGCGACCTGCGAGCTGGTCGACGCGGGGCGTCGCGTCGTTCTGCTGGACCAGGAAGGGCCGCAGAGCCTCGGCGGGCAGGCGGCCTGGGCGCTCGGCGGACTGTTCCTCGTCAATACGCCGGAGCAGCGTCGGCTCGGCATTCGTGACGACGTGGAGCTGGCCTGGCAGGACTGGCAGGGCCACGCGGGATTCGACCGCACCGTCGACTACTGGCCGCGGCGCTGGGCCCGGTCGTACGTCGAGTTCGCCGCCGGCGAGCAGCGGGCGTGGCTGCGCGCGATGGGCGTCCGCTTCTTCCCGATCGTCGGTTGGGCGGAGCGCGGCAACGGCACCGCGACCGGCCCCGGCAACTCCGTGCCCCGCTTCCACGTCACGTGGGGTACCGGCCCCGGTCTTCTGCGGCCCTTCGTCGAGCGCGTCCGGGCCGCCGTCGGCACGGGCCAGGTCGACATTCGTTTCAGGCACCGCGTCGACGACCTCGAGCTGACCTGCGGCCGCGTGACCGGAGTGTCCGGCGCGATCCTGGCCGACGATGATCGGCCGCGCGGCGTCGCCACGAACCGGGACGTGGTGGGCGACTTCCGGGTGTCGGCAGGCGCGGTGATCCTCGCCGCGGGCGGCATCGGCGGCAATCCCGGCCTGGTTCGGCGGCGGTGGCCCATCCACCTGGGCGAGCCGCCCCAGGACTTCGTGGTGGGCGTCCCCGCCCACGTCGACGGACGCGTGCAAGGCATCGCCACCCGAGCGGGGGCGAGCCTCGTCAACGGGGACCGTCCGTGGCATTACGTCGAGGGTGTGGCCAACTGGAAACCCGTCTGGCCCGGCCACGGCATCCGCATCCTGCCTGGCCCGAGCAGCCTATGGCTCGACGCCACCGGAACGCGGCTACCGCCCCCGCACCTACCGGGCTTCGACACGCTCGGCGCCCTGACGCACCTCTGCGGCACCGGCCACGAGCACTCCTGGTTCGTGGCGACCCGACGCATCGTCGAGAAGGAGTACGTACTGAACGGCTCGGAGCAGAACCCCGAGCTGACCATGCGGCGCCACGGTGACATCGCGCGGCTCCTCACCGGTGGCACGCAGAGGTCGCTGCTTCAGTTCGTGCGGCACGGCCCGGACTGGGTGGCCGCCGACGACGTACGCTCCCTCGTCGCCAAGATGAACGCCCTCACCTCCTCCCCGCTGCTCGACCCCGTCGCCGTGGACCGCGTCGTGCGCGCCCGGGACGCGCAGATAGCCACCCGATTCACCAAGGACGCGCAGGCGATGGCGATCCATGCGTCCCGCGCCCGCCTCGGGCACCGGCTCGCGCGGGTCAGCTCGCCGCACCGCCTCCTGGACCGTTCAGCCGGGCCGCTGGTGGCGGTACGGCTGCGCATCCTCGCCCGGATGTCCCTCGGCGGCCTGGAGACCAACCTGCGCGGGCAGGTGCTGCAGCCGGGAGGGCAAGTCTTCTCCGGCCTGTACGCGGCCGGGGAAGTGGCGGGCTTCGGGGGCGGTGGCATGCACGGTCACCGCTCGCTCGAGGGCGCCTTCCTCGGTGGCTCCCTGTATTCCGGGCGGGTCGCCGGCCGCTTCGCGGCCGAGGAGACCCGCTGAGCATTCCCGCCGGGCACCGTGTCCGGCCGACGCCCCCGGAGTGCGAGTCGCTTCTCCCGCAACGGCTTTCGTGACTTCGCCGGACCGTCTTTGCCCGTGGGGCGCGCCCCACGGACAGGCGGCGCGTCAGCGACGTACGGTAACCCCGTGACCGCGCCCGAGATCCCCGACAAGCGACGCCTCCCCCGCCTGCCGCGGATGCGGCGGCCGCGGGAGCACCCCCCGGGCGACGTGGCGCCGCACCCGGCGCCCGTCGCCGAGGACGCCATGCGCGCGGCCGCGACGTTCGCCGGCCGGTTCCTTGTGATCGTCGCGTTCTTGTACGTGCTCGTGTGGCTGCTCAATCAGATCAGCCTCGTCTCGATCACGATCATCGTCGCGATCATGCTCAGCGCCATCCTGCGGCCGATGGTGGACGCTGCCGTCCGCTATCACGCGCCGCGTTGGATTGCGGGCCCGATCGTGTTCTTCGTCGGCGTGGGAGCGGTCGGGCTGCTCATGTGGTTCGTGATCACTCAGATCACCAACAACATGGACACGATCACGTCGCAACTCCAAAAGGCCGGGCTGTCGATCCTGGAGTGGTTCGAGACCGGGCCGGCGCACATGTCACCCGAACAGGTCAACCAGACCTCGACGCAACTCGCCCAGATCCTCACCAACACCCGCGGCGACGTCGTCTCCGGCACGGTGGCGACCGCGACCAGCCTGGTGACGGTGCTGACCGGATCGCTGCTGTGCCTGTTCTCCCTCCTGTTCCTCCTGCTGGACGACGGCACCATGTGGCGCTGGGTGGTCCGGTTGTTTCCCGCCAGCGAGCAGTCGCGCGTCCTCACCGGCGGCGCTGTGGCGTGGAGGACGCTTGTCGCTTACATGCGCAGCACGATCCTGCTGGCGTTCATCAACGCCCTCACCATGGTGCCGGTCATGGTGTTCGCGGGCATGGACCTGATCGTCCCGCTAGCGGTCCTGCTCTTCCTCGGCTCGCTCATCCCGATGGTCGGGATGCTGGTGGCCGGCGCCATCCTCATGCTCGTCGCCCTCGTGATGCAGGGCCCGGTCACGGCTCTCGTGATCGGTATCGCCTTGTTCCTGGTCATCCAGCTCGAAGGCAACCTGCTCAACCCGTACATCCTCGGCAAGGCCGTGAGCATCCACCCGCTCGCGATCCTCGCCACCGTCACCGGCGGCACGCTCGTCGGCGGGGTGTTCGGCGCGTTCGTGGCCGTACCCATGGTCGCGATCGTCAACAACGTGGTCCTCGCGGTCCGCTCCTCCGTGCCTCCGGAGCAGGTCAAACAGGACCAGGCCGGCGAGGTCGTGCAGGAGGTCCTCGACGATTCGGGTGTGCCCTCACCGGGGGAGCCCGCCGGATCCCCCAGCGGCCCCTCAGACCCGCCCGGGTCCCCGGCTCCGAGGCCGCGCCAGGAATCCGGCTCGACGGCTTGAGGGGGAGGGACTCCTGCCGATAGGGCGGTAGCTACGGCCGCCCCTCTGCCGAGAAGGAGTCCCCCTCATGACGTCGTACGGTCTGTCCCCCCTGATCCGCGCCGCATCCGCCGCGATCGACCGTCCCATCACCGGTGACCTGCGATGGCTTTATGCCGGGCCACACGACCTGCGTGGTCTCACAGACTCCGACAGCGCCCTGATCGAGATCGTGGCCGGCGAGGTCTTCACCGCCGGCGCCGACGATGTCGGGGTGCGCGTCAGCTTCTTCACGCTCCAGATCGCGATGGACCGCCTCGCCGGCCCGCTCCAGGACGGTGCGGACATCACGATCCCGTACCTGGAGGACGTCTACACGGCGTACGAGCGCCACTGCCCGCAGGGAAACCCCTGCTCAGGTGACCTGCTCGACCTGGCCCTGGCGTACCTCGTCGGACTCGACCTCGCTGCGCAGGACGCCTCGCGCATGGTCGCCTAGAGCGCGTTTCGCCCTCGCTGAGTTCGCGAGCGCGGCACGCGACGCGGCGCCGGGTGATCACTCGGGGGGNCCGAGACGACGTCGCCGAAGAGGTCGTCGTCCGAGCGCCACAGGGCGCGCAGGACGTCGCCCGGGCTGACGACTCCGACCAGTCGACCCTCCCGCACCACGGGCAGCGTCTCGTGCGAATCTCCCGCCAGCGCCCCCATGAGGTCGACCACGTCGACGTTCTCGGCTGTCGTGACGGGCTCGTGCATGATCTCCCCCACCGTTGCGGCCAGAGGCCGGCCCTCGGTGGGCGGGATGTCGTGCGCGCGCCGATCCGGCTCGAGGAGGTGCTTGACCAGGTCGACCTCGGACAGCGCCCCGACCACCAGGCCGGCCTCGTCCACGATCGGCAGGGCCGATATCCTCCGTTCGGCCATGATCTGCAGGGCCTCTTCCAGCTCGGCGTCGGGTCGAACGCTCACGGCCGGAGCCGTCATGATCTCGCGGACCAGCACGGATCGCTCCTTCACAGATCGACAGTCGGTCGGCGCCAGCACGCACGCCAGATCGCCAGCACGTCGCGGGCGTCGCTCACGGCCGTGGTGGCCGCCCGTCCCGGACGTGGTCAGGCCAGTCTGTCAGCGGTCCGAGGTGTCCGGCCAGGAGATTCCCTCACGTCTTCGACCGCGTCGGCGAGAGACCCCACGACCAGGCACGCGCCGGCCACCGCGAACGACTCGATCCAGGGGGCGTCCTCCCGTGCGCCGTGGGCGTCGAAGATCCCCGCGACGATGCCGCAGTGGACGGCGCAGACGACCTCCGGGACCGCGCGGGCGGCCTCCAGGATCGGGCATTGGCACAGTCGTACCTGTCCGTCGACGCCCTGCTGCGGGTCGAACCCGTGCGTGGTGAAGATCGCGCAACACGACCGCCGGGCCGCCTCGAGCGTGAGTTCCTCCGGATCGCACAGCGTGCGCCCGTAGGCGAGCCCCGCGTCGAACCCGAACCGAGCAGGGTCGGCCACGCTCGCCTGCACCTGCCGGGCGAGGGCGACGCCGAGGATCGCGTACTCGCGCACCTGCGGCCGGTACGGCTCGACCGGCTCGGCGCGGTAGAGGACGGCCGGACGCCCCCGACCTTGGGCGGGCGCTGTCGTGCGCGAGACGAGCCCCGCGGCGATCAGCGCGTCGAGGTGCTCTCGGATCGTGTTGGGGTGCTGCTCGCAGGCTCGAGCGAGTTCGCTGACCGTGGCCCGCCCGCCGAACGAGCCGAGCCGCTGCAGGACGTTGGCGCGGGCCAGCGACATCTGCTGGAGTGGGTCCGGGCGCGGCGTCGCGGGACGTGGCCCGAGGGGCACCACCCCGGTGTCTGGTTGACTCACGGACACCCCCCAAGGCTCGCTGGCATGGCTCACTCGAGTGGCTCACTCGCGGAGCACCACACCACGATAGCCCGCCCCTCACGGGCATCCGCCCCACGTCGGGCGACGTCGGGCACCGCAGAGATCCCGCGGCGAGTGTCGGGTCATACTCGAGGCGGACAGCACGAGCCGACGACCGCGGCGACCCGCGGCAGACGACGAAGGCAGGACGCATGAGCGAAACGGTGGAGGCGACGGACGCGCGGGGCACGACCGATGCCCGTGAGACGACTGACGTGTCCGGGGCAACGGCAGGCCCTGGTGCGGGCCAGGACGCCGACGGACATTGCGTCGACGAGCACGGTCAGTCCCCCGAAGGCTGCAACGGGCACGGCGGCTGCGGCGGAAGCGACGGGGGCGGCTGCGGCGACCATGACACTCAGACGACGACGCCGCTGTTGGACGCGCGCACCCTCGACCCGCGGATCCGGCAGAGCGCGATCTTCGGTGTCCTGATGGGCCTGCCCCCCGGCGAGGCCGTCACCGTGGTCACCCTCGGCGATCCGACGCCGATCGCGGAGCTACTGAACGAGCGGCTGCCCGGTCAGTACGAGGCGACGGCCGCCGAGATGGAGGGCGACGTCTTCCTGGTGACCTTCGAACGCCTGACCTGAGCCGGCGGCCGTCCGGCGATGTGACCAACGCCGCTCGAGATGGCAAGCCTAGGTCCCTCCTGTTCTCCCGCGATCGATCCGACGATGTCGGTAGGGCGGCGGCGCGCCGCCCTGTGCGTCGAGCCCATGGGGCATCGCGCGCAAAGTCGACAGGAGCAGCATGGACGTCCTGGAGCTGGCGCGATGGCAGTTCGCCATCACGACCGTCTATCACTTCCTCTTCGTGCCCATCACGATCGGCATGTCGGCGATCGTGGCGGGCTTCCATACGGCGTGGGTGCGCACGCACGATCCGCGGCTCTACCGGCTGACGCGCTTCTTCGGGAAGCTGTTCCTGATCAACTTCACGCTCGGCCTGGCGACGGGCATCGTGCAGGAGTTCCAGTTCGGGATGAACTGGTCGGACTACTCGCGGATGGTGGGCGACATCTTCGGGGCGCCGCTGGCGTTCGAGGCGATGCTCACGTTCTTCCTGGAATCGACATTCCTCGGGCTGTGGATCTTCGGTTGGGGCCGGCTGCCGGAGAAGCTGCACGCAGCCACCATGTGGCTGGTGCACATCGGCACCGTGCTGAGCGCCTATTTCATCCTCGCCGCGAACTCGTTCATGCAGAATCCGGTCGGCTACACCTTCAACCCGGCGACCAACCGTGCCGAGCTCACCGACCTCGTGGCGATGCTCACCAACAAGGTGCAGTTGGTGGCGTTCCCACACGTGCTGACCGCGGCGTACATGACCGGCGGCGCCGTCGTCATGGGCGTCTCCCTGTGGCACCTGCGCCGCCCCATGGTCGGCGAGCACGCCCCCACCTACCGCACCGCCGCCCGCGTCGGGGCGATCATCACGCTGACCGCCTCGCTCGGCGTCGTCATCACCGGCGACCTGCAGGGCAAGGTCATGACCGAGGTGCAGCCCATGAAGATGGCCGCAGCGGAGGCCCTCTACGAGACCACCAGCCACGCGCCGTTCTCGGTCCTGTCGATCGGCGCTCTCGACGGCAGCCAGGCCACCCGCATCATCGAGGTGCCCGGTCTGCTGTCCTTCCTCGGACATGGCGCCTTCGACGCCGAGGTCAGGGGCATCAACCCGCTGAAGCAGGAGTACGCGCAGGAGTTCGGACGCAACCCGTACACGATCGACACGGCGACCGGCTACACGCCGAACATCCCGACCACCTATTGGACCTTCCGGCTGATGATGGGCCTCGGCGTCGTCGGCACGTTCATCTCCGTGGCGGTGCTGTGGGCGACCCGGCGCGCCGCGGGCGCGAATGTGCTGCGACCGAAGGCGTGGCATTGGGCCGCGATCCTGGCCCCGTTGATGCCTTTGTTCGCGAACAGCTTCGGCTGGATCTTCACCGAGGTCGGGCGGCAGCCGTGGAGCGTGCACGGCCTGATGAGCACGGCCACCAGCGTCTCCCCTTCCGTGTCCGGCGGCGAGGTGCTCTTCTCGATGATCGTCTACACCCTGCTCTACGGCGCCCTCGCCGTGATCGAGGTCAAGCTCTTCCTCACCTACGTGCGGATCGGCGCCGAGGCGGTCCCCGACCCGGGCCACGACGACAGCGGCAGCGACACCGACGCTCCGCTCGCGTTCGCGTACTGAGGGGCTGGTGGACGAGATGACGTACGAACTTCTGCAGAACCTGTGGTTCCTGTTGATCGCGGGTTTGTGGGGCGGGTACTTCTGCCTCGAGGGATTCGACATGGGCGTCGGGATGCTGCTGGCGGTGCTCGGCCGGGGCCGCGACGCGGACGACACCGAACGGCGCAAGCGCCTGATGCTGACCACCATCGGCCCCCACTGGGACGGCAACGAGGTGTGGCTGATCACGGCGGCCGGCGCGATGTTCGCGGCGTTCCCGCACTGGTACGCGTCCCTGTTCGCGGGCTTCTACCTCCCGTTGCTGCTGATCCTCGTCGGTCTGATCATCCGGGCACTCGGCCTGGAATACCGCGGCAAGGGCGACACCGACGCGTGGCGGCGCGGTTGGGACATCGCGATCATGGTGGGCTCGTTCCTGCCGGCCCTGCTGTGGGGCGTCGCGTTCGCGAACATCGTCAACGGAGTGCCGCTCGACGAGCGGACGATGGAATTCTCCGGCAACCTGTTCACGCTGCTCAACCCTCTCGCCCTCCTCGGTGGGCTGACGACGCTGGGTCTGTTCCTGACGCACGGCGCGCTGTTCGTAGCGCTGAAGACCGGCGGCGAGATCCGCCGGGACGCGCGAGCGTTCGCGATCACGTCGGGGCTGGTGACGGCGGTGGTCGCCGCGATCTTCCTGGCCTGGACGAACGTCAACACGGGCGACGCCGCCTCGTGGGTGCTATCGATCGCCGCGGCGGCGAGCCTGCTGGCGGCGCTGGGGGCGACCCGCGCCGGCCGAGAAGGATGGGGCTTCACGGGGACGTTCGTCTGCATCGCGCTGACGGTGGCGGCCTTGTTCACGGCCCTGTTCCCGGACGTGCTGCCGAACTCGAACCCGGGTCAGTTCGGGCTGAGCGTGACGACCGCGTCGAGTTCGGAGTACACGCTGAAGATCCTGACACGTCTGACACCCGGCGCCGCCCACCCGAGGGCAGCCCCGGGCCCTTGGAGCCGCCTTGATGAAGCCGTTGGAGCCCGCGTTCGCGCGCCTCGTCCCGGAGGCGAGACGCGACATCGCGGTCCTTGCCGCGTGCGGCGTCGCTCAGGGGCTGGCGGCGATCTGGCAGGCGTTTGCACTGGCCTGGGTGCTCGTGTCCGTCGTCGAGGACCGCGCCTGGGCAGCGCCGGCGGCGTGGTGCGTCGCCGCGTTCGCGATGCGAGCTGCCGCGGCCGGCGCCGCCGAGTTGGCGGCAGCGCGGGCGGGAGCGCGCGTCTCGGCAGCGTTGCGGCGCCGCCTGCTGGCGAAGTTGCTCGGGGAGGACGTGACGGCCAGCCACGACTCGGGGCGTCTGCTCACCCTCGCGACGCAGGGCGCGACCAGCGTAGAGCCCTATGTCGCGCGCTACCTGCCGGCGGCAGCCAACGCGGCCGTCCTGCCGGTTGCGGCGATCATCGCGATGATCGTGCTGGACCCGGTGACCGGCCTGATCCCGGTGTTCACGGTACCGCTGCTGCCGGTGTTCGCGACGCTGATCGGCTCGGCCACGGGTGAGGCGACCGCCCGTCGATGGCGCACGCTGTCCCGACTGTCGGGGCATTTCCTGGACGTGATGCGGGGGCTCCCGACGCTCGTCTCGTACGGCCGGGCCCGCACCCAGGTCTCGACGATCCGCGAGGTGAGTCATCAGCACCGGGAGGCGACGGTGGCGACGCTGCGGCTGGCGTTCCTGAGCTCCGCGGCGCTGGAGCTGCTGGCCACGATCTCCGTGGCCCTTGTGGCGGTGTGGACGGGTATCGCGCTCGCGCAGGGGCGCATGGAGCTGTGGCCCGCGCTGCCGCTGATCCTCTTGGCCCCCGAGGCGTACTGGCCCATCCGCCGCGTCGGCGTCGAGTTCCACGCCGCCGCCGATGGCAGCGCCGCGTTGCGCGACATGGCCGCCGAGCTCGGGGGGTCACGCGAGGATGCCACGCAGGCGGTCGGGCGGTCGGCCATTCGGACGGACGGGCGGACGGACGGATGCCGGGACGGCTCGCCGGTCCGGGTACGGGAGATCCGCTATTCCTACGGCGAGGGACTCCCCCTCGTCCTGGACGAGGTCACGCTAGAGCTGTCCGCACCCGGACTCACGATCGTCACCGGCCCCTCGGGGGCCGGCAAGACGACCCTGTTGGAGATCGTCGCCGGGCTGCGGCGGCCCACGAGCGGGACGGTGGAGGCGCCG
>CAJDWP010000111.1_pt2 | contig 23641 bp, 21 predicted proteins | sample 7391631 | NCBI WGS metagenome assembly CAJDWP01 (sample SAMEA7055740, study PRJEB34461) | soil metagenome | biome: terrestrial ecosystem; feature: Peninsula; material: soil | place: Antarctica | collected 2016 | reverse complement strand
TCGGGACGTCTTCTGGGAGGGCATGGCATCGGGGAGGGTCGATGATCGAGGTACGCGCCGTGCGGCGCACCTTCGGCGGCGTCACGGCGCTCGACGGCCTCGACCTGCTGGCCCGGCCGGGCCAAGTGACGGCACTGATCGGGCCGAACGGCGCCGGCAAGACCACGTTGCTGCTGGTGTTGGCGACGCTCCTCGCGCCCGACTCGGGGACCGTACGGGTGTGCGGGCTGGACCCCGTTTCTCAGGCTCGTGACGTGCGCGCCCTCATCGGCTGGATGCCCGACGGCTTCGGCACGTGGGACACGCTCACGGTGACCGAAGTGCTCACCACGGTCGCGGCCGCATACCGCATCCCCCGCCGCGCGACCGCCGACCGGGTCCGCGAGGTGCTGCGCCTGGTCCACCTGGACGACCTGGCTGACCGGCCGGCCCGCGTGCTGTCCCGCGGGCAGAAGCAACGCCTCGGCCTGGCCAGGGCTCTGATCCACGAACCGCGCGTGCTGCTGCTCGACGAGCCGGCCTCGGGACTGGACCCGCGCAGCCGGATCGAGCTGCGCAACATCCTGCGGGCGCAGGCCGCCGCCGGCCGCACCGTACTGGTCAGCAGCCACATCCTGACCGAGCTGCAGGAAATGGCCGACCAGGCGGTGGTCGTCGCTTCGGGGCGCACGGTCGCGTCGTACGACCTGCGTGAGCGGGCCGAGAAGGCGCGCTGGCGCGTCACCGCCCTCGACGGCGAGCACCTGGCGTCCGCCCTGGCGGCGCGCGGCGAGGACGCCCACGTCACCCCGATACCCCACCTACCCGGCCAGACCGGCCCGGCGAGCCCGACCGGGGCGCCGGCCCCCGAGCCGCAGCGCGGCACGGTCGAGCTCGACCTGGGCGACGAACGGGACGCGGCGCGGCTGGTCGCCGACCTCGTCAACGCCGGCGTTCAGGTATGCGCTGTCGCGCCCGCCCCGGGCCACGACCTGGAGGCGGCGTACCTCGACGCGACCGACACCCTGGAGCGGACATGACCGCAACCATCGACCCGCATTCCCCGACCGCCGGAGCCACCGACCCGGGCCGCGGGCTGTCGCCGCGCGGAGTGTGGACCGTGGCGCGCCTGGAACTCACCCAGCGGGTTCGAACCTCGCGCACCGCGTGGACGCTCGGCGCGTGGCTCGTGTTCGTGTACGGGTTCGTGGCGCTCGGCTGGCTGGCGACCGGCGACCTCCCCAGGGAGGGACGGGCCGGGACCTTCTACGGCATCACCGTGGTAGTCGTGCTCGCGCTCACGCTGCTCGTCGCACCATCGTTGTCGGCCAGCTCGATCAGCGGCGACCGGGAGCACGGCGTGCTCGCCAGCCTGCAGACCACGCTGCTCACCCCCGCGGACATCGCGCTCGGCAAGCTGCTCGCGGCGTGGCTGGCGTCCCTGACCTTCCTCGCTCTGGCGGTGCCGGTTCTCGTGTGGGCGCTGGTCGCGGGCGGCGTGAACGCCGCATCCTTCGCGATGGCGCTGGTCACGATCGCCCTGGTCCTGCTGGCGGTGAGCGCAATCGGCCTGGCGATCTCCTCCCTGGCGGCCCGCACGATCAGCTCGGTGGCGCTCACCTACGTGGTGGTCGGCGTGCTGGTGCTGGGGATGCCGCTGTTGTTCCTGCTGACGGTCCCGATGGTGTCCAGCGAGGAGGTGGTGCGGGTGCGTATCTTCGCGGACGACTACGCCTCGCCCATCCCGGTCCCCTCCGAGCCCACGTCACCACCGGTGAGCGCGCCGCCCGCGTGCCGCGAGATCGTGGCGCTGCGCGACGTCGCACACACCGAACGGACCTGGTGGCTTCTCGCGCCCAACCCGTTCGTCGTGGTCGCCGACGCCGCGCCGGAACAGACCGCGCCCAACGAACAGATCTACAACCGGGGCATGCTGCGCTCGCTGGGCGACGAGGTGCGCTCCGCACGCAGCGGGCCGCCGGAGGTCGTCGACGAGTGCTGGGGCTACCAGCCGTACTCCACCGGCGCCCCGGACTCCTCCGACTCGGCGGGCCCCACCGGGCAGATGCAGGGCGGGCCCATCTGGCCGATCGGGTTCGTGACCTATCTCGTGGTGACCGTCGGCGGGGCCCTCATCGCCGTTCGTCGTCTCCGCGCCCCCGTGCGGACTCTCCCGCGCGGCACCCGGATCGCCTGACCCCCTCCAGCGTCATTGGTCCAGCGTCATCGGTCCAGCGTCATCGTTCCCACATAATCGAGACACGACAGGTCGATTCCGGCGAGCAGGAGCAGGAGCAGGGCATGCAGGCACCGCGCGGGGCGCACATCGTGGAGCAGTTGCTGGCCAAGGGGGTGTCGATCCCCAACCCGTACGCGGTCGACATCTCCGACGACGTCGAGGTGGACCGGATCAGCGGGGACGGCGTGACGCTGCACCAGGGCACGCGACTCGCGGGGGCGGCGACGGTGATCTCCGCGGGCTGCGACCTCGGGCGCGAGGGTCCGGTCACCGTGCAGGACTGCCGGCTCGGGCCAGACGTCGAGCTCAAGGGTGGTTTCGCCGCCCGGGCCGTCTTCCTCGCCGGGTCCAACATGGGCCTTGGTCATCACGTCCGTGAGGGATGCCTCGTGGAGGAGTCCGCGAGCGGTGCGCACTGCGTCGGGCTGAAGCAGACCATCCTGTTCCCGTTCGTGACGCTCGGCTCCCTCATCAACTTCTGCGACTGCCTCATGGCCGGCGGTCGCAGCCGCAAGGACCACTCCGAGGTCGGCTCGTCCTACATCCACTTCAATTTCACCCCCGCCGGCGACAAGGCGACCCCGTCGCTGTTCGGGGAGGTGCCGCGGGGGGTCATGCTCGACCAGGCGCCGATCTTTCTCGGCGGGCAGGGCGGGACAGTCGGGCCGGTGCAGGTCGCGTACGGCACCGTGGTCGCCGCCGGTTCTGTGCTGCGCAGCGATGTGCCGCAGCCTGACCAGCTCATCATCGTGGGGCCACCGACGACGATGCAGGCGCCCTTCGTGGCTGACGATTACCGCAACCTCAACCGGTTGCTCGGCAAGAACGTCGGGTACGTCGCTCAGCTCCGCGCGTTGCGCGCCTGGTACGAGCACGCGCGGGCGCCGTTCTTCGCGGCGCAGCCGCTCGGTGAGCTGGTTTTCGAGGGCGCGGTGCAGATGCTGGCGTCGGCCCAGGCCGAGCGGCTGTCCAGGCTCCGGCGGCTCGTCGCCCAGGTGCGGCCGGATGATGCGGACCGCGCCGCTCTCGCGGATCGGATCGGGCCGATGTGCGCGGTGTTCGAGGGCCGGGGAGCCGACGCACCGGCCGTCGGGGTGGCCGCGAACCCTCCGTCGGCGCTGCGGTCCGCGCTGGGTGAGGCGGCCGGCTCGGGGACGGATTACATCACGGCCGTCCAGGGTCTGGACCGTGAAGTGGCGGCGTCGGGATCGGAGTGGCTGTCCGCGATCGTCGAGGAGTCTTGGTCAGCCCTGACCGATCTGCACGCGCCGCTGCGTCGCCTTCCCCGGCTCTGAGTGCCTCGCCTTCGTCCTCGTTCGCGGGCTCGCGGAGGAATCAGGACGGACTTGAGGAGGAATCGACCTCGTCGCTCGGCGCGCGCGGTGCGCGTCAGCCGTACAGCGCGTCGAACTCCGCCTCCGCCACGACGTCCTCATCGGCGTCGAGGCGAATGTGGGACACAATCGAGTGCAGCGCACGAAGCGCTCCGGCGGCCAGAGCGCCCCAGTTCGACAGGTAGCTGAACTGCCACCACCACAGCGCCTCGCTCACCCGGCCGTCCGCGTGGTGGCGAAGACCGTGCACGAGAGCGGTCGCGACCTCGGTGAGCGCCCCGGACAGGGTGGCCGCCGTGACGTCGCCGCTGGTCATGGGGTCGATCACCTCGAGGTAATCGTCCAGGCCAGTCAACAGTGCCCCCAGTGAGTGGCGCAGCCCCTCGACGTCGACATCGTCGCCCAGGTCGGGCTCGAACTGCTCGGCGGGCACCACATCGGTGATGGCGCCGAGCCTCGCCCCGGTGACCAGAATCTGAGACGTGGCGAGCAACAGGAGAGGAATGGCCTGGTCGGGCGACTCCCCCTTGCCGACGCCGCGGACCACCGCGAGGAACTGCCGCGCCTCGGCGGCCGTCGCCTCGCACAGCAGCGCAAGGTCGGCGTCCACCTGCTCTCTCGTCTCCCCCGTCAGCACCTCTGTCGTCTCCGTCGTCTCTGTGGTCTCCATGGTCTCGGTCGTGCTGTCCGTCGTGCGATCAGGTCGTGTGCTGTCAGGCATTGAGCAGTCGCCTCCCTTCAAAGGCTCGGCCGAGGGTCACCTCGTCGGCGTATTCCAGGTCGCCCCCCACCGGCAATCCGGAGGCCAGTCGCGTGACCCGCAGACTCAGGGGCGCGAGGAGTCTGGCCAGGTACGCGGCGGTCGCCTCGCCTTCCAGGTTGGGGTCGGTCGCGATGATCACCTCGTCCACGGACCCGTCCGCCAGCCGCGCGAACAGCTCGGTGAACCGCAGGTCGTCCGGGCCGACGCCCTCCATGGGGCTGATCGCGCCGCCCAGCACGTGGTAACGGCCGCGGAACTCGCGGGTGCGCTCGATCGCGACGACGTCCTTCGGCTCCTCCACGACGCAGATCGAGCGATCGTCGCGGCGCGGGTCGGCGCAGATCCGGCACTGCTCGCCCTCGGCAACGTTGCCGCAGGTGACGCAGAATCGGACGCGCTGCTTGACCTGGACGAGCGCGTCCACCAAGCGCCGAACGTCGGTCTCGTCGGTCTGGAGCAGGTGAAACGCGATGCGCTGGGCGCCCTTGGGTCCGATCCCGGGCAGCCGCCCGAGTTCGTCGATGAGGTCCTGCACCACGCCTTCGTACACATGCGACACCCTACGTCGTTCCTCCGACAATCACCGAAGGCTTCACTGGCGGCTGAGTCGGCAACCTAGCTACGCGGGGCGGACGTTGTACTCCCCCGCCAGCTCCTGACCCGACATGGCGTGGATGGCGGCCATGACCTCGTCGGCGATCTCGCGCCGGGCCTTGCCGCGAGGCATCGACGCGAATCGCTCGGCCAGGTGCAGGGCGGGACCGAACTCGATGTGCACCTTGGCCGGGTGGATCCTGTGCGATCCGATGGGCTGGATCCGCTCGGTGCCCTTCAAGGCGACCGGGATGACGGGCGCGCCGGATTCGAGCACCAGGTGCCCGATACCGGTATGACCCCGGTAGAGCCGCCCATCCCGGCTGCGCGTGCCCTCCGGATAGATGCCGAACGCGCCGTCACGGTGCAGCACGTCCAGGGCGATGTCGAGCGAGATCTGCGCGGCGCGGGTCTGCGTTCGATCGACCGGGATCGCGCCGGCCGCGGTGAAGAAGGCGCGGCGCGCGGCGCCGACGACGCCGCGGCCCGTGAAGTACTCGGCCTTGGCGAGGAAGGTGATCGGTCGCGGTGAGGTCGCGGGCAGGATGAGGCTGTCGAAGAAGGACCGGTGCGCACCTGCGCGCGGACGAACCCGCGGATCACCGGGCCGACGACGGCGCGGGCGATCCCGTAGAACCGGGTGGCCTCGACCCTGGGGAGCCGGACGCTTTTGACAGCGCTGAGACGCGCCGCTTGCTCCGCCTTCAGCGCCTGGAGGCGCGCGGCCGTGTCGGGGGGAATCCGGGGGGCCTTCACGGGTGGTCAGCCTAGTCGCGCCGCCACGTCTCGCGCAGGTCACATCCGCATCCGGGTGGGGATCGCAAAAGGCGGCCCGGGCCCGCCGGTCAGGGGCCGGAGGCGACGTGCTGGTCGGCGATCACAACCCCGCCCAGGACCTTCTCGATGACCGGTTGCCCGACCGCCGTGAGATCGCTGATGTCTTCGTCGTCGCGACGCGCGCCACCGAGTTCGTCGGAGGTCCCGGCCCGACGACCGTCGACCCCCACCTCGTCGCCCTCTTCGGCCTCGTCGGCCGCAGGGATCCCTGGGACGGCGTCTGCTCCGACGGATGCGCCTGTCTGGGAGCCGGGCCCGGTCCCACCCGGCTCCGGTTCGGCGTACGGACCCAACCCCGGTCGGGCCTTGTCGCCGCGGGGCGTCGGCATGTCGAAGCCGGCCAGCTCCTCGCGCGGGCCCTCGGGCTCGGCCCACTCGTCAACCGGCCCGTTTTCGGCGTCGCGCTGTGCGCCGTCCCCCGCGGGAAGGCCGCGCGCGCCGATGCGCGAGTACCCCGTGAAGCCCCCGTACGCGTCCGCGGTCGGACCCGGTGAACTCGTTCCCGTTGAGCCCCTGCCCGATGAGCCCGCTCTTGGTGAGCTGGGGGCCGGATGCTGGCCTCTCGCGGTCGCGCCGGGCGCTTGCGCCGGATCCGGTCGCGTGCCGCGCGACGCCGGGAGCGGACGGGGCGCCCGCGGCGACGCCTCCCGCGGTGGCCCGTCCTGCGGCGGTGGTGGAGCATCGTCGTCGTCAGGGGCCTCGGCGTCGGACGGTGGGGGGATGTCGCCGGCGAATCCCCCCGCCCCGCCGTCACTCCCGATCCGCCCGCCCTGGGTCCGTCCTCGACCGGCCGGCCGCCCCCCACCCGCCGGCCCGCTACGCGCCTCCCGCTCGGGTCGTCGACGCTCTGCGCTCTGACGCTCTCCCCCGGCGCGGCCATCGCTCGGGATGCCCGCGGACATCGACACACCCTCGATCCGGGTGTCGACCCCCAGGGCCTCGCTCAACGCCTGGCGCACCACCTCGGCGTGATTACCGCTGTGGAAGGTCCGCGCCAGCCCGTCCGTCGCGATGCCGAGGACGAGGCGTTGCCCGTCGTACTCCAACACCTGCGCGTGCTCCGACAGGAACGTCCAGGTGACGCGCCGGATCGTGAAGATCCGCGCCAAGACGTCGGGCCAGCTGCGCCGGATCGCGTCCGTGTCCAGACCACCCCGAGGGGTCGGGCGGGGCGTGTCCCCCGCAGGGACCGCCCGCTCCTGAGGCTCACCGGGGCGGGTTTGCGCCGAAGGACGCTGCACCGGCTCAGAGGCGGGAGGAGGCGGGTCGCCCGCCGGGACCGCCTCGCGACGGGTTTCCTGGCCCGTCTGCGTGTCCGCCGCGTCCGTCCTGTCCACGCTGTCCGGTTGTCCATCGCCCTGCGCGCGCCCATCGCCCTGCGCGCGCCCGTCGCCCTGCCCGCGCCCGTCACCCTGCGCGCCCGCTCGGGGGCCCGTCGGCCCCGGGCCACCCATCTCCAGGCGCCGCTCCAGTCGGTCCAGCCTCGCCGCGTATCCCCCGACCCCCGACGCCGCCGGCAGAAGCAGCCGCGCGCAGATCAGCTCGAGCTGCAGGCGCGGTGAGGTCGCCCCGGCCAGCTCGCTCAGCCCGGCGTTCACGATGTCGGCACAGCGGGACAGCTCGCCCGACCCGTACGACGCCGCCTGCTGGCGCATCCGGTCGAGCTGATCCTCCGCCACGCCCCGCAACACTGCCGCGGCGCTGTCCGGACAGGCCGCCACGATGATCAGGTCTCGGAATCGCTCCAGCAGGTCCTCGATGAACCGCCGCGGGTCATGACCCGTCTCGATCACGCGGTCGACCTGCCGGAACACCGCTCCGCCGTCGCCGACCGCGAGCGCCTCCACCGTCGCGTCAAGCAGTTCCCCCTCGGTGAAACCGAGCAGCGCGGCGGCGCCCGCGTACGTCAGACCGGCCGACCCCGACCCGGCAATCAGCTGGTCGAGCACGGACAGCGAGTCGCGCACCGACCCTCCGCCGGCGCGCACCACGAACGAGAGCACGCCGGCCTCGACGGCCACGCCCTCCCGCTCGCACATCGACGCCAGATAGTCGGTCAGTCGGCTCGGCGGCACGAGCCGGAACGGATAGTGGTGCGTCCGCGAGCGGATCGTCCCGATCACCTTGTCCGGCTCGGTCGTCGCGAAGATGAACTTCACGTGCGCTGGCGGTTCCTCGACGATCTTGAGCAGCGCGTTGAAGCCTTGCGTGGTCACCATGTGGGCTTCGTCGATGATGTAGACCTTGAACCGCGACTGCGCGGGCCCGTACGACGCCTTTTCGCGCAGGTCTCGCGCGTCGTCCACACCTCCGTGCGAGGCCGCGTCGATCTCGATCACGTCCATGGTGCCGGGGCCGCCTGTGGCGAGCCCCTCGCAGGAAGGACATTCGCCGCACGGTGTGGCCGTCGGGCCCTGCTCGCAGTTCAGGCAACGGGCCAGGATCCGGGCGCTGGTGGTCTTGCCGCAGCCGCGGGGGCCGCTGAAAAGATACGCATGCCCCACCCGCCCCGTGGCGAGCGCTTGCATCAGCGGCTCCGTGACGTGTTCCTGACCGATGAGCTCGGCGAACGTCTGCGGCCGGTAGCGGCGGTACAGGGCGATGCTCACGACAGCGACCCTAACGGCCCCGGCCGACAACGATCACCCCTCGCTCGCCGAGCGGTGCGCAGGTTCGGGGCTTCCCTGGACGCTCGTCCGGCTCTAGGCTTCGAGACGGGGATCACGTGTCGCTCACGGACCCAGCCGCCCGTATCCGACCGAGGCGAGCGAGCCGACAGAGAAGCAGTGGGGTGGTGTTTATGCGGATGACGGTCCTGGTGGTGTCCCCGGACCGGGTGACACGCCGGCGGGTGGCCGCCGGCCTGCGCGAACACGGCCTCCACAGTGTGGCCGTCCCCGACGTCACCTCGGCGCGCATGGCCTGCGGGCCCAACCATCCCGGAGTCGCTCTTCTCGACCGTCGGTTGCCCGGCAACCCCGCCGCGGCGCTCCGCCGCTCGTTGAGCAACGTGCCGGTGGTCGTTCTGTCCCCCGGCGCCGACGAACTCGCGGAGGTTGCCGCTTTCACCTCCGGGGCCGACGACTTCGTCGTGTGGCCGTCGTCGACGCGCGCGCTCGCGGCGCGTCTGACCTCGCTGGCCAGGCGCTCCCGCAGCGCGAGTCCCGCGCCGCCGGACGCCGTGGCGGGTAGCGGTGTGGCGAGCGGCGGCGTGACGCACAGCGGGGCCCAGACCCGCCCGGACCGGTCGCGCGGCAACCTACCCGGCGGGTCGGCCGGGAGTGCCCCCGCGCGCAGCAGCGTCCTGGCGGCAGGGATGGTCTCGGTCGACGCCGACTCGCGCCGGGCGTTCGTGGGCGACGTCGAGGTGCACCTCACCCGTACGGAGTTCGAGCTGCTGCGTCTCCTGCTGTCTTCCGCTCAGCGCGTGCTGCCGCGTCCCGAGATCGTGCGCGCGATCTGGGGCGACTGGCCCGGCGACGACCACCTGATCGAGGTGCATGTGAGTCGCCTGCGCCGCAAGATCGTCAACGCCGGTGGCCCCTCGGTGGTCGAGGCCGTGCGCGGTGTCGGTTACCGGCTTCGCGCGACCCCGCCGGTAGCTTCCGACACCGCCCAGCTGCGGGCCGCGAGCGGCTGACGTGAGGACCCCCCGCGTACCTGGAAGAGCTCGCCTACCCTTGCTGCATTCCTGCCCTGGGGGAGTTCGGAGAGGTACCACCACACGGGGGGCTGATGACAACTCTAGACCAGGGCGTCGGCCCGTCGCGGCCAGGCCGCGGGAGCGTGCGTCGGACGCTGGACCTCGGGCGTCGCGCGCCGGACCTTGGGCGCCGGCCCTCGGGCGCCGGGCAGCGAGTTTGGGCGGGCGGCGCACGCTCCGGTAGCCTGCTGGACGGAGGATTCGCATAGTGGCCTAGTGCGCACGATTGGAAATCGTGTTGGGGGTTAAACCCCTCGCGGGTTCAAATCCCGCATCCTCCGCCACGCGACGCCAAGGGCTCCGAGACCATCACCGGTCTCGGAGCCCTTCGTCGTGGCCCGCGCGGCGGGCCGCCCGCGCTCAGCGGCGGCGCGCGGTCCCGAAGATGCTGCGGGTGATCTCCCGCCCGATCACGGTCCCGGCCGAACGCATCATCGATCGGAACGCGGTGGACCCGACCACCTGCTGGACCATGCCCGGCTCCTCCTTCTGGCGCGCCGGCGGGCGCTTCGGCTCACGGGCCGGCTCGGGCGCGGGTGAACCCTCCTGCACCTCCTGCACCCGCCCCTCCTGCCCGGCTCCCTGGACGCGCGCGGCGAGGATCTCGTACGCGCTCTCGCGGTCGATCGCTTCCGCATACCTGCCGTTCAGCGGCGAGCCGTCGACCGCCGCCTGCATCGCCGACGCCTCGATCGGCGCCATCAGCGACTGCGGGGCGCGCATCCGGGTCCAGGCCACGGGGGTGGGCGCCCCACGCTCGGACAGCACGGTCACGACGGCCTCGCCGGTGCCGAGCTGGGTCAGTAGCTCCTCGAGGTCGTACCCGCTCTTAGGGAACGTCGACACCGTCGCCTTGAGCGCCTTGGCATCCTCCGGGGTGAACGCTCGCAGGGCGTGCTGCACCCGGTTACCCAGCTGGGCCAGGACGTTGGCGGGCACGTCCTTCGGCGTCTGCGTCACGAAGAACACGCCGACGCCCTTGGAGCGGATGAGCCGCACGGTCTGCTCGATGGACTCCAGGAACGCCGTGCTCGCGCCGTTGAACAGCAGGTGCGCCTCGTCGAGGAAGAACACCAGCTTCGGCTTGTCGATGTCGCCCACCTCGGGAAGGTCGTGGAAGAGGTCCGCGAGCAGCCACATCAGGAAGGTCGAGAACAGCTTGGGCCGATCCTGCACCGCGGACAGCTCCAGGCAGGAGATGACGCCCCACCCGGCCTGCTCCCCGTCCGTCACGACCCGCAACAGGTCGGACGTGTCGAACTCCGGCTCGCCGAAGAAGGCGTCGGCGCCCTGATCGGAGAACGCGATGAGTTGGCGCAGGATCACCCCGGCCGTCGCCGCCGACAACCCGCCGAGCTCCTTGAGGTCGGCCTTGCCCTCGGCGCTGGCCAGGTACTGAACCACCGAGCGCAGGTCCTTGACGTCGAGCAGCGCCAACCCGCGCTGGTCGGCGTAGTGGAACACGAGCCCGAGGCTGGACGTCTGCGTCTCGTTGAGATTCAAGACCTTGGCGAGGAGCTGTGGTCCGAAAGACGTGATGGTCGCCCGGATCGGCGCGCCGGTGCCCTGCCCTCCCAGCGAGAAGAACTCGACGGGGAACCCCGTTGCCTGCCAGTGCTGCCCGACATCCTGGGCGCGCGCCTGGATGGTGTCGTTATCGACGCCAGGAGCAGCGAGTCCTGATAGGTCGCCCTTGATGTCCGCGAGGAAGACGGGAACACCGCCGGCTGACAACTGCTCGGCCATGAGCTGCAGCGTCTTCGTCTTCCCGGTTCCGGTGGCGCCCGCCACGAGGCCGTGCCGGTTCATGACCGACAAGGGCAGATGGACTGGCGCCTCAGGGCACGCTTGCCCCCCGGCAGAGACGGCCGCGCCGAGCTGCATCGCGGGTCCGGTAAAGGCGTATCCAGCGCGGATCGCCTCGAGTTGGTCAGTGGTGTCTGTCACGTTCCGGAGCGTACCGAGCCGCCTTGCGCCCGTCCCGCCGATCGTCATGGGAGGCTCGGCACGCGGGCCGAGACCAGCGTTGAGCTGCTGTTAACCGGCCAGTAGCCAATATTCCGGGGAATCGCGGTGATATGAAGCACGGAATTGATCCGGTGTGTTCCATGCATGGATCAGGATCTGTTCAGGAGTTGTTCACATTTCGACAGGTATCCTGAGTGGGTGATATTTCAAGCAGTGCGCGATGCGCGCCCCTACCCCGCCGACGCGGTGCGAGACGGGACCGCGTGGTCCGACGTCCCGCCCACCATGGTGCGCCTGGACGAGTTGACGACCACGCGGAGTCAGCTCGATCTCGGCCGCCTTCTCGCCGACGACAGCACCTTCTACGGCGACATCTTTGCTCACGTGGTCCGTTCCGCGTGCTCGACCTGGACGCCAAGATGGCCGCCGCGGCCGCGAAGCCGGTCTTCTCCACCTCCGACTCCTCGAACCTCGCGGGCGTGCAGAGCGGGGCGCCCGCCAAGCCGGGCACCGGCATGGCAGCCCGCTACGTCACCCACCAGACGAGGTCCACCAGCGGCGCCAGCGCCACCCCGCCGGGCGTCGGCAACACCGCGGTCGCCTCCTGACCTTCTGCACCTTCTGCACCTGACCGTCCGGCACCACTGGGGGGGCCCAGCGGACGCTCTAACTCTCCCCTGCTCGCCCGCTCGCCGACTCGAAGGCCCCACGCCGCTCCGGCGGATCGCGGGGCCTTCACTATCAGGGCAGGGCAGGGTATGGCATGGCGTGGCTCGACCCGCACGACACGCTGCTCGACGACGGCGCGGTCAACACGACATAGTCTTGATCGCAGGCTCGCCGATGACGTCCGGCGATACGTCAGATCGGTGGGGGACGGCGAGGAGGGACAGTGAACGACATCGGGACGGCGCGCGGCGCGGTGCAGGACACCGAGCGCCAGCGCCGACGTTCCATCGCGATCCTGATCAGTCTGGGCACGTTCCTCGTCGTCGCGTTTTTGGTGGCGTTCGCCGCGGTGCAGGGCTGGATCCCCAGCACGTCGCCCGACACGTCCGACGTCGCGAGCAGCCCCACCACCTCCTGCTCGACCGCGCAGCTTCCCGCGGTGTCGAGCATCACGGTCAACGTCTACAACGGCACGGACCGCGCGGGCCTGGCGGGCATCACGGCGCGCACGCTGCGCGAGCAGGGCTTCGTGGTCGCACAGGTGGGCAACGACCCGCTCAGCAAGCAGGTCGAAGGGGTCGCCGAGATCCGGTACGGACCTGAGGGCGAAGCGTCGGCGCAGGCGCTGGCGCTTCGACTTACCGGGGCCACGATGGCGCCGGACGGCCGGGAAGGCGGCACGGTTGACGTCGCCGTGGGCAAAGGGTTCACCGCCGTCGGCACGCCGCCCCAGCCGGCTACCTGCTGAGCCGCACAGCCACTAGGGCATCGGCCAGGCCCAGCGGGTCGAGGTCGGGGTTGGCGGCCAGCAGCTGATCCACGGCCGCCGCCGGGATCCCGGACAGCCCGACGCGCGCCCCCACCATGGCCCCGACCATGGCGGCAATCGTGTCGGAGTCGCCGCCCATCGTCGCCGCGGCACGACACGCCGACCACGGATCGTCGTACAGGCTGGCGATCGCGAAGGCGGCGGGCACGGATTCCTGCGCAGCGCTGGACGTCCCGACGAGCAGGTCGATGACGTCGAGGGGCTCGGCGCAGGCCCGTACGAGGCCGCAAGCCCAGGCGATGCGCGCCCCGACGTCGGCACCCGGGGTGAGCACTCCGTTGCCCGCAGCCAGGTCGACGGCCAGCAGCGCCAGCGGGGTGATCTGCTCCCTGGGCACCCCGGCGACGCCGGCGCTGACCGCCGCCGCGACGGCCGCGGCGCCGCAATGGCCCAATCGCGTGTCATGCGTGGCCCGATCGGCCTCCACCACGCGCTCCACGAGTGCCTCCATCGCCTCGCAGGCGCACGCGATCCCGAGCGGCGCGACGCGCATGGCGGCACCGTTGGTATCGCCGCGTGACCCGTCGGGCTCCCCGTTCCGGCGGAACTGGCGCACCGCGCGCCGGGTCGACGGTCCGAGCCGATCGAGCGAACCGGCCCGGATCTGCGCGTCGTCCCGTGCGGTGAGCTCCTGGATCAAATCGTACGGATCGACCCGCCCGTGTCCCCGTACGGCCAGCCGTCCCACCGCAAACGCTTGCCTCGTGTCGTCCGTGACCGTCCCGGCCGGCCACCCCGCGCAGATGGGGTGGTCCATCGGTCCGGCCGCGAATCCCGGGAGCTGTCCGAACAACTCGGCCACGCGGGCTCGGGAGAGCCCCTGCGTGGGCATCCCGAGCGCGTCGCCGATGGCCAGCCCCACCAGGGCCCCGCGAGCCCGGTCGCGCATCAACGCCATCGCTTCTTCGTCGGTCTTCGCATCTTCGGTCTTCGCGTCGTGGATCTTCGCGTCGTGGATCTTCGCGTCGGCGGCGGCGCCCGGCGCGCTCGGCACGTCGGGGAGATTCGAGGCCTCGCGCGTCATGCCGTTCACGCTGTCGGTCCCCCCGGAGCGTTGTCAAGACAGCTGGCGCGCGAGCTCACCTGGCAACGCTGACGCCCGGCCGTTCTCCTCACGGGCCGGCGAGAGCCACCGATGGGGACGTGGAGGGTCCGCGCAGCGTGCCCGTCGACGTCGTACGGAGGGCCATGGAGGGCGCGCTCGGTCTGCTGCTCGTTGCGAGCGCGGCGTTGGTGACCTTGGCGGTCGCCCGCCACCCGTCGCTGCGGCGACCGACCACGACCGCGACGACGACCCACCCGATGACGACCAACCCGAGGCGAGCGAACCTCCCCGCCACGAGCAGGCCCGGCCGGGGCGGGACCCCGCCCGCACGCGACTGTTCCACTACGGCGTCGTCGACGGCCACGGCCGGCCGCACGCCGGTCCTTACGCCTGTCGGTCACTACACGGCGCAGTGCCCCCAGATACGCCGCGCCCGCGGGACGATCGGGCCCGTGGGCCCGGTGCCCGGCTTCGACCCGATAGACCCGATCGCCCCGATCGCCCCGATCTGACCGGGTACCCGTCCCGCGACGTGACACGGAGCCGTCACAGACGCGTCACGGACAAGTCACCGACCGGTCACGGATCTGGTCCGGACAAAACCTCCAAGATGCTGCCGCGGTGCCGACATAGGGGACGAGCAAGCTAGTCCCCCTTACGGATCCCGGCGGACGCCGGAGTTCGGCTGCTTCGAAGGACGAACCATGAGCGTGAACTCGCATACCCCCGGGGTGGTCTTTGAGGTCATCGAGGAGTACGGACGCTACGAGCGCTACCTGACCATCGCCTACGCGATCGTCTCGCTCGTCATCGTGTCGCTGCTGTGCCCGCGATCGCTTTGGGGCGTCTGCCTCGCGTTGATCGTCGTGATCGCCGCGGCCTTTCGCAAGTACCACGTGGTCGTGCACCGATTCGTCGGCAGCCCCACCGCGCGGGCCGACCGCGACGTCCAGCTGTGGGGGACGGCCGCGCAGGCCGTGGTGTGGGCCGCGCTGCCGCTGATGGTCGCGACCTGCCTGGTGCAGATCTTCTCCTGACGCCCGGGCATCCGCCTTCGATCGCCCCCGGGCCCGGCGCGTCTCCACCAGGTTCATCGCGCTGCCGCTGACGGCGAGCGCCGGTGCGAGCTGGTGGCTCGCACCGGCGCTCGCGGTGCTCCATGGCGGTGGCGGTGGGATTTGAACCCACGGTGGAGTTGCCCCCACACACGCTTTCGAGGCGTGCTCCTTTGGCCACTCGGACACGCCACCGCCGACCAGGCTACTGCACGCCCCGACCTGCCACGAAACCCGATCCCCGCCGACGCGAGCCCCTTCCAGCACCGGCGTCGGCACAGCGCCGGGTCAGCGGAGTCTCTCGAAGAACCTCCGCAGCTGCGCCGCGCACTCCTGCGCGAGAACCCCGCCGATCACCTCGACGCGGTGCACCGCGGCCGGGTCGCGCACCAGGTCCCACACCGAGCCGCACGCCCCCGCCTTGGGGTCCCAAGCGCCCAGCACGATCCGCCGCATCCGGGCCAGGGAGGCCGCGCCGGCGCACATGCAGCACGGTTCCAACGTGACGACCAGCGTGCAGTCGCCAGGAACCTCGCTGCGCGGCCGCAGCGCGCACGGCCATCACCTCCGCGTGCCCCGTCGGGTCCCCGGTCGCCTCACGGGTGTTCCACCCCTCACCCATCACCTCGTACCCTGCGTCCTCGTACCGACCGTCCGCCAGCCCCGCGTCCTGGTACGGGGTGTGGCGGTCCGCGCTGCGCGAGCGCGGGCCGACCACCAGCGCCCCCACCGGGACGTCCCCGGCCTCCGCCGCCCGGGCGGCCAGCTCCAGGGCGCGTGCCATCCACGTCGCGTACGCGCGTCTGTCGGCGCCCATGACCACATCCATGCCCACGTCCGCGCCCATGCCCATGCCCATACCCATGCCCATGCCTCTGTCCATACCTTTGTCCGCACCCGCACCGTCGCCCACGCGCTAAGTTTGCGGCATGCACGTCCACGTGGCCGACCACCCGCTGATCCTCCACAAGCTGACGTACTTGCGCGATCGGGACACCGACTCCCCCACGTTCCGTCGGCTGGTCGACGAGCTGGTCACGCTGCTCGCATACGAGGCCACCCGCGACGTCCGCGTCGAGCCGAAGCCGATCCAGACCCCGTTGGCGCCCACCACCGGGATTCGTCTGGCCCACCCCCGCCCGGTGATCGTGCCGATCCTGCGCGCGGGCCTCGGGATGCTGGAGGGCATGGTGCGGTTGCTGCCGTCCGCCGAGGTCGGGTTCCTCGGCATGGTGCGCGACGAGGAGACGCTCCAGGTCACGACGTACGCGAACCGGCTGCCTGCCTCCCTCGAAGGACGGCAGGTCTTTGTGGTCGACCCCATGCTGGCCACCGGCAACACGCTGGTGATGGCGATCGACTTCCTGCTGGCGTGGGGCGCGCACGAGGTCACGAGCGTCTGCCTGCTGGCCGCTCCTGAGGGCATCGACCACGTACGGACCGCGTTCGAGGGGCGCGGGGACGTACGGCTGGTGCTCGGCGCCGTCGACGACCGCCTGAACGAACAGGGCTTGATCGTGCCGGGCCTCGGCGACGCGGGAGATCGCCTGTACGGGGTGGTCTGACCAGCACGCCAACAAGCTGTCACGCACCCGCACACATCGACACCCCGGAACGCACGGGCACACCGGGCAGGGGCCGGTCCCGGGATCACCCCGGGACCGGCCCCTGCCCAACGCGTCAGCGTCAGCCGATGCGCTTCTTCAGCTCATCCAGTTCGACCTGGAGCTCGACGGGAAGCTTGTCACCGAACTTGGCGAACCACTCCTCCAGCAGCGGAAGCTCCTTGCGCCAGCTCTCCTCGTCGTAGGCGAGGGCCGACGCGACCTCCTCGGTGGTCATGTCCAGGCCGGTCACGTCGAGGTCCTCCGGCTTTGGGGTCAGGCCGACCGGGGTCTCGTTCGCGCCGACGGTGCCCTCCAGGCGGTCGACGACCCACTTCAGCACGCGGGAGTTGTCGCCGAAGCCCGGCCACACGAAGTTGCCGTCCTCATCCCTGCGGAACCAGTTGACTTGGAAGATCTTCGGCAGCTTGGACTGGTCCGGCGCGTTCTTGCCCATGTTGATCCAGTGGTGCACGTAGTCACCGGCGTTGTAGCCGATGAACGGCAGCATGGCCATGGGGTCGCGACGGACGACCCCGACGGCGCCGGCGGCCGCGGCGGTCGTCTCGGAGGACAGCCCGGCAGCGACGAACGTGCCGTGGTTCCAGTCACGCGTCTGGAAGATCAGGGGGATCGTCGTGGCGCGGCGACCACCGAAGAGGAACGCGTCGATCGGCACGCCGTTCGGCTCGTCGTACTCCGGAGCGATGATCGGACACTGGTGGGCCGGGGTGGTGAAGCGAGCGTTCGGGTGCGACGACTTCTCGTCGGACTCCGGCGTCCAGTCGTTGCCCTTCCAGTCGATCAGGTGGGCGGGCTTCTCCTTGGTCATGCCCTCCCACCACACGTCGCCGTCGTCCGTGCGCGCCACGTTGGTGAAGATCGAGTTGCCGGCCTCGATGGTCAGGATGGCGTTATTGTTGGTGTGCTTCCCGGTGCCGGGCGCGACGCCAAACAGACCTGCCTCGGGGTTCACCGCATACAGGCGGCCGTCCTTGCCCAAACGCAGCCACGCGATGTCGTCGCCGATCATCTCGGCCTTCCAGCCGGGGATGGTGGGCTCGAGCATGGCGAGGTTGGTTTTGCCGCAGGCGCTTGGGAAGGCGCCGCAGATGTAGTACGTCTTGCCCTCAGGGCTGGTCAACTTGAGGATCAGCATGTGCTCGGCCATCCAGCCCTCGTCGTGAGCGATGACCGAAGCGATCCGCAGGGCATAGCACTTCTTGCCGAGCAGCGCGTTGCCGCCGTAGCCGGAGCCGAACGACCAGATCTCGCGGGTCTCCGGGAAGTGGCTGATGTACTTTGTGTCGTTGCACGGCCACGCCACGTCCGCCTGCCCGTCAGCCAGAGGGGCACCGACGGAGTGGATGCACTTCACGTAGCTGACGTGCGTCTCTTCCATCTGCCGGAGCACGTTGGCGCCGATGCGGGCCATGATGCGCATGTTGACGACCACGTACGGGGAGTCGGTGAGCTCGACGCCGTACTTCGGCTCGTCGGCCTCGAGGTGGCCCATCACGAACGGGATCACGTACATCGTGCGGCCCTTCATGCAGCCGCGGTACAGCTCCGTCATGAGCTGCTTCATCTCATTGGGGGCCATCCAGTTGTTGGTGAACCCCGCGCCGTCCTGCGACTGGCTGCAGATGTACGTCCTGTCCTCGACGCGCGCGACGTCCCTGGGGTCCGAGGCGCACCAGAAGGAGTGCTTCTTCTTCTCGTCGTTGAGACGGACGAACGTGCCGTGGTCGACGAGGAGCTGGGACAGGCGCTCGTTTTCCTCTTCGGACCCATCCACCCACTCGACGTTGTCGGGGGTCATGAGCGCGGCGACTTCCTCGACCCATGACGCGAGACCGGCGTGCGTCGTGTGGCTTTCGCTGGGAATCGTGGTCGTTTCGGTCATGTGTCGGCCGTCCCTTCGGTGTTGGTCAACTTCTCACGTTCTCGCGCGCGATCTCCCCGTGCGTACCATGAGAATCCGCGACACGCGCTCGGGGCGCCCGCAGCCACACCATTTACCGCCCGTGGAGAGGCTTACGCCTCACGGTACAAGGGGAAGGGCCGCCTTCGTAGGGGCTCCATGAGGGATAGACGTCACATCTGCGCGAACTTGCAGGAAACGGCGCCGTACGCGTGTGATCTGGGCGCCCGGCGCCCGACCGAGGCGCGATGAGCTGGGCCGCAGGGACGCGGGGGAATTCGCGCGGCGCGGCGCGGCGGGGGTACAGTCGCTAGGTCGTAACCACCGGGCGTCCGGGGGCGGCGGCAGGCGCCCGTAGCTCAACGGATAGAGCATCTGACTACGGATCAGAAGGTTGGGGGTTCGAATCCCTCCGGGCGCGCCATCAGATCGTCAGCCCCGGACCAGCACACACACGCAGGCTGGGGGTCCGACATTCCTGCCAAGGTGCCGACCATGACAGCAACGCGCCGAAGACGCACAGCGTCAACACCCCCTCCATCGCGTCAGCAGCACCACGTAGACCCGTGGGCATCACGTGCCCGTACAGGTCCGTTGTCATCGAGAGTTGGGAATGCCCGAGCACTCCCATGACAATGCGCGGCGGGACGCCCTGGGCCAGCAGGCGTGAGGCACATGTGTACCGCAGATCGTGGAAGCGAATGCGCCCGACACCGGCCTTGGCGACCAACTCTTCAATGAGCCCGTTCAGGTTGCGCGGCTCGATGAGGCTGCCTCGCGTCGTGGCGAGGATCAGCCCTGGATCGGCCCATGACGACCTGGCCGCCTGCTCGGCGGCCTGGGCGGTGCGGTGCTCCGCTAGTGCCGCGACGCATCCATCAGGGAGCGGGATCGCACGGCGAGAGCGAGCGGTCTTCGGAGTGCCGACCACCAGTCCAACGCCAGGCAGCCGCTGGACGGTCGAGCGGAGAGCAATGATCAGAACCTGTGGATGACCCTCGGCGGGGTGACGTGAAGCAGGCATACCTTCCCGAGGATGATCTGAAGTCCAGTTCAGTCTGATCAAGGACCGGCGTTGTCGCGCTGGTTCGGGAAGGTACGCCCATGCTCAAGGTAGTCCAGGAGGACGATGAGTCCAACGACGAGGCCGCCGTGACCGGTGGTGAATCGTTGCTCGACCAGGTTGTGCGTGACGGCGCGCGGCAGATGCTGGCCGCGGCGTTGCAGGCCGAGGTGAGCGCCTACATCGACGCTCATGCTCAGGAGGTCGATGAGCACGGTCACCGGTTGGTGGTGCGCAACGGTCATCACCAGCCGCGGGAGGTGACCACCTCCTCGGGGGCGGTGCCGGTGCGCGCGCCGAGGGTCGACGACAAGCGCGTCGACGAGGCCACCGGTCAGCGCAAGCGGTTCGCCTCGGCGATCCTGCCCGCCTGGGCACGCAAGTCCCCGCAGGTCGCCGAGGTGTTGCCGCTGCTGTACCTGCACGGCCTGTCCAGCAACGACTTCGCGCCGGCGTTGACCCAGTTCTTCGGCTCGTCCGCGGGCCTGTCCGCGGCCACGATCACCCGGCTGACGACACAGTGGCAGCACGAAGCGCGTTCCTTCAACGAGCGCTCGTTGGCCGGCACCGGACTACGTCTACGTGTGGGTCGATGGGATCCACCTGAAGGTCCGTCTGAGTCAGGACAAGGTGTGCCTGCTGGTCATGATCGGCGTACGCACCGACGGCCACAAGGAACTGATCGCCCTGGACGACGGGCACCGCGAGTCCACCGAGTCCTGGGCCGACCTGCTGCGCGACTGCAAACGCCGCGGCATGAACGCCCCGGTCCTGGCGGTCGGCGACGGCGCGTTGGGGTTCTGGGCCGCGGTGCGTGAGGTGTTCCCGGCCACCCGCGAGCAAAGGTGCTGGTTCCACAAGATGGCCAACGTGCTCAATGCGTTGCCCAAGTCGGCCCAGCCGGGCGCGAAGGCCGCGCTGGCCGAGATCTGGCAGGCCGAAGACAAGGACCACGCCAAGGCCGCGGTCAAGGCGTTCGGCGACCTCTACGGCGCGAAGTGGCCCAAGGTGGTCACGAAGATCACCGACGACCTCGACGTGCTCTTGGAGTTCTACGACTACCCCGCCGAGCACTGGATTCACTTGCGCACCACGAATCCGATCGAGTCGACCTTCGCGACCGTGCGGTTGCGCCAGCGGGTCACCAAGGGCCCCGGCTCACGCGCCGCCGGCATCGCCATGGCCTTCAAGCTCATCGAGTCCGCACAGGCCAGATGGCGCTCAGTGAACGCACCCCACCTTGTCGCCCTCGTGCGAGCCGGCGCCCAGTTCGAGAAAGGAATCCTCGTCGAGCGACCCAACGAAGAATCCGAGGAGACGAACGGAGGTGATCAGCAAGTCGCGTGACACGCCCATCCACAGACCTCCGATCTTGCTAACTGTCAAGCGGCGAGGGTTTCGGGCTGCTCGATCGGCGGCGGGAATGCGGTGGCCTCGTTGTAGGTCTGGCCGGTCTGCAGGCAGTGGAAGAGGCAGCCGATGAGACGGTTGAACACGTTGCGCAGCGCGGCGGCGTGGCGGTCTCCATGCTCGCGGCGGTGGTAGTAGAGCGAGCTTGTCCCTGGTGAGTGCGTGGCGGCCACGAATGCCCAGACGAATCCGGCAGCGGCCAGGCGGTTGTTCTTCACCCGCCGGTGGGTGACTGACAGGCTGCGGCCTGAGGCTCTGGTGATCGGTGCCGAGCCGGCGTAGGCCTTCAACGATCGGGCGTCGGCGAACCGGTTGCGGTCGTCGCCGATCTCGGCGAGCACTCGGGCACCGGTGAGATCATCCAGCCCGGTGAAGCTGGTGATGATCGCGTAGTCAGGATGCTGCGCAAATGCCTCCGCGACAGCATGGCCGAGCTGGTCGACGCTGTCGCACTCGCTGTTCAAGATAGCCAGCAAACGCAGCGCCTGGACCCCCATCGCTTCTTCCACCATCGGGTCTTGACGTAGTTGCGGCCGACGAAGGTCCTGGTGGAGCCGCTCGGCAAGTTGGTCCACGCCGCGCTGGCGCCCGCCCCGCCGCAACGCGGCAGCGATGCGGGCCTTGGTCAGCTTGGCCGTAGCCGTCGGGGTCGGCGCGATCGCCAACACAGCACGGGCATCGGCGGTGGCCAGGTTGGTCGCGTTGCCCCCGGCGAAGGCGCCCAGGAATCCTGGGTGATATTCGCGCAGCAGTGAACGGAGCTCGTTGCCGGCCCGGGTGCGCCGCCACGTCGCGTCCTGGTGAGCCCGCGCCAGCACCGCGATGGCGCGGGCCAGCTCGGTGTCGGCCGGCAACGGTCGGTGCATGTGGGCGTCGGTGCGCAAGATGTTGGCCAGGGTCATCGCGTCCAGGTGGTCAGACTTCTTCCGTGCCACCGAATGCCGCTCTCGATACCGGGCCACCGCCATCGGGTTGATCGGATAGATCGGCCGACCGGTTGCCCGCAGTGCGGCAACCAGCAGCCCGCGCGAGACTCCGCGAAGCCAGCGACCGAGTCTGCGATGCGCCGCTTGGCTACGAGTTTCCCGTCAGCGTCGACCACAGCGACGTCGTGATGCTTCTCCGCCCAGTCGATCCCGCAGTACAACTTCTCCACCTAGCTCACCCTCTCCATCTGGTCGGTGATGCTCTGTTGGCCAAAGACCCTGGTGAGAACGTGCGGCGCCCTAATGACGAGGCTCGATGGCCTGCCCTCCGATTGAGCCGTTCACGACCCCAGCGACGCGCACGGCCCCGGTCTTCGCATCAGAGCTCACAGGCTCCCGAGTAGCCAGGTATGTGCCGTGCGCGCGGGCTCGAACCATGATCAACACCCTGTGCCAACAGGTCACGACAACGACCCCGGACACGCCGCCCGTCTGTGGAGAGGGCTCAAACCGTTCCCGAGTCTTGACAAGGTATCCGCACCCGGGATCGCCGTCGTTCAAGACTCATTAGGTCTTGACCATTCCTCCCGTCCATACGACTTTACGACGCGGCAGTGAGAGCCCACATGGACGAGACCTGACTTGCGCCACTCTCGGCTCCTCCGTGATAACGGAGCCTTGAACTGCGGTGACGTTGATCAGCGGGCTGGTTTTTGGACACTAGCGGGGCGGGGTCTCGCCCTCTACGGTGGCGGTCGTGACCCCGCATGTTCGCGCCGTGAAGACCTCCTCGAGCGCGGCTGCGGTTCAGATCGTGCACTCGAACCGGCTCGGGTCGCGCGATATCGAGCACATCGGGTCCGCTCACGCACCCACTGACGTGGAGTGGCTTAAGGCGGTCGCTCGGGAGCGGCTCGCGGCCGGTTAAGGGGTACTCGACCTGCAGGACGTGACGCCTAACGGCCCGGACGGTGATGTGGTGGCGTTTCCTGCGGGGGCGTTGCCGATCCGCTCCTCGCGGATGAGCCATCCGGGTGATGCCCTGGCCGACGTCTTCGAGCGGCTCGGGTTGCACGAGCCCACCGGTCGCGATGCCGTGATCAGGGCACTGGTGCGCGCGCGGATCATCGAACCGAGCTCCAAGCTCTACTCCATCCGTGTGCTCCAAGAGGCGGGCCTGCCAGCGCCGTCGTACTGCACGATCAAGAGGCGGCTACCGGGGTACGCGAAAGACGAATTGCAACGATGCATCTCGGCCGCGTGCGCCGCTCCTGCGGGTCTGGACTGTTCGGGGCGGTGTGACGCCCCTGCGATAGTGTCGCGTCCTTCGGTTGGCCCGGACGATGACGGCGCGGGAGCACCCTTGGGAGGGCCGGGAGTCTTTTCCAACCCTTGCAGGTGGTGGATCTTGTCTGGTCGCGGGTGCGTGTCGGTCTGACGCGATGAGCAAAGCTCCTGGTAGAGCGAGTGATTGTCAACGTCACTTGGCTCACCAGGAGCTTGCTCATGTTTGTCTACTCCACCGGCCTGGATGTGTCCAGCCGCCACGTCGATCTACTCACCCGCGCCCTACAGGTCCACCACCACGAGATCGGTACCCCATGGCGGGCCCTGGGCGAGCGGGCCCAGGCCGTGCTGATCCTGGCCTACTTGCGCAAGAACGAGACCTACCAATCCCTGGCGACCGGGTTTGGTGTCG
>CAJDWP010000049.1_pt1 | contig 23709 bp, 25 predicted proteins | sample 7391631 | NCBI WGS metagenome assembly CAJDWP01 (sample SAMEA7055740, study PRJEB34461) | soil metagenome | biome: terrestrial ecosystem; feature: Peninsula; material: soil | place: Antarctica | collected 2016 | reverse complement strand
CCGCGCAGCACGGCCGCGTCCTGCGTGAGCGGGTCCCCGAGCACCATGACCTCGACGCCGTCGTAGCCGAGCCGGGCGGCCGTGGCGAACGCGGCCTCGCACCCGAGGGGATAGACGGATGTGCAGGCGAGCGTCACCCGAATGTCCGAACCCGATGCGGCTGTCTGCATGCCCTCAGCGTACCGAGCCGACTGTGACGCTCAGCACGTCGCGCCGGCGCGCCGTGGGCGAGCCCATCGGTGCGCAGTACGCCCGGTCAGGTTTCCTGGCCGGCGCCAGGGTACGGACGTCCGGGGACGGGGATCATGTCGAGGGTCTGCAGGATGACGCCCTCGCGAAGGGCCCAGGGGCACACCGTCAGGTGCTCGATCCCGACGATGTCCATGACGGCCTCCAGCACCAGCGCCCCCGCGAGTACCTGGTGGCACCGGTGCGTCGACACCCCCGGCAGGTCGGCGCGCTGCGCCGCGGTCATCTTGGCCAGCTTCTTGGTCACATCGTGCAGGTCGGCGCGCGCCAAGGTGCGCCGCACGTAGGGACCCTGGTCGCTCGGGGCCGCACCGCAGAGGCGAGCCAGCGAACGGATGGTCTTCGACGTGCCCACGTACTCGTCCGGGGCGCCCGCCTTGGTCAGATCCCGCACCACCCGCGCGATATCCGTGCGGATGTCTTTGCGGACCGCCTTGACCAGAACGGGCGTCGCGGGGTCTCCCTCCAGCCGCTCCCGGGTCACCCGCCCCGCGCCTAAAGGCAGGCTGAGCGCCACGTCGGGGTCCTCGTCGATCCCCGTGGCCAGCTCGAGCGACCCCCCGCCGATGTCGACCAGGAGCAGTCGTCCCGCGGACCAGCCGAACCAGCGCCGCGCCGCCAGGAACGTGAGCCGTGACTCGTCCTCGCCCGGCAGCACCTTCAGCTCGACCCCGGTCTGGGAGGCGACGGCCGCGAGCACGTCGTCGCCGTTCGGCGCCCCCCGGATCGCGCTCGTCGCGAAGCCCATGAGGGTCTCGATGCCCCAGTCCTCGGCTTTCTCGACGCAGTCCTGCACGAAGGAGACCAGCGCGTCCTGACCGTACGAGCTGATCGAGCCGTCGTTTAGCGTGTACTCCGACAGGCGCAGCGTCATCTTGTGCGACGACGCCGGCAGCGGGTGGGCGCCCCAATGGGCGTCGACCGCCAGCAGATGGACCGTGTTCGAGCCGACGTCGATGACCCCCATGCGCATGTCCGCAACCTATCGCCCACAGCGGGCTGGCCTACGCTGCCTTCCGTGTCCACCCCCCACCCGCCACCCGAGACGTCGCTGGACACGCCGCGCACGTGGGTGGAGTTCGTCGACCCCGCCGAACCGGGTCAGCTGTTCCGCTGCGATGTGACGTGGCTGACGTCGGCATACCGGTGCATCTTTGCCGCGGGCTGCCTAGGCATCGACTCGACCCGGCCCGATGACGGCTGCTGCACGTTGGGCGCGCACTTCACCGACGCGGATGACGTCGCGCGCGTGCGGGCGGTCGTGGACGCGCTCGGCCCGGACGAGTGGCAACTGCGCGAAGCGTGCCCCGGCGCCGACGACTGGCTGCAGGAGGCAGACGACGACCCTGACGCCGGGCCGGAGCTCAAGACCGCGATCATCCAGGGGGCCTGCGCGCTGCTGAACCGGCCGGGGTTCGCGCTCGGGGCGGGTTGCGCGCTGCATCGGTACGCCCTGTCCCGTGGCCTGCCGCCGCACAGCGTCAAGCCGGACGTGTGCTGGCAGCTGCCGATCCGGCGGGCGTACCGGCGGGTCGATCGGCCGGATGAGACCACCTACCTGGAGGTGACGATCGGCGAGTACGACCGGCGCGGCTGGGGACCCGGCGGACACGACCTGGACTGGTACTGCTCGGGTTCGCCGCTCGCCCACACCGCGGAACAGCCGTTGTTCCGCACCTGCGCACCTGAGCTGATCGAGTTGATGGGGCCGGCCGCGTACGAAGTCCTGGTGGCGAACTGCCGCGCCCACCTCGACGCGTTCGACGCGCTGGACGCGCTCGGGCCGCGCCAAGGATGCAGTGCGCTCGTTCATCCGGCGACGATCGCGTCCCGGCGTCTTCATTCACCAGACGCAGTAGGACCATGACGCGCCGCCGGCTCGCGCCGCGCCCCGCCGCGGGCGGACGCCCCGCCGGCACCGTGCCGCCGGGTGTACGACCCTCCCCGAACATCTGGTACCACGAGGACACCTACGAGATCGAGAACCGCGCCGCCGATCCCGACGGCCTGCTCGTGGCCGCCATGCGTCGTCTCGCGGACTTCCGGGGCGTCGACGCGCTCGACATCGGCTGCGGCAGCGGGTTCCACCTCCCGGAGTTCGCCTCCCTCGTCGGCTCCGGGGGGTCGGTTACGGGCGTCGAGCCACACCCCCGTCTCGTGGCGGCCGCTCGGGCGAGGCTTGCGCGACACGCTCTGGCGGCGCGAGCGGCCGGGGACGGTCCTGCCGTGCGGGTACGGGAGGGCACCGCCCAGGCGTTGCCGCTTCCCCAGGGGTCCGTGGACATCGCGCACGCGCGGTGGGCGTACTTCTTCGGGCCCGGCTGCGGGCCGGGCCTGGCCGAGCTGACGCGGGTGCTGAGACCGGGCGGGATCGCGTTCGTCATCGACCTCGACGCGACCGCATCGACGCACGGCCGGTGGTTCGCTCGGGACAACCCACGCCGCGATGACGCGGCGATCGCGCGGTTCTGGAAGCGCCGAGGGTTCGCGCGGGAGCGGATCGCGATGCGGTGGCAGATGAACGACCGCGCCGACTTCGAGGCGGTCGTGCAGATCGACTTCTCCCCGGCTGTGGCCGACGCGTTCCTCGCCGCGCACCCCGGGTGCGAGGTCGACGTCGCCGCCAACCTGTGGTGGAGCCGATACTGACCCCGAGCGGGCGTGGTGGGCGCCTCCGTCGGCCCTCGCGCCGTCGGTGGGTCGCCGTAGCGTCGCGGGCATGAGCAGAGCAGCGACGGCACGCGCCCGCGGGTACTCTCCGGCTTTCCGGTGCGGTGAGTGTGGCTGGGCGGCGGTCAAGTGGGTCGGCCGGTGCGGAGAATGCCAGGCGTGGGGCACGGTGCACGAGGTAGGCGCGACCGCGACCACGACCGCGCCCGCCGCGCGAGTCGACGTGCCCGCCCTGCCGATCGAGCAGGTCGACGCCGCCTGCGCCCAGGCGTGGCCGACCGGCGTGGACGAGTTCGATCGCGTGCTGGGTGGGGGCGCGGTGAGCGGCGCTGTGGTGCTGGTGGCGGGGGAGCCCGGGATCGGCAAGTCGACGCTCCTGTTGGACGTGGCCGCGGGGGTCGCCCGGCAGGGGCGCACGGTGCTGTACGTGAGCGGTGAGGAGTCCGCCGCTCAGGTGCGCCTGCGCGGGGAGCGGATCGGGGCGCTCGCCCCGAGCCTGTACCTGGCCGCCGAGACCGATCTCGGCGCGGTTCTGGCCCAGGTGCAGCAGCTAAGCCCCGAGCTGCTGGTCGTCGACTCGGTGCAGACGATCGCATCGACCGAGGTGGAGGGCTCCGCGGGAAACGTCTCGCAGGTGCGCGAGGTGGCCGCCTCGCTCATCGCCGAGGCGAAGCGCCGCGACATGCCCGTGTTCCTCGTCGGCCACGTCACGAAGGACGGGTCGATCGCCGGCCCGCGGGTGCTGGAGCACCTCGTGGATGTGGTCGTGCAGTTCGAGGGCGAGCGGCACTCGCGGTTGCGGCTGGTGCGAGCCGTGAAGAACCGGTACGGACCCACCGACGAGGTCGGCTGCTTCGACCTGACCGAGCTCGGGATCGAGGGCCTGGCCGACCCCAGCGGGCTGTTCGTCAGCAGCCGGGACCTCGTGGTCCCTGGCACGTCGGTCACCGTCACGTTGGAGGGCAGACGGCCCCTCGTCGCGGAGGTGCAGGCGTTGCTCGCGCCCACGACCTCGCCCAACCCACGCCGCACCACCTCGGGCTTGGACGCCTCGCGGGTGGCGATGCTCCTCGCCGTGCTGGACCGGCGAGCCAGCGTGCCGGTGCGCCTCTTCGACGCCTACGTGTCCACGGTCGGCGGCGTCCGCATCGCCGAGCCGGCTGCCGATCTGGCCCTCGCGCTCGCGATGGCGGGTTCGGCGCTGGACCGGAGCGTGCCGTCAGGCACGATCGCGATCGGCGAGGTAGGCCTCGCAGGCGAGGTGCGAGCGGTCGGCAACGTGCCGCGGCGGCTCACCGAGGCGGCACGGATCGGATTCCAGCGAGCGCTGGTCCCGGCCGGCTCCTTCACGCGCCGGGACGCCCGACGCACGGCACGCAGCCCAGCGGGCCCGCGACCGGTCGGCAGGGTGCCGATCGGCGCGCCTGTTCCCGACGGGATGGAGGTGATCGAGGTCGCCGAGGTGGCGGAGGCGATGCACGTCACCTTCGGAGCGCGGTAGCATCCCCGCTCAGAGGCTGGCGACACCTCACCACGAGCGGGGGGCGGATGGAGCGCAGCGACGACGACCTGCTCCGCGCCACGTTAGCCGCCGTCGCACCCGGCACCGAGCTGCGAGAGGGTCTCGAACGCATCCTCCGCGGCCGGACGGGGGCCCTCATCGTGCTCGGCCGCGACCGGTCGGTGGAGCGCATCAGCACCGGAGGATTCCCGCTCGACATCGAGTTCTCGGCCACCCGCTTGCGCGAGCTGGCCAAGATGGACGGGGCGATCGTCCTCGACCGCGACGTCGGACGTATCGTCCGAGCCGCCACCCACCTCGTACCGGACGCATCGATCGAGAGCAACGAGTACGGCACCCGGCACCGCACGGCCGAGCGCGTGGCCAAGCAGACCGGTCTGCCCGTGATCTCCGTGAGCCAGTCGATGCACACGATCGCGCTCTACGTCGGCGGTCTGCGCCACGTGATGGAGGCGTCGACCGTCATCCTGTCGAAGGCCAACCAGGCGCTCGCCACCCTGGAACGCTACCGATCCCGCCTCGACGAGGTCACCGCGACGCTGTCCGCGCTGGAAGTCGGCGACATCGTGACCGTCCGCGACGTGGCCCTCGTGGTGCAACGACACGAGATGGTGCGCAGGATCAGCGAGGAGGTGTCGACGTACGTCCTGGAACTGGGCACGGACGGCCGTCTCGTCGCGCTGCAGTCGGATGAGCTCACGCGCGGCGCGCGCCGGGAGCGGTCACTCGTCGTGGCCGATTATCTCCAGGACGACGGGTGGCGCACGCTCGACGGCACGCTGTCGTGTCTGGAGGCACCGTCCGCCGCGGACATGCTGGACCTGTCCGCGGTGGCGGCAACCCTGGGCTATCCCGCCTCCGCGGAGGCCCTCGACGACCCGACCAGCCCGTGGGGGCACCGCCTGCTCGCCAGGATTCCGCGACTGCCCCGCGCCGTCGCCGACCGGCTCATCGAGCATTTCGAAGGCCTACAGCCCTTGCTGCGCGCCGGGTTGGATGAGCTGATGGCGGTCGACGGTGTGGGCGAGACCCGGGCCCGGACGATCCGCGAGGGTCTGTCGCGCATCGCCGAGACGAGCATGATCAAGCGGTACCCATGAAGGGCGGCGCCACCCGCCAGGACTACGCCGCGTCGGCGGCCATCGCATTGCACAAGGCGATCCTGGACTGGTACGCGGTCCACGGACGCGACCTTCCATGGCGCCGCCCCGAGCGCTCTGCCTGGGGCGTGTTCGTCTCCGAGGTCATGCTGCAGCAGACGCCCGTCGCCCGCGTCGAACCCGTCTGGCGGGAGTGGCTGGCGCGTTGGCCGGCGCCCGCGGACCTGGCCGCGCAGTCGCCCGGGGACGCCGTGCGCGTCTGGGGTCGGCTCGGCTACCCGCGCCGGGCGCTGCGGCTCCACGAGGCCGCACGGATCATCGTCGCCGAGCACGACGGGCTGGTGCCGCACGAGGAAGACGTCCTCTCCTCGCTCCCAGGCGTCGGCCCCTACACGGCGGCGGCGGTCGCCGCGTTCGCGTACGGCCGCCGTACTGTCGTGGTCGACACGAACGTACGACGCGTCCAGGGACGCCTCATCAGCGGCGCGGCGCTCCCCGCGCGGAGCCTGACGGCAGCCGAGTCGGCCCTGGCCGCCCGGCTCGCCCCCGCCGACCGGGCTGACTCCGTCGCCTGGAACGTGGCCGCCATGGAGCTCGGCGCGCTCGTCTGCACGGCGCGCGCGCCGCGCTGCGAGACCTGCCCGGTCGCCGACCGGTGCGCGTGGCGACTCGCGGGCTCTCCTCCTTACGACGGGCCGCCCCGGCGGGGACAGGGCTGGGCCGGGACGGACCGTCAGTGCCGCGGCGCGATCCTGCAGATGTTGCGCACGGCGCCTGGACCGGTTCCGGTGCAGCGCCTAGCCTCCGCCTGGCCGATCGAATCGCCGCAGCGGGATCGCTGCCTGGCGAGCCTCATCGAGGACGGCTTGGTCGAACCCCTCGACGGGGACCGGTATGCCCTGCCCCAGTGACCTCGATCCTTCGGGGGCCGCACGGGCGCGGTCAGGTGCCGACAGGGTGCCGGTGCGGAGAATGACCCCGAAGTCCGCACGCGCTCAGACCGGTGGATGAGAACTCGCCCCGCTATGACTTTGGGGGCGTTCCTTCGGCGTTAGATACAACTGCATCGATTTGGATTAAGGCGTTCTTGAGTACAGCTGAGACGCCTACTACCCTTCGCGCAGGGACGCCGCCTGGGAAGAACGTTGCGTACACTTCGTCCACGACATCAATATCTGCGATGTCTTTGATGGCGATATTGACCTTGACGACGTCGCTCATGCCATGATCGACGCTTTCGACGATCGCCTTGATGTTTCGTAGGCACTGTTCAGCCTGCTCTTTGACGCCACCGGTGACCAGTTCACCCGTCTTGGGGTCCAAAGGCAGTTGGGCTGAAATGTGGTTGTAATGAGAAAAGGCGACAGTCTGCGTCGACAGAGGGCTTCTTGGTGCGCCATCTGTATTGTTTACCTCTATGACAAGGTTGCGTGTGTCTTCAGGTGCCTGAGGGGGGGTACCGTCTCCGTGCGACACAACTGCTTCGATCTGCACCAAAGCGTCCATGGGCAGCGCCGCAACCGCTACGGTGGTCAGCGCCGGAACATAGCCCGGGAAGAACGTTGAATAGACTTCGTGTGCAGCGTCGGCATCTGAGATGCTCTTGACGAAGACGGTGATCCTCACGACATCGTCCATGACGTGGTCGATGCTCTCCAGAATTGCTTGGATGTTACTCAGGCACTGCGCAGCCTGCTCTTTGACGCCACCAGCCACCAGCCCGCCCGTTTTCGGGTCCACAGGCAGCTGGGCCGAGATATTATTGTAATGAGAAAAGGCGACAGTCTGTGTGGACAGAGGGCTTCTGGGTGCCTCTTCCGTGTTTCTCGCCACTTTGACGAGGTCGCCTGCCTGCGGCGCATCAGGGATAGTGCCTTCGCCGTGTGACACGAGTGCTTCGATTTGCACCAAGGCATCCATGGGTAGAGCTGCGACGGCGACTGTTGTCAGTGTGGGAACATATTTCGGGAAGAACGTCGCATACACTTCGTGTACAGCGTCGGCGTCTGAGATACTCTTGACGAAGACGGTGATCCTCACGACATCGTCCATGACGTGGTCGATGCTCTTCAGAATTGCTTGGATGTTGCTCAGGCACTGCGCAGCCTGCTCTTTGACGCCGCCGGCGACCACTTGGCCTGATTTTGGGTCCACGGGTAACTGAGCCGAAATATTGTTGTAATGAGAAAAGGCCACAGTCTGTGAATATGGACCCATACCACTTGGAGCGTTGACCGTGTTCCTAGCTACTACGCCATTGTAGTCACTCATTCTAGTACTACCTCTCAATGTCTTATTTGAAGTCCCATTCGAAGTTCTATTTGAATATTGAGTTCAAGGAAGATTACTCGGCGATCTCTCCGGTCGTCAGCCCTTTGGCTGACGACCGACAACGCCATGTTATCGACTCCTTCAAGTCGGCGTTGTCGTTTGCGGATCATGTGCGGATCATCCGGATCATCCGGATCAAGACCGGCTCAATCGAGCCCGCCCGGCCGCTGGCCGCGCAGGTGCAGCGCTCTTGGAGTCCGCGAATCAGAGGATACGGAGCATCCGGGTGTTGCCGAGGGTGTTGGGCTTGACCCGCTCCAGGTCGAGGAACTCGGCCACGCCTTCGTCGTAGCTGCGCAGCAGCTGGGCATACACGGTCGGCTCGACCGCCTGGCCGTCGATCGCCTTGAAACCGTGCTCGCCGAAGAAGGTCGTCTCGAACGTCAGGCAGAACACCCGCGCCACACCCAGGGCGCGCGCGTCGTCGAGAAGTCGCTCCACGAGCGCCCCTCCCACGCCGCGCCCGACGGCCGCAGCGGCCACGGCCAGGGTGCGGATCTCCGCCAGGTCCTCCCACATCACGTGCAGCGCCCCGCAGCCGAGCAGGTCGCCCGTCATCGCGTCTTTGGCGATCCTGAGTTCCGGCACGGCCTCGTAGTACGTCACCGCGTCCTTGCTGATCAGGACGCGTTGCTCGGCGTACGGTGCGATGAGCTGGCGGATGCCCGGGATGTCGCGCGTCGTCGCGGGTTGCACGACGACGCCCCCTGGGGGCGGGGCCGTGTCCATGACTCCAGACTGCCATCCCGTCAGACCACCGGGAACTGCGGTCGGCAGATTCCGCCTGAATGACAATGAGTCTCACTTCGAGTAGCTTCGCCCCATGAGTCGCCCCGCCCACGTCCTCGCGCTCGCGCTCGCCTCCGGCGCTGCTCTCGCACTCACCGCCTGCGGCACGTCCGCATCCTCCGGCGACTCCTCGGGTGCGGCCAGCGGAGAGAAGGTACAGGTCGTCGCCGCGTTCTACCCGCTGGAGTACGCGGCCCAGCGCGTCGGCGGCGACGCCGTGTCGGTGACCAATCTGACCCGCGCGGGGGTGGAACCGCACGACCTCGAACTCACTCCGCAGGATGTCGCCACGGTCAGCAACGCCCGGCTCGCGGCTTACCTGAAGGGCTTTCAGCCCGCTCTCGATCAGGCCATCGCCGACCAGGCAGGGAGCACAGCGTACGACGTGAGCGCCGACGCCGATCTCATCTTGACCGGCGCCCACGACGACCACGGCGCACAGACCAAGGACCCGCACTTCTGGCTTGATCCGATCCGTTACGGCAAGGTCGTCACGGCCCTCGGAGCCCGGCTCGGGGAGGTCGACGCAGCCCACCAGGCCGACTACGCGACCAATGCCGCGGCCTTCGTCGACGAACTCGACGCCCTCGACCAGGAGCTGTCGAAGGGGCTCGCGAACTGCGCGAACCGCACCCTGGTCACCAGCCACGCCGCGTTCGGCTACCTGGGTGAGCGCTACCGGCTGACGGAGCACGCGATCGGGGGGCTGTCCCCGGACCAGGAGCCCGAGGCGGCCAAGCTCGCCCAGATCGCGACGTACGTCAAAAACCACCAGATCACGACCATCTACGCCGAGACGCTGGTGAGCCCTGCGGTGGCCCAGACGGTCGCCCGGGAGAGCGGAGCGACCACAGCGGTGCTCGATCCGATCGAAGGCCTTTCCGACGCCTCGGCGGGCACGAACTACGGTGAGATCATGCGGGCGAACCTCGCGACCCTGAAGAAGGGTCAGACGTGCTCGTGAGAGCCCCCCGGCGCGCGACGACCCACGGCTCCCGGGCCGCCACGCCCCATGACCCCGTCATCTCGCTGCGCAACGCCTCCTTCGGGTACGGCGGGAACCCGGTCGTCCGCGGTGTCACGCTCGAGGTCGCCCGCGGGGACTCGGTGGCCGTCCTCGGCGCTAACGGCGGAGGCAAGTCGACGCTGGTCAAGGGTCTGCTCGGACTCAACGAGCAGCTCAGCGGCGACGTCCGTGTCCTCGGCGACCCGCTCGGCCGCCTCAAGGGCCGTGGCCGCGTCGGCTACGTGCCGCAGCGGCACACGCTGTCCACGTCAGTGGTGGCAACCGTGGGCGAAGTCGTCGCCATCGGTCGGCTGCCCCGCCTCGGGCCGTTCGGGCGGATGCGGGCTCCCGATCGCGTGATCGTTGCGGACGCGCTCGAGGTCGTGGGTCTCGGCGGTCTGCAACGGGCCGACGTCACCCACCTGTCCGGAGGCCAGCAGCGTCGCGTCCTCGTCGCCCGTGCCCTTGCCGCCGAGCCGGAGGTGCTCGTGATGGACGAGCCGACGGCGGGCGTCGATGAGGAGAACCAGCGCGTCATCGCGCGCGCCATGGTCCATCTCGCCGGAACAGGCGTCACCCTGCTCACGGTCACTCATGAGCTGGATGCGCTGTCCGAGGCGGTCGACCGGGTCCTCGTGGTGGACGCCGGGCGCGTCGTCTTCGACGGTGCGCCCGGGGACCTGGCCAGGCGTCCCGACCGCATCCACCTGTGCGAGCACCACGAGGAAGACGACGCGCCCGAACCGCACGAGATTCCACGTTCCGGGGTCCCGCTGCGCGACCTACGATTGCCCCTTGGGGACACTCGTGCCTGACGTGCTGCAGTACGACTTCATGCAGCGAGCCTTGGCCGCGGCTCTGCTCGTCGGGTGCGCCGCGCCGCTGGTCGGGGTGTTCCTCGTGCAACGCCGCCTCTCGCTCATCGGCGACGGAATGGGACACGTGGCCCTCGCGGGCGTCGCGATCGGGGTGCTGACCGGCCACGAGCCGGTGCTCACCGCCCTCGTGGTGGCCGTGGTGTGCGCCGTCGCGATCGAGCTGGTCCGCGCCGGAGGGCGGACGAGCGGCGACGTCGCGCTGGCGATCATGTTCTACGGGGGGATCGCGCTCGGCGTCGTGTTGATGTCGCGCGCCCCGTCAAGCGGTTCCACCCTCACCGCCTACCTGTTTGGCGCAATCACCACCACCAGCCCCACGGACCTGGCGGTCTTCGCGGTCCTCGCCGCCGTCGTCCTCACGACGACCCTCGCGTTGCGACCGACGCTGTTCGCGGTGGCCAACGACGAGGAGTATTGCCGCGCCGTCGGCATCCCCGTCACCGCGCTCAACCTCATCCTTTCCATCCTGACCGCGGTGACCGTCGTGCTCTCGATGCGCGTCGTGGGGTTGCTGCTGATCAGCGCCCTGATGATCGTGCCCAATGCCCTGAGCCAGCTCGTGGCTCGCAGCTTCGCCTCCGGGATGGTCATCGCCACGGCGCTGGGGGTGGCGTGCGCGCTCGGCGGGGTCGCCGGGTCCTACTACCTGAACACCCCCTCCGGCGCGTCGATCGTGGTGCTCGCGGTCGCCCTGTTCGGGATCGTGGCCACGGTGACGTACGTGCGGGACTGGGCCCGTCGGGGCAGACGCGGGACGGCGGTGAGGTGAGCGAGACCGGAGGCCGCGTCACGCGCCAGCGGCGCGCCGTGGCTGAGGCGTTGAGCGCCGTGCCCGGGTTCGTGTCCGCCCAAGCCCTGCACGCGCGACTGCGCGAGGACGGCGACGCCGTCGGGCTGGCGACGGTCTACCGGTCGCTCGCGCGTCTGGTCGAGGACGGCCGCGCGGACATGATCCGGCATGACGACGGCGAGGCGCTCTACCGACGGTGCTCCACAGCGACACACCACCACCACCTCGTATGCCGCGTGTGCGGGTCGACGGTGGAGTTCGAGACCCCGGCCGAGGAGTCGCGGCTGCGCGAGGTGGCGGCGCGGCACCGTTTCACGGACGTACGTCATGTGCTGGAGGCCTTTGGCATCTGCGAGGCATGCGCCGGGAAGAGCGACTCCGCGGCCCGCTGAATGGCCGGCCCGCGATGGACGGTCCGGGCAGGTCCGGGCAGGTCCGGCGGCGGCCGCTACCGTGGGCCCCATGCCACACACCACGCCTGTCAGCCAATCCGCCGCCTCGTTGACCGTCCTCGCCGACCTGCCCGTGACCAAGGAGGCGACCACCTCTCGCGTACTGCTGAACAACCCGCTGATGCGCGTGGTGACGTTCGCCTTCGACGCCGGGCAGGTGCTCACCGAGCATTCCTCGCCACGGGCGGTCGCCTGCACGCTCCTGGACGGGACCTTGCGGCTCATCGTGGAGGGCACCGAGTACGACATGGTGGCCGGAGACCTGGTATATCTTGCACCCGGTGTCCGGCACGTCGTCGAGGCGACCTCGTCGAGCCACCTGCAGCTCGTGATGGTCGACCCGGAGGTGGCGGGCGCCTGAGGGATCCTCTGGCGCCCGGGGGGTCACCGGCGCCTGACGCACGGGCGGCCGGATCCCCCGGTGAGGGTGATCCGGCCGCACCTGCTCTGCCGACTCAGTGGAACAGCTTGAGCCCGACGATCCCGCTGACGATCAGCGCGATACACGCCAACCGCGCTGCCGCCGCGGACTCACCCAGCACGAGGATCGTCGTCATCACAGCTCACTCCCGCGCCGGAGGTGTCCCGTGGGCACGTCGTGGCCACGACGTGCCCACCCGAAACCGACGTACCTGTCCGAGACCGACGTACCGGTCCGGGTCCGACGTGACCGGCCAAGACCTCGACCTCGACCTTGAACTCAGGCGGTCTCGGCGGCGGCTCCACCCCCGGCGGCCCCACCCAGGTGCTCGGGGCTGGCCTCGCTGGCGCTGCCCGGTGCATGGTCGGGCACGGTCACCGGCTCCAGCTCCTTGGGGGTCCCCTTGAACGAGAACGCCGTGTCGCTGCCCTCCGGGGCCACGTCGACGAGGACCAGCTCGCCGGCACCGATCTGCCCGTACAGGATCTGCTCGGACAGCATGTCCTCGATGTCCCGTTGGATCGCGCGCCGCAACGGACGGGCCCCGAGCACGGGGTCGTACCCCTTCTTCGCCAGCAGCTTCTTGGCCTCCGGCGTGAGCTCGATGCCCATGTCCTTGTCGCGCAGCCGCTCGTCGAGGCGAGCGATCATCAGATCCACGATCTGGACGATCTCGTCCTCGGTGAGTTGCGGGAAGACGATCACGTCGTCCACGCGGTTGAGGAATTCGGGCCGGAAGTGCTGCTTCAGCTCGTCCTCAACCTTGTTCTTCATCCGCTCGTACTTGCTGCCCGCGTCGCTGTCCTGCGCGAAACCGAGGCTGACCGACTTGGAGATGTCCCGCGTGCCGAGGTTCGTGGTCATGATGATCACGGTGTTCTTGAAGTCCACCACACGCCCCTGGGCGTCGGTCAGTCGGCCATCCTCCAGGATCTGCAACAGGCTGTTGAAGATGTCGGCGTGAGCCTTCTCCACCTCGTCGAACAGAACGACCGAGAACGGCCTGCGGCGCACCTTTTCGGTGAGCTGCCCGCCCTCCTCGTATCCCACATATCCGGGCGGCGAGCCGAAGAGCCTGCTCACCGTGTGCTTTTCGGCGAACTCGCTCATGTCGAGCGTGATGAGGCTGTCCTCGTCGCCGAACAGGAACTCCGAGAGCGCCTTGGCCAACTCCGTCTTGCCGACACCGGTCGGGCCGGCGAAGATGAACGACCCGCCGGGCCGGCGCGGGTCCTTCAACCCTGCGCGGGTGCGCCGGATCGCCTGCGACAGGGCCTTGATCGCCTCGTCCATGCCGACGATGCGACGGTGCAGCTCGGTCTCCATGTTGAGCAGCCGCGACGACTCCTCCTCGGTGAGCTTGAACACCGGGATGCCCGTCGAGGCCGCCAGCACCTCCGCGATCAGGTCTTCGTCGACTTCGGCGACGACGTCCATGTCGCCGTTCTTCCACTCCTTCTCCCGGCGAGCCTTCGCCTCGATCAGCTGCTTCTCGTCGTCGCGCAGCTTGGCCGCCTTCTCGAAGTCCTGCCCATCGATCGCCGACTCCTTCTCGCGACGCACATGGGCGATCTTCTCGTCGAACTCACGCACGTCCGGCGGCGCCGTCATCCGACGGATACGCAGCCGCGCTCCCGCCTCGTCGATGAGGTCGATCGCCTTGTCCGGCAGGAACCGGTCGTTGATGTAACGGTCGGCCAGGTTCGCCGCCGCGACCAGCGCCGCGTCCGTGTACGACACGCGGTGGTGGGCCTCATACCGATCACGCAACCCCTTGAGGATCTCGATCGAGTGCGGCAACGTCGGCTCGGCCACCTGGATCGGCTGGAACCGGCGCTCCAGGGCTGGGTCCTTCTCGATGTACTTGCGGTATTCGTCGAGCGTGGTCGCGCCGACGGTCTGCAACTCACCGCGAGCGAGCATCGGCTTGAGGATACTCGCGGCGTCGATCGCGCCTTCAGCGGCTCCCGCGCCGACGAGCGTGTGGATCTCGTCGATGAACAAGATGATGTCACCGCGGGTGCGGATCTCCTTGAGGACCTTCTTCAACCGCTCCTCGAAGTCGCCGCGGTAGCGCGACCCGGCGACCAGCGCGCCGAGGTCGAGGGTGTAAATGTGCTTGTCCTTCAACGTCTCGGGCACCTCGCCGCGGATGATGTCCTGCGCCAGCCCCTCCACGACGGCGGTCTTGCCCACGCCGGGCTCCCCGATGAGGATCGGGTTGTTCTTGGTCCGGCGGGACAGCACTTGCATGACCCGCTCGATCTCTTTACCGCGCCCGATGACCGGGTCGAGCTTGCCTTCGCGAGCCGCCTGGGTGAGGTTGCGACCGAACTGGTCGAGCACCAGGGACCCCGCCGGGGTGCCCTCCTGCGTCGACTGACCGCCGACGCCCGCGGCAGCTGTCTCCTTGCCCTGGTAGCCGCTGAGCAGCTGGATCACCGTCTGACGCACGCGCGACAGGTCCGCGCCCAGCTTTACCAGCACCTGCGCCGCCACACCCTCGCCTTCACGGATGAGGCCCAGCAGGATGTGTTCGGTGCCGATGTAGTTGTGACCGAGTTGCAGCGCCTCGCGCAAGCTCAGCTCCAGCACCTTCTTGGCGCGCGGCGTAAACGGGATGTGCCCGCTCGGCGCCTGTGTGCCTGTGCCGATGATCTCTTGTACCTGCTCGCGCACCGCGTCCAGGCTGATGCCCAGGCTCTCCAGAGCCTTTGCGGCGACGCCTTCACCCTCGTGGATGAGGCCGAGCAGGATGTGCTCCGTCCCGATGTAGTTGTGGTTGAGCATGCGCGCTTCTTCCTGCGCAAGCACGACCACCCGACGCGCCCGGTCGGTGAACCGTTCGAACATGAAACCCGCTCCTGCCTCTCGAGTTACCTCGATGGTATCGGTGCCCCGTCGCGGCCCCTCTGCCGCGGATCTCGCGCGGCCTGACGGAAAACCTCTCTGGGATCTCAACGCCCCCGGTCGGTCGGGGATTCCATCGCCTGAGCCGTCCCGGCTCGGAGAGACCGACAGGCGCGTCCGTACCGGCTTTCCTCGCGCCGGCCTGCGTGTTCCCCAGGGGTGCGACGACGAAACGGGCGTGTGGCAGCATGCGGGCGTGAGCGCCGCATTCCCGCCTTTGGCCATCGACCCCGCGCACCCCGTGGTGGACGCCCGCTGGCTCACCGCCCGGCTGGGTGCGCCCGGGCTGGTCGTGCTCGACGCGAGCATCCCGCCCCAGGGGCCGCAGCCCTCTCGGATCCCCACGGCGCGGCGTTTCGACCTGGAAGGGCCGCTATCGGACCAGGACGCGGCCCTGCCGCACACGATGATCGCGCCCGGGCCGTTCCAGGCCCAGGCGCGACGACTTGGGGCGCGCGAGGGCGGGGCGGTGGTGGTGTACGACACCGCGCTGCTGTTTTCGGCGGCGCGGGCGTGGTGGATGTTCGTGGCGATGGGATACGAGCAGGTGGCCGTGCTCGACGGGGGGCTCGCCGGTTGGGCGGCGGCGGGGGGCGAGCTCGCCGCCTGGGATCCGCACGACGCGACACGAGACGACGACGGGGACCTCGTGGCCCGCCCCCGCGACGGCCTCATCGTGGGCGCCGACCGCGTGGCGGCCGCGCTGGTCGACGGCGACGCGACGGTGATCGACGCGCGCTCGGCGACGCGTTTCGCGGGAGCGACGGACGAACCGCGGCCCGGGCTTCGTTCGGGCCACATGCCGGGCGCGCGGCACCTGTTCTTTGGCGACGTGCAGTCCCAGGGCCGGATGCGGCCCGCGACGGAATTGCGTGACGTGATCGACGCGGCCGCCGACGGCCGGGACAGCCTCGTGTTCACGTGCGGATCCGGCATCACGGCGTGCGTGGACGCGCTGGCCGCGCGGCTGGCCGGCTATGCGCACATCGCGGTCTACGACGGCAGCTGGTCGGAGTGGGGCGCCACCGATTCCGGGCGCCCCGTCGTCACCCACTGACGCCGCCCGCCGACGCCCGCGCAGGCCCCTCGGTCTCACCGGTCGGCTCACCCTTCGCCGCGCGGGCCGCTTTTGCGCGCTCGACGGACGCTTGCAGGGCCGCGAGCAAGTCCACGACCTGCCCGGAGGTGTCACTGGGCGCCACGGGCTCCGCCACCTCAGCACCGTCGATCTTGGCCGACACCAGCGCCTCGACACCCTTGGCGTAATCGTCCTCGTAGTCACCCGGCTCAAAGTCGTCCGCCAACGACTCCACGAGTAGGTCGGCCATCGCGGCTTCGCGCTTCGTCGGCTCCGGGATGTCTTGCAACACGTCGAAGTCGGACTCGCGGATCTCGTCGGGCCACAGCAGGGTCTGCAGGACGATCACGTCGCCGCGGGCCCGCAGCACCGCCATCGTGGTGCGCTGCCGCACGCTGACCGTCGCCACCGCCACCCGGTCGGTGTCGCGCAACGCCTGCAGGAGCAGCGCGTACTGCTTCGCGGCCTGCTTCTCGGGCTCCAGATAGTACGAACGGTCCAGCCAGAGGGGGTCGATCTGGCCGGCGGGCACGAACTTCTCGACCGCGATCTCCTTGCTCGAGCGGTTGGGCAAGCTCGCCAGGTCCTCGTCCGTCAGGACAACCATGCGCCCGTCCGGCGTCTCATAGCCCTTAGCGATGTCCCCGTACGCGACCTCCGCGCCGTCCGCCTCCGCCACCCGCCGGTATCGGACCCGCGACCCGTCGCTGCGTCTCACCTGCCGGAACTGCAGGTCGTGACTCTCGGTCGCGGAGTACATCCGCACTGGCACGGTCACGAGGCCGAACGAGACTGCTCCCTTCCACATGGCACGCACCCGCCCATCGTGGCACGGCCCCACCGGGCGCACCCCCTGTGCGGCCCGGCGCCCCGCGCCCCCGACCCCGCTTACAGCCGCGTCCACGGAGCACGCAGGCTTCGCCGATCCGGCATGATGCCCCCATGCTGCCGATGCTGGCCGTGCGGGCCGCCAGTCCTCCGGCAGGCCCCGAGTGGGCTCACGAGGTGAAGTGGGACGGCATGCGGGCGCTCGCCAATCTCAGCGGGGGGAGGGTCCACCTGTCCAGCCGCAGCGGGGCGGACGCCACAGACCGCTTCCCCGAACTCGCCCGCCTCGGCGCGCAGCACGACGACATGCTTCTCGACGGGGAGCTGTGCGCGCTGGAGCGCGGCGTTCCCTCCTTCGCCGCCCTCGCGGAACGGATTCCGGTCAAAGACCGCGCCACGGCGATGGCCTTGGCGGAAGCGCAGCCGGTGACCTACCTGATCTTCGACCTCCTGCGTCTCAACGGTACGGAGGTGATGGTGCTGCCCTGGCACAAGCGGCGGGAACTCCTCGAGCGCCTGGATCTGCACGGTCCCCGCTGGTCGGTCCCCAGCGTCCACGACGATGGTCAGGCGCTGTTCGCCGCCACGCTGGAGCAAGGGCTGGAGGGGACGGTCAGCAAGCGGCGCGACTCGACGTATCAGGCGGGTACCCGCAGCCAGGCCTGGTTGAAGACACCGCACCGGCCGCAGGTCTCGTGCGTCGTCGGCGGCTGGCGCCTCGAGCGCAACACGCGCCGCCGCATCGGCTCCCTGCTGGTCGGGGTCCCCGGGGCGAGCGGTCTGCGCTACGTCGGGCGGGTCGGCAGCGGGCTCGCCGAGCGCAGTCAGGTGGACCTCATGGCCGAGCTTCGGCCCCTCGCCCGCGAAACCTCCCCATTCGCCGAGACGCTGTCCCCGCAGGACACCGAGGGGGCGCAATGGGTCGAGCCCGTCCTCGTGATCGATGTCCGCTCTCTCGGACTCGCGGGCCTCGCCGGCGCCGGACGGCTACGACAGGCCTCGTACCAGCGTCTGCGCCCCGACCTGTCGATCGGCAGCCTCTTGGAGGGCGTGGACTCCGAATCGGGCTGGTGGGGTCTATGACGCGGGCCGCCCGTTCCGGCCGTCGTCCGGGTCGCGGTTCGGGCCACCGTTCGGGCCACCGTCCGTCGCTATGAGCGAGCCGGGCGAGCGCGTCACCGTCTCCGTCGAGGGCCGCAACGTCACGCTCACGAACCTGGACAAGGTGCTCTACCCCGCGACCGGCACGACGAAGGGCGAGGTCCTGGCCTACCTGGCCGCCGTCGCGCCGGCGCTGCTCTCCCAGCTGGCGGGCCGGCCCGTGACACGGGTGCGCTGGCCGCACGGTACCGGCGACGCCTCGTTCTTCGAGAAGAACGTCCCGGCGGGAGCACCCGTTTGGCTGGAGCGGGTGACCCTGGACTCCCCTGGGTCGCGCAGCACCACAGAACGGGTCACCTACCCGCTGGTTGGTGACCTGGCCGGGCTCACGTGGCTGGCGAACCTCTCGGCTCTTGAGCTGCACGTCCCACAGTGGCGCGTCGACGCGTCAGGGCACCCGCTGGCGCCGGATCGCCTCGTCGTCGACCTGGATCCCGGAGCCCCAGCCGGCCTGGCCGAGTGCGCCCGGGTAGCGCTCCTCGCTCGCGAGGCGCTGACTGCCGCCGGGTTTGGTCCCATCGTCGCGGTCACCAGCGGCAGCAAGGGCCTACAGCTGTACGCGGCGTTGCCCGCCAACGGCAGCCGGCCGTGCGGTGACGAGGGCAAGGACGAGAGCAAGGACGAGAACAAGGACGAGGGCGACGGCACCCGAGAGGCGGCCCGGTTCATCGCCGAGGAGCTGGCCGCCGCGCATCCGGGCCTCGTCGTGGCAGCCATGGCCAAGAGGCAACGGCAGGGCAAGGTGTTCTTCGACTGGTCGCAGAACACCACGGCGAAGACAACGATTTGCCCGTACTCGCTGCGCGGCCGGTCTCGGGCGGCGTTCGTTGCGGCCCCGCGGACCTGGGCAGAGATCGAGGCGGGCGCATCCGGCGGGACGCTGCGGCAGCTCACCCCGGACGAGGTGATCGCGCGCCTTTCCTCCGACGGCGATCTCATGGAGGCGCTGGCCCCCTGACGGGCACAGCGCGTCGGGGGGCCCTTCCCGAGTGAGGAAGGACCCCCCGACGCGCTTCTTGCTCACATCGTCAGCCGTTGGCCCGGTCGTAGGCTTCCTGCAGCTCACGCGACACCCGGCCGCGGTCACTCACCTGGAATCCATTGGCTCGGCCCCATTGACGGATCTCGTTGAGATCCTGTCGCGAAGGTCCGGAGCCGGGGCGCCGACCCGTGATCTTGCGCCCGCCCGAACGCCGCGCGTGGCCAATCCACGTGGCGAGTTGCGTACGTAGCTTGCCCGCATTGTCTTCCGACAGGTCGATCTCGTACGAGACCCCGTCCAAACCAAAAGACACCGTCTCCCGGGCCTCGCGGCCGTCGATGTCGTCCACCAACAGCACCTGCACACGCTGAGCCATATTTGCTCTACCTCTCTGCCGGGTCATCTTATTGTGCTGTTCCTTGCGACATCACGTCCCTGACGGAAGCAGACGCCTTCACGAGACAATCCTATGGGAAAGAGGCGATATTCGCGAAATGTCGGGAAGATGATTCCGGCGCGTGTCGTCACTCATAAGCTGGTACCGCGCCGTTCGCTAGGCAGCAGAACGCCATTGGCCGTCAAAGGCCTGGGAATCAAGGACCAGCGAGGCAGTGCACAGCGTGCTCGAAAGCCCATAAAGGTCGTGAAAGAACCTCCAGAGAGCCCTGAGAGAGCCCCCGAGCGAGCCCAGGAAGCGCCTTCTCTCGGCCTGGCCGTCGGGCCCATGAGCCGGGAAGAAGGTCAGCGGTTCTGACCGTCGCCCTTCGAGGCACGAGTGGCCCCGGTCTGCGCGGAGGGGGGCGACGAGACGCTCTCCTTCGAGTCCCGAGATTGCTCGGCCAGCCACTGTGAGTGTGCTAACCGTTCAGCACGATCACCCTCCAAGAGCGCGCGCATCACCCGGTAAAAGAGGTACCCGATCCCGATCGACGGCGCGAGGGCCAACACGATGGGCATCAGCGAGTCCATGATTCCTCCGTGGTGCGCCGATCCAGCTCGGCGCGAGTCTCGATGATCATACGTTCGCCAGGCGCGGCGCTGACCGAAAGATCTGTTCCCATGGTACGCCGATGTGACCCTTCCGGATTCCCGGACTGCTTCGGCCGGGGCTGTCCGACATCCCCTCCTGGGCTTTCGTCCGGAGGATCGATGCGGCACCAGGACTGGATCAACAATCCCACGATCATCAAGACGATTCCCGCTCCCACGTAGGCGGCGCACCACGCCACCTCGTCAGGGATCCCGCCCGGGCCGCGCTCCATGAAGAAGACCACGCCGAGTGCGCCGTACGCTCCTGCGGCCACGGCTCCCGCCAGCGCGGCAGCCCGCGCGAGGACCAGGGTCCGGAACGCGGCGATCGGATCGAGTCGACGTTTGAGTCGCCCCGCCCTCCAGCGTCGGATCGGCATGCCGGCGACCAGCAGCCCCCCCACGACGGCAGACAGGAGCGCCAGCCCCGGCCAGGACGGAACGGCCAGCCGCCCGAACTGACCCGTGAGCAGGAGCACCACCAGGAAGGCCAGCACCGCGCTCACCCCGAACACGGCCCCGAGCGTACGAACGCGTAGCGCTGCATTCGGGATCACGGCGCCACCATGACGAGGTCGCTGATCGAGGACGGCCAGTCCGGCCCCGGACGCACCCCCGCCCGCTGCTCCGGCGTCAGCCCCTCCACCAGATCCGCGACCCGGTGCCCGATTTCCTCGTCGAGGGTGAGCATCTCGCCGGACCCGAGCGCCGGCAGGCGGGCGCCCGGATCGACATGAAGCCACGGCAGCAACACGAACGGGCGCAGATGCGCGCGCGGGTGCGGCAGCGTCAACGTCTCACCATCGCCACGGGCCTCGCCCAGGATGGGGTCGGCATAGCGAATCAGATCCAGGTCCAGGGTCCTCGGCCCCCATCGCACGTCCCGAGTCCGCCCGTGGATCTCCTCGATCCGGTGCAACGCCCGCAACAGCGTGTGTGCCGCCAAACGGCTCCGGGCGAGCAGAACGGCGTTGAGATAGGGGGGTTGGGCGTCCGGGCCGCCGACCGCCTCCGAGACGACGATCGGGCTGAGCATGCGCAGGTCCACACCGGGCAGCCGGGACAGGCGGCGCACGGCGTCGCCGAACCGCTCCACGGAAGCGGACAGGTTCGCGCCCATGGCGATGACGACTCGCGCCGCCCGCTCGCGCCGGATCCGCACCTCCACGTCGCCGCACGGCACGCCGACTGGCGCCTCGGGCTTGTGCAGGGTCACGGTGACCGCCTCCACGTGCGGCTCCTGCAGGCAGACGAGCGCGATCTTCTCCGCGAGGTGCTCCAGCAGGTCGACGCTCGGCCCGATGAGGACGCGGTGGACCTGCGCGGCCATCGTCGCGTAGCTCACCGTGTCCGCGAGTCGGTCAGAGCGTCCCGCGCCGGAAAGATCAGCCTCCAGATCGAGGTCGACCAAGAACGGCTGCGGGATGAGCTTCTCCTCGGGCAGCACTCCATGCCGCGACCGGGCCGACACCCCGCGCAGGGTGATCAGGTCCGTCACGGTGTCATTCCTTTCGCTCGTCCCGCGGCCCGACCGGTCGCCCGTCCTGTGGACTCTTTCGTGGCCCGTCTCGTGGCCTGTTTCGTTAACCGCCCAGCCTGCGCCGCCGCAACCACCTTCGCCGCCGCGACCGAGGACGGTACGTCGTGCACGCGCACGGCCCATGCCCCCGCTATCGCCGACAGGGCGGTCACGGTGGCCGTCGCGACATCCCGGCTGGTGGGGAGCGCTTCCTCCGGTACGGAGCGTGCCGCGAACACGCCCGCGTCAGCCGACGCGGCGACCACGGTGCCCGGCCATCCCCACGGAGTGGCCATCGGGTCGAGGAACAGCTTGCGGGACGCCCCCATGAGTACCGGGAAGCCCATCGCGACGATCTCACCCAACCGTCCGACCACCTCCCAGTTGTGCTCCGCGGTCTTAGCGAAACCGATGCCCGGGTCGAGGATGATCGAATCCGCGGCGATCCCCGCGGCCAGGGCGGAGTCCACCCGGACGGCGAGCTCTTCGCGGACCTGCACCACCACGTCGTCGTAAGTCGCGAGCTCCGCCATCCCCGCGCTGTGCCCACGCCAGTGCATGAGGATGTACGGCACGCCTCGCTCGGCGACGACTTTCAGCATGTCGGGATCCGCCAGGCCTCCGCTCACGTCATTGATGTAGTGAGCTCCCGCGTCCAGAGCCCCCTGCGCGACCTGCGCGCGCATCGTGTCCACGCTGATCGTGACCCCTGCTGCCACCAGCTCCCGTACCACGGGCACGACCCGCGTGAACTCCGCCTCCGCGGGGGGCCGGTCGCATCCGGGACGGCTGGACTCCCCGCCCACGTCGACGATGGCGGCCCCCTGGGCGACCATCTCCAGCCCGTGGGCCAGGGCCGCATCAGGATGGAGGTAGCGTCCCCCATCACTGAACGAGTCCGGCGTCACGTTGAGGATCCCCATCACCAAGATCGGCGCCGGGCCGGCGTCTTCGCCGGTCGTGGGCGCGCTGGCGAAGGCCCGTGGGTCGGGAGTCTCGGGGCTCGTGGTCACCGTGGCCTCACCGGCGCTCGCGGAGGACGAGGCTCATCGCCTCGGCGCGGGTGGCCGGGTCGCGCAACGCCCCACGCACCGCGGACGTGATCGTCCGCGAGCCGGGTTTCTTGACGCCCCGCATGGACATGCACAAATGCTCGGCCTCGATCACGACGACCGCCCCCCGCGCCTGAAGGTGCGTGACGAGGGCGTCGGCGATCTGGCTCGTAAGCCGCTCCTGCACCTGCAGCCGACGCGCGAAACAGTCGACGAGCCGGGCGAGTTTTGACAGACCGGTGACGGACCCCCCTTTGACCGGGATATAGCCGACGTGGGCCACGCCGTGGAACGGCAGGAGGTGGTGCTCGCAGAGGCTGAACACCTCGATGTCACGCACCAGCACCATCTCGTCGTGGTCGATCAGAAACCGCCGCGCCAGGATCTCCTGGGGGTCCTGGCGCATCCCTGCGAGCATCTCAGCGTACGCCCGGGCGACTCGCGCGGGGGTGTCGCGCAGACCATCGCGGTCAGGGTCCTCGCCCATGGCCGCCAGCAGCTCGCGAACCGCCGCCTGCGCGCGCGGCAGGTCGATTCCGTCCGCCAACGCAGGCTCAGGCGCCAACGGTGCCGCCCGGCGGGTTCTGGCCGACCCGGACGGGTGGGTGCTCTTCGTGAGGCGCCGGCGCGTTGGGATCCTCTCCGCGGGTCAGAGCCGCCTTCTCCGCGTCGGTGAGCACCGGCGGCCGCTCGCTCACGAAGCGGCGGTCGCTGGAGAGCCACACCGGACGCGCCGGCTGCTTGATCACTGCGCCGAAAATCTTGGCGAGCGCGTCGGCGGCCAGGGTCTCCTTGTCGAGCAGCTCCAGGACCAGCAGGTCGAGGACGTCGCGATTCTCAATAAGGATCGCCCACGCCTCGTCGTGCGCCGCCTCGATCAGCCGCCGGATCTCCTCGTCGACGATGGTGGCCAGACCCTCGGAGTAGTCCCGCTGGTGCCCC
>CAJDWP010000075.1_pt1 | contig 23726 bp, 20 predicted proteins | sample 7391631 | NCBI WGS metagenome assembly CAJDWP01 (sample SAMEA7055740, study PRJEB34461) | soil metagenome | biome: terrestrial ecosystem; feature: Peninsula; material: soil | place: Antarctica | collected 2016 | reverse complement strand
GACCTTCCGCGGCGCAGGCATCCTGACGCCCACCGTCCACCACCTGTCGAACGGACGACTCAGCCTGACGCTCACCCCGACCGGCGGCGGCCAGCTGCGTTGGATCGGCCACACCATCACGCGGTGGCACGCCGACCGCACCACCGACGGCGCGGGCGACCACCTGTACTTGCGCACGGAGAAGGGCGACGTCTGGTCCGCCACGCCGCTGCCGGTGCTTGGCCGCCTCTCTCACTCCGACGTGCGTCTGGCCGAGGACCGTGCCGTCTTCCGGCGGCGCCGCCGCCGCATCCGGACGGAGCTCGAATACCGGCTATCGCCCGAGAGTGATGCGATGGTGCGCCGTCTCGTCATCGCGAACGACCGGCGCCAGCCCTGCCCGCTCACCGTCACGTCGTACGCGGAGCTCGTGCTCGGACGCGCCGCTGACGATGACGCTCACCCGGTCTTCTCCAAGATGTTCGTCCGCACCGAGTTTGTCCCCGAGCTCGGCGCGCTGATCGCCGAGCGGAGGCCGCGTGGGCGTGCGGACTCGCCGGTCTGGGCCGGGCATCTTCTCGACACCGACGCCGACGAGCAGGTTCGGCCACGCTTCGAGACGGACCGTTACCGCTTTCTCGGGCGCGGGCGAACTGTCCGGCAGCCCGCGTACCCCGCCCTGTCCTCGCATCGTGACGGGAGCGTCGGGCACGTGCTCGACCCGATCTTCTCGTTGTCGCACCGCGTGGTCGTGCCCCCAGGGGGCAACGTCACGCTCGACTTCTGGACGTTCGCCGCCGGAAGTCGCGAGGAACTCGTCCGCGTGATGGAGGCGCACCGCACCCGGTCGGCCTACGATCGCGTGGCGATGCTCGCCTGGACGCAGTCGCAGATGCAGATGCGGCATCTGGGCGTCAGCTCAGACGAGGCGGTGATGTTCCAGTCGCTCGCCGGCCACGTCCTCTACCCGCATCCCTCCCTGCAGCCGTCGGCGGACTTCGTGGCGCAGCACGCCGCGCCCCAATCGGCGCTATGGCCGCTGTCCATCTCCGGGGATCTGCCGATCGTGGTCATCCGGGTGGTGTCCGTGGACGATCTGCGCCTCGTTCGTCAGATGGTGAAGGCCTTCGAATTCTGGCGGGCCCATCGCTTTTCGGTGGACCTGGTCCTTCTCAACGAAGAGGCGACCTCGTACATCCAGGCGTTGGACCAGGCCCTCACGACCGCCGCGGCGGGCATCCGTCCCCGTACGGGTGCACCCGACTCCATCGGGCGGGTCTTTGTGGTGCGCAGCGATCAGCACCCGCAAGAGACAGTGGAGGCACTCCTTTCGGCCGCCTCGGTGGTCCTTTACGCGCAGCGCGGCGAACTCGGCGTGCAGATGCCGCCCGCGGTCAGCCGGACCGCGCAAAGCGCCGCAGACCGCGCGCCAGACCAGGCCCTCGGCCGTGCTCCCAGCCGTGCCGTCAGTCGCCTGGCCGGCGCTGTCGGGGGCGGCGGCGTCGGCAGCGTGGTCGGCGACCCCGCAGAGAGCGCGGTCGGCGCTGCGCCCACCACCGAGCGCAGTGCCGAATTGCGGGCCGCTGCCCCTGAGCCCCCGCGGCTCACGCCGGTCCCCCGGCGGCGACCGTCCGCCAAGCACAAGTACAGCCATCCACCGATGGTCGCGAATACGTCACCGTCATGGAGCCCGGCTGGCCCACCCCCGCGCCGTGGAGCAACATCGTCGCCAACGAAGAGTTCGGCTTCATCGCCAGCTCCGAGGGCAGCGGATCGGTCTGGTGGCGCAACAGCCGCGACAACCAGATCACCCCGTGGCACAACGACCCGATTGCCGCGCCGGTATCGGAGGCGATCTACGTCCGCGAACACGACACCGGGCGGGTGAGCACGCCGACAGCGGCGCCGATCGACGACGTGCGGCACATCGCGTGGCACGGGTTCGGGTATACGTCATACCTGGCCGAGACGCCGGAGCTGCGGATCGACCTGGTGCAGTTCGTGCCGGTCGTCGACGCGGTCAAAATCGGCTGGCTCAAGCTGACGAACGTCACCCACGAGACGAGATCGGTCACCGTCACCTCGTACCACGACCTCGTCCTCGGCAACAACCGGCACGCGGCCGCTCGGCACCTGATCACGAAGGTCGACCCGGAGACGGGCGCGCTGTTCGTGCGCAACCCGTGGAGCACCCAGTTCAGCGACCAGGTGGTGTTCGTCGACCTGGGCGGGGCGCAGAGCTCATGCACGGGCGATCGCGCCGAGTTCCTCGGCCCCCAGGGCACGCTCGCCGCACCGGGGGCCGTCGTCTCGGGCGATGCCCTGTCGGGCCGAGTCGGGGCCGGGCTCGACCCGTGCGCCGCGCTGCAGCAGCGCGTCGAGATCCCGGCGGGCCAGATTCTGGACGTCCGGGTGCTGTTAGGTGCTGCCCCGACCGAGGAGGCCGCCCGCGAGCTGGTGCGTCGGTACCGCGACGCGCAGCCGCTGGACGTGCTCACCGAGGTGAAGGAGAGCTGGCGGAGCAGGCTGGACACCGTCCAGGTCGCGACGCCGGACGCGGCGTTCGACACGATGATGAACGGCTGGCTCCTCTACCAGACGATGTCGAGCCGCGTCTTGGCCCGGGCCGCGTACTACCAGGCCAGCGGCGCGTTCGGCTTCCGCGATCAGCTTCAGGACGGGATGAGCCTCGTGCTCGTGGAGCCCGGCGTGGCGCGGGCGCACCTGCTTCGCGCCGCCGGGAGGCAGTTCGTCGAGGGGGACGTGCAGCACTGGTGGCTGCCCGAAGACGGGTCGGGCATCCGCACCCGGATCAGCGACGACGTGGTGTGGCTCGCGTACGCCGCCGCGCGCTATATCCGCGTCACCGGCGACACCGGGGTGCTCGACGAGCGCGTGCCTTACCTCGAAGGAGATCTGCTGGCCGACGACCAGCACGAGTCGTACTTCACCCCGGGAGTGTCCTCGCAGGAGGACACCCTATACACCCACTGCGCGACCGCCCTGCGTCACGCGTTCCGGTACGGCGTGCACGGGCTGCCGCTCATCGGGACCGGCGACTGGAACGACGGGATGAACCGGGTGGGCGAGCGCGGCCACGGGGAAAGCGTGTGGCTCGGGTGGTTCCTGCACCGGACGCTCAGCGACTTCCTGCCGTTCGTCCGGGCGAGACAGGACCAGGTCTTCGAACGGGAATGTCTGGAGCAGCAGGATCGGCTCCTCGAGGCGTTGGAGCGCGACGGGTGGGATGGTCGCTGGTACCGGCGCGGATACTTCGACGACGGCACACCGCTCGGCTCGGCTTCCCGGACGGAATGCCGCATCGACGGCATCGCCCAGTGCTGGGCCGCGCTGTCCGGCGTCGCCGACCCCGAACGGGTCTCCTCCGCGATGGCGAGGGTCGAGGACCATCTGATCGACGCTGAGGGTGGTGTCGCGAAGCTCTTCACGCCCCCGTTCGAGGTGTCCGACCCGGATCCGGGTTACATCCGCTCGTACCCCCCGGGGGTCCGGGAGAACGGCGGCCAGTACACGCACGCAGCCACCTGGTACGTCTTCGCGTACGCCGCGCTGGGGCGACAGGACAAGGCGGCCGAGATGTTCTCGCTGCTGAACCCGATCAACCACGCCCTGACGGGCAAGGCCGCCGATACCTACAGGGTCGAGCCTTATGTGCTCGCCGCCGATGTGTATGGCGAGAAGCCGTACGCCGGACGCGGCGGATGGACCTGGTACACGGGCTCCAGCGGCTGGCTCTACCGGGCCGGTCTGGAGGCGATCCTCGGCCTGCGACGGGAGGCCGACCACCTGATCGTGCAGCCGTGCCTGCCGCCGGAGTGGTCCACGGCGAGCGCGCGGCTGGTCTACGGCAGCGCGACGTACGCGGTGGAGTTCCGGGCGAGCGAGGACTGGCCGCGCCGGGTCGCGCACCTTGAGCTCGACGGGGCGGCGGTCGACGGCGACGCGGTGCCGTTGACCGATGACGGTGGGGAGCACCACGTGCTGGTGGTCCTCGAGCCGGACGGCCCGGTCTAGGCGGCCGCGTGGCCCTACAGTGTCGAACGTGACCCCGGTCGAGACGCAGGACGGCGAAACGCAGGACGGCGAGACTCAGGGCGGCCCAACACAGGACGGCGAGACGCTGGACGGCCCGACACAGGTCGGCGAGTCCGGTGGCCCGTACGCGGCGCACTGGGAAGCCGACGTCCTGTTGGCCGACGGAGAGTCGGCGCGTCTGCGGCCGCTGCGACCCGAGGATGAAGCGGCCCTCCTCGCGTTCTGGGACCGGCTGTCCCCCGAGTCGCAGTACTACCGGTTCTTTGCCCCGCGTGCCGCGCTCAGCGAGTCCGACGTGCGCCGCTTCGTGAACGCGGACCACCGGGACCGGATCGTGCTCGGTGCGTTCGTCAGGGCCGACCTGATCGCGATCGGCGAGTTCGGCCGGTCGGATCCCACCGACGCGGAGTTGGCGTTCGTCGTCGCAGACGCATACCACGGCTACGGCGTGGGCGGCCTGCTCCTGGAGCATCTGGCGCAGATCGCCCGGGAGGTGGGGGTCACGCGGCTGATCGCCGAGGTGCTCGCAGAAAACCGCAAGATGCACACGACTCTGAAGGCGGCCGGCTACGAGCTGAACGCGAAGCTCTCGCATGGGTCGCTGCACTTCACGTTCCCGGTCGAGCCGACGAACGTGTCCCAGGCGGTCATGGCGGCGCGCGAGCACCGCGCGGAGGCGAACTCGATGCGCCGCATCTTCGAGGCGCGTTCGGTGGCGATCGTGGGCGGCAGCGCGCGGCAGGGCAGCGTTGGGAGGCGATTGCTGAGCAACGTGATCGCCGGCGAGTTCACGGGGCGCGTGTACGTGGTCAACCCCGGCCTCGACTCCGCGTTCGGCATGCCCTCCTACCCGTCCTTGCGCGACATCCCGGACCCGGTCGACCTGGCGGTGGTCGCCGTCCCGGCGGAGCGCGTCGGCGCGGTCGTGGAGGATTGCGCGACCAAGGGCGTGCGGGCGGTGATCGTCGTGACGATGGGGTTCGCGGAGTCAGGACCGGAGGGGCGGCGCCGACAGACGGCGCTGTTGACGCAGTGCCGTGCCGCCGGCATCCGCCTGATCGGCCCCTGCGCCCTGGGCGTCGTCAACGCCGCGGGCAACTCGCTCAACGCCTCGATGGTCGACGTGCAACCGCGGCCCGGCAACATCGGGTTCTTCTGCCAGTCGGGCCCGCTGAGTCTGACGTCGCTGCGGATGATGGTCGACCGCGACCTGGGCGTGTCGAGTTTCGTATCTGCCGGGAACCGGGCTGACGTCTCCGGCAACGACCTGCTCCAGTACTGGGAGCAGGACGACCGGACCAGCGTGATCTTGTGCTACCTGGAGTCCTTGGGTAACTCGCACAAGTTCTCCCGGTTGGCGCGGCGCATCAGCGGCACCAAGCCGGTTGTCGTCATCACGTCCGGTCGGGGCAGCCACTCGACCCCGACGACGTCGGAAGAGGGCGGCGCGGACGTGCCTGCGGCGGTCACCGAGGCGATGCTGCGCCAGTCCGGCGTGATCCAGGTCGAGTACCTCGAGCATCTCTTCGACGTGGCGCAGTTCCTGACCGAGCAGCCGCTGCCGCCGGGGAATCGCCTGGCGGTCGTCGGAGACTCCCGCGAGCTGACGATCATCGCGTCCGACATGGCGACCCAGGCGGGATTCGTCACGAAGACGTCCTGGCTGGGACTGGTGGGGTTGCCGGCGCATCGTTACGAGGAGCGGCTGCGCGCCGCGATGGACGACGACGAGGTGGACGCGGTGCTCGCGGTGGTCGTCCCCGCCCCCGTCGAGGCGAGCGAACAGATCGGGCTGGTCCGGGATGCGATCGCCAGCGTGGGCGACCACCCGACCAAGCCGCTCCTTGCGGTGATCCCGCAGGCCAAGAGCGACCCACGCCCGCCGCGAGTCCTCGACGCGCCCAGGGCGTTGCCGGAGTACTGGAGCCCGGAACGCGCCGTGCTGGCGTTGCGCAAGGCGTGGGATTACGCGCAATGGCGGGCTCAGGCGACATCCGTCGTGCCGATCCTTCCCAATGTCGCACCCGAGGATGCCGAGGCGTTCCTCGACGATCTGCTCAGCGCGACCCCGGCGGGGCGAGCGCTCACCGACGGCGAGGTCACGCTCCTTCTCGGCCATTACGGCATCCCCCTGCTGCCCTCCCGCGAGGTCGACAGTCTCGACGCGGCGGTCGACGCGGCCGCGAACGAGATGGCGGTGGCCTGGCGGCAGCTCGGCCAGACGTTCGGCGACCCGCGGGCGGCGGGCATCGTCGTGCAGGCGATGGGCGGATCGGGCCGGCACATGCGGGTATCGGGCGTCGAGGACCGCCGCCTCGGCCCGGTGGTGTCCTGCCGGATCAACGGTGACGCGGCCCAGATCCTTCACGACGTGAGCTACCGGCTCCCGCCGCTGACCCGCTCGGACGCCGCCGCGATGATCCGCGAGTTGCAGCTGGCCCCCCTGCTGCTGGGCGACGCCGATCGGCCGAGTGCTGATCTGTCTGCGCTGGAGAACCTCATCAGCAGGGTCGCCCAGCTCAAACAGGATCAGCCGGACGTCGAGCGCCTCCGACTCGACGTGCTCGTGCATGCCGAAGGGTTGTCGGTGGTGGGCGCGCGCGCGCACGTGCAACGGTCAGAGCCGCGCTTCGATCTGTACTCCCGGCGCCTCAGCGCACCTCCTGACGGCATGTGATCGGTGCGCCGGGTTCGGGAAGCGTCAGCACAACGGCGACGAAAGAGGGGCGCGACGATGGCTCAGGATCGCGACGAAGAGCAGAGCTCGTACGTGAGCGACGGCGAGGCGTTCGAACGGGACACGAACTACATCACGACGCGGGTGACCATGGATGGAGCCGACGGCTTCCCGGTCGAGCCGGGCCGCTACCGGCTCGTTGTCGCCCGCGCGTGCCCGTGGGCGAACCGAGCCGTGATCGCCCGCCGTCTCTACGGGCTGGAGGACGTCATTTCCTTGGGGATGTGCGGACCGACCCACGACGCGCGCAGCTGGACCTTCGATCTCGACCCGGACGGCCTCGACCCTGTGCTGGGAATCCATTACCTCCGGGACGCGTACGACGCGCGCCATCCCGGCTATCCGCGCGGCGTCACCGTCCCCGCCCTCGTCGACACCACGACCGGCGCGCTCGCCACGAACGACTTCGCGCAGATGACGCTCGACTTCGGGTCACAGTGGCGTGCGTACCACCGACCGGGAGCCCCCGACCTGACCCCGCGGGTGTTGCGCCCCGAGATGGACGAGTGGATGGAGTTCGTGCTCCGCGATGTCAACAACGGGGTGTACCGGTGCGGGTTCGCCGGCTCCCAGCACAGCTACGACGAGGCGTACGACGATCTGTGGGCCGCCCTCGACGTGCTGGAGGAGAGGCTGTCGACCCGCCGCTACCTCATGGGCCCGTCGATCACCGAGGCCGACGTCCGGCTCTTCCCGACGTTGATCCGCTTCGATGCCGTCTATCACGGGCATTTCAAGTGCAACCGGCAGACGTTGGCGTCGTTGCCTCACCTGTCGGGGTACACGCGGGACCTGTTCTGCACCCCCGGGTTCGGCGACACCATCGATTTCGTGCAGGTCAAAGAGCACTACTACGTCGTGCACGCCGATCTGAACCCCACCAGGATCGTGCCGAATGGGCCGCTCTTGGACGGGCTGCTGGCGCCGCACGACCGCGACCGGTTGCCGACCGACACGTGGGGGGCAGGCGGTACCCCGCCGCCTGGGCCGCTGAGCGCCGAGGTCGTCGATCCCGCGCATACGCCGCTGGCCGTTTCAAGCCGCTGACGCCCGGCGTGGCCGCGCGCTCCACCGCCCGTCGGGAGCGAGATGACGCACGGCCATCCGCTCTTGGTGCTCAGCCCGTTGGCCCGATCATGGGGATCGGTACACCTGCGACCGGTGACCAATCTTGAGGACGTACATCATCTTGGTGTCCTCACCGAGGCGGTACACGATCTGGTAGTCCCCGCGGCGGGCGGCGTGGCGGCCCGCAAGCTCTTGCTGCAGCGGTTTGCCACGCCGACGGGCGTCACCCGCGAGGCCACCGAAGATGAACTCCACCAGCGGACCGGCGATTCGAGGTGGCACCGCCTGCAGGCTGCGCAGGGCGGAAGCGGTCAACACCGCCTGAAACTCGCTCACGCGCGCGGTGACAGCCCGAGGGAGCGTCGAACCTGGGCCTCGTCGGAGGTCCGGCCGGCCGCGATGTCAGCCTCGGCCTCCGCCAGGTCCTCATGGATGCCCGGCTGGGACAGCCAGAACAGGGTCTCCTGCAGCGACTCCCACTCATCGGCGGAGATCAGCACCACCGCTGGTCGGCCGTTACGGGTGATCGTGAACTGTTCGTGCTCACGCTCGGCCCGATCGGCGTATTCGGACAGACGCGCCTTCAGTTCCGACAACGACGTGGTCTCCATGTCCTCATCATGGACCTAATAGTGGTTATTGGCTGACCTGTATTCAGGGCGATGAATCGTGAGTCAAGACAGAACGAAGCCTCGTTGCTGGAGCCTTGGGAACGTCGCGGCACCTGGAGATCCTGCGCGAGGGGTGGGGGCGCGGCGGGCGGTGCGAGGCGGGGTTTCGTAGCCTGGCCCCATGGCCCAGCCGATGATCCCGCCGACGACCCCGCCGACCGCGACAACCGTCAGTCCAGCGGCACAAGCGGCTCTCCCAATCCCGGGGACTCCCGCGATCCCTGGGACTCCCGCGACTCGCGGGGCTCTGGCGGAGGCCACCCCTGTGCCGTTCCGACTCGACGACTCTTACGCACGGGCCGTCCCGGCGCTGTCCGTCGCGTGGCAGGCTGCCCCGGCCCCCGAACCTCGGCTTCTCATGCTCAATGAGCCTCTGGCGCATGAGCTCGGGTGGGATGTCGAGTGGCTACGCTCGCCGGACGGCGTGGCCTTCCTGCTGGGTCGGGCGCCCGCGGGGGTGCCGACCGTGGCGCAGGCGTATGCGGGCCACCAGTTCGGCAGCTATTCGCCTCGCCTCGGCGACGGACGGGCCCTGCTGGTCGGCGAGATCGTCGAGCCGTCTGGGCGACGGCGGGACCTGCACCACGGCGGGACCTGCACCTCAAGGGATCCGGGCCGACGCCCTTCGCCCGGCGAGGCGACGGGAAGGGCGTCGTCGGGCCGATGCTGCGGGAGTACCTCGTTAGCGAGGCGTTGTCCGCGCTGCGCGTCCCAACCACCCGCTCGTTGGCGGTCCTCGCCACCGGCGAACAGGTCTCTCGCGAACGGCCGATGCCCGGCGCGGTGCTGTGCCGGATCGCGGCCAGCCACCTGCGGGTCGGCACCTTCCAGTACGCCGCGGCGCTCGGCGAGGGGTCGGGCACCGACGGTCCGTCGGTACTACGGGACCTGGCCGACTACGCCATCCGTCGGCACTATCCGGCCGCGGCGGAGGCGCATAACCCCTACCTCGCCCTGTACGACGACGTGGTCCAAGCGCAGGCATCGCTGATCGCCCGGTGGATGGAGGTGGGTTTCATCCACGGCGTCATGAACACCGACAACATGACCATCTCCGGTGAGACCATCGACTACGGGCCGTGCGCGTTCATGGACGCGTACGACCCGTCGACGGTATTCAGCTCGATCGACCACGGCGGACGGTACGCGTTTGGCAACCAGCCAGGCATCGCCCAGTGGAATCTGGCTCGCTTCGGCGAGACGCTGCTCCCGCTGATCGACGAGCGCCCCGAGCCGGCGGTCGAGGCGGCGATGGCCGTCCTGGCCACGTTCGCAGCGCGCTATGAGGCGGCGGTCGCGGACGGTATGGCGGCCAAGCTCGGGCTGGCTGCGCCGGACCTGTCGCTGGTGAACGACCTGACCGGCCTTCTGGAGGCCCAGCGAGTCGATCACACGACCTTCTTCCGGGCGCTCGCCGCGGGCACCGCTCCTGAACTCTTCGCCGACCCCGCCCCGTACGAGGCGTGGGCCGCCCGCCGCGCGAGGTGGCCGCGGCGATGAACCGGATCAACCCGATCTACATCCCCCGCAACCACCGCGTCGAGGAGGCGCTGGCGGCTGCGACCGACGGCGACCTGCGCCCCTTCGAACGACTGCTGGACGCGGTCACGCACCCCTTCGACGAGCGGCCCGGCCTGGAGGACCTTGCGGGCCCGGCCCCCGAAGACGCCCCGTCCCACATCACGTACTGCGGCACGTAGGGGGCCCGCCTCGGGAGAGAGGCGATCGCCTCATCGACGAGGTGGCACCCGACCGGACTGAACTTCGGAGACTGATTCGCGTACGCGTTCGCCCACTCACGCAGGCTCTTGCTGCTCTTCAAGGGCGACGACGTCGCGCAGACGGTCATCGCGGCTGCTTGGCCCTGACGTGGCCTCCTCTGGCTATGTCGGTGTGGCTGGACCGCGTTTGCCGGTGAGATCTGACCGCACCTATGTCGGGGGGGAAGGAACGAATCATCCTGGTGCACGATGGTCGGCATGAGCGAGCATCTGCGTGCAACACCAATCTTGCCCGTCCACAACATCGGAGAGGCTGTCGCCTTCTGGTCTCGTCTGCCATTCCTCAGCGTGGACGAGTATGGGGACGGCGGGTACGCCTTCGTGCTTCACGGACAGGCCGAGGTGGTCCACCTCGCCTTGTTCCCGGACCTTGACGTCGGCGGCAACCACTCCGGATGCTACGTCCACGTCCCCGATATCAATCGGCGGTACGCGGAGTTCGTGGACGCCGACCTCCCCGCTTCCGAGATCAGGGATGAACCCTGGGGGATGCGGGAGTTCAGGCTGACAGACCCGAGTGGGAACGTCCTGCGGATCGGCTGTGCCCGATAGGCGATCCCCAACTGACATACATGCTGGTATCGATGCTCTCGCGCGGGACAGGGATCCGGGTCCGTTCGGCAGGTGCAGCGGGTCTGACGACTACGTCGACGTGAGCGGAAACCACCGGTTATTTTGTCTTAAATGATCAGTGCCCTACTGCCCCCCGAGGGGATGCGTCCACAGCTGGGCGTCATCGGGCAAATCGGCAAGCAGATCACGGACAGGACGAGGACGTGCCCGCCCCTGCACGGACACGTCCGCTGAGTGGAGCGGGGCTTGTCAGGCGAGGCTTCGTGTGGCGGGCCGGATGAAGCCGAAGCCGGCGGGTCTTCCGGGGAGGGCCCGGCCTCCCTATCGTGGGCGCATGTGCATCTCGGATGAGATCGACCCTCGGGTCGCGGCCGCCGCTGCTCCGCGCGAGGCTCCGGGCCCCGCTGTCGATCCGATCGCTCTCGCGCCCGTCGACTCGGTCTCGATCACGACCCTGGTCGACAACGTCTACGACGGCCTCCTCCAGAGCGACGAACGCGTGGCGCGCGCACCGCTCGCGGGGGCGTCCGTCCCCGCGGAGCATTTCCTGGAGGGCCAGGCCCTCGTCGGGATGCGCGCTGAGCACGGCTACTCGGCCTTCATCACGGTGCGACGGGGTGAGCGGTCGTGGCGGATGGTCTTCGACACGGGATTGTCGCCGGACGCGATGGTCGAGAACGCCCGCCGCATGGAGATCGCCCTGAACGACGTCAACGCGGTGGTGCTTTCCCACGGACACTTCGATCACGCGGGCGGGCTGTTGGGCCTGGTATCGGCGTACGGGCGGTCGAGGCTGCCCCTCACCGTTCACCCCTTCGCGTGGACCAAGCGCCGGTTCGCGATCCCAGGAGCTCCGGAGTGGGAGTTGCCTACTTTGTCGCGCTCGGCGCTGGACGCGGAGGGGTTCGAGGTGATCGAGCGGGCGATCCCGTCGGTGCTCCTTGACGGTTCGGTGCTCGTCACCGGCGAGGTGGACCGGGTCACCGACTTCGAGCAGGGGATGCCCCCGAGCCACCAGGCGTGGGACGGACGAGCCTGGATGCCGGATCGGGTCGTGATCGACGACCAGGCCCTCGTCGTGAACGTGCGCGGTCGTGGCCTCGTGGTCGTCACCGGCTGCGGCCACGCGGGAGTGGTGAACATCGTCCGCCACGCGATGCGTCTCACGGGAGTCAGCCGGCTTGCCGGTGTGGTCGGCGGGTTCCACCTGGCAGGGCCGGCGTTCGAGCCGATCATCCCCGCCACGGTGGCGGTCCTCCGCGAACTGGAACCGGATCTGCTGGTCCCCGGCCACTGCACCGGGTGGCGTGCCCAGCACGCACTCGCGGCCCAGCTGCCGGACGCTTTCGTTCAAGGCAGCTCCGGATCCACCTACACCGTGGCCGCGTAGCAACCTCGGTGGTCGGGGGTTCCCTGAGTTCGTGACAGGTTTCCCGAAGTAGCGGAGCGGATCTGGTCCCTTGGTCGCCCGGCTTCGGTTCGGTCAGCGTGGTCCGCCGGGGGTCGCCTGGCCCCCGGAGCGGCGGTAAACGTCGACCACCACACCGGTCTTGAAGGACTGGGAGCTGACCCGGTCAAACGGCTGGGGCGCTAACGATCCGTGGAGGAGTGGTATTCCGGCGCCGAGCACGATGGGGTTGCGTTTGATCACGAGCTCGTCGATTTCGGTAAGCAACTCTGCCGCGAGCCGGCCGCCGCCACACAGCCAGATCCCGGTGCCGTCGGCGGCTTTCAGCTCGCGCATACGAGCCACTGGGTCGGCCTGCGTCACCTCGACGCCGTTGCTCTCGGGCGACAGGATCGTGGAGAAGACGACCTGACGCAGGTGCGGGTAGGGGCTCGCGATCCCCGCGTCCAGGGCGGGCTGGTAGGTACGCCGGCCCATCACCATCGTGTCGAAGCGGCGGTTGCCGCGGTCAGTGATCCCGAGGGCTTCGCGAGCGTGCGCGGGCAGGGTCTCGGGATACTCCTCGATGATCCACGAGGCGAGGTCACCCTCGAAGCAGAAGAAGTCAGACTCTCCACCCGGGCCGGCGATATAGCCGTCGACCGACGCCGCCACGTAGTACGTCAATGCCCGCATCGGGCAACCCTACGAGCGGGACGCAAGGCGCCGCATCTCGTTTCCGTTCGACCATCGGCTGTCGGGACGCCCGCCCCGCGTCTTACATTATGTGCGACGCTGGATGCATGGCCGATACGATCACCTTCCGTCCCGATGAGGACGCCTCTCGAGCCCTCGAGGTTTTGACCCGAGACGGCACGCCCGTGTCAGCCGCTGTCCGCGCAGCCCTGATCGATGCGGCTCGCGAGCGTGCCCGGTCGACCCTGCGCGCTGAGGCCGAGGTACTGGCCGCTGACGAGCAGGATCGCGCGGAGGCGGCACAGGTCCTGCGGGATATGGAGAGCCTGCGTGCGTGGTGAGGTGCATCGACTGCGAGCCCCCCGGGATGCCCGGGGCCACGAGCAGCGAAGTGAGCGATATGCCATCGTCGTTCAATCCGACCAATTCCCCCTGTCGACCTGGCTGGTCGCCCCGACGTCCACGTCGGCGCGGCCGGCTAGCTTCCGGCCCGAGGTTGAGGTCAACGGCCGCATGACCCGCGTACTCGTTGAGCAAACTGCCGCGGTTGACCCCGGCCGTCTCGGCGACAGGGTCGGACACTTGACCTTCGATGAACGGCGTCATGTCGAGGCGGCCCTGCGCCTTGTACTTGACCTATGAATCTGTCCAGCATGGCTCCCCCTACGGGACGACCGCTCACTCACTGGTCGAGGACGACGTCAGTCTCAGAAGCCGCGCCGGTGTCAGAAGTCGGCTGCGCCGGCCACCGCAGCGAGATCGCGATGCGGGCATCGAGACCGCCGCGGGCTCAGCAGCGGGAGCGCGGATCGCGGCACGGTCGGAGGCTGACGCGCCGACAACAGCAGGCCGTGCGGCGCCAGCAAAGGCTCCTGGCTGTTCCCAGTGCCATGGTGCCGCTGGGTTCAGTGTTCAGTGTTCAGTGTTCAGAGACCAGCGTGTCGAGGCCGTCGGGGTAAAGCGGGTTACCTCGACAACGTCGCAGTGGTCTTCTTGTCTGATCCCGACGTGAACGGGTGGGCGATCCAACAGATGTCGAGTCGGGGCTGAGGAGAACCCCGATCAAGCCCAGGCCTCGGCCGAATGAACAGGATCGGCCGCTTCAAGTACAGCGGAGAGTCCCCAGTGACTGAACGGCGGACGGTGAACGGCCAGGGATCGGCTACCGTAGCGCCCAGGGCCGCCTGTGCAGCGGCAACAGAACGCCGTGACGTGTCGCCGAAGGTCACACCTCAGCGGTCCGGGGTCAACCAGCGCAGCCACTCAGTGTCGCCCAGCAACTCCAGGCGACGCCACAAGGGGCTGCCGGGCGCGTCCTGGCTGGAGTGGGCGCGGACCGCGACCCGCTGCGCGTCCCGACGGCACGACAGCGCGATGTCCATCTCCTCCAGCGGATGACCCGCCATCGCTGTCCCGAGCTCGTCGTTCATGATGTCGCTGACCGTGTCCGGCAGGGCCCACGCAAGGATCGGTAGCCGATGCTGGCGGGCGACCTCGAGCGCGGCCCGGGTCGCCGCCTGATGGTCCGGGTGGCCGGTGATGCCGTCGGGGTCGAACGCCACCAATCCGTCCGGTCGCTCGGCCTCGACGACGCGGCGGACGGCCTTGGACAACAGCCCGTCCGGTAGGCCGCGGAGCCCGCCGTCCGGATGGGACAGCAGCGTGAACCCGGCGATGTCGAGCGCGCGCGCGGCCTCGACGAGCTCGCCTTGGACGTGCGATCCGGCGCGCGCGAATTCGTCGATGACGGCGCCCAGGCCGAACGACTCGTCGTCGGGATGGGCGACGACGACCACCACGCGGGACCACATCGGCAGGGCCGTGGCTACGGCACACGGCGACGTCATCGGCGCGCCTCCTCCAACGAGCCGGGCGAATCGGGCGAATCTGACGAACTGCCTAGCTCGGCGAGGAAGGTCGCCAACGCGCCCAGACCCCCGTCGACGTACGCGATCCACTCTCGTCGCCAGCGAAATCGGCGCATCTCGGCCCACTCCTGCTGGACGTAGCGGATCGCCTCGAACGGGGTGCGCCCCCCACGCTCCACACATCGGCGGGCGTCGCGCAGAGCGGTCGCCGCGCCTTCGAGTCGTTTGAGGGTGGCGTGGTTCTCCTCCGGCCCGGACCAACACTGATCGGTCGGGGGCGGGGCAGCTGCGCGCCACCGCCCGAGCGCGGCCTGATGCGCATCGTAGAGGCGCGCGGAGACGTCGATGACGTCGCTCGTGGCGTCACCGGATGGCCTTTCCTGAAGCGCCGCCTGCTGGTCGGGAAGGGGGTGACCCGTGCTCGTGCCGACCATGTGAGCTGACGCTTCGGCCTCCGAGATCACGGTGCGTGCCATGTCGATCTCCCTCCTTTTGGGCGACGACGCGGTCTGTGCGACCGCATCGGCTATCGGTAGACGCCCTGGATAGATGATACCCCTGGGGGTATCATCTATCCAGGGCAACCGGCTCGGGAAGGTCCGATCGCCATCGCGTCGCCCGCCGCGCTGGCGGGTTGCGGCGGTGGGCTCACGCCGTCCGGGGGTCCGGGATCGATGAGTCGGCGAGGGCGCGGTGATAGTAGGTCCGAAAGGTCAACGTGGGCCGATCGGTCGGCACGGATCGTTCGGCACCGCCCTGTGGGACGGCCGGCGGTTCGCTCGACTCAACAATGGCTCGGTCCTGGTGCAGGACGTACCGGTTCAGCGCGTCGAACGCGGGCGACAGCGCGGGGTGAGTCTGCAGGTCGCGGACCGTACTGAGGATCATCCGGGTCTTCGTGTCCCCGACGGGCACGCACCAGACGAGGATGCGCATCATCCGAGGCGCCGGGAGCGTGTCGAGGGTCATTCCGTGGGGGCGGTACCAACTCAGAAAGGTTCGGGGTGCATCGCCGTCGAGGCGGGGGCCGAACCGAAACCCGAACGGCGTGTCGATCAGGTCGTATCCCAAGGTGCTGTCTCGGCGCTGCCGTCGTCGCACGAAGCGACCGATGGTCGTGCGATGCACGTACGGCAGATGGGGGAAGTCCAGCATGTTCTCCAGGGCGCGGGTCCAGTGGCAGTCCCACTCCTCGACGTGGTCCATGCGGGCGATCCCGTGACTCAGGTCGAGCGCCGGATCGTAGCTAGGCCCAAGCGGGGCGGCGTCGGCGTCGTCGAATCCCGTGAACACCCACACATACCCCCCAGCCACCGCGACGGGCAGGGCGAGCGCCGCGTACCGGTCGCGCGGCGCCTGGGGATTGAAGGGGATGTGTCGGCAGGAGCCGTCAGGCCCGAACTCCCAGCCGTGGAAACCGCAGGCCAGGGATCCGTCCTCGCGGACCGATCCGAGCGCGAGGGAGGTCGAGCGATGCGGGCACCGGTCGAGCAACACCCCCACCTCCCCGTTCGGGGCCCGCCAGGTGACCAGGTCGGTCCCGGCGACCCGGACTCGCTGCGGTGTTGTGCGCACCTGCCCGACGGGGAGCAGGGGTGTCCACTGACGCGCGAACCCTTCGAACATGACGACCTCTTTCCCCGGCCCGGGCGGCGAAGGTCACGCAAGACCAACTCGGGCGCGCGTCCACAGGTCGGCCAGCGCCGCGGCCGTCGCGTCCGGCGCCTCGAAACCAAGGAGGTGGCCGCGGTCCCGGACGGTGGTCACACCGCAGCGCAGCGCCTGGGCCATGGGCTCCTGCACGTCGGCGCCCATGAGCGGGTCGTCGGAGCCGTGCACGACCAGGCCGGGGATCCCTTGCTCGCCCAGGACCCGCAGGATGTCCGTCCGGTCGGGACGGGCGGACATCGCGCGTTGCGCCCAGGCGATGCCGGCGGTCGGTGCCTGCGCCAGCCAGTCATCCAGCAGCGTGACCGCTTCCACGTCATCGGCGCGTGTGGTCGCCGACATCAACCTCTCGCGCATCGGGCCGACCAGGTCGGAAGCCGAGGCGCCCTCGTCGGCCTTGTCGGCCATCTGGAGCCGGGTGTCCCTGGCCTCGGGGGTGTCGGCGGTGGACTTCGTGCCGAGCAGACCGATCCCCGCGACCCGCTGAGGGTGCCGTTCTGCGAGCGCCATGGCCGTGTACCCGCCCATCGAGTTGCCGGCCACGACGAGCCGCTCGACGCCGATGTCGGCCAGCGCCTGCACGACGGCATCCGCGTACGCGTCCAGAGACGGCGGGCCCTCGGCGGGCGTGCCGCCGAAGCCGGGCGGCTCGACCGTGATCACATCGCCGTCCAGGCGATCGAGGAGCCGCGTCCACACGCGGGCGTCGAGAGGGAACGGCGCGAGGAGCACCAAGGGGAGGTCGGAGAATTCCCGGTCACGACGCAGCACGACGGAGGCCATGCACCGACGATGTCAGAGATCGGGCAGTTCGCAAGAGATCCGGTAGTACGCAAGAGATCCGGCACGTCGTACGGATACGCGCGGCGATCCGGTGCGGTGGCCAGAAGGACCCACCGCGGTCGTGCGGACGCGATGCTCGACCGTTCGGAGGCGACGGCGCCGGCGGCGTGCCACGCTGGGACTAGGGCACGGAACCGCCAACCGCATAGGAGGACGACCATGAGCGACAACCGCGATGAGTCCCGCCGCGAGACCTTGGATTACCTGCGGTCCCGGCACGGCGAGATCTACGAGGCGTACGAGCATTACGGTCGCCTGGTCCACGAGCAAGGTGGCCCGCTGGAGGAGAAGACCCGGTGGCTGATCAAGGTGGCGGTGACCACGACCGGGCAGAACGCGCACGCGCTCGGCACCCACGTCCGCAAGGCGCTGCTCAACGGCTGCACCCGCGAGGAGATCGAGCACGCCATCCTGCTGACGGCACCGTCCTGCGGCTTCCCGACCATGATGGAAGGTCTTCTCGTGTTCCATGAGACGGAGGCATCTACCCCTCATCCACCGAGCACTCCGAGCATCTGACGCCTGGTTGCGCGAGAAGTCGAGTGGACCAGGGAGTAGACCGGCGAGTGGACCGGCGAGTGGAGAGGACCCCGTTTCGTGCGGCGAATCTGATGAACCCGGGCCGCAGATGAAGCCGGGCCGCTGATGAACCTCAAGGAGGAGCTGCGCGAGTTCGTGGTCGCGGCACTGTTACGCCCGGTGCTGCGAGATCATGAGGAGAGTCCGGCCCGGCGACGGCGTCGACAAGTGGTGGTCGCGGTCACTTTGATCCTTGGCGCCCTCCTGCTCGGACGGGCGCTCGCGGTCAAACCGGGCGATCCACTGTTTTATCCGGCGACCCTCGGGCTGGCCGTCGTGTGGATCGTCGGAGCCCTTGCCTCGGGTCCGCTTCATTTGGGTCGAGCCCACACGAGGGACGGCACAGCGGACGGCCGTGCCGTGCTGCAGGGCCTGATCCTCGGCGGCGTCCTGCTGGCGGTGTTCTGTGCCGGGGCGCTCGTCGTGGGGCGCGTCCCAGCGCTGCGCGCGCCCGTCGAAGGTTTGCTCGACCACGTCGAATCCGGGTCGCTGGCGGTGGTCGCCCTTATTACGGCCGTGAACGGTGTCGCCGAAGAGTTGTTCTTCCGCGGCGCCGCGTATGCCGCCCTGCCCCGCCGGTGGAACCTGCTGGGCTCCGCTGCGCTCTATGCTCTCGCCACCGTGTTGTCCGGAGTGCCGCTCTTGACGTTCGCGGCGGCGTGTCTCGGCCTTCTCACCGGGGCGCAGCGCCGCGTCACGGGCGGCGTTCTCGGTCCGATCGTGTCCCACCTCACCTGGTCGCTTGGCATGCTCGTGCTCTTGCCACCGGCCCTGTCCCTCTAGGAGGGGTCATGTCCACCCATACGCTGCCTCGGACCGCGCTGGTCACCGGGGCTACCGGATACGTCGGAGCCCAGTTGGTGCCGGCGCTTCTCGCGGACGGCTGGACGGTGCGCGTCCTCACCCGCTCGCCGGACAAGCTGCCCGAGGCGTGGCGCGATCGCGTCGACGTGCGCGCCGCCGACGCGACCGACCCCTACGCGGTGGCCGCCGCGCTGCGTGGCGCGGACGCGGCGTGGTACCTGCTGCACTCGATGGACGGGCGAGGCGACTTCGTGCAGCGGGACCGCGACATGGCGAACATCTTCGCGTACGCCGCCCGCTCGGAACGGGTCGGGCGGCTCGTCTATCTCAGCGGCCTGCACCCCCCTCACGAAGAGCTTTCCCCGCACCTCGCCTCACGCGTCGAGGTCGGCCAGATCTTCCTCGACTCCGGCGTGCCGACCGCGGTCCTGCAGGCGGGCGTGGTCCTCGGTGCGGGATCCGCATCGTTCCAGATGCTGCGCCACCTCACCGAGCGCCTGCCGGCCGCGTTCGGGCCGAAGTGGCTTCACAGCACGATCCAGCCGATCTCGATCGAAGACGTCGTGTTCTACCTCGTGCGCGCGGCTGACCTGCCCGACGACGCCAACCGGACATTCGACATCGGCATGGACGAGGTCCTGACGTACGAGGGCATGATGAAGCGGTACGCCCAGGTCGCGGGCCTGTCGCGGCGTCGAATGGGCACCGTGCCGGTGCTCACCCCGGGATTGGCCAGCCATTGGGTGGGCTTGGTCACCCCGGTGTCCTCCGCGATCGCCACACCGCTGGTCGGCAGCCTCATCCACGATGCGGTCGTCCACGAGGACGACGCGCGTCAGCTCATGGGCGTCCCACCTTCGGGCATGCGGGGTTTCGACGACGCGGTCCGCGCGGCCATGGCCTCGTACGACCCGACGCTGTGGTCGCGAACCGCGGTGCGCGTGGGTGCCGGGGTCGTGGCGGCGAGCGTGGTGGGCTCACTGCTCACCACGCCGCGCAGCCACTGGTACGCGTCCTTGCGCAAGCCGCCGTGGCAGCCGCCGTCGAAGGCCTTCCCGGTCGTGTGGACCACGCTCTACGGGGCGATCTGGGTCGCCGCGACGAGCACCCTGACCGAGCTCACGGAGGCCGGGAAACAGGAGGATGCCCGTGCGTTCGCCCGAGCCCTCGCGATCAACCTGACTCTGAACGCCGGGTGGAGCGGCATCTTCTTCCGTGGTCATGCGCTGCGCGCAGCGACGGCTGCGGCTGCGCTGCTCGCGGCCAGCTCGACCGACCTGACGCGACGGGCTGCCCCCACGGGTGCCGGCAAGGCGGCCGGTTTGGGCGCCTACGCGGCCTGGACCGCCTTTGCTGCGCTGCTGTCGGCCGACGTGGCGCGACGGAACCCGGACGAGGGAGGCGGCGTCGGTACGTGACGGCGGCGCGTCCCGCGGGGCAGGGCCGCCCCTGCCGCTGAGGTCGCTGAGGATCGAAGGTGCGCGGCCCGGTGTCGCACCCTGAGTGGCGACCGGGTCACGCCCGCATCGGTACACGCACGGTGCCGGCTCGCGCTACGCGATCGCGTTCATGGCTGCGATCGCGCCGTTCAGGTACCGCTCGACGGTCGAGCGCTCCTCCTCGCTGAGCGACGCGTCGAGAGCGGCCAGCGCAGCGAACATCGGAGCGAGGCGCCCGATGACGTCGGCCAGGCCCTGGTCGGTGATCCGCACCTCCGTACGCCTCCTGTCGCGAGAGTGGGGTGTGCGCACGGCGTGGCCACGCGCCACGAGACGGTCGACGATGCCGGAGGATGCGGCGGTGCTGACACCCAGGATGCGTGACAGGTCTGCCGGACCGAGCGGACCGCGGGCGAGGTGCCGCAGCGCGTGGAGCTCGGAGACGCTGAGGTTGGCGCGGCGAGACACCGCGGTGGTGACGGAACCCGACACGTCGAGGAGGCGCTCGAGGGCGGCCAGGCTCGGCGTCCGCTCCCAGGACGGCACGGCTGCACGGATGTCCGGGCTCGCAGACCGCCCGTCACGCGTGGTAATTTTCGCTCACCGACTTAGCAACCTTTCGAGCTATCTGTTCGTCCATGCTAGCCAGAGGACCCGCCGTGCAGAAGAGCACCTCTCCTTCCCCCGTGACCTGGCGAGTCCTGGGCGGGGCACTCGTCGTTCTTCTCCTGTGGCTCGGCATCGCCGGGGCGGGCGGTCAGTTGGTCGGCAAGCTCTCGCAACTGCAGAAGAACGACACCGCTTCCTTCCTGCCGGACAGCGCCGAGTCCACGCGCGTCGCCGAGGCCGTGGGGGACTTCTCGGATCGCACGACGCTGCCGCTGATCATCGTCGCTGAGCGAGCCACCGGCCTCATGCCCGACGACGTCTCGGCGGCTCGACGCCTCGCCGACGATCTTCCGGGGCTGGCGTTCCAGTTGTCGGGCACGCGCGCCGTGGGGGATTACCTCACCACGCCCCGGCTGACCGTCATCCCCAGCAAGGACGGCCAAGCCACCCTGCTCGTCGTGCCGCTGGACAGCGCCAAGGTCGCCCAGGTCACCAGCGGTGAGGAAAGTGCCCTGAAGCCACTGGCGGAGGCGGTCCAGCAGGCCGTCGACCGCGACCTTCGCGCGACGGGGCTCAGGGCGTACGTCACGGGGCCGGCGGGCTTCATCGTCGACCTGACCACGGCCTTCGCCGGGATCGACGGGTTGCTGATCCTGGTGGCGCTCGGCGTGGTGCTGGTCATCCTGCTGGTCGTCTACCGCAGCCCCATCCTGCCCTTCGCCGTACTCCTCACCGCGGTGTTCGGACTTTCCGCCGCGGGATTCCTCGTCTACCAACTCGCCGACGCCGGAACCGTCACCGTGAGCGGGCAGAGCCAAGGCATCCTGTCGATCCTCGTCGTCGGCGCCGCCACCGACTATTCGCTGCTGATGGTCTCGCGCTACAAGGAAGAACTCCACGACGTCGAGTCCACGTGGCAGGCGCTCAAGACCGCCTGGCGCGCCACCGTCGAACCGATCGCGGCGAGCGCGCTCACCGTGATCCTCGGGCTCATGGCCCTCACCTTGGGCGACCTGAAGGGCACGTCGAGCCTCGGTCCCGTCGGCGCCGTCGGGATCCTGGGGGCTTTCCTCGCGGCGGTCACGTTCCTGCCGGCCCTGCTCGTGCTCGGCCGCCGCTGGATCTTCTGGCCGACCATCCCGCGTGCGGATCAGCGACACGCCGCGAACGTGCTCTCCAACAAGCTCGGCTGGCGCCGCGTCGCCGAACTCGTCGGGGCCCGACCGCGCGCCACGTGGCTGTGCACGGTGGGCGCGTTGCTCGTCGCGGCAGCCTTCCTGCCCACCCTCAAAGCCGACGGCATCGCCCAGTCCGACATCTTCCGCACCACCGTCGACTCGGTCGAGGGGCAAAGCGTGCTCGCCGCACACTTCGACGCGGGATCCGGCAGCCCGGTTCAGGTTCTGGCCCCGCAATCCCGTGGCCAAGAGGTGGTGGCCCGGTTGGCGGCCGAGGAGGGCGTCAGCGATTCCTACCTGACCCCAGAAGGTGGTGCTCCGCCCATGCCCGGCGCCGCCCCGGTGGCGGCGGTGGTCGACGGACAGGTCCTCGTGCAGGCGACGCTCACCGAGGCCGCCGACTCGCCGACTGCGCTGGACGTGGTCGAGCGGGTGCGCGCTGACCTGCACGCCATCGATCCCGCCGTGCTCGTCGGTGGCCAGACCGCCCAATCCCTGGACACCCGTATCGCCGCCGACCGGGACCTGCTCGTGGTCGCCCCCACGATCACGGGAGTCGTATTTCTCGTGCTGTGTCTGCTGCTGCGGGCGCTGGTCGCCCCGCTCCTGCTCATCCTCGCCAACATCCTGTCGTTCGCCGCGACGATGGGGATCTCGGCGATCGTCTTCAACCACGTCATCGGATTCACGGGCGGGGACCCCACGACGATCCTCTACGGCTTCGTCTTCCTCGTGGCGCTCGGCGTCGACTATTCGATCTTCCTCATGTCCCGCGCGCGCGAAGAGACCCGCGTGCGGGGGCCTCGCGACGGGGTGTTGCGCGCCCTCGCGGTGACAGGCGGGGTCATCACCAGCGCGGGGATCGTTCTGGCGGCCACGTTCGGGGCGCTGACCATTATCCCGCTCGTGTTCATCGCGCAGATCTCGTTCATCGTCGCGTTCGGGGTCCTGCTCGACACCTTCGTGGTGCGCTCGCTGCTCGTCCCGGCCCTCGCCGTCGACCTCGGCCGGCTCACGTGGTGGCCGAGCCGGTTGAGCGCGCCCGTCGACCGATCGCCGCAGGCGCCTTCCCTCGATGAGGCTCCGTCGGTCTGAGACCCGCGGGCAGCACGCTGCGCATCTTGCCGCGTGAGGTCGGGTGCAGCATGCTCGGGGGGCGCAACGCAATGCAACGCAACTCAGCTTTGCCGGACGCGCTGACGCCCGCGTCCCCTCCAGGAAGGCACCCCATGAAGCGCCTGCCCGTCCCGCCGCTACCGCAGACGATGCGGCGTTACGTGGAGACGGTCGCCCCGCTCCTCGACGCGCGCCAGCTCGCGGACACCCGGGCTGCCGTGGACGCGTTCGAGTCCGGGGACGGGCCCGCCTGTCAAGAGGCTCTGGAGGCCTTCGCCGACGTCGAGCACGCGGCGGGCCGCAACTGGATGTCGCAGGCCTGGCTGGCGGGATACTTCGCCACCCGGGGCGCCCTACCGCTGACCAGCAACGTCGCGTTCCACGTGCGCTGGGATTCCGCTCGGAGGGGGTTGAGCCTGGCGGCCGACGTGATCGCCTCGTTCGCTGACGTGCACCTGGCGCACCTGCGCGGCGACGCGCCCCCGGATCGCAGCGCTCGAGGCGACGTCTTGTGTCAGCTCACCTGGGAGTTCCTCGGCGGCGCCATCCGGCACCCGCGACCCAGCCAGGACGTCTTTGCGCCGGGACGCTCCGAGGCCGCCCGGCGGGAGGTCATCGTGCTGCATCGGGGGACGGCGGTCGCGCTGCCGGTCAGCGACGGCACGGGGCGTCTG
>CAJDWP010000044.1_pt1 | contig 24052 bp, 30 predicted proteins | sample 7391631 | NCBI WGS metagenome assembly CAJDWP01 (sample SAMEA7055740, study PRJEB34461) | soil metagenome | biome: terrestrial ecosystem; feature: Peninsula; material: soil | place: Antarctica | collected 2016 | reverse complement strand
GGCGCTCGTCCCGGGCGGGGCGCTGCGGCTTTCCACCGACTGGGAGGACTACGCCACGCAGATGCTCGCGGCGACGTCCGGATGCCCGCAGCTAGCGAACCCGTACACGCACACCGCTTCGGGGGGCTTCGCGCCGCGCTGGGAGGGTCGGGTGCCAACGCGCTTCGAGCGCAAAGGGCGGGCGGCCGGCCGGCGCGTGGTCGATCTTGAGTTGAGACGCCGCGATCCGGAGCCGAAACACATCGAAGAGATTCGTGAATTCGCTTGTGCGAGTAAAGAGGACGCACATGAGGCTGTTCGATCTGCCCGCCCTGGCATGCCATGATTTGAGGCATGAACCCGGCCGGTCACGCACCCGCGCGCGCGGATGGGCTGGATGGCGACGACAGCGTCCGTGAGACCCTTTCGATCCTCGCGCGAGCGCAGGCGATCGCCGATGAGGTGCGCACCGAGGCGGAGCACCATGCCGCGCAGGCGCGCACGTAGGTCGAGCGGATCCGCCAGGCCACGGTCGAGGCGGGGGATGAGCTGCGCCGCGCACAGGCGGGGATCGTCCGGGCGCGCGCTGAGGAGCAGGAGATCCTCACGCGGGGCCGCTGCGAGGTGGACGTGTTCATCACCGACGCCACCGACCAAGCGGCGGTCGTGCAGGCCCAGGCCGCCAAGGCGGCGGCCGAGGCGATCAAGATCGCCGAGGAGGCGGCTCGCGGCATCCGGGACCACTGACGGGCCGACGCGGAGCACCTGCGCGAACAAGGGCGACGCGAGGTCGAGGAACAGCAGCACCGCCTCACCGAGGAGGAGCAAGAGCATCAGCAGACGCTCGCCCTGCTGGACGAGGGGGCCCACGAGATGACCCGCGGTGTCGCGCGCCGCGCCGAGGAGGAGGCCGCACGCCTGGCGACCGACGCGCGCGTCGAGCGGGAGCGGCGCGGCGGAACACCGTTCTGCGCACCGAAGGCGAGCAGGAGCGGGCCAACGCCGCCGACGAAGCTGGACAGCGGCTCTCTGACGCGAAGGATAATGCCCAAGAGATGCTGGAAAGCGCCCGCGCCCACGCTGAGCGCATCCGGCGCGAGTCGGAGCGTGAACTGGCTGCCGCAATGGCCCGCCGCGACTCCATCACGTCGCAGCTGAGCAACGTACGCACGATGCTGGCGACGTTCGGCGTGGGCGTCGGCGTGGGGGACGATCTGCTGACGGGCGGCGACCTCCCCGACGAGCTTCTCGACGAGGTGGTTGAGGTGGCCGAGGTGGTTGAGGTCCCGGGCGGCCGCGGCCTGGGAGAGATCGGCCAGGAGGGTGAGGAACTGTCGCATAACGAACCGGCGCACGACGAACCGGCGCACGACGAACGGCGCACAACGAACCGGCGCAGGACGACGTGACACAGGCCGTGACCGAGCAGGGTGAGTCCGCGGAGTCGATGGCCGAAGCGGCGGTCGAGGCCGCGGATCAGGAGGTGCAGGGCGAGGATGCCGAGCCGGAGCCGGTTGGGAGGCCCTGAGCAGGCGACGCTGAACGGCGAAAGCGCGCGTCTGGGAGACTGAAGTCCGTGCCCCTTTCGCCACCTGCCGGGGATCCCGCGCCGAGCGACCGGTCGCTGCCGGGAGCGGCGCTGGATCGCTTCGGGCAGGGAGCTTTCGGCCTCTATGTGCACGTGCCTTTCTGCCGGGTGCGGTGCGGGTACTGCGACTTCAACACCTACATCGCTTCCGAGCTCGACGGGGAACCCGGTGCCACTCCGGACAGCTACGTGGACGTGCTGCTGAGTGAACTGACGATGGCCCGCGAGGTGCTGGGCGCCGCGGCCCGGCCCGTGGACACGATCTTCGTCGGCGGGGGGACGCCCACGGTCTTGCCCGCGTCGGAGTTGGTGCGGGTTGTGGCGGCGGTTCGGGAGGCCTTCGGGCTGATGCCCGGCGCGGAAGTGACCACCGAGGCCAACCCGGACACGGTCGACGCCGGCTCGCTCGAGGCCTTGGCCGCGGGCGGGTTCACCCGGGTGAGCCTCGGGATGCAGTCAGCTGTACCACACGTCCTCGCGACCCTGGACCGCACGCACGACCCGACGAACGTGCGTGCGGCGGTGCGCGCGGCGTCGGCGGTTGGGCTGGGGACCAGCCTGGATCTCATCTACGGAGCGCCCGGGGAGTCGCTCGCGGATTGGCGCGCCAGCGTGGACGCCGCCGTCGAGCTTGGTGTCGACCACGTCTCGGCGTACGCGTTGGTCGTCGAATCCGGCACGCGGTTGGCGGCCCGGGTGAGGCGCGGGGACGTGGCGGCCCCGGAAGACGACGATGAGGCGGACAAGTATGAGCTGGCCGACGAGGTGCTGTCGGCGGCGGGATGGCGGTGGTACGAGATCAGCAACTGGGCCCGGACCGCCTCCGACGCCTGCCGTCACAACCTGGGCTACTGGCGGGGCGGCCAATGGTGGGGCCTTGGACCCGGCGCGCACAGCCACGTCGGCGGCGTGCGCTGGTGGAACGTGCGCCACCCCGCCGCTTACGCGTTGCGGTTAGGCGCGGGGATGTCGCCCATGCAGGGCCGGGAAGTGCTGACGAAGGAACAGACGTACGACGAGCTGGTGTTGCTGCGGACGCGACTGGCGCAGGGCCTGCCGGTGGACCTACTGCGGCCGCAGGGTCGCGCGGCGGTGGCCGGGCTGATCGCCGACGGACTGGTCGAGCCGTCGCCCGCCCTGCGGGGCGACCCGCGCCGTGTGCTGCTGACCCGCCGGGGCCGTCTACTGGCGGACACGGTGGTCCACCGCCTGCTGGCCGGCTGACGAGAATCCCCGCCTGACGGGGATCGCCGCTTCCGGAGGGGAGCGGGTGGCGGTAGTACTCACCGAAGATCGGGCGGATGTGGCTGAGTAGCCTCTTGAGCTGAGAATCTCGGGTCGGTGGGAGCTCGTGCTTGGCGATGCGGGTGTTGGCGGAGAAGCTGGAGCTCCTGCGTGGCCTCCCGGAGATCGGTCGCGACGAGCTGTTCCAGTTTTTCACCCTGGCGCCGGAGGGTGTTGCCTTTGTCGATCCCGGTCGCGGCCGCGGGCCTGCGGATCGGTTGGGGCTGTCCGTGGCGCTGCCGGGGTGGTCACGACCGCCCAGTGGTCCATTCGGTGGCCTTGGGCGAGGACAGCGCCACCAACACCAAGATCGCGCCCATGGCGGCCAGGGCGTGCCCGGACTGCAGATCGGTGGAGTCGTAGGCGAGACCACCGATGTGGGTCAGTCCCACGAGCGCAGCAGCGGCCAGGAGCACCCGCCGGGCCAGAGCACTGCGAGCGAACATCGAGAACGCCATCACGGCGATGACCAGCGACCCGACCAGGGTCGTGGCGGCCAGGACGTGGTTGGTGTCGGCGTTAGACCACGTCTGAAGAGTCGACCACGCCACGAACGGCACCACGAACAGGTTGATCAGTGCCGGGAGCCAAACCTGCAGTGGTACGCCCCTCGGCGGTCTTGACCGCAGATCGGGGGCGCCTGGGTCGGGCGCAACAGCGGTGACGTCGAGGACCGGCAGGTCGCCGTCGGTGTGCACGCTGTCGCCGCCACCGTTGCGCGAGTGGTAGCTGGTGGTGAAGTCACGCAGCACATCAACCGTGACGGCCCGATCGGCCCGGGTGACGGTATCGATGATGTAGTCGCGCTCGACGTCGATGTCGGCGTCGATCTTGTGGGTGATCTGGAGGGTGAACAACGACAGCCCCACCCGACGGTCGTAGGTGCCGCCGCCGAGCCAGTCGACATAGGCACCGCCAGGCAGCGGCCAGCCGCGGGGCGTGCGCCAGAACCGGACGTGGTGCCGCTGGGCTGGGTTGCCCGCAACCTCCTGCTGGTAGGCCGCGTCCTGGCTCCGGTCGAACAGCAGGAGTGGACTGACCGGGGCCTTGGGATAGCTACGCCGGGTCAGGGTGGATCGGACGATCTCGATCGAACTGCCGAGCGTCACCGGGTCGGCGAGGATCCAACCAGCCTTGTGCATCGCGGTTGCCAGCTGCTTTCCGGTGCCCCGGATCGCCAGGTTGAGGGGGTCGCCGAGCAGCCCGTCGCTGGTGCGGGTGCGGCCGATGAAGTAATCCGGGACATAGATGGCGGCCATCATCCGGTTGAGCCGGGGCAGCGCCAGGTAGGCCAGGACCCCCCACATCAGGACCAGGACCACCACGCTCGCCCAGCTCAGGCTCGGGGCGGTGGTGGCCAGCATGATCGCCAGCCACACCGCGCCTAGTGTGCCGAGGAAGAAGAACGCCCTGTCGTAGATCCGGACCCTCGCCTGCCGGGTCAAAGGGGTGTCGAAGACCTTCTGCGGCAGTGCCTCCCGATCAGCGGCTCGCGACATGGCCGCAGTCTGCCAGGCCAGCGGCGCGCTAGACGAGCGTCAGCATCCGTGCTCGCGCGATCAGGCCCCGGCGATCCTGCTGTCGGCGGCGCGTCGCCCGCCGCGGGTCCTCGCCGCGCACAGTCCAGAAAGCCGGGAGACAGCTCAGCGGCATGAGCGGTCACTGGGAGCGGTAGGCGCCGCCGCGATGGTCGATGCGCAGAACGACGATCTCGTGGCGGTCGTCGGCGCTGGACCGGAACCGTTTACGATTGTAAACTACGAGAGTGGGTTTCGAGGTCGACTGGACGTACGGCGCTGAGCATATGAGGGCCGAGCATCAGGTCACGGTCACGGTCACGGTCGCTGAAGCGGACGAGGCGCTGGCCGACGCCGAGGCGCGGCTGTTCGATCCGGACCCTAAGAGTAAGTCCGGCGCGAGTGCGCGGGTGATCGGCTACTCGCCCACGGCGGTGGCCGTGTTGGTGGTCATCCTGGTGCGTCGGGAGGACAAGCCGGGGGCGTGGTGGGGCGCAAACGGATGGCGCGCCAACCGCAGCGACCGGCGTACCTATCGAGAAGGAGTTCAGACATGAGCAGCGACGCGAAGCAGCTCGTCGAGCAGATCGCGGCTGAATCTGACGCGACGGCCGACGAGCCGATGCCCGCCGGTGCCGTGGCGACCAAGCCGAACAAGTCTGTGCCGGTCGCGGTCCGGCTCGCCCCGGAGGACGTGGCCACGCTCGAGGCCCTGGCCGACCAGCTGGACGTGCCGGTTTCCTCGCTGCTGCGCGGGTGGATTCTGGCCGCCCTCTCCGCCCAGCGAGAAGAGTCCGTGCTGACCGCGCTGGATCGGATCTCGGCCGACGTGCAACGGCTCCGCGAGCTCGTCGCGTGAGCCCTCAGGTGCCGGCACGACGAACGCTGTCGGCATTCACCAGGTTCGTCAGTCAGGTCGGTGGTCCAGCCCGATATCCAGTACGCGGGTGCTGTGCGTAATCCAGCCTGCGGAGATCAGGTCGACGCCGGCCTCGGCGAGCCCCCGCGCGGATTCCGGGGTGATACGTCCCGATGCCTCCGTGATCATCTGCCCGTCGACCAGGGCGACCGCCGCGCGCAGGGTCTCGCCGGCCATGTTGTCCAGCAGTACCGCGTCGGCGCCGCCACGGCGGGGGAGGGCGAGGAGTTCCTGGAGCTGCTCGAGCGTGTCGACTTCGACCTCGATCTTCACCAGGTGCCCGACGTGTGCGCGGGCCCGGCGTACCGCCTCGGTGATCGACCCCGCGAATGCGACGTGATTGTCTTTGATGAGGACCGCGTCGTCGAGGCCGAAACGGTGGTTCATGCCCCCTCCGGCGACGACTGCCGCCTTTTCTAGAGCGCGCAGCCCTGGGGTGGTCTTGCGGGTGCAGCACACGCGCGCGGGTGTGCCCGCGACTGCCTCGGCCAGGACAGCGGTCGCCGTCGCCACCCCCTGACCTGCACGCGGGGATCGACCAGCGTCCAGGCCAGGCGCGCGCACGCGGAGCCGGCCACGACGCCGGCGTCGCGGGCCACGAGCGCCACGGAACCGGTCAGATCTGCCGGTACGGTCGCGTCGGTGGTGAGATCGCCAGCGCGCCCCAGGTCCTCCAGCAGGGCGGCGCGTACGACGGGTTCGATCTGCAGGTCAAGCATCAGGCGCTCCTCATCCGGGAGTGTCGGTCGTCGATCGCAGCCAGCGCCTCGTCGAGTGTGAACACGATATGTCCGCCAACTCCGCCGCGGGGGTGGTCGGTGCGGTGGTGGCCGCCACGGCTCTCGGTGCGTCGGTACGCCGACCAGGCCATCAACAGGGCCACCAGGCGCGCGTCGCGGCTCTGCGCGCCGGGGCGCAGAAGGTCGATCGCCTCGTCCAGGCGCGCCTCGTCGCGCAGCACGCCGCAGCGCTGCTCGAGTGTCAGCCGGTCCTGAGGGGTCGGACGGCCCGGCCAGACCGGAGGAGAATCGCCGAGTTCGCCGCCGCTATGCGGCTGCCGCGAACCCACCAGCGCGAGGGCAGGGGTGGCGGGCGCGTGGGCCCTGACGTCTCGTGCCACCTCGCGACCCACGGCCACGGCCTCCAAGAGGGAATTGCTGGCCAGGCGGTTCGCGCCGTGCAGCCCCGTGCTCGCCACCTCACCGACGGCCCATAGGCCGTGCACCGTGCTCCGCCCCCGGGCGTCGGTGAGCAGGCCGCCCATGTGGTAATGCGCGGCCGGCCGTATTGGCAGCGGGTGCACCGCCGGGTCCAGCCCGACGGCGGCGCATTTCGCCGTGATGGTCGGGAAGTGCCGCGCGAACGTGTCTCCGAACGCGCTCGGCGTGTCCAGGAACACCCGCCGGCCCGCGCCCAGCCGCGCCCAGACGGCCCGCGACACCACGTCGCGCGGGGCCAGGTCGTCGGCCAGCACGCGCTCGCCGCGGTCGTCGACCAGGTGCGCGCCCTCACCCCGGACCGCCTCGCTGACCAGCGGCATCGGGTCCAGATTCACGTCCAGGGCCGTCGGGTGGAACTGCACCATCTCCAGGTCACGGACCGCCGCACCGGCGCGTAGGCCGAGCGCGAGACCGCTGCCCCACGAGCCGGACGGGTTGGTCGTGTGGGTGAACAGCGCGCCAGCTCCTCCGGTCGCCAGCACGACATGCCCCGTACGCAGGGTGTGCGCCCCCTCGGGGGTGAGCAGCACGATGCCGGTGACCCCGTCGCGCGCCAGGATCCGACGGGCGAAGGTGTGCTCCAGAACCGTGACGTGTCCGGCGGATCGGACGGCCTCGACGGCGGCCCGGGTGATCTCATGCCCGGACCCGTCACCGGCGGCGTGCACGATCCGGCGGCGGGAGTGGGCGCCCTCCAGGCCGAGATCGAGCGTGCCGTGACCGCGGGTGTCGAATCGGGCCCCCAGGTCGCGCAGGAAGCGCACGACCGAAGGGCCGGCGTCGACGATGCGGCGGGTGACCTCGGCGTCGCAGAGACCCGCACCGGCGGCGAGGCTGTCGGCGACGTGCGTCGCGATCGAGTCGTCGGGTCCGACCGCCGCGGCGAGACCGCCCTGCGCCCAGTCGCTCGCGCAGTCGACGCCGAGCGCGCCGCCGGTGACGAGCACGCAGGGGGTGGGCGCGAGCTCGAGGGCGGTGACGAGTCCGGCGAGTCCGGCGCCGACGACGACGGGCCGTCCCGCGAGCGTGCGCAGATCGACGGTCACCGGGGTTCTCCTCACGGCTGGGTGCGGTGAATGGGTGAGGTGAGGTGCACGCTCGTGGTCAGGAGAGCTCGAGCATCCGGGCAACCGCGGCTCGTGCCGCCCCGGCGACCTGCGCATCGACGGTGACCTCGTGCGTGCCGGTCTCCAGGGCGCGCCGGATGGTGGCGAGAGTATTGCGCTTCATGTGTGGGCACAGGTTGCACGGACGGATCATCTCCACGTCCGGAGAGGCGGCCGCGACGTTGTCGCTCATCGAGCACTCCGTGATCAGTGCGACGCGGGCCGGGCGCCGCTGCTCGACGTAGCTCTGCATCTGCGCGGTCGACCCGGCCAAGTCAGCCTCGGCCACGACCTCGGGCGGGCACTCGGGGTGAGCGAGGACGACGACCCCGGGGTTCTCGGCGCGGATCGTGCGGATGTCGGCCGGAGTGAAGCGCTCGTGCACCTCGCACGCGCCCGGGAAGGCGAGGATCTCGATGCCGAGCGGTCTGACCTGTTCGGCGATGTTGCGGGCGAGGTACTGGTCGGGGATGAGCAGCACACGGTGTGTTCCGTGTTCCGCGGCGATGCGCTCGACGATGCGGGCCGCGTTGCCGCTGGTGCAGCAGACGTCCGAAGCCGCCTTGACCGCGGCCGAGGTGTTCACGTACGTCACGATCGGAACGCCCGGGTGCGTCTCACGCAGAGCGGCGACGTCCTGCGGCGTGATGCTCTCGGCCAGCGAGCAGCCGCTGCGCAAGTCAGGGATGAGGACGGTCTTGTCCGGGTTGAGCAGTTTGGCGGTCTCGGCCATGAAGTGCACCCCGGCGAGCACGATGACGTCCGCCGTGGCCTGCTGGGCCTCGCGGGCGAGCGCGAGCGAGTCACCGACCACGTCCGAAACGCCGTGGAAGATCTCCGGCGTCATGTAGTTATGCGCCAGCACGACGGCGTTCTTTTCACGTTTGAGACGCCAGATAGCCTCCACGTCGTCGGTCATGGTGGCCCACTCCACCGGCGGGATCACACGCCGGACCCGCTCGTAGAGCTCGCTCAGTGGCGGCATCAGCGAAGAGGCGGGGGTCGTGACGGCGGGGACGGCGGTGAGGGTCATCGGGACCTCCGTGTGGGGGGCTCGCTCGAACCATGAGTATTGCTACATATGAGCATAAGCGTTGAGGCGGCGTTCTTGTCAACCCATCGCGCGCCTCGGCTTGCCGCGTCGTCAGCTCGGGTTCAGCGAGGGTTCAGCGCCGGTTCAGCGCGGCCGCGACTGAGGCAACCGCAGTCCGGCTCCCGAGCGTTCGGCGAAGGTATCGGTGCGAAAGCGCATCAGCCTGGCCGGGCGACCACCCGTAGCGGAGGTGGTCTCACCCGTCTCCTCCACCAGTTCCTCGGTCTCCACCAGCCGGCGGAAGTTCTGCTTGTGCAGACGGGTCCCCGAGAGGGCCTCCACCACCTGCTGGAGCTGGCCGAGCGTAAACGCGTCAGGCAGCAGCTCGAAGACCACGGGGCGGTACTGGATCTTGGCCCGCAGCCGGGTCAGTCCGGTCGCGGCGATGCGACGGTGGTCGTGCAGCATCCGCTCTCCGGTGGCCGATCGCGGCGATCCGATAGGGCGTCGCGCGGTCCGGGATTCGGCGAGCAGGTCGGCCTCCCAAAGCAGCTCGTACCGCTTCAGGCAGTCCTCCGGGTGCCATGCCCGCCCGGAGTCTCCGAACGCCCTGTCCGCGCGAAGTCGCCGCTGCTCCGCGAGTTCCTCGGTGGCCGCAGCGCCCGCCCAGGCGGTGAGGCCCGACTGGACGACGTCGGCGCCCGGTGGGACGGCGAAACGCCGATCCTCCCAGGGCAGTAGGTCGTACCAGGCCCGCCACGTCGCCCCATCGGGTTCGAGATACTCAGGCCGCGTCAGGCCCAGATACGACACCGAGATGACCCGCGTATGGGAGCCCGTCCGCTCGCGATCGGCGAACGTGTAGAGCTGCTCCACGTACCCCATCCGCAGCCCCGTCTGCGACTCGACCCAGTCGCGCAAGCCGGCCTGCAGTGAGCGGTGCCCGGCCAGCAGCGGACCGCTCGGCAGCGCCGGAACCCCTGTGGCGGCGCCGACCGTCAACACCCTGGGCTCAGGCTCGTTGCCGCCCTCTCCGCCGGCCACCGCCACGATGACGGCGACCACCTCGGTGCTCAACAGATCTACGGCCACGGGCTCAGCCTAGATCCGGGCCGCCGACCGTGACGAAATCGATGAGTTCCTCGACGGGGGCGAGGAGTTCGGGCTGTAGATCCGTGTAGCTGCGCACCGTGCCCAGAATCCGCTGCCAGCCGCGAGCGACGTCGGCCACCGACTCGTGCGGCCAGCCCAGGTGCGCGAGCATGCCCTCCTTCCAGGGCACGCCGCGCGGGATGCGCGGCCACGTCTCCAGTCCGAGCCGGCCCGGTCGGACGGCCTGCCAGACGTCCACGTACGGGTGACCGCGCACCAGCACGAATCGCCCGTACGGCCTGAGCGCCGCCACATCGGCGACGATCCGGGACTCTTTGGTCCCGGCGATCAAGTGGTCCACGAGCACCCCGAGTCGTCGAGACGCGTCGGGCGCGAACTCACGGGCGTACGCCTCCAGGTGGTCCACGCCGTCGAGCATCTCGACCACGACGCCCTCGACCCGCAGGTCATCGCCCCAGACGCGCTCGATGAGCTCGGCGTCGTGTCGACCCTCCACGAGCAGTCGAGACCCTCGGGCGACCCGGGCCGGAGCCCTGGGCACCGCCCGCGACCCGCTTGCCGTGCGCGACGCGGTTTGACGGGTTTGTGCGAGCGCTTCCTTCGTGGCGGACGTCGGCCGCGTCAGCGTCACCGGCCGGCCGTCCATCAAGAACCCAGGACCCAGCGGGAAGCCGCGCCGGTCACCGCGCCGGTCCTCCAGGTGCACGACGATCATCCCTCCGGCCTTCTCCACGGCGACGATGGCGCCACACCAGCCGGTCGCGACCTCCTCGACGACGAGCCCCAACTCGGCCTCGGCGGGGCGCGACCGCCCGCCGCGGGGTGCCCGCCAATCACCAGCGAGGGGGTCGGCGGAGTATCGAGGGGTCACCGAGGCATCGTAGACTGGCACTCGGTCGTTGAGAGTGCCAACGCGCCGGAAGAACCAGGAGGGATGCAGTGAGCAGCGAGAGCCGACGCATGGCCGTGTTGCGCGCCATCGTCCAGGACTACGTGCGCACCTCGGAACCCGTTGGCAGCAAGTCCCTGCTGGAGCGGCACGCGCTCGGCGTGTCGGCCGCGACCGTCCGCAACGATATGGCCGCCCTGGAAGAGGAGGGGCTGATCATGGCCCCGCACACCAGCGCGGGGCGGATCCCCACCGACGCCGGCTACCGGCTCTTCGTCGACCGCCTCTCTGAGATCAAGCCGCTCTCGGGCGCGGAACGGGCGGCCGTCGAGAGCTTCCTGTCTGCCGCGGTCGACCTGGACGACATCGTGGACCGCACCGTCCGGCTGCTCAGCTCGCTGACGCACCAGGTGGCGGTCATGCAATACCCGTCGCTCACGCGCAGCCTCGTGCGCCACGTCGAACTGCTCCCGCTCGGCGCCGACAAGGTGATGGTGATCCTGATCCTCGCAACCGGCCGCGTCGAGCAGCGGATCGTCTCCGGCGGAGGCGAGGACCTGCGCACCCCGGCCGGCGAGGCGACCTTGGCGGACATGGCGGCCCGCATCACGTCGCAGAGCGTCGACCGTTCCCTGTCCGAAGCCGCCGCCGTCCTGGAGCTGTTGCCCGACGAGCTGGTCCCCGAGGACCGCGACCTCGCCCGAGCGATCGTGCGGGCCCTGCAGGACGCCCTGGTCGAGGACCGCGAGGAGCGCGTCGTGTTCGCCGGCACCGCCAACCTCGCCCGCTTTTCCCCGGATTTCCCGTTGAGTATCGGGCCGGTCCTGGAGGCGCTGGAAGAGCACGTGGTCCTGTTGAAGCTCTTCGGCGCGCTCGCGGCGGAGGACCCCACCCGCCATATCGCCGTGACCATCGGTCACGAAAACGATCACACCGGCCTGGTCGGCACATCGGTCGTGAGCACGAGTTACGCGGCAGGGCGTGACGTGGTCGCCGGCCTCGGCGTCCTCGGACCGACCCGCATGGATTACCCCTCGACCATGGCAAGCGTGCGCACCGTGGCGCGTTACGTTTCCCAGCACCTCTCCGAATAGGGAAAGGCCCTTCGTGAACGACTATTACGGCGACCTCGGCGTGTCTCGCGACGCGAGCCCCGAGGACATCAAGCGCGCCTATCGGCGGCTCGCCCGCAAGCTGCACCCGGACGTCAACGCGGGCCCGGAGGGCGAGGCCGAGTTCAAGAAGATCTCTCAGGCGTACGACGTGCTCGGCGACCCCGACAAGCGGCGAGCTTTTGACATGGGTTCCGATCCTTACGGGGGCGTGGCGGGCGGCTTCGGGCAAGGATTCAGTTTCACCGACATCATGGATGCCTTCTTCGGGGGCGCGGCGGGCGGCCAGCGCGGCCCGCGCTCCCGGCGGCAGCGCGGGCAGGACGCGCTCGTACCGCTCGAGGTGAACCTGCGCACGGCGGTGTTCGGCGACGAGTGCGAGCTGGTGGTGGACACGGCCGTGACCTGCAGCACGTGCCACGGTGAGGGCGCCCAACCGGGAACCAATCCGCGGACCTGCGAGGTATGCCACGGGCGGGGCGAGGTGCAGCAGGTGCAACGCAGCTTCCTCGGCCAGGTGATGACCTCGAGGCCCTGCACGGCGTGCCGAGGGTACGGCTCGACCATCCCCAACCCGTGCTTCGAGTGCAGCGGCCACGGGCGCATCCGGACCCGCCGCACGCTGAACCTCAAGGTGCCGGCCGGCGTCGACTCCGGCACCCGCATCCAACTCATGGGCGAGGGTGAGGTCGGCCCGGGCGGCGGCCCACCCGGCGACCTCTACGTGGAGGTGCACGTCGAGCCGCACGAGACGTTCAACCGGCGCGGTGACGACCTGCATTGCACGGTACGGCTGCCCATGACGGCGGCGGCCCTCGGGACGACGCTGACCCTAGAGACGTTGGACGGGCCTGAGGAGATCGACATCGAGGTGGGCGCGCAGCCCGGGGAGGTCCTGACGATCCGCGATCACGGCGTGACTCACCTACGCGGCAGCGGGCGGGGCGACCTCCTCGTCCACCTCGATATCCGCACCCCCACCCGCCTGACATCAGAGCAGGAAGACCTGGTGCGCCGCCTCGCGCAGCTGCGCGGGGAGGAGCAGCCGGAGGCGCGGTTCACGCACGCCAAGGACGGAGCGGGCCTCCTCGGACGGATGCGCGACGCGTTCCTCGGCAAGTGACCGCACCGCTGTTCCGCCTCCCCGTGGGGGCGCTGACCCACGTGGCCTGCGGGGATCTCGTGGCGCTCGAAGGCCCGGAGGGACACCACGCGAGCACCGTCACGCGGCTCCAGGTCGGCGAGGCTCTGCTCTGCGCGGACGGGACCGGGCTCCTCGCCGAAGCGGTGGTGGACTCGGTCGGCCGGGGAGAGCTGACCGTGCGGGTCGAGGCGATCCGAGAGGCGATCCCGCCGACGCCGCGGCTGGTTCTGGTACAGGCGCTGGTCAAGGACGGCCGCGACGAACGCGCCGTCGAGGCGGCCACGGAGCTGGGCGTCGACGAGATCGTTCCCTGGCACGCGCACCGGTGCGTGGTGCAATGGCGCGGCCCGCGGGGTGAAAAGGCACGCGCGAAGTGGGTGGCCGTCGCCGATGCCGCCGCCAAGCAGGCCCGGCGCGCCACCGTCCCGACCGTGCCGCGAGCCGTGGACAGCGCGGGCCTGGCACGGCGGATTCACGCCTGCGTCGCGGCGGGGGGTCTCGCTGCGGTGCTACACGAGGACGCCGACGTGCCGCTCGCCGGAGGGACGCTGCAGGGCGCCTGGCGCCTTCCGGAGATCCTGCTGATCATCGGACCCGAGGGTGGCCTGCCCCCGCACGAGCTCGATGCGTTGGCGGCTGCCGGCGCCGCACCCGTACGCCTGGGCTCGGAGGTCCTGCGCGCCGGCACCGCGGGACCGGCCGCCCTCGCGGCGTGCCTCGCGGCGACACGCTGGCGCGGCGAACCCCCGCCCGTAGACTGTCTGGCGACATGAGTGACACCCCCGCAATCCACCCCAACGATCCCCCGGCGTCCGACGAACCGTCCGCCTCCGACGCGTTGCGCCACCCCGCGTCGGGCGACCCCTCGTCGGGCGACGGCACACCCGATGTCGTGTCGCGCCGGACGGTGATCGTGCCGCCCGGCATCGCGATGGTCTCGCTCCTCGGACCGCGCGACGAGCTGCTCTTGACGATGGAGCGCAACCTACCCGCCGTCGACATCATGGTGCGGGGCAACGAGATCCACCTGACCGGCCCGGACGTTGACGTCGACCTCACCGAACGGCTCCTCGACGAGCTGCTCGCGATCACCGCACAAGGCCAGCCGCTGAACCGCGACGCCGTCGAACGGTCGGTGCGGATGCTGCGCGACCAGGTGGCCGAGCGCCCTGCCGACGTTCTGACACAACAGATCGTGTCCAGTCGCGGACGGACCGTGCGGCCCAAGACGTTGAATCAGAAGCGGTACGTGGATGCGATCGACGAGCACACCATCGTGTTCGGCATCGGCCCCGCGGGCACGGGCAAGACGTACCTGGCGATGGCCAAGGCCGTCGCGGCCCTGCAGTCCAAACAGGTCAACCGGATCATCCTGACGCGGCCCGCCGTCGAGGCGGGGGAGCGGCTGGGATTTTTGCCCGGGACGCTGAACGACAAGATCGACCCGTACCTGCGGCCTCTCTACGACGCCCTGCACGACATGCTGGACCCCGGTTCCATCCCCCGCCTGATGGCGGCGGGCACGATCGAGGTCGCCCCGCTGGCCTACATGCGTGGTCGCAGCCTCAACGATGCGTTCATCATCTTGGACGAGGCGCAGAACACCTCACCCGAGCAGATGAAGATGTTCCTCACCAGGCTCGGGTTCGGCTCCCAGATCGTCGTCACCGGCGACGTCACCCAGGTCGACCTTCCCGGCGGCACCCAGTCGGGGCTACGCGTGGTCCGGGACATCCTCGCCGACGTCGAGGACATCCACTTCTCCGAGCTCACCTCCGTCGACGTGGTGCGACACCGGCTGGTGGGGCACATCGTCGAGGCGTACGGGCGGTGGGACGACGCCCAGCAGCGGCCTACCCGCGATTCCGGCCACGGCCCCACCTCCGGCGCCCAGCGGTCCAGGAGGACCCCTCGGTGAGCATCGAGATTTTGAACGAAACGACCGCCCAGGTGGACGCGGACGAGCTGATCGACCTGTCTCGGTACGTGCTCCACCAGCTCCACGTGAACCCGCAGGTCGAGTTGTGCATCTCGTGCGTCGACGTCGAGGCGATGACCAACCTGCACGTTCAGTGGATGGACCTCGACGGGCCCACGGACGTCATGAGTTTTCCCATGGATGAGCTGCGGCCCGGTCGCGACGGCGAGGCGAGCCCCGGCGGCATCCTCGGCGACGTCGTGATCTGCCCCGAGGTGGCCGCGACGCAGGCTGCAGACGCCGGACACACGACCGCGGAAGAGCTGTTGCTGCTCGTCACCCACGGCATCCTGCATTTGCTCGGGTTCGACCACGCCGAGCCCGACGACGAGCGCGAGATGTTCGACCTGCAGCGCACGTTGCTGCTGACCTATCTCGCCGGTCGCGGCCGAGATCGCTGAGCTCGGTCCGTCGTGACCGGTCAACTCATCCTCGGCTTCCTCGGCTTCGTCGTCCTGACGTTCCTGCTGGTCGCCGCGGAAGCGGCCCTGCAGCGGGTGAGCGTGCACGCAGCAGAGGACCTGGTCGAGGAGGGCCGCAAGGGCGCGGCCGAGCTGCAGCGGATCCTGCAGGACAGCGCCGGCTACTTGTCGACGTTGGCCTTCTTCCGCATCCTCGCCGAAACCAGCGCGGCCGTGCTGGTCACTCTCGCCATCGACGAGATCATCGACGGCATCGCCACGATCATGATCGTGGCGATCCTCGTGATGAGCCTGGTGTCGTTCGTCATCGTCGGTGTCAGCCCCCGGACCCTCGGCCGGCAGCACGCCGTGACCGTTTCACTCGCCGCCGCCCCGGGCGTCGTCTGGCTGCGCCGCATCGTCGGCCCCCTCTCGCGCCTGCTCGTCACCGTCGGCAACGCGGTGACGCCGGGTCGTGGCTACCGCGACGGCCCCTTCGAGACGGAGGCGGAGCTGCGCGACCTCGTCGACCTCGCGGGGGACACGCAGCTGATCGAGGCGGGGGAACGCGAGATGATCCACTCTGTCTTCGAGTTCGGAGACACGATCGTGCGCGAGGTGATGGTGCCGCGCACCGACATGGTCACGATCGACGCCGACAGGACGCTGCGGCAGGCGATGAAACTGTTCCTGCGCTCCGGCTACAGCCGCGTACCGGTGATCGGGGAGGACGCCGACGACCCACTGGGCCTGCTCTACTTCAAGGACGTCACGGAACGCACGTACGACGTCCCCGAATCGATGGCGAACCCCGTGATCGACGTGATGCGCCCCCTCCCGTTCGTCCCCGAGAGCAAACCCGTCGACGACCTGCTGCGCGAGATGCAGCGCGACCAGACGCACCAGGCGATCGTGGTGGACGAGTACGGCGGCACGGCGGGGCTCGTCACGATCGAAGACCTGCTGGAGGAGATCGTCGGGGAGATCGCCGACGAGTACGACCGGGAGGGACCCGGCGTCGAAGAGCTTGACGACGGCGGATACCGTCTGCCGGCCACCTGCGACATCGACGACCTGGCGGAGCTGTTCGACGTGGACATCGACGAGGAAGACGTAGACACGGTCGGCGGCCTGCTCGCCAAGACCATCGGCCGGGTGCCGATCCTCGGGTCCGTCGGCGAGGTCGCGGGGCTGCGTCTCGTGGCCGAGGCGATGTCAGGACGCCGGCATCGAATCGCCACCGTCCTCGTGCGCCGCCTGGATCCCCCTTCTCCGGGCCCGTCGGATGTACCAGAAGAGGCCCACACCAAAGGAGGCACCGCGTGACCGACGTCGTGAGTCAGACCGCCGTCCCGAACGACTTCCGTGCCGGGTTCGCCTGCCTGGTGGGGCGGCCCAACACGGGCAAGTCCACGCTGACCAACGCCCTCGTCGGGCGCAAGATCGCGATCACCTCGAGCCGCCCGCAAACCACGCGGCACGCCATCCGGGGAATCTCCACCACGGCGGACAACCAGTTGATCCTGGTCGACACCCCGGGGCTGCACAAGCCGCGCACGCTGCTCGGGCAACGCCTCAACGACGTCGTCCGGGAGACGCTGCTGGACGTCGACGTGGTCGGATTCTGCCTGCCTGCCGGCGAACGGCCTGGCCCCGGCGACCAGTTCATCGCCCGGGAGCTGGCCGACCTGCAGCGGGCGCGGCGGACTCCCGTCGTCGCCATCGTCACGAAAATCGACACGGTGGGGCGTCGGCGGGTCGCTGAACACCTCATCGCGGTCGATCAGCTCGGACAGTGGGACGCCATCGTCCCCTGCTCAGCGGTCAAGGGAACCCAGGTCGACGTGGTGCGCGCTGAGCTCGTCGCCCGCCTACCGCGCTCGCCCAAGCTGTACCCCGACGACATGATCACCGACGAACCCACCGTCGTGATGATCGCCGAACTGGTCCGCGAGGCGGCCCTCGAAGGCGTGCGCGAGGAACTGCCGCACAGCCTGGCCGTCGTCGTCGAGGAGATGCGTGACCGCGACGGCCGCCCGGACGGGGACCCGCTGACGGACGTCCACGTCAACGTGTTCGTGGAGCGCGATTCCCAGAAGGCCATCGTGATCGGTCGCGGCGGCTCCCGACTCAAGGACGTCGGGGTGCGGTCGCGGGCGGGGATCGAGCAGCTCCTCGGCCACCGGGTGCATTTGGATCTGCACGTCAAGGTGGCCAAGGACTGGCAGCGCGACCCGCGCCAGCTACGCAAGCTCGGCTTCTGACGCGCGAAAACGTCGGGTGTCCGGCGCCGGGACGCCTGCCGGCGAGCGCTGGCCACGAGGGCAAGAGCCCCGCGATCCTGGCCGACTCGCAATAGTTGACCGCAGCACTTGTTTGGTTCTTGCGCAGGTAGGCCAGGATCAGCACGGCCTCTGCCAGCTCGCCCGCTCGACTCGCCAGTGTAGGAGAAGGCTCTGACTCAGAGAACGTTGCCGATTTCGAGATCGTTAAGGAACTGCCTGCTTTTGGCGGCAATGGCCTTGTACTCGAAGTCATGAATGTAATGCCCGCTGTCGAGGATTACTTGCTGGCTGCCGTTGACCTTTGCAAGGTAATCGGTTTGGTGTTGTCGCCACGCTCTCGGACTGAGTCCTGTGCCGTCGCCATTTGAAGTGAAGAACAGCATGGGTACTTGTGGAGACAGAAATCCACCCACCTTTTCTGCGTTTTCTACAACGCTTTCGAGCTCTTTGACCATGGGCCGTGTCTGCGTTCGTCTGTAGAATACGGCCTGATAGATTTCTTTTTCGCGTTCGCTGAGGGATCCCGCCTTGATGGCTGCCGAATCATTGACAATAGAAGGGAAGAACCGAGTGGCTCCTGCCCTGGCCGCAAGTGAAGTCACCCACAGCACGGCTCTATTCGGGGGACCGGTGTCTTCGTAGACGCTTGGGACAGCGGCGTCCAGTCCTACAATCGCGGATACTTCGCCGGGGTATTTTTGGGCCCAACGCAACGCTGCCAGCACGGCCATCGAATGAGGAAACAACACGTAAGGGCCAGTCACGCCACCCGCCTTAAGCGCTTCCCTTGTTTCCGCCAGGACCGTGTCTACATCTCTCGGCTCATCTACGATATCGCTGAACCCGTACCCTAGTCGCTCAACAACCACGATCTCGTAGTTATCACTGAGTTGAGAGTACAGACTTCTAAAGTCTAGAATCGGAGATGCGGTTCCCGAACCCGCCAGGAAGACTAGAGTCGCCCCGCCGTCACCCTCTGTATATAGGCTCATTGCATGTCCGTCAACAGACACTATTCTTCCCAGTGGTGAGAACAGATCAGATTCTTTGCCCAAATGGACTTGGTATTCCTATACCTGCACCCGTCTTCTTCAGGACTTTTCTCGGTGTTCTAGATCCCTTTGAATTAGCCATGATCTCAGTTTCGGTAAGCGTGATGACGATCCTTTTTTTGTCGTTATATGTGGCTTTGGTCGTTCGGTGGCGGTGTTCTGTCGATGGTAAGTGGCGGTTTGTCTTCAGGTGACGCCGATGACGAGGGTGATGGCGGCGATGGTTTGGGCGTCGGTGAAGTCCTCGTGGTCCAGGGTCTTGCCCAGGGAGCGCCAGTGGCGTTGTAGGACGAAGAGCAGCTCGTCGTTGCCCAGGGGGCGGTACTGGTGGGCGAACCCGACCCGGCTGCCCCCAGCAGGGGGATGGCGATCGCGGCGATGAAACCACACTCGTAGGCGATTGGTCCGCCGATGTTGTCCAGCCCGTAGGGCCGGCCGCTGATCGCGTCGAGCGAGGAGTCCGTCGAGACGGCCTTCGCATAAGATCGTAGCTCGGCCGCAGTTCCGTAGAAGCTTTTGATCGATGCCGCGGTGGCTGCGAAGACGGCGATCATGCCGAGCACCACCCACGTGATGATCTGTCGTCGACTGCTGCGCCACGAGATGGCCAGCATCTCGCCGCCTGTCAGGAACGCGAGAGTTTTCATGACGGCGCTCCGCCGGTGGCTTTGGTCGTCTCGTCCTCGTAGGCACGGCGGAAGAGGTCCTCCAGTCCGGGCGGCGTCGCCATGAGTGTGTGCAGGCCCGCGGCGTACAGTGCCCCGATGGCGCCGTCGAGGTGCTCGACATCGACGGCGAACGTGATGTCGAACAGCGTGCCGTCGCGCCCGACGTCGAGACCGACCACACCGTGCTGTTGTGACTGGTCGTGACCATCCTGGCCAGCCGGGGCGCACGGGCGCGGTCGTACTGAGCGAGCCCGGCCGCGAGTCACTCGTGGCGCTGCTCGGTAGGGGAACTTGCGCCACTTGGAAGGATCGCGAGGGCCGGTTGGTTGGAGTGTTGCATGATGGTTGAGGTCTGGAGCGATGTCGCTTGCCCGTGGTGCTATGTGGGGACCGCCCGGTTCGAACGTGCCGTCGAAACGTCGGGGATCGACGCTGATGTGGTTTACCGTTCGTTCCAGCTCGACCCGGCCATCCCGATGGGAGGCGATGGCCCCAACGCGGTGCAGTACCTGGCGAAAAAGCTCGGCGGGCCCGAGCAGGTGGCGGCCATCCATGCACGCCTCGAAGCGGCAGCCGAGGACCTTGACATCGAATTCTGTTGGTCGCAGATGCGCCGCGCGAATACCTTTGACGCGCACCGCCTACTCGGTTGGGCGCTGCACAGCGCTGGAGCCCCGACCCAGCGGGCCCTGAAGAAGGCGCTGCTGCGTGCCTACTTCACCGAGAGCCTCGACATCACCGACCATGACGTGCTGGCCGGTCTCGCCGCCAACGCGGGCCTCGACCGCGGGTCCGCGGCCGCGCTCCTGGACTCCGACGCCGAAGCCGACCACGTCCGCGCTGAGCGCGAGGAGGCGTACCGCAACGGCATCACTGCGGTGCCCACCTTCGTCGTGGAAGGTCGGTGGATGCTGCGGGGCGCCATCGAGACCGATGAGTGGGTGGCGGCCTTGCGGCAGATGAGCGCCGAACTCGACGCCAGTTGAGCACCTGCTCGAGGTGACAATCGGAATGGACCCTTTCTCGCCCGGGCGCAACCGACCAGCTCCGTCGCCGCCTCGTCTCAGCGGACCGTCACGATGACTTTGCCGCGGGCGTGGCGAGTCTCGGTCTTCTCCAGCGCCGCCAGCGCCTGATCGAATGGGTAGACGTGTTCCAAGACCAAGCGGATGCGACCGGAGGCAATGTCCTCGACGAGATCGGCCATTTCCTTGCTCGGATCGGCACGATGTGGGAACTGCTCGACCCGGATGCCTCGCTGGGGTGGGACGGGATCGCCGGAGACCGTCACGAGATGACCGCCGTCGCGCACGACGTCCTGGCTCGATGCTGCGGTGTTGGGCTGGATCGCCAAGGCCGCGTCCACTCCGCCGGAGGCCCAGCGGCGCACCTGCTCGGGCCAGCCCGGATCCCGGTAGTCCACGACGAGCTCGGCTCCGAGTGACAACAGGTACTCGTGATTGGTCGGCGAAGCGGAGCCCGCTACCCGCACGCCTCGTTGGGTAGCCATCTGCACCACCAAGGTGCCGATGGCGCCCGAAGCGCCGGCAACGTACAGCGTCTGGCCCGCCCTCATGCCGAGCGTGTGCATGGACTCGACGGCGGCGTTACCAGCAATTGGTATCCCGGCGGCTGTTACGAAGTCGAGCGCGTCAGGCATCGCCGTGATTCCGCGCTGGTTGACCGCCACGAACTCGGCCCAGGTGCCGCCCTTGGGGTTGCCCAGGCCGCTCACCATCACCCGATCGCCAGTTGTTATGCCCGTGACCTCGGCGCCTACCGTGGTCACGACGCCAGCCGCCTCGAGCCCGACAGCGTAGGGGAAGGACACATCCGCCGGGATGAAGTAGCGATCGTGGACTCCGACTCCGAAGGCATGGACTGCGACGATGACTTCCCCGGCGTCAGCGGTAGGTACGGCGACCTCCACGAGGCTGACCATCTGATCTACCGGACCCAGCCGGACGTAAGCCTGCATGAAATCGACAGTAGTGGCCAACCCAACTTTCCCGGCGGGCACCTCGGCGCGAGTCCTTGCGCCGTCATCCACGCCGTCAACGAGGCGAACACGCCGTCGAGGTAGCAAGCGGACCTGGGCACCGCAGCAGTCAAACCAGAGGTGGCGTGCCTGCCGTGAGCCGAACCCCGGGTTCCTCCCATAGGGCTGGCGGGAAGCCGAACCCCGGGTTCCTCCCATAGGGCTGGCGGGACAGGCAAGTTCGTGGTTCGCCCATGGTGGGCGGGACCCATATACCCACTTGTTGTGCGCTAGGTGAGTCTTTGCTCCGTGGCCTCGCTGACGCTTCTACGGGCCGCGTGAGCCAGCGTGATGATCTGCTCGACGACAACGCCGGGCTGTGAGCGCGCCTCCCTTCGCGTTGGTCTACACCGATGAGGCACTGCATGTCATGGACGACCTCGCCAAACCCGCTTACGCGACGAAATTGAAGAAAGCCAAGAAGACGCTGCGGTTGCTCCGCGACGTCGGCCCCGGCCACCCGGGACTGAACTCCCATAAGTACCAGTCTCTGACGGGGCCCGATCGCGAGGACGTATGGGAGTCCTACATCGAGAACAGAAACCCGGGCGCCTGGCGCATCTGGTGGCTGTACGGCCTCATACCGGACACCCTCACGATTCTTACCCTCGGGCCGCACCCATGAGACCTGAGAACAACTCCTCAGACTAGGGGCGAGGCGTCGGCGGTACTGATACTTCGCAGGAGGATCGTCATCCGGGCCACCCTGCGGACCGCCACTTACCGTCGACAGAACACCGCCACCTAACGGGCAAAGTCACACTAACCCCAACACGCCGTACCTTTTCGGATCACGCGTGAGAGCCAGGCGCCGCGCCAGCGGCCCTCACGTGACGCTCAGAGGATCGCGATCTCCTCGCCGAGACGGTAACCGTTCGCCAAGGTCAGGTGGTCGCCGGACCAGAACGTGCCCGGGTCGAAGTACATGCTCGGCATCGTCCCGTCGAGCAGTCCCATCTCTTGGTACGTGACGGCGACGATCTCGGCGCAGTAAACAGCCCGGCGCCCGGCCCCCGGGACCGGGCCCCCGCGGCGTCGCGCGCGGGGATTGGCGATCTTGCCGGCACGTCCGCGCAGCCACCGCCCGGCGAGAGCCGCGGCCTTAGGGAAAGGTGTGCCGTCCCAGCGCGCGATCGTGCTCAACACGGCGTCTTCCATGGCGGTCGAAACGTCCGGGGTGAGCTGCCGCAGCCACGCAGCCTGTCGGTAACGCTCTCGCCACTGCATGACGGCTCCGCGCAGGTCGTGCAGCTGCACGCCACGCTGTCTCGTGCCTGTCCAAGCGTCCGGAAGGGATCGTCCCAGCTCGGCGTGCCACATCAGGGGCGGCAGATCGTCGAGCACCACCGCCATCCCGACATGGTTCACGGGTGCGTTGGTCATCATGCGGATGGCGCGATCGGCAGGAGAGCGCCCACGGAAGATCCAGATATCGCCGGTTCGGGTGAGGTCCGCGGCCGCCTCGAGGCGGACCCCGTCGGGCGAGCTGGTCATGGCTCCAGTGTGCCAAGCGCCGCGCCGCCGCGGGAAGGACGGCATGCTGGGGGGATGGTTCCAACGTCGCCCTCTTCGTCGCCGGTCGCCGCACCGGCCGACATCGTCTCCCTAGCGCGCGACGCCCGTACCGTCGTGGTCTTGACCGGGGCCGGCATGTCCGCCGAGAGCGGAGTTCCCACGTTCCGCGACGCCCAGACCGGCCTGTGGGCGCGCTTCGACCCGATGGAGCTGGCGACGCCGGACGCCTGGGAGCGCGATCGCGCGTTCGTCTGGGCGTGGTACATGTGGCGCATGGTCCTGGTCCGCGGCGCCCTTCCCAACGCCGGGCATCGGGCGCTGTCGCGGTGGTCCGACGCATGGGCCCCTGGCGGCCGACACGTGCAGATCGCCACCCAGAACGTGGACGATCTGCACGAGCGCGCGGGCAGCGAGGTGCTCGCGCACGTCCATGGGAGCCTGTTCGCTCTCCGATGCGAGCGCTGCGACACCCGGTACGAGGAGCCGGTGGCGTTGCCCGAGACCCCCGTCGAGCGCATCGATCCGCCCAGCTGCGCGCGTTGCGGGGCGGCCGTCAGGCCGGGGGTCGTGTGGTTTGGCGAGATGCTCCCGGAGACCGAGTTCGCGGCGGCGAGCGACGCCGCGACCCGGGCCGACCTGGTGTTGGTGGTCGGGACCTCGGGGATCGTGCATCCGTTCGCGGGTCTGCCTCTGGCGGCCCGCGACGCTGGCGTGCCGGTGGTGGAGGTCAACCCGGTCGACACCGCGTTGTCGCATTTGGTCGACTTCCGATGGCGAGCCGGCGCGGCCATCGCGTTGCCCGCTCTGGTCGATGCGGTGCTTGGCGAGGGCACAGTGACGCGATGAATCGCCGCACCGCGCGGGCGTTGCAGATCCTCGGCGTGGCGGGGCTGTTCGGCGTGGCGGCTACCGGAGTCGTGATCGCCCGCGACCACCGGTGTCGCGCAGAGATGACCCCCACCCAGGTCCGCGAAGGGCTGCGGGACCGGCACGAACGCGCGCGAAACGACCGCGTGGACGACCGCGTGGACGACCGCGTGGACGACGGCCCGCACTGAGCCGATGTCGGGGGCGCGTTGGACGGGTCGCGGCCGGTGTCGCTACCCTGGTCCGGTGTTCGTTGTCGCTGCGCGCTCCCTGAAGACCGGTGAGCTCCTTCGCCGCCGCGGCGGGGCCTGATCACTGGGCCGACCCCGTCGCGGAGATCGCCG